>Ga0210044_10001057_pt1 | contig 41890 bp, 71 predicted proteins | sample CryGey13umfilter_2_FD_183959 | JGI IMG/M metagenome (GOLD analysis project Ga0210044, IMG submission 183959) | Groundwater microbial communities from aquifer in Utah, USA - Crystal Geyser 4/9/14 3 um filter (SPAdes) (version 2) | ecosystem: Environmental > Aquatic > Deep subsurface >... | reverse complement strand
CAGAAAGAGAAAGAAGAGCTGCCGAATCAAGTAAAAAAAATACGTGGATAGCAATAGGAGTTGGAGCAGTATTATTAACAGCCACAATAATCACTATAGTAGTAGTTTCTAAGAATAAATCTAAAAAATAAGCCTGAAGACCGAGGCAACTAGCACGAAGTTAGCCTTATGCGTCAGATTCCTCCCTTGAGGGAGGAGAAAGGTAGGTGATAAGGGGAGTGAACTTTGCGTCTTAGCGTCTTTGTGAGAACCATTAACTAATAACAATTAACAAATAACTAGACAACAATGAAAAAACTAAACATACAAAAAATGGTGCAAGATTTATTACACAACAGACCCAATGAGGTAATAGAAGTAATAAAAGATGTTGGAATAGAAGTTCCAAACAATGTAACGCAAGAGCAATTGTTGTATATTATTAAAACAGAAGCCCAAGCAGGAAATAAGGGTTTTGTGGATAAATTAGCCCTATTAATAAACAAAACTTTTGATTTATTACCTATTTTTGATGAAGCAAAACAAAGCCAATTTTCTGGAATAGATAGTGTAGAAACTACTTCTCACGCTATAGAAATAATAGGAGAAAAAGGCATTAGTAAGATAGTATATTTTGAGGTGTAAAAAAAAACTAAAAATGAGCGAAATTAAAGAAATAACAAAAGAACCAAAATTAGCGTTGCCTAGCATATTTTCTGCTAATACTAATCTAATGTCTAAACTAGAAATTAGAGAAGCCATTTTAGAAGTAGAAAATAAAATTAGAAATAGCAAACAAGAAAATAGGGTTGTTTTTAGTGGTGATACAGATATTTGCCCAGTAAAACATACTTTTGCTGATGGTATTTATGTAAGAGAAATATTTATTCCAAAAGGAACTTTGCTTACAGGAAAAATTCACAATAATGCTAATCCTGATTTTTTACTACAAGGAGAAATGATTCAAGTTACAGAAGAAAGAGGGGTTGAAAATATAAAAGCACCTTTCTACTTCATTTCTGGAGCAGGAACAAAAAAACTAGGATATGCAATTACAGACTCTATTTTTGTTTCAGTATTTCATAATCCAATAAATACTAAAAATTTAAAAGAATTAGAAGAAAAAATACTTTCAGATAATTATATTGATTATGATAGATTTATTGAAAACAACAATAAGTCTATTTCAAAACTAAAAAAAGTATTAATTAAAAATTTATCATTATGAGTGCAGTCGCAATAGGAACAGCAGTAGTAGGAATTGGTACTGCTATTTATAACAAAGACCAAGCAAGTATAGCACAAAAAAAAGATGCTGTGCTTCAAACACAATTAGCAGCAGCAGAAATTTTAAAACAAGCTGAAATAGCCAAGCAAATGCAAATAGCAGCAGGTGCGGCAGCATCAACAGGCATTAAAACTGAAGCAGAGTTATTAAAAAAGAAAGAAAGAGATAAGCGTATTATTATAATCAGTTCCATTATAGGAGCAACAATATTAGTATTAGGAACAGGAGCATATTTTATATTTAGAAGGAAAAAAGTAAAAGAATAAATTAAAAGTCAGAAGACCGAAGCACGAAGTGGGATATGTGGGCTGATTTCCTCCCTTGAGGGAGGAGCAAGGTGGGTGATAAGAGCAAACAAAGAAATAAAATGAAAATTAACTAACAAAATAACCAACAACGCACCAACTCCTCCCCTTTGGGGAGAGCTTGTCCCGAGCTTGATTCGGGATTGGGAGGGGCTTTAACCAATAACCAATAACAAACAAACAATGGAACAAAATAAATTTAACTGGAGATACGTAGGCAACCAAGAGGAGTATTCTAACTTTGAGTGGAAAAAATTAGGGGTTGGAATATTAACAGGAGGTATTGGTGCATTAATAATGACTAGCAAAGAAAAAAAAGCAGCCATAAAAAAAGATCAAGAAGAAGCTAATAGAAAAGCAATAGAAAATCAGATAATAGCAGCACAAGCCTTAGAAGAAGAAAAAAGAAGGCAAGCAGAACAAGTAAGAAAGGTAGCTACTAATGTAGGATTAGAAATAGACGCAGAAAAAGTAGCAACAAAAAAAATTATAATCATAGGGTCTGTAGCAGTTGGTTCTTTAGTATTAATAACCACAATAGCCTATTTTGCATTAAGAAAAAAATAATAATTTAATCAACAAATAACAATTAAACATTAACTAAACTAACTATGAAAACAAGCACAAAAGTATTAATATCAGCAGGAGTAACTGTGGCATTAGCAGGGATTGCCTTTGCATTTTTTAACTTCTCTAAAAAGGAAGAGGAGGCAACTCAACCAGGAGGAAAAATGCAGCAATTAAGTATTAATCCAAGAGTAGCAGTAGAAATGAAAAATATGACATTAGATGCAATCAAAAAAAAGAGAGAGGCTAAAATAGCAAAAGGACTCCTTTAAAAATTATATAAAAAGATTATCATCTTATCTACTTTTGGGGAAAACCATGATAACATACGTAATCTATGGGCAACTAATAACAATTAACTTAATGTGAAAACCTCTACCAAAATACTACTAGCATTTTCCATATCAACATTGATAGTAGGAGGCTATATAGCATATACAAAAAGAAGAGGAATTTCTGCATTAGCAAAAAGAGCCATAAACTTTGCCAAGCAAGAATATGAGTTGTGGAATAAAAACGGAAAGTTAAAAGAAGATGATCCAACTATTTTTGAGCGAGTAAAAGCCTATTGGCAAGAAGGAGCAGAAGTTTTTTGGGACAAAGCCAAAATGATTAACGAAGCATGGTCGGCAGCATTTATTAGCTATATTATGAAAAAATCGGGAGCAGGAAATGATTTTAAATACAGCACTTCGCACTCAGTTTATATTAGAGATGCCATTAAAAACCGCAAGGAAAATAACAAAAACCCTTTTAAGGCATATAAACCAGAGGAAGTAAGCATAAAAAAAGGAGACATAGTTTGTTACCCAAGGCAAAGCGGAGTAAATTATGATAGCACAGGATCTTATGCTAGCCATTGCGATATTGTAATAGATGTAAAAAAAGACCACGCAGTAACAGTTGGTGGAAATGTAAGTAATTCCGTTTCAGAAACAAAAGTACCCATAGACAAAACAAAAAAAATTACCGATAAAAAATATTTTGCAGTAATTAAAAACAATAAAGTATAAACCTAACCATTTTCTCCTTCCCTTTGGGAAGGCTGGGATGGGAAAAACAGAAACAATGAGTTGCACCAACGTATTATCATCAAAATTATTTACCAGAACACTAACAAATGCAGATTCTCCTGTTGTTATAATACAAAAACAAGGAATAACCAAATTTAGTTTAGAGGTAACAACAGGCACCTGCGAAATTTTAGGAACACTAAAATTAGGCGACTTAGAATCTAATACAGTAGAACTAACCGAAGGACAAGTAGTAACCGATACATCTCAAGGAGGAGGGTGTGAAATAACTATTACTATTCCAGAAGGTGCAGTAGTAAAAATGATTGCATCACAAAATTAGTTGTTAGTTAATAGTTATTTGTTATTAGTGCCTTACAATTAACAATTAACAATTAACAATTAACAATTAACAATTAACAATTAACAATTAACAAATGATATTAAACAATTTCGGATTCGGATCAGGTGGTGGAGGAGCATCTTCAGGAGATATTTCTGGAGCAGGAACAGCCCCAAAAATGCCAAAATTTACGGCAGAAAAAAACATTGCCGATAGTCAAGTTTCAGATAATGGAACTACCGTTTTTATTGGTGCATCAGCCACATCAGAAAAAGCATTATTTGAACTAAATAGTACTTCTCAAGGAATATTATTACCTAGATTAACTACAACACAAATAAACGCTATAACCGTAGGGGAAACAACAAATAGTTTAATGCTATATAGCACTACAGCTAATAGATTTAGATATTACAACCATGCTTCAGTAGATGCAAACAAATGGGAAACTTTAGCAACACTAAATGATATACCAGCAGCACCAACAACACTTTATAGTGGAGATGGCTCGTTAAGTGGAAATAGAACAGTAACATTAGGAGCTAAGACACTATTGTTTACTGGAAACCAAACTACTTTTAAAGGAGCGGGTTCAACCTCCGGAACATCCTCCTTATTAGTTCAAAATGCTGCTGATGCAGAATTGTTTAAAGTGAGAAATGATGGAGCGGTAATTTCTCAACAAGGTTATTGGCAAGGAGCAAATAAAATATTATACATCAACCCAAATACTACTACAGGTAATTTGTTTGTAGGAGAAAATAGTGGTAATGCTACTATGACAGGGGTTAATAATAGTGCTTTTGGATTTCAATCTATGCTTTCCAATACCACAGGTAATCAGAATATAGGTTTTGGTGCATATAGTCTGACAAGTAATATAAATGGGTATTACAATTTAGGAGTAGGTTATAACTCATTAACAGCTAATATTAGTGGATTTGGTAATGTAGCTATTGGATGGTCAGCTTTATCTACCTCTACACAAGCTAATACAAATATAGCTATAGGTTATCAATCTATGGTTAGTGCTACCACTGCTTATTATGCAGATAATGTAGCTATCGGTTCTTTTACTTTAGCAAATACAAGTACAGGGGGTCAAGTTGCTATTGGTTATCAAGCCTTAAAGGCAAACACCACAGGTACTTCAAATACTGCTGTTGGTTATAGTAGTTTAAGTGCTAATACTACAGGAGCAGCAAATACAGCTATAGGCTTAAACGCTGGATATTATATAGATGCAGGAGGAAGCAATGTTTTGATTGGAATGAACGCTGGATTTAATGGAGTTAACAGAGTAGTTAATGGAAGCTTCAATACAGTAATAGGAACTTCAGCATCAGTAACTGATGTTGCAGATAGTGGTAATATAGTATTAGGACACGAAGCATTAGCAACTGGAAGTAACCAATTTGTGGTAGGTAGTGCAGGAACAAATGCAGGAGCAGTAACTATAGAAGCAGTAACAAGTGATGAAACATGGAGTGTAATTATTAATGGAGTAGCTAAAAAAATATTATTAAAAGCATAACATATATACTTATCCTTAAAAAACAACTTAGTAACTTTGTAAAAAGTATAAACTTATAAAAACAAATTGAAATTATGGAACCAACAACAAAAATTAAAATTAAAAACAAAGAATTAGTAAATAATTTTTTTAGAGCATTTAACGATTTAAGTAAATTGCCATCCAACCCAAAATCGGGCAAGCTAAAATATGCCATAAAAAGAAGTTTACCAGGCATACAAGAAGCAGTAGAAAATTACAACAAAACCAGAACACAAATTTTTGAAGACAGAGCCAAAGTAGATGAAAACGGCAACCCAAAATTTGATGAAAACCAGAACTACTTGTTCGATTCAAAAGCTGTAAGACAAACTGCCTTTGATGCGTTGCATAAATTAGAGGAAGAAGAAGTAGAAATAGAAATTTATCCTATTAGCATAAATGATATTACAGCAGTAGCAGGAGAAATTTCCATAGCACAAGAAATTAACTTAGGAGAATTTATAATAGAAGCAGAAGATTAGAAATCGGAAGTCCGAATTCAGAAGAATGAAGCACGAAGTGGGCTATGTGGGCTGATTTCCTCCCTTTAGGGAGGAGCAAGGAGGGTGGTAAGTCTAATAACAAATAACAAATAACAAATAACTAATTACCAATAACAAATAACAATTAACCAATAAATAAACGCCATGACAACACAAACAAAAGTATTAATATCAGCAGGAGTAGCAGCAGCTAGTTTTATTCTCTACAGAATCTATCAAAACAAAAAAGAAAGCAAAAATACAGAAGAAAAATCTGAGTTTATAGCAAAAAAAACTACCAAAATTCAATCGAATGATGGATATTACTGCTATAACCCTAAAACAAATTCAGGGTATTTTTCTTTAAAACCATGTGAAGAGGATTTTATAGATATTACAGCAGATATGTAGTAATGAAGTCGGAAGCCCAAAGCATTCAGCACGAAGTGAGCCTCGTGCGTAAGATTCCTCCCTTGAGGGAGGAGCAAGGTGGGTTATAAAGGGGTTAGGGGAGTGAAAAGGGAGGACATAGGTGGGTGATTTGCGTCTTTGCGAGAAAAAAAATCTGCGATAATCAGCGTTATCTGCGGGCAACTAATAACAAATAACCAATAACCAACAAAATGACAATACAAACAAAAGTAATAATAGGAATATCCGTAGTAGCACTAGGTAGTTATATAGGATATAAAATATACCAAAACTACCAAGTAAACAAGCATTTTCCTAAAAAAACAGACGAAGAAAAATCAAACTTTAGTCCAGAATTTGAAAACGCCATAAGAAAAAGCTACGAACGACCAATGTGGGTAGTCTCATAAAAAAAAGTCGGAAAACCGAAGTATAAAGAAGGAAGCCACTAGCACGAAGTGGGCAATGTGGGAGGATTTCCTCCCTTTAGGGAGGAGCAAGGTGGGTGGTAAGCCTAATAACTAATAACTAATAACTAATAACTAATAACCAATAACCTTTACCATGTACACCAGAGAACAATTCACAGCCAAATACAGCCCATTTATTGCAAAAGCAGTAAAAGGAACAGGATTGTTGGTGGGTACAGTGTTGGCTCAGGCAATAATAGAAAGCCAAGGCAATGTAGGAGGGAAGTACTATGTAGGTGCAAGTAAATTAAGCAAAAACTCCAATAATTATTTTGGAATAAAATGCCACAACTGGAAAGGAAAAACATACAATATTAGCACAGGAGAATACAAACCCTCTGGAGAATATTTTGTAGATAAAAACGCTTGTTTTAGAGCTTATAATAGTGTAGAAGACAGTATTAAGGATTATGTAAGTTTTTTAAAAGAAAACCCACGATATGAAGCAGCAGGCGTATTTAAAGCCAAAACAGTAAGAGAACAAGCAGAAGCATTAAAAAAAGCAGGGTATACCACAGCACTAAACTACCCATCAACCATAGAAAGCGTTTACAACGGAATAAAAAACAGCATAATAGAAGCAACAGAATTTCAAAAAAAAATAGTAACAAAATACTGGTGGGTAATAGGCTTAGGAATAGTAGGAACAGTAGGATTAGTATATGCAGTAACAAGAAAGTGAAGAATAGTTAATAGTTATTTGTTATTAGTGCCTTACAATTAACAATTAACAATTAACAATTAACAATTAACAATTAACAATATGATATTAAGCAATTTCGGATTCGGATCAGGTGGAGGCGGTGCTTCAGGAGATATTTCTGGAGCAGGAACAGCCCCTAAAATGCCAAAATTTACGGCAGAAAAAACCATTGCCGATAGCCAAGTTTCAGACAATGGAACTACAGTTTTTATTGGAGCATCAGCCACTTCAGAAAAAGCATTATTTGAACTAAATAGTACCACACAAGGAGTATTATTACCTAGATTAACAACAGCTCAGATAAATGCAATTTCTGTAAATGCAGCAGCAAACTCATTAACAGTATTTGATACAGATATAAGTAAATTCAAATATTATGACCATTCATCAACCTCATGGAAAATAATAGAATCATCTACTATTGGAGGAGAAACCCTAGAATCTGTACTATCTAACGGCAACACTACAGGAGCAAACGATATTATCGTTAGTGCTAATCAAGCAATTAAGGCACCTACATCTGGAACGGCATTAAGAGGTAGCTTAAACCTAAGAGATGGTGGAGATGGTATAGTAACATTAACTAATGATAATGGAGTACAAGTGGATTCTGGTATTTATATGGAAAATCTATATCAAGCCAATTTCATTGATGGATGGAATGCTGCTGTAGAAATTAAAAGTGGTCTCGGAACTGGCTATATATACGATGTTTATACCAGCAAATTGTTATTACTCATATCTGATGACTTTTCTGTTCCAACCGCTCCAGGATTACATATTTCAGACACGTTTGGTAATCAAATAGACAACACAGCTAATTCAGTACTTAATAGTCGTCCAGTAGCTTTTTTAGCTAATAGAAATTCTTCTGCTAATCTAGGTGTACAGGGTAGTGTAGCATTAGGTGGTCAGAATATTACAATGAAGAATGATAACGTAGCTTATGCCAACACATTCGGGTTTTCAATACCAACATTTGGGGGACCATTTGACTTATTGTTACAACCAGCAATTATTTCAGCAGACCGAACACAGATCTTTCAAGATGCAGATGGAACAATAGCCTTACTTTCAGATTTATCTCCATACTTAAAGTTAAATGGCACAACTCCAATGACTGGCAATTTGGATATGACTACCAATGCTGTGTCTGTTAGAACAAAAAAAATACAAACTAACGATGGAATATTGGATTTATTGTATGGCTCCGATATTCTAAAGCTAGATTTTAGTGCTATTGGAGCAGGGATAGGTTCTTACTTGCAAACATGGAGAGCAAAGGCCGGTACAGTAGCTCATTTGGATGATATACCAAAACACTCATATATGTTTGCTGCATCGGACGAAACCTCTGATTTAGGCGCAGATGCAACAACATCTGTTTATACAGATTATATAGCAGTGCCAATAACACCAACATCAGTAATGACAAACGTAAATACCGCACCAACAGGAGCTAAAATAATAGTAGATATTAAGAAAAACGGAACATCTATTTTTAGCACACTAATAAGCATTGATACAACTGAAAACACAAGTTTAACCGCTTCTGTTCCTTATGTTTTAAATGGTACAGAAGCATTTGTGCAAGGAGATAAAATAGAATGTTTTATAACACAAGTAGGCAGTGCTATTGCTGGTGCTGGTTTAAAAGTAAAATTAATAGCCTAATGAATATAATTAATCCATATAGATACGGAGGTTTAACTCAAATATTAGACATTGAGAATGAATGGTTTATGCCGAATGTTCAAAATGCCGATGGGAATATTATAACCATTCCCGATAGTGGAAGTATTGGAGGAGTGAATTTAAACAATCCTGCTTTATCGAATAAGCCAACAGCAAAGACCATTAATGGTTTTAAAAGTTATAAAGGAGATGCAATTGATGATATTATAACAAAAAATGTTACTAATTTCGGAAGGAGTTATAGCGGCTGGATGGCTAACTTTGTTATAAATTACGATGCTTCATCTGTTTACAGAATGTTGACATGCTTTAATACAGCTAATCCAAATAAGGAAGGCTTTGAATTTATTGTAACAACGGATGGAATTACAATGCATACATTTAACTCTGCTGGAACAAGTTCATTTCCAATCTCATTTGGCTCAGCAATTGGTAGCGGCAAAATATTAATCATATTTGCATACACAGGGACAAATATTCAATTATACATAAATGGAATTTTAAGAGTTAATGCACCAGCATCAAATCCATTATTAATACCAACAGCAACAACTAATTTATCTTTAATAGGCAGGATAGCGACAAGTTCTAATACTTTAATTTCTACACTAACCGATGAGGGATATGCTTCATTTGGTAGCTACAACTCAACGAAATTAACGAATAATTCAAACACGCTTAAAGCACTTTACGGAATAGCATGATAAGAGCAATAATAGTAAATTCGGTTAAAGAATTTGAAACTAAACAGCAAGAGATTGTTGATTTATTAGGAATAAATTGTAGATATTCGGGACGTTTTGAAATTCCTGATATTAGACTGAAAAATGGAAATTTTGCAATACCTTTTCCTGACAAAAAAGAGCATCAAGAACAAGTTGCTCATTTAGATTGGATTGAAATAGAATTTAATTACATAATACAAGAAGAATTATAAAAAAACGAATTATTAACTAACACCAACCCCTTCCCTTTGGGAAGGTTGGGATGGGAAACGCCAAACAACAATGACACTAATAGGAAAAATAAAAGACAAAAACGAAACCTTGCCAGGAGCAAACATTTATGTTTCGGATGCACAAGGCAAACCATTATCGCCACTCAGAGGAGATTCTTCTGATGTAGTTACAGGGTATTATATTTTAGAGAATGTACAACCTACAGATTACGTTACTGTATCGTTTGTTGGTTACAAAAAAAACACCAAAAAAGTAAGTGATTTAGGTAGTGGAGAAGTAATTCAACATGATTTTACGTTAACACCCGATACTGCCGAATTACAAGAATTTCAAGTAATTGAATACCAAGACAAACCAACGCCAATAAAAAAAGAAAATAACATAGCCATATATGCAGGGATTGGCTTATTAGCCGTAATAGTAGGAGGTATAACGTATAAAGCATTATAAGAAGTCAGAAGCCAGAAGACCGAAGACAGAAGCCACCAGCACGAAGTGGGATATGTGGGAGGCTTTCCTCCCTTGAGGGAGGAGCAAGGTGGGTAATAAGAAGGAGTGACAAGAGAAACAATTAACAATTAACAAATAACGAGCAACTTAATTTATGAACACAACAACAAAAATTGCCATAGGAGGCACAGCAGTATTAGCCATAGTAATATTAAGTGCTTGGGTAGCCAAACAAGCCAAAGCATTATATGATGCGTGTTTTACAGTAGCAGGAGCGGTAATTCATACCATTTCAATAGATAAAATGGATATGGATTTATTAATAAATATCGCCAACAAAAGTGATGTTTCATTTACTCTAACAAACCAAAACTACCAAGTGTATATTAATAAAATGTTGGTGGCCACAGTAAACAATAAAGAAAACACCACCGTAGTTTCGCAAGGAAACACAACCATGAAAATTAATATAAAATTTAATCCACAAGACTTACTGAAAAAAGGCATAGAAAACATTGCTAATTTAATTAAAAACAAAGATAGCCTAGTGGTAGAAATAAGAGGATCCATATCCATAGGAAAAGGATTGGTATCATTTAATGATTATCGAGTAGATGAAACTTTATTAATGAAAGAATTGCTTTCTACTCCAAAAAATTCAAAATGTTAAAATAATTTTTTATCTTTGTTTTTTAATAGATAAAATGATGATAGAAAAAATTAAAAACGAAATAAAAAGTGCGTTTGAAAAAATAGAACGCAACAGAGAAATACCTCTCAATAAAATTAGAGTTAAAATAAACATAAACCCAGAAAACAATAAGTTAAACTATGAAATATTTGAAGAAAAGACCCTTCATAGCAAAACAGATTTAGCAGAATTAATAGGCTCCATTTATGCTATGTTGGCAGAAGGAAAACTAAAAGAAACCATTAAAAAAGTTACTACTCCAGAAAAACCAAACGCAATGTTGTTTCTAAAAAATGGAGAATTAGTTGCTTTTTTATGTAATGATAATTGGCAGGGCCATCCACTAAAACCAGAAGACCTTTTTGAATAAAAAACTCAGAATCATGGAACAAGAAGTAAGAACTACCCATAAACAACAAACCTTTCTTAAAACATTGGCAAACCATATTGTTAAAACAGTAGTAGCAACAATATTAGTAGCAGTTTTAGGCGGTATAGGTACTTCTTTCGTTTTTTATTACGAAGCCAACAATGCCATATCCAACCTAATGATAAATGATTTTAAACAAGATAAATCGTTAGAAGTAGTAAACCAAACCACTCAAGAAATAAACCAAAAACTTAATTATTCAGATGTTAATAATGCTGTGCTAAATACAGAAATTAAAGAATTTAAAACCCAAATGGGCAGAGTGCATGAAAAACAAGAAGACATGCAAAAAACACAAATGGAAATTCTTAAAATACTAGGAGAAATTAACAGAAGAAGTAAGAATTAAAAAAATGAGTACAGAAATATTATTTACAATAATTTCGAGTGGAGGAATATTGTTAGGGGTTTTTGCCGGATATTGGTTTAGTTCCATCAATAAAAAAACAGAAATATCAGCCTCTACCATACAAGATAATACATTAGAAATTAGAGATGTAAACTCTAGGCTGACATCATTAAAAGAAGCCAATGCTAAAGCAGAGTTAGAACTAAAGCAAAGTATGTATTCCTTATCTAAAGAAATGAGAGAGACCGCTAGAACCATTAGGGAAATAGCAAACAAAACAGAAACACATACCTTAAAAATACAAAACTTAGAAGACCAGCATAAATACATTTCAGATGTAATAAGAAAAAACAAATTAGACTAATGAAAAAAAGGCAACAAGGCACAGAAGTAAGTAATTGGCAATTGTTTTTGAAAAAACAAGGCTTTTATTTTGGTAAAATAGATGGCGATTTTTGGAACTTAACCCATACAGCAACAGTTTTATTTCAAAAAAAACACAACTTAAAACCTGATGGTTGGGCAGGAGAAAAAACAATTGCTAAAGCAAAAGAATTAGGGTTTTTAGCATCAACAAAAACTACTGAAGAAAAATATTTTTTTCCTGAATTACCAAGTTTTAGTCATTTAACAGGTACACAAAGAGAAGATATTTTTGGTAAAATAGAATACAAACCCATTCCTACACCAAAAAACAAAGAAAAAATAAAAATTACCAATAACTTTGAAAAAGATAATATAGTAATGGTAAACATTCCTCAGTTGGCAAAAGCCACCAACGGAAAATATACCAGGATGCGTTTCCACAAAAAAGCAAAATACCAATTACTAAAATTTTGGGAAGAAATAGAAGAAGAAGGTTTGTTGCACTTAGTATTGAGTTATGCTGGGGCATATTACCCAAGATTTATAAGAGGAAGCATATCCACACTAAGCAACCATAGTTACGGAACTGCATTTGACATAAATGCCGAATGGAACGGACTAGGAAAAGAACCGGCAAAAGTTAATGAAAAAGGATCGGTACTAAAATTAGTAAAAATTGCCCACAAATGGGGTTTTTATTGGGGAGGACATTTTGGAAGAAAAGACGGTATGCACTTCGAGGTAGCTTTTATTATTGAAGAAATATGAAACCAGAAGTCAGAAGTCAGAAGACCGAAGCATTAAGTGGGATATGTGGGCTGATTTCCTCCCTTCAGGGAGGAGCAAGGAGGGTAATTTGCGTCTCTGCGTCTTTGCGAGAACACAATTAACGAATAACAAATAACCATTAACATTTTGCTATGCAAATAAACGAAACAACACAAGAAACCGTAACAGAAATATCTAAAAGCCAAAACATAAGACTAATAGATGTTTTTATATTAGCACCAATAATGGTATATGCAGGCACTTTTAAAACCCTACCCACTTGGGTAAGAATTTCCCTTATAGGAATGGGAGTAGCCACAGCAGTTTACAACGGAAAAAACTTTTTACAAAACAGAGCTAACTTACAAAAAATATGAGTCAAAAAGTAACAACACAAGTAGGAGCAGGACAAACCATATTAAGCCCCACAATGAACATAATAGAAGTAGATACTTCTGATGGGGCAGTAGAATTAATAATGCCTACCACTTCTGAAATAAGAAGAATATTAGGCACAATGCCTATTTCGTTTATAATATCAGATGTTACAGGAAATGCAGCAACAAACAATATTACCATAAAACCATCTATCAACAGTTCGGAGGTATTAAATGGAGCAGCATCTCAAGTCATAAACACTAATAATGGATGGGCTTCCTTAAAACCCATATACGGAATAGGATATTTTGTAGATGTATTAGGTAGTGGGGGCGGAGGAAGTAGCAATATACGAGTTGTTAGCAAAAGTTTTACTGCTGCTGAATTGATTGCCTTAGCGGAGGGAGATAGTAACGAAGTAAACCTTCCGTTTACAAGTGTTACTTTAACTGAAAATGAATACATAAGTGCTACTAAAATGAATGTTATAATACTTTTTAAGTATGATAGTAAAGGCAATATATTAACCATAGATAAAGGTACGAATACTTTATTATTATATTTTAATGAAACATCTGGCATTGGAAATATAGTTAAAATACAAGATACAGTAGGGAATTTCTATTTACCATCATTTTCAGATACCCAACCTACAGAAATAGAAAGTGAATATATTACCATAATATTAGGGTCGTTATTTACTCCAATTCCGATAAATACACTAACACAAGGCTCTGTAACAATAAGTTTTATAATACAAAATACAGCGTAACAACCAATAACCAATAACCAATAACCAATAACCAATAACCAATGACCAATGACCAATAACCAATAACGATTAACAAATAACTAAACCATCATGCAAACAGAAATCATCACCATCAGTAACATTAACTTAGTCAACGGAGTAATAGCATTTTTAGGAATGGCTCTATTCTTTTTAATCAGGTATCGAAACAGAGAAAAAAAACATAAACCCTTTCAATTAGCCTATTGGATCAATGATAATGGGTTAGAATTAATCATATCACTAGTCAGTTCGTCCGTATGTTTTTTAATGTTAGACGATATAGTTTACTATATATCCAAAATAACACCAGACGAACTTCCATTAATAAAAATAACCGCTTTTTTATGTGGATATGCTAACCAATGGATCCTTAAACTAGTCATCAATCCACTTAAACCAAAACTATAATGTTGGCAGCAATATTGAGTAATAAATGGGTATTATATGCCATAATAGGCTTGTTTTCATTAAGCATTATTTCCAATTTTATTGGCAATATAAAAGAAATGCGTAAGGAACCTACCTACACCAAAGAAGCAGTAGAACTAATGATAAAACATAGTTTGTTAGAAAAAAAGAACGAAGAACTCTTGATTACCAACAAAATACTAGAAATGGACATAGCTCGTTTATCCCAATCAATAGATAAAGATAGCACCATAATACACAACAGCAGCAGAGCCTATAGAGATTCACTAAGAAACTATATATTTAACAGATAGAAAAAAGTCCGAAGTCTGAAGACATAAGCCACATAGCACGAAGTGGGATATGTGGGCAGATTTCCTCCCTTGAGATTCCGAATACATTCGGACAAAGCAAGGTGGGTGATTAGGGGGAAGGGGGGGGGAACTTTATGCCTTCACATCTTTGTGAGAAAAAAAATATGCGATAATCAGCGTTATCTGCGGGCAACAATTAACAACATCCCCCTTTGGGGGATTATAGGGGGAAAACACTATGAAACAACTATCATTACAACAATTAACAGATAAAGACAAGTATATAATTGCTGAATACATTTATTCGTTTCATCAAGATATTCTTATCAAATCAGATGCTCAAGAAGTGCTTAATATGTTTGACAGAAAAGGAATTAATGTAATTGGTATAGAACTAGAAAAATATACTGTTATGAACCTAATTAGAAAACATGTAGGAGTTTTAGATAGACAAGAAATTATGGAACAATATTACTCTAATAACATCACTAATTAACCTAAATACTAACTAATAACTATACACCAACTTCCTCCCTTCGGGAGGATTGAGGTGGGAACAAACCAATCATGAAAACAATCCTCCTAACCCTAACCATAATCCTTTCGCTAAATCTATTAGCACAAGACACTACTCGAACCATTCATCCAGATAGCTGCATTTGCTATACTGATGATATGGATAAAAAAGCCTTAGAATGCTTAGTAAACGCACCTAAAAAAGACAGCATCATATCCAATCAATCCTTAGAGATTATCAATTTTAAAACAGTAATACGAAATGATGCTGTAATGAAAACAGATTTAAGAGTAGCCAATGAAAAATTACAAGCCGAAACCCATCAACTAAACCTAAAATTAGCAAGAGTAAAAAAAAATACACCCTACATAGGAGTTGGTTGTTTTTCTTTAGGCGTAGGCACAGCAATTTTTATATACAAAAAAGTTGTTAAATAAACACCTAAAAACAAGCACTATTTTTAAATATTAAAAAAAATGATTAAATTTGTTTATACAGCAGTATTATTAAGGGTTCTTATCCTTTAATCATTTAATTTAATGAAAAAACACATTAAAATAACATCAACAAAAAAACAGTATGAATCCTTGGTTTATATGTGCTTCATGTTATTTTAAGTTACACAACAAAATAATTGTAGATAAAAAAAATAAAAATAAATCAATTTAACAACCATTTTAACACTAATTAACCATGACAGACAACAAAATTTTTACAGCCATAGGAATAACAGCAATGGCTATTGGAGCATTTTCGCTAGGCACTTTAGCTTGGGCAAGAATTAAAAGAAAAACAGATGAAGCAGAAATCCAAGATGCCACAGCAGAGGCAGCGGCTCTAAATGAAAACTTCTCAGGAGCAGGAGGAGTATTATCAAGAAAAACCAACTTCCGTGTAGGTTTTAACCGAAGAGGAGTGCCTGTTGTTATTAGAGGAAATGAAATCTCTAATACAGCTAATCAGAGAGGTGGAGGCGGTATTATTTGTCCAAATTGTACCAAATTAGTAAATGGTAGCTGTGAGCCTGTAGATTCTTTTCTTTGTGGAAAAACAAGATAATCTCCCTAAATAAATTAAATATAAAAATTAACAAGATCATTTGCTTCTTAGCGTCTTTGCAAGAACCAAAACAAAACAAAAAAATATGAAACCAGTAGAAACAATATCAAAACTAAAAATTTGGCAACCAATAGCCATTGTAAGTGGTATTTTTGCAGCAGTAACAATAGCATTTGCAGCAAAAGAAGTATATCAAGCCTATCACACATCCAAAAAGAAAGATGAAGTTAAAAAAGGCTTAGAAGATGTAAAAGAAACAATTGTAGCAGAAACCACAGAAGCATTTAGCGGTTGCGGAGGATGCTCAGGAGCAGCAGGTGGTAACACCAAAACATATCCAATGAAAGAAGGGTTCTCTAGTGCCAATGCACAATTAATTAAACCAGTTAATGTATATTCTGGTGCTAGCGGTCAATTAATAAACCCTAATAGCTTAGTGCCTCAAGTGTACGGATAAAAAAAGTTTTCTATCTATCTATAAAAGAAAAAAGCCTTTAACAAATTTGTTAAAGGCTTTTTTAGGTTGTACGCACATCCCAAAAGCGTTTAAGAATTTATGCCTATTTTAGGCAGCCATTCTCGTTGGTGTTGTATTTCCATTTAAAATGGATACAGAAATTCTCATTCAATACCTACTCCTTACCAGTCAAAAACCAAAAACATCCCCAAATTTTTTACGTAGGGTTACTGTGATCCATAAAGGCAGTTTTCTACGGCTAACTAATGCAAAAAAGCGAAGACAAGCGTTAAATGGTTCAAAGACCATCCCCGAACGTAGTCGGTTTAACCTAAATAATAAATTTAAGCACTTAGCTACCAAGTCTTCTTGTGGAGATGGAGGGAGTCGAACCCTCGTCCTAATAAGTTTACTGCAAAGAACTCAAACAAATTTCTATTACAAAAATACAATTTATTATGAAAACAATTTTAAAAAAAAATTATTTTTTTTGCAAAATATTAAAACTTATTTCGTAAATTTGTTTTTTTTAATGGGATATGTGGTCAGATTTCCTCCCTTGAGATTCCGAATACATTCGGACAAAGTAAGGTGAGTGATAGGAATATTAAACCTTTAAACCAATAAATAAAATGAAAAAGATAGGAATAATTTTAGTAGTAGTAGGATTACTTTTTGCGATATTAAGAGGTATCTTTCATTTTTATGTAAATTACCAATACGAAAATGAAATTCAGAGTTATTGGGAAATGTCAGATAGAGCATCTACCATCAGTCAAAAATCCGAATACTTAGATAAGTTTGTTTTAGCATTAAGTAAACAGAATTTAGATGGAACACATGATGCTATTTTTTATCATACTGCTAAAAACAGTTTTACTGAAAACATGAAAGCACTGAAAAGTTTGCAACGAAGGTTGCACCAAATAACCACTATGGATGAAAATAGTTTTGCCTATCAAACAGCCATACAACAAATAACAGAACAAGAACAAGGAGAAGCATTAGAAATGCTACATGTTTTTGTTAGATGTTGGGAAAAAGAAAACCATTACACTACATGGAATATCTTTGTTGTTTTTGGATTTTTCATAATTCAATTTCTAATGATAGTGTTTGGAATAGCCATAATTAATCAAAACCCTTACCTTTAAACAAATAAATATGTCAAAATTTACAAAACACAGAAGAAAACAAATATCAGAATTAAGGCCCTATGTAAAAGGAGAAAAACTAACAGGAGTTTCTATTTCTGATGCAGACAAAAAAAATGGAAGCCCTAAAATAGGAGATATGATAGCAAGAAACCCAAAAAACCACAATGATAAATGGTTGGTAGCTAAAAAATATTACAAAGACAACTTTGAGGAGTTAAAGTAAATACTCTCTGCGTCTTAGCGGTAAAAAATAAACATTTAAACCAATAACAATTAACTATCTATATCATCATGAAAAAAGTAAGTAAACTAAAAATCTTTTTCGTAGAAAACCAAGTGCCACAAAAAGAATTGGCACAACAATCAGGCGTTGGAGTAACCTCACTTCATTATATGATTAATGAAAAACGAGCCACCAACAAAACCCTCAACAGAGTAGTAACCTGCCTAAAAGAAACCTATGGCATCACCACCACCTTTGAAGCCTTAAAAGAAATGATGCTCACAGACCAAGGTTAATTTACTAATTATGGCATCAGTAACTATAGTAGGCACCAATAAAGAATTGGTTGAAAAACGAGCTAATACCTATATTAAATTAGGCTATAAGCAAGAACACCCCATAGTATTAAAAGACAAAGAATACAAAATTGTGCTATGCAAAAACAAGCAATAATAATTGATACTGAAAGTAAGTATATAACCATATCTTTAGCTATGGATCTAATCAACCAAGGATTTAAAATTTTGGGTTATAAAAAGAACACAAAATGGTTGGGATTAAAAACAGTATCTTATATTATAGTTTTAGAAAAAGTAGTTAATTTCCCAGAAGAAATTAAAAAAGCAATTGAAGAAGAACGCTATGAAGATGCTCAGGAACTACAAAAACAATTCAATGGTTCAGAAAAAGAGTTTTATAAACAATTAGAAAAACAAAAAAACAAAGACTTGATGGCATTGCCAACTTTGTTTTAAAAAAAATGAAAATAAAATATAACATAGATAAAGACTACTCATATTTTAAAAATGAGGTGGATATTTTAATGAAAAACGGATTTAAACCTATCATGGTGTGTCAAATGCTTTTTGAACCAACATTTGTGTTTAAAACAGAAGAAGAATCTAAATTAGCTTATGAAAAGTTAGAACTTAATGAGTCGATTTCAATAAAAGAAAGAGTAATAGGTTGGTTCTATGGAGAAAAAGAATTTATAAAAGAAGTAAAGCGTTATGAAAATATACTTTCAGTTAATAAAGGACAACAAATAAAAGTAAAAGTATTCTTCATAAATGAAAAAGGAGAGGAAGTGAAAAAAGATAACTAAGCAACCTTTGCGTCTTTGCGGTAAAAACAAAAAAATAAATGAAAATAATTTCAGACCTACAAATAGCATTAACAAAAGAATCGTTCTACAACGATCAGTTTAAGTTTTCCGAAAAAAAGAAAAAGCACATCTTGTTCTTAACATGCAATTTATCTGCAAAAGACCTATACACTAAAATATTGCCATTTATGTCATTATATAATGAGCATACATCCACAGCAATGATTAATTTAGACAAATATGGCCCAGAAGAACAATTAACAGATATTAACATGTATTTTCAAGATATAAATGAATTTATATGGGCAGATTTTGTAGTAATTCCATTCACCATAAAACCACTAAAAAAATTCTTTACTAAACTAAAGGAAATTAACCCTCAATGTAAAATAATTTTTTGGATAGACTATAATTTTTATGAACTTCCAGAAAACCATCACCTAAAAAAACATTTCACTCCAGAAGCCATTAATAACATTGAAGAAAACATCTGGAATAGCGATATATGCCGAGTAAGCCAACAAGGATTACACCAATATTTAGTAACTAAACTAAACGAGTTGGCAACTACAAAATTTAGTGGCATACCCACTAATGTAATATTAGATTTACAACCCCTATTAATTAACCAGGAGATAGTATTAGCGAATGTAGATTACAATCCACAAACACCTAAAAAAGTAAAAAAAATAGCACCAGAAGATAAACCCAAAGAAACAACAAAACCCACCAATTTAGAAGAGAAGGCTGTGGAAACACCTCCAAAAACGATAACAGATCCAAGGATAGAAAAAAAGATAAAAGCACAACAAGAATTAGCCAAGGCAAAACTAGAAGCCAAGGCAGGAAAAGAGCAAACCCAAAAAATAGAACAAACTATTGCCGATACCAAAAAAATTATTGTTTGGTTTGAAAATGATAAATGGGTGCTGAAAAAATCAAAAACAGCTCCACCATTTCTCGAATATGAAAACAAAGTAGATGCCATAAAAGAAGGACATAAGCATCACAAACAAGGCAATAATTTAATTGTTTATACCAAAGAAGGGAAAGTTCATTTTCAAAAAAATGTAAGAAAAAATGCAAAAACCAAGTAAAAAACTAAAAATAGGCATTATTGCCACCAACAACAATAAAAATGACATTCTTTCATTCAATGAAGAATTGAAACTAATTAGCCAAACCCTATCAGACAAGGTGAGTTTGGTTATTTATGGACACAATGCTGAAGAAGATGAAAAGTGGCTTAATGATTTGGATTATGAGTTTGTGAAACCCACCTCAGTAATACATTATTTTAAACAAATAAAAGCCTTAAACTTAGATATAGTTCTAATTCTATTAGAAAATACCCTATACAATGCAACATCTGAGGATTATAACAAATTTTTAGAAACAGCCTTGTTTAAAATACCAGTATTAGCACCCAACCTTCCGCCCTATAACCAATTATTAAGAAACGGAGTAAATGGGTTTATTTATAACACAAAAGAAGATCTCATCAATAATATAGAAGAGATAATGAGCATTCAGGACGAATTACCCGTAATAGGATTAGCAGCACAAGAAATGATGCAAAAATATTTTTCCTATTCAGAAGAAAATACCAAAGTAATAGATGAATTATTTGTTTAGAATAGAATTCTAAAAATAAAATGAATTTCATAAAATAAAATAGTTAATTTAGCAATAAAATTTAAAAAAAATGAGTTATAAAATAGCAGAATCAGTTTATTACAAAGGAGGAATAGTAAATTTTGGAGTAGATGGAACCCTGCAACCCATCCAAACTTATATTTGGAAAGTGATGGTATATACAGACAAAACATTGTATGTAATAGAACATCACCAAGGAGAAATTGTGGAGTTTTTCCAACAAAACAAAAAAAGTTTTGGAGAAAATGCCTCGTTTGATGATTTAGCAGAAATGGTTAAAAAATCAGGCGTTAATAACCTAAAATTTGCCTATGTGTGGGAAGATAGCCTCTTAGCATCTAATACTTCCAAAAAGGAAGAACCTGCTACAGAAGATCCATTAATGAGCATAGATGAGTATGTAGAAGAACAAAAAGAAGCAGCCCCCATCACTTCAGAAGTAGCCACTCCCAATGAAAATGAAATTACTAGTAATTTGTTTACACCCGAAAACATAGATGTGAACGCAATGATGATGGCTGCTCCAAAACCACAAAAGTATTATTTCATTAAAATGGAAGAAGAATTTCATATTCAAAAAGAAAATAATTCTTTAGAAATAGGACAACCAGGAGATTATTTGGTATGCAGCCAAAATAAAAAACTAAGCATTGTTTCCCAAGCAGAATTTAACGAAAAATTTCAGGAAAACAAAAACCTTGTTACAAAAATAATAGGTAAAGAAGGAGAAGAATTTTTGCTAAACCCAAAAGTAGCCAACTACATTGATTTTATAGAAAAACAAGAAATAAAACTCCGTGAAGAACTCTACCTAAAAAGAAACATAACACAAGATGAAGAAGAAGAATAAAGTCGGAAGCTCCCAGCACGAAGTGGGCAATGTGGGATGATTTCCTCCCTTGAGGGAGGAGAAAGGTGGGTGATAAGGGGCAAGGGATAGTGATAATGAATAAACAATAATAACCATAAAACCATAAAAACATGAGCCAAACATTAGGACAAAAAAGGGTGAAAGCAGAATTTAACCCAGACAAAAATGAATTAGTAGATCAAATTAAAAATAAATCTGCCGAATTAATTGATTTGCTTGAATCAATGAAAGAAGTAGGGAGTTATGTTCAAAAAATACCTAGCGAAAAAAACAGGTTGATTGCTCTCTCACAAACAGCATACGAACAAGGTGCTATGTGGGCAGTAAAAGCTAATTTCACATAGTAATTAACAGATAAAACAACCAACAACGCACCAACTCCCTCCCTTTTGGAGGGTTGGGGTGGGCTAAAGAAACTTAATGAAAAAAATATACATCTCAGGTAAAATATCCGGAATAGAAGAATTAGCACCACTATTATTTGAAATAGCAGAAAACCTATTAGAAAAAGAAGGTTTTGAAACAATAAACCCACTAACCATAAACCATAACCATGATTTAACGTGGGAAATCTACATGAAAGTAGATATTAAAGCAATGTGCGATTGTGGTTCAATTTACTTGTTAAAAAATTGGTACAATAGCAAAGGAGCAATAATAGAACACGATTTAGCCAAAAAACTAAAGTTTGAAATGATCTATGAAAAGGAACTTACTTTTTTACAAAAAATAAAACTGAATTACCTCCGTTTAAAAATATTTTTAGGAAAATAGCCACGAATACACGAATTATTTTTTTATTAGTGCATTAGTGGCTACTTAATTTTACAAATAACTCAGTATATGTGCAGGAACATCAACTGTCCATCCATTACCACACATTTTATAAATCTGAGTATCACTTACTATTTGATTACCATCCTTATCAAAAAAGTAATCATCAGCCACAGTTTGTAAACGGCAACACTCAATAGGAGTTAATCTTCTTATCATACCACCATTTGCCAAAGATTTATTAAACTGCCCATTAGTTCCATGCTCAAAACCATGTAAACAAGGAGATTTTTCTATAATAAAATTACTTCTAGTACTCAATTGAGCATTTAGTGCTGGAGCTATTCCATCAGCATCATAAATTCTATTTTGTTGGAAGGGTTGTTTGCCACCACTTTCTTTACTAGGGTTTAATTGTTTTATAGTTCTATCATTACAATTTCTAATTAAAATTTTCTCATCAGAATTACTACTAGTTAAAGTTGGAGATAAACCTTCTTCATCATACACCCTATTTGTTTTTTCATATTCATTAGGTTTGGTAATAAATTCAGTAATAGATTCATCAAATTCATCAGTTTTTATTTCTAATAAATCTTTCAATTTAAACCAAATATCTTTATCAGGTATAGAAAATCCATTATCTGTTCTAAACCAATGTTCTACCATTGTTTTAGGAACATTTAATTTTTCCGAAATTTGCTTAATAGTCATTTTTTTATGTTCTTTTAAACATTTTTGAAGAGCAGGAATATCTACTTCGTATTTTCTAACACTTACTTCGCCAAGTATTTCGTGAGTAATAATTCTTCTATCATTAGGATTAAACATAATATAATTATCCTTTTGCACGCTAGTTAAGCAGTTAGTTTTACCATCTGTCCTTGGTTCTAGTTGCTGTATGTTTTTGCGTTGCTCTTCTATTTCTCCTTTTTCGTATTCTTTGCGTATGGCTTTGCCATATTCCGTTCTTTTGGGAGTAAGTGCAGCAGGGTTTTCTCTGCCTCTTACGGCAAAGCAAAGTAAATCCATATCAGAAGGGTTGCCACCACTATTACCCCCAGCAGTAAAACAACTTGCTTTATCTTGGTTGGTTTTAGCTTTGCCATTCTTATCTATTTTAACAAATGAATCTATAATTAAATCATCTTTCATTCCTCCACCTACTTTTAGAGCAGACATTTTCTTTATTTTATCTGTATCCCTAAATTTAGCAGAAAATCCATTATTATTATCTTTTTGCCTTTGATTATAATCGAGTAATTTTTCAATAAAATCATTTTTCAAAAAATACTTTTTGTCCACCTCTTTTTGTAAGATGTGTTTTAATAAAATGCCTTTATCTTTAGGTTGTTTTATGATGCTATGCAAATCGCCAAACAAACCATTAGGTTCTAATCCTATATTTGTCCAGTACAGCCTTTTTCGGTTCTGGGCAGAAACCCTAGAACTATTAATTAAAATAGGATGCACACCAATAGCTTGGGTTAATACACTCTCCCATTTTTTATCCATCACCACGTTTTCTAACAAAAACTTCACATTAGGGTTCACTTTTCTTATTTCAGTAAGAATACGCATATACTCCCAAAACAAATAACTCTGCCCCTCAAACTCAAAACCATCTTTTTTTAGTTTTAAATAATCTTCTAAAGTTAAAATTTCGGTTTCGCATTTAGTAGCCATTCCTTTTCGTTTTCCGGCAAACGAAAAACTTTGGCAAGGAGATCCTCCAGCTATTAAATCTATTTTGGGTAGTTTACTCACATCTACATCTACCACACTACCCAACTGAATAGTATTAGGATAATTATGCTGCGTAACTTTTATAGCATGTTTATCCACTTCAGAAGCATAATAAGTGCCATAAGTTATTTTTTGTCTGTTTAGTGCTTGTTGCAAACAGCTCATTCCATCAAAAAGAGATACTACGTTTTCTAAGTGCATAAGATAGTTTAAGAGTTTAAGAGTTTATGAGGTTAATAGAATATTAGTGCATTCGTGGCTATTTCATTTTATTCTTAATATAATTCTCCAACAAATCTGGAAAATCTTTTTCTAAGTTTTGTATTTTTTGAGTAAATTTTTCTACCCGTTGTATTTCTATATCAAAAAAACTTACCTTATCCAAAGCTACTGCTACAAAAGTAGAGTGTTTATCTCTTCTTCCGCTAAGAAGCACTAAACCAATGTCTCTCAGTTCTCCTGGTCGGCCAGCAATAGATTTAAGTTCAATATCTAATCCATTGGCAATTTCTTCTATAGTACAATGAGGATTATTTTTAATGTAATTATACACTTTTTTTCTTAAACCAGAAAGTTTTGGATTAATTTCTTCAAAGGCATCTAAACTAGCTTGTGTTTTCATAGGTTGTTGGGTTTAGGTTTATATTTCAGGCAACGAAAAGCCTTTTAATTTTCCATAAGATTGATTTAACAGATACCATACTCTTTCATCTTTAAATTTTAAGTGCATCGTACCCTTTTTAAAAACTTTAAATTCAAAAAATCCCCAACTATACCATTTATTAGCATCAAAACTATTATAGTTTACATAGTTTTCGGAATAATTTAATTCACGTCTGCTTAAAACTCTATTTCCATTAGTAGTTAAATATCCTTGATCTGTTTTATCACAAGCTGAATATTCTATACTAGAAATGCTATTATAGTTTTCTCCTACAATATTGCAAATAACTTTAGTTAAATCAAGCAGTTTCTCAAAATTAGATTTATAAGAATTTATACCAATACCACCTCTATAATTAGGTTCGGTACACCAACCAACAATAAACTTTTTGTTGAGCATATACCCACTATTTGTTTTCCAACCCTCTATATTATATCTGTTTTCGTGGGTATGTTTGGTAAAATTATCAATAGCTTCTTCCAATGCTCTATTGTAGGTATTTTCCCTTGTTCCAATAATAATATCAAACATTTTATAAATGTTTTTCATGGTAAAAGGAATGTTTTGTTGCGTTTCTACAAAATTATTAATATCCTTCATTACTCCAGAAGTAACATATTTTTGCATATTCATTTTATCAAAAATATATTTCCAAGATATTTTTTGTAAATGCTTAGAAAATTCATCTTTTGTAGTTATTTTTTTATCATAACCTACCGTAAATGAAAAATCTTTAATCCCTAATTCGGATGTAATATAGGTCAACTCATTTTTAATAGCATCTAATTTATCAAATACTTTCACAGCACCAACATATCTATTAACCAAGGCTCTTACTTCATTAAATGGCATAATACCATTTTCTTGAGGCTCATCTTCATCTTCATCCATAAAAAAGCCTTCAAACTTACTTTCATCATTAATAACTGGCTTGTAAAGTTTTATTAAACCTACTTCAATGCCTGTTTTTCTTTCTGCAATAGAAAAACAATCACCCAAATTAGAAGTTACACCATAATTATTAATAATAGATTTCAGTTCTTTTCGTGAAGAATAACAACTATTACCTATTGTTTCGTAATTGCAAAGTGCTATAATTTCGCATCCTTCAGGAGCTGTTTTCCAAGCATGTAAAATATGTTTGTCAGCATTAAGAAAAGGAGGGTTCATTACAATTAAATTGATATGGCTAATTTGCTCTGCCGTACAATCAAAAAAATCGTAACCAATTACATTGCATTTTGAAGAAACAATTTTATTAAGGTCTTTTTGTTTCTCAAAGGCAATTACTTGTTTGGCATCATTACTTTTTAGATAATCAACAATATCTCCTTTACCTGCACTAGGTTCTAAAACTATCTTTCCATTACAATCTATTTGCATGGATTGAATAACTTCTAATGGGGTAGGGTAAAATTCTTTATCGAACATAATTATAAATTTTATTTATGCAACTTCCCACCACTCAATTCACACAAAAATTGCTGCACCAATTCTAATTCTGGGTTTCTAAAACCATAAGAAAGAAAATCTTTTGGGTTTTTGTAGTGGTGTCTATTACCTTTAATATGGTTTTTACAAGCCTCTTCAGTAAGAAAAGCATTGGAATAAACCTCTTGGTTTCTGTAATATCCTTTTTCGTATTTAGCATCTTCCATTAGTTCATCTAAATCATCATCAGAAATAGTTTCTGGAACAATAAATCCATCATCTAAAAGAGCCTCTATCATATCCACTCTAACAGGATCTATTTCACAACCATCTTTTAGCCAAACAAAACCATTGTTATTATACTTATCATCTATACCATAAATCTGTACCGTATCTTGCACCTGAAAAAAACAAGGCATTGCTGTTGCTCTATGGCTTTGGGTATTCATTTTTTTAGATAAATCCATTAATTTATCATACATTTCTTCGGTTAATTGTATTGTTTTCATGCTTTAAATTTTTTTAAAATTATTTTATCATTAAAATTATCACTAGTAAAAGTAAATCCATCCGTTGCACCAAAACTATATATCAAACTAACATAATGTGACAACCATTCAACCTCTTTATAAGAATTATAGATAAGAACAAACTGAGATGTTCTATTAGAAATAAATCCCAACAATCTATTTTTATCCTCACGACAAACTATACTAGCATTATCAATTATAATTACTTTAGTTTGGTTTTTATTAATAGCATTAAGTATCTCAATTGTATCAACACAATTTGATAATTTTAAACTATCTGGAATAGAATCGTGTTCATCTAAGGGATCAATTAAAAAATAATTACCGTTTAATTGTGGAATAATAACATTCTTTAAGTAATGACTTTTACCAGAACCATTCCTCCCAACAATTAACCTACGTATGGTTAGGTTTTCTAATTCATTATGTAGATTTTGTACGGTACCTCTCAAACCATCAACTTGATTTCTTAAAGTATCATTTTCATCTTCAAACTCTTTTAGTCTTTTTGTTAATTCTTCATAGGAATTATTACTTAGTATTTTCATAGTTATTTATTTTAATAATGTTATAAAAATGAGTTTATAAATCGTGACATAGGTTTAGGAAGTACTCCTTTAGTACTTAAAATTTTTAAACCTTCTAAATAGTTAGAATCTATTAAAGCATATTGGTGGAGCTTAATTTTTTTAGTTAACTCATGATGGGTTTTTAAATATAGTTCAAGTATATCATAATCAGTTAATTCATTAAAACTAGGAGGTTCTTTTTTCTCTAATTTAAAAATTTCGGCAATAAAATTTACAGCACTATTCTGATAGTTGTAATGAAAATCTATTATTTTTTGTTTCTCAGATTCTTCTATTTGAGGCTTTTTTCTTCTGTCTATTGATTGTTTTTTCATATCTTTTAATTTTAAAATTCTCGGCTAAATTATGAAACATATTTCAAATTCACAAATAAAAGTAAAAAAAGTTTGAAATATTTTTTTTAATTCAAAAATTAATGTATCTTTGCTGTCCTGTGAAAAGAAATTATACATACAACAACTTTTGTTTTCCGAGAAGAAATTCTCTGGAGGCTTTTTTTGTTGCGTAAAATTTCTAACACCATATATTTAGTTTTAAATTCACGAAAAAGCCTCTACTAGTTAGAGGCTTTTTTGGTTTTATACTAAAAATTATTAAACTAGGTGTGGGAAAGTTGGCTAATCCGCCTGTTTTGGGAACAGGAGACCGTAGGTTCGAGTCCTACCACTTAGACAAAATCCCCTCCCAATCCCGAATCAAGCTCGGGACAAGCTCTTCCCAAAGGGGAGGAGTTGGTTTCGGAATAAGCCCCTTCCCTTTGGGAAGGTTGGGAGGGGACATGGGAGTACGGTACAGTTGGAGAGGTACGGCAGACTGTAAATCTGTTGCTTATGGCTTATTGGGTTCGATTCCCTTTACTCCCACCACGGAATGGTAACTCAGTTGGTAGAGTGTCAGACTGAAAATCTGATGGTCGTTGGTACCGAAAAATAGAAGTTTTTAACTTCATTATTTTTCGAGTATTCTCGTAATAATTAAAAAAATTAAAATTTTTATTATTACGGAATTCGACTCCCACCTTGAGTACAAATTGTCCGATAGTGTAATTGGCAACACGTCTGTTTTTGGCACAGAAGATTACAGGTTCGAGTCCTGTTCGGACAACTAGTTACTCCATAAGTTTCAATTCATTTTGAGCATCATTAATAGCAGCACAACATTTTATGAGTAAATGAATAGAGCCATTTCGCATAACATCTAATAGTTGTATTTTTTCTTCCAAATATACCTTAGCAAATGGAGGATCATGTTTTACTATAGAAGGTAAATTATCTATAATGTCGGCATATTTAACGGTTTGGCAATACCAAGGAATATGCCTTAGTCGTATGGCTTCTTTTTCTTTTCGCTCTTTTCTATTTAATCCTGGGTATGCCTCTGGAGTAAACTCATTGGTTAAGTGGTTCACTCCTTCACATATTATGTTTGCCTCAATTTTTCCGTACTTTAATTCCTTTCTTAAAAAATTAAACAATTCTTCATAAGTGCAATCTGTATCCTCAAACAAATCGTGGCACAAACCAATTTCCATTAAAAATAAGTGGTTAGATGTATGGTGTTTAAAAGCGAGTATGCCTACTCTTATGGGATGATTATAGTAATGTGTATTAACATACTTCCTTAATTGGTTACCATGTTTTTCTTTAATAAATTCAGTTAGTTTTTCTATTTTTTCTATGTGAGTCATAATTAGTTTAAATTTTAAGCACCAAACCTGCCTCTTTTTCAATTACTTTTATGGCATCATTTATTTTATCTATAAATCCATCTACAGTAGTAGAAAAAGGAGTTTTTTTAAGGTAATATTTTTCCTCTCCATCTATTTTTGTATAAATTTATAAAGTAGATATTTTCTTCTCTAAGTTTTCTCCTAAATATATTTTTAGGTTAAGGTTTAATTCGGCTGTGTTTTTCATTTTATAAAATGTTTAATTTCTCCAGGATAAAATTCTGCTTCCCATCGCTGGTATTTTGGTCTAACTAAAATATATGCTCCATCAATAGTAGTAATCTTGCCTAATAATGGTTTTGTCTTTTCCAATAAAGGAAATGGTATGTTCCCAATTATTTCTACACTATCTCCTTTTTTAAATCTTAACCCCATAGTTCTATCTCTTTTTAGTTGGATAATCATAAGGAGTTAAAAACATAGCTATTAAAGCAAAAAGAAAAGGTGTACCAAGCATTATGGCAACAGAAATAACAGAATCATAAACATCTGGTTTTATTATTTCATTATAATCAACAGCAACAATTTGTAGTAGTTTCATTTTAGCCCAATTTTATGTTAGTAATTTTTTAACCATCCATAGCAAACTTTTAGCATTATTATAGCCTATAATTTCTCCAGATTTCATTGCATAGTTAACAGGGTTTTTTGTTAACTCTTTTTTTTCTGCTTCAGCAATTTGTATGGAATAATCTAACCTGCCTAAAATTTTATCCAAAAACATTGGTGTGTCGTTTTGTTTGTTTTCTGATAAGTTTTTCAATATTTTATCTTGTTCTTCAAGTTTTTTAACAATAAATTTCTGGTTTTTAAAAACTGTTATTAAGGCAGAAATTATAATAATACTTAAAAACAAGATAACGAATAATATTACGAACATTTGATTTAGTGTTTCCATAGTTTCATTCCTTAACAATTTTTTGTATTAGATAATTATTTAGTGTTAACAGGTTTGGTGTACTTTATGATAGGTTCATAAAAAATGTAGCCAATAACATCATGGCTATATCCATCATCTATTAAGTATTGTAAAGGAGTGGCTGTTCCGTAGCTAATAAAAATACCGTTAACCGCTTTTTTATTTACTGTAATCACGTTAAATTTAGCCAACACTCCAAACCAAAGGATCTTATAAAACCCATGACGAAACAACCATTTTAGGCTAAATTTTTCATTACAAAGACAAAAGAAAGTAGGTGTAATAGGCTTTTTTGCTTTTTTTGGAGAGTTGAATAAATGTCTGTTTTCAAAAGAATAGGTTTTTCCTGTGCCAGTAGTACCAACAAAAACAAAACCAGGTTTACGGAGGTTTTTCATCATAAAGTTTTAAAATTCTCTGCAAATTTATAAAACATATTTCAATTATGCAAGTTTTTTTTAAAAAAAATTATTTTATTGTGTAACAATAAAGTTTTATTAACTATTTTTGTGTAACCAAAACATAAAAAATGTCTCATAAAAACAAAAAAGTAGAACAAGAACTCACTTTTTTTCTCTCCAATACCTTAAAAATAGTAAGAAAAAACGGTTTAAAAGGATTGTATAAAATAAACACTATTATTAGTCAAAATCAAGAAGATTACTTGTTTGTAGATTTTGTAATAAATACAGTTTGTAATCACTTATCGGTAGATATAGAAGATTGTTTAGATATTTACGCTAGAGGTGTGCCTGTGTTTGCACGAAAACTAATAGTGGCTTTTTGTAGCGAAAATAGTGATTTATCTCCTACGGACATAAGTAGGTGGTTAAATAGAAGTAGAATAGTCATTCATAATGATAAAAAAGAAATATCAAAATTAAGTAGAAAAAACAGATTCGATAAAGAATTTTTTGAAAATTATGATCAACTCAATCCCATTATTAAAGAATATATAAATAAAAAAAATAATATAGAAAACTAATTTAACACACATTTTATGGCAGAACTTGACTTTAACCCTATGCTTGAGCCAAAGGTAGAAAAAGCATATACCAATGATTTTATTGCAGCTAATCTAGGTTCAGAAAAATTTTCGGACGAACCCATTCCAGAGTTTGTGGCTACTAAACCACCCGTATCGGAACAAACTTCGGCTAATCCTAATATTCAGGGTGATAGCACTACTGGTGAAACACCACCACCGCAAGAACCACCAATTAATCCAGATTTTGACAATCTTTCTGCTTCAGAAAAAAAATCACAAGCAGAAAAAACAGCAGATTTAATTCTGGTAAATTACCAACGAATCATGCCAATTCCTTTTGTAATGATTTCATCATTCAATATGAGAAAGATGAAAAAATTAAATGACAAAGGGGAAATTGACTTAAAAATGGTGGTAACACAACAAGGTGAAACCATTGGTTCTTATATGGAAAGTCATAACGAAAAGGCGTATAATCTGTTTCAGATAGATGATGGAATGGTGGAAGAACTTCGAGATCCTTTGATAGATGTACTGATGGAAAAAGGAGTAGTCCCTACACCCATGCAAAGATTAGGAATAGCAGTATTGGGGCATGGGGTTAAATTAGGACAAGTAGCTTTTAAAATGTATCAAGAAAAACAAGATGACATGGAAGTGTTTAAGAAGTTTAGAACAGAACAAATACAAGCTATGAGAGCAGGACACGCACAAGGAAACACACCTCCTACTCCGCCTCAAAACAATAATAACCAACACCAACCCACACAAGAAGAAGCAGTATTTCAAACAGAAACACAACCGTCAAAAACAACCGTGCCTGTGGCGGAAGAAGAAATAATAATTCCGCCTATTGTTGATGAAACAGAACAAATGGGCATAGATGAATATATCAATAGCGATAATGATGATAGTGTAATTATTGAAGAAGAAGCAGTAACCGAGTAAAAACAACAAACACAAGCGAATGGCTAGAGACGGAATAATGATGGTGGCAACAGGTCAACAACGAGTTGGAAAAACCTACCAAACCACCTTGTATATGGATTTATATGTGAGAGATATTCCATCGCAAGGTTGGAAAGGACAAAAAGTACTGATTTTTGACACCAACATGGAATATACACAGTATAAATCCATACACGTGAAAAACATTAAGCGATTCACCGCCCAAAAGCAACCAGAAATTAGGCGAATATTACCATTAAATGATGATGGTAGTATTATGGGTATTGAGGAAAAAATTGAAGTGTTAAAACAAATATTAGCATGTTTTGCCAAAGGATTAATTTTATTAGAAGACCTTAATAGTTATTTAGTAGATGCAAGAACAGATTATTTAATAGCAGCATTAACCACTGTTAGACACAGAGAAGTAGATGTGATGATTCACTACCAAACATTAGCAAAAGTACCACCTCTAATGAGAGAAAACACGGCTGTTTTTCGTTTGCACAAACAGCAAGAAACCATTGATGGTTATAAAGGAAGATTGCCTTTTTATGAATTATTGAAAATAGGGGAATACCTAGTAAACCAGCAATATTTTTCTGGAAACGAACGCTTTTTTTGTTATGTGAGTGGAAGTTTTGGCTACATTAAAGGAAAATTTGATAAAAAAGACTTAGAAAATGCGTGCAGATTGTATGCAGAAGGGAATTCCCCCGAAACAAAAGTACTCGTAAGAAGATACAAAGGGACATCCAATGCCTACGAAAAAGCTGTAAACGAAGTAACCAAAGAATTAATGGTTAAATATTATAAACCAGGTAAGCAGCAATAAATAGTAACTAAACCTTTGCGTCTTAGCGTCTTTTACAGATGCCGAAACTCTTAAATTTATAAATTAAAACTAATAAAACCCATGAAAACAAAAAATCAAGTACCAGATGTGTTAATTTTTAACATGTATAACTTTACTGGAGATGCACAATTATTACAATTACTAGGAGAAAACACTACAAAACACGCCTCAATAGTAAATAATACTCCCGACTATTATAATATTACTGGAGAAGAACATATATCTTTAATGAGATTAAAATTTAATCCTATTTTTTTAGAGAAGCTGTTATGCGAAGAAACTTATTTATTTGGTAAAAAGGTGAATTTAGCCAATTTTTTTAACCCAAATCAACATCAATCAGCAATTATGGATGTAGAAATAAACGCTAAAATGAAAGATATTTGTTTTAAAAAATTAATACATCATAAACAAAATTTAGAAGTAAAATTTTTTACAGAAAAAACAGAAAAAATATCTAACAAAGAAAATAACTTAATGTTATATTACTTAGATAAGCCAACAATGTGGTGTTATTTTAGAAATGAAACTAACCAAACACAAACAGTAAACCTTATAGATTTATGTAAAGGAGTTAACACAAGTAAAGAAATAAGATTAATTAATAATCACTACCGAACAACAGATAAAGCAACTTTATTTAAAAACATAACAATAGTGGGTAATATTGGATCTACTTCTGAAAATCCAATAATAGAACAGAGAGAAGATGTTACAAAAACACATACGCCAATAATTAATGTGGCTCAATTTCAGAATCAAATTATTGTTAATGATATAGATTTACACATGGATGAAAAAACAAAACTAACAGTAGATGTATTGCCAAGAGAATCATTGATGTATAGTTTTAGTTAGTAAAATCCTTTGCGTCTCTTCGTCTGCCGAAAAAACAAGAATTTTCAATTCTTTGTTTTTTTCGAGCATCCTCGAAATATTATTTTTTTAAATAAAAACATATTTCTGGATTTGCGGTAAAAAAAGATTTTAGCCAAAAAAAACCTAAAAAAATAATTACAAAACTAAAATATATTTCATAATTTCGCTGTGTTAAAATAAAAAAATAAACAAAATGAGTGTTGATGCAAAAGTTAGTAAGATGAAAAACAGAGGATAATAATAATATAGAATTAGTAAAGTTTCTAAATACAAAACCATGAAAAAAAATATAATTATAGTTAAATTTGGTAGAATTAATGAGTATCCACATGAAAAGGAGCCTCAAGTTCATGTATTATGTTCTCCATGTCAGGCAAATGGGGCGGAAGTTTGGTGGTCAACAGGTATAAAATCATTAGACAATAAAAATGAAATTAAAAAGTTTATAAAGAAAAATGAAAATGAGATTTTTATTTTCCATCCTAATTCTGTCTCTCTAGAATCATATAAAGAACACCCTAATTTAAAGCATTTTTTAACAGAAAAAGAAGAATCCAAAGACTTCAGGAATGGTTGGGTGTCTAAAATAATATACGAAAGATTACCAGATAAAAAATGGGCTGTTTCAAAAAACAAACCTTAGCGTCTTAGCGTCTTTGCGAGAACATAAATAACAAATTACCATGAAAGAAACCACACAAATAAAGCCAATTAAATTTACCATAGAAAATAAAGATGGAGTTTATATCCGAACCCCAGAACAAGAGGTGAATCAAAATATTACTTTAGTAAGAATAAAAACAATTTCTAACATAGAACAAATAATAGACATAGAAAAAATAGTTAAAGAATTTACTATTTGTGGGATAGAAATATTTTTGTTAGATTATTTGAACTTAGGTGGTCTGCCAATTACTATAAAAGATATTTTTATTAATGCAGATATAAAAAACACCTCTGAAATAGAAACTAAACTTATTGAAAACTCAAAAATAGAAGTAACATTATTTCCTAGAGAGAAATTACATTTTTTACTATAAAATACATTAACAGATAAAATAACCAACAACGCCCCAACTCCTCCCTTTTGGGGAGGTTGGGAGGGGCTTAACAATTAACCATGAATCTAATAATAAACTACTACACAGACGGAAATCCACTTCGTAACCAAGAACTTCAGTTATGTTTGGTGGCTAATTTATTTAACAAACTATTAAAAAAAGTAATAATTATAGTAGCCAATAGAGATGTTGTGGAACTTAAAAAATTACTAAAAAGAGCTAATACCAATAATTGGGAATTAGCCATTCATAACGAAAGACCAACACTTAATTATTATTTTTCATTAACTTCAGAAGATGCTGTTAACATTATAGCTAATACTGATATTATTATAGATGAAAACACTATAAATCAGTTAGAAAATTATAATTTTAGCAACAAAGTATTAGCTCTTTCTCGTTGGGATTTTATAAACAAAACCATAGATAAAAATACAGCAGTATTGTTCAATCGTTCCGATAGCCAAGATGTATGGATAAAAAAAGGAGTGTTTCCGCAAACCAAAGGAGCAGATATATGTTTAGGAAAAGCAGGTGTAGATAACAAAATTGCTTTTTTATTAGAAAGAGAACATGGTTACAATGTAATAAACCCAAGTTTAAGCATAAAAACCTATCACTTACATCTATCTGGGATAAGAAATTATACTACTCCTTCAGGGGTTGAAATAGACCGTATTCCTCCACCATATAAAATAATACAACCAAGTTATTTATAAATTAATAATGAAACTTCTACACATAGCTCTCGGAACTCATCAAAAAGCAATGATAAAAGCATTTGATGCTCATTTTGAAGCCAAACATTACGATTGGACACAAAAACAAAGTACACCTCATTTAATTAATGAAGACGTGCTAAAAATTGCTAATGAGTTTATGCCAGAAGTAATATTTATGCAATTACAAACTCCCAATATTATTACACCAGAAACAGCTAAAAAAATAAGTGAAATAGGTATAGTTATTAATTGGACAGGAGATGTAAGGCATCCTATACCAGAGTGGTATAAACAAATAGGAAGAGAAATAGATTTAACTATGTTTACCAACACCAATGATGTGTTGGAGTTTAATAAACAAGGTATTCCGGCACAATTTTTACCCATAGGTTTCGATCCAGAAATAAACACACCCAAAGGATCGGAAAAGGAAATTGCTCCAATTGTTTTTTGCGGATCTAATTATAAAACTGCTAATCCTTTTCCGCTTAGTGTTTACAGAGAGCAAATGGTACACACATTAACTAGTAGGTACAAAAAAGATTTTACTGTATTTGGTGCTGGATGGGATAGGTATCAACTAAAATCTAGTTTTATAGATATTAATGAAGAAGCCATTGTTTACCGAAGTGGTTTAATAGGAATAAACCTATCTCATTTTAATTACGGAAGGTATTATTCTGATAGAATGATAAAAATGATGGGTTCAGGAATATTTGTTTTATCTCATCATTACCCTGGTATTGAAGAAGATTTTACCATAGGTAAACATTTAGATACTTGGAAAAACCTATGCGAATTAACCCAAAAAATAGATTATTACCTTAATAATAACGAAGAAAGAGAAGAAATGGCTAAGTTAGGTTGCCAATACGCTCATGATAACTTTACGTGGAATAATGTAGCTATGCAGCTTAAAAAAATAATTGGAATAGATGAGTAATAAACTAAAAGCACACTTGCCAGTATTTTGGCACAAAAGTATTAACTACGGAGATCAATTAATGCCTTATTTGGTAGAAAAAATTACCAACACACCTTGTATTTATGTAGATCCAGAAGAAAAAATAACTAAATTAGTAGGTATAGGAAGTATTTTAGGAGCAGATTGTACCAATAGTATTATTTGGGGAACTGGTTTTGCGTGGCATAAAGAATATAAACACGAACCAATTACCAATCCATTACAAATAAACATGGTAAGAGGAAAACTTACCCAAGAAAAATTTCATTTTCATAACATAGATTGCCCATCGGTATATGGAGATCCTGCATTAATATTACCTCTATTATACAACCCACCCACCAATAAAACCTACCAATTAGGAATTATTCCTCATATAATAGATTTAGAAAAAGCCAAACAACAATTTACTACAGAAGAATTAGAAAAAAATAATGCCGCAATTATAGATTTAACTAAACCTGTAGAAGAAGTAACCAGAGCAATAATGAGTTGCCACCAAACCATATCTAGTTCATTGCACGGAGTAGTAGTGTCTCACGCTTACCAAATACCATGTTTATGGGTAGAGTTTTCTTATAATGTAATAGGTCAGGGGTTTAAATTTAAAGATTATTTTAGTTCGGTAGATATTAATCCTTATAACGCCTTTAATTTAGTAGAAAAACAAGAAAGCATAAACAATATAATAAAAAACATACCCTCCGAAATACCTAAAAATATTGACTTTAAATATATTTTAGATGCTTTTCCTAAATAAAATTTGTTTAATTGAAATATGTTTTATAAATTTGTGGGGAATTTAAAATAACTAAAGTTATGTAAAATGAAAATATTAATAAAATTAGAGAGTGAATTTTACACAGATGAACAAAATGAAAAATGTTACGATGAGATGATTGAATTAGATTGGAATTTACCTTTTCTTCCGAGAAAAGGTGAATCATTTGATTGTTATTCAATAATTGATAAAATGCCCGATTTTGACGATGGGCTTTGTTGGTCGGTTGATATTGTAGAATACGAAAAGCAACAAGGTATGATAGTTCCAATACTGTGTCTTATTGGCGAGTAGCATTACGTATAACCCATAAATATAAACAACTTTAACCCAATAAATGGATTTAATAATAGCATTACTAATATTTTTTATTTTTCTGTATATTTTAGAAAAAATAACAGAAAAAACAGAACAAAAACAAGAGTTAGAAGAAGAAATGCAGGAAAACGAATTTGTAGATAATTGTCCTTATTGTAGAAGTAAAGTGAAATATCAAGAGCCAATATGCAGTAATTGCCAACAACAATTAAAATGGGAATAAAATATGAGTGATGAAGGCTACTACATTTTAATAGAAGGAATACAATACCCATTACCAGAAGAAGTGTATGATTTAATGGAAATGGTAAGTTTAGAGAGAGATACCTACAAAGAATACTTAGAAGGAAAAATATCTGAAGAAGATTTAATGGTAATGTATCCAGACTTAAAACTAAAGGCAATACAACTTAATTTTAACAAAAATTGAAATAATGGAAGATATTAAAGAAAAAATTTTAAAAGAATACGAAAAAGGAAATATAGTATTTTCTGGTATAGAAGGTTTGCAAGTAGCTAAATTGTATGAATTTATACAACAACCCACAGATGGAATATTGTATGATTTAAACCGAAACGAAGTAGTAGTACTCAGTTTTTTGAATGATTCTAAGTGGATAAACGATTATGCTGTATCAAAAACCATAACAGCATTAAAACAAAAGATAGAAGAGTTAGAAAAACAAGCAACAAACAATAATATTGGCGATGTAGAAATATTGCTAAAAGGACTAGAAAATATTGGAAGATGGGATGAAGAAGAAGAAAGATGGGCTGATCCTGGTGATTGTGCTATGGATACTCTAACCCAATACAGATACAGCATCACTAAAAATAATAAAAAATGAACATAATAGAAGCCATACAAAAAGCCGAAAACGGTGCTTTAATAGCTAATGGTACTATGAAAAGGACGAATAGTTTTATTTCATATATTAAAAATGGTGTTTTTTTTAAGCACGAAGTAATAAACGGACAGGCTCATTATCAATACGAATTTAGGACATTCCCAATGGCATATATTTTAGATACATCATGGGAAATAGTTCCAGATAAGTTTTTAATAAAAATTAAATAAAACCTTTGCATCTCTGCGTCTTTGCGAGAAAAAAAGCGTCTTTGCGGTAAAAAAAATAACCATGGCTAAAGTAATAACATACTCACATAACTTTCAAAAAACACACCCCAGAAGTGGAGATGATACTTTTTTTGTAGAAAAATTCTACAATTCTTTAGGAATAGTACCTTCATTAAATGAATTATTAGAATTAAACCCCACCAAACCAAAAGAGTTGATAACCAATTTTTTTCATCGAATTAATGTAGATAAAATACTATTTGAACAGCCCAAACACAACACCATTAGAGCAGGAAATAGGTTTAAAAAAGGAGAATATTTTAGCCCTAGAATTTGGAGTGGAAAACCCTACTGTTCACCACAAATAATTTTAGCTAAAGATCAGTTAATAACACAAACCTATACCATAGAAATTTACCCTACTACTGAAATTACTATTAATAAAAGATATTTTGGATACTTTGGTAGCAAAAATTTCTATACCTTAGCCACTAATGATGGATTATCCGGAAAAGACTTTGTTAATTGGTTTAACAAATTGCCATTTAAAGGCCAAATTATTTGTTGGAGCAAAGAAGTAGAATATGATAATTGTGAATTTCTAGGTTGCGATTGGAGGTATAACTTCCCAATTTCATCCATACCCAACAAAGCAATATGCACCAAGTGTTTTTCTAAACATAAACTAAACCTAAGCAATTTAGTTTGGGAAAAAATAGAAGAATTTGATGGAGAAAAAAGAACAGATAAAGAATTAGCAACGAATTGGTTTCCGAACCAAGATTATTAACTAAAAACATAGAGGGATAAGAATAAATTAGACAATAATTCTGGCATTGACCTTTCAGAACTGAAAATAGCCACTTTTATTAATAGTTTTTCTCATCCCTCTTTATCAATAAATAACCATGAAAGGATTTCAGGAATTTGCCAACCGATTAAAAGAAGAAGAAAGTAAAAAAAGACAAAAATTAAAATTTTGCCAGGAACATAATTTCGACCATGAAGTTACATTCATAAGAAGAGAATTAAATATAATATCCGAAATTAGAGGAGAATTAGAATTTGTTGCCTCTGGTTATAGAAAACCTGAAGAAGCTCAATTTACTGACCTATAGTACTGTTTTATAATTTATAATAGGACATGTGCAATGGCATACCCCTATTGAGAGGGGAGTGAGGGTAGTGATGAAAAAGCAACACCCGATACATTTCTTGATATACCGGATGTCGGATCTCCTTCCTCCTTTGGTAGGATGAGCATAAAATCAAATTTCTAACTTACTTTTTTTAGTTATGTCATCATGTTCGTGCAATCTATGTAATACAAACTGGGTTATACCTACCATTTTAGATAATTCATCAATATCTAATATACCATCATTAAACAAAATAGCTAATTCTATTAATTGCTCATCTGTAGGCATAGTAAATCGTTCTTTTAAATTTTCTTGAACCTCTATTAATAGACATCTTGCTTCAGTACAGATTTTACCTTCGTCTCCGTGCATAGTATCCTCAAAAGAAGCCAATATTTCATCTATTCGTTCAATTTTTTTCTTAACTTCTTGCATAGTTGTAAGTTTTGGTTAGATATTATCATAATTAACTTGCCTTTGCATCTCTGCGTCTTTGCAAGAATAAGAAATAAGTGTGGTATGTGCTATTGGGATTATTCTTACAATATAAAACAGCCCTTTCAGACTCATCTTGATCATAGCAGTTCATCCACCTACTCCTTACCTCTTTATAAAGGCAAATACCCACTCTCAGGAATACGAATAACAGCCCCTTTTTCATTTTTCATATTAATGAATTTGCCAAACTCATCCGATTCAATACCATAAGTGTATGATTTTAATGCTTTTGCTATCATATCATCCAATTCTCCTTGAGGAAGCCTTCCATGAATTTCTACAGAAGGAGCTTTTAAGATAAAATTCTGTAAACAATTAGCATAATCCTTCATAGCGGAGCTAACATCCGCATCAACTACATGGGTTTCTAGTGAAGGATCAAAACCTGGTACTAATTTTTTTGCTTCTGAAATACTATCTGTTTTTAAAGAAGAAGGAAAAACAAAAGTATCTATATTGGTTGCTTGGGCTGCATGTTCTTTAATCCATTCTAAAAATGCTACTTGCTTAAATCTGCTAGCTAAAACATACCCATCAAGTAAATTTAAACCAGTATGCACACAAAAAATCTTCATGTCTGCCACATTTTTAAAATCAGGTAATTCCAATATGTTAGTGGGTTCTTCACTTTTTTTCACTTTCACTTTCACGCTCCCTTTCATATTTCCACCTCCTTTACTCCATGCCTTACCTTTCGCATTTTCTTTAATTTCAATAGGTTCAGCCAATTTAGTACTTACCATTTTTTGCAAATAACTAGGACTTATTCCATCCGCATCAATTTTTAGTTTAGCAGCAATAGAAGCCACTAACATAGAAATAGTATCATTTCCTTGAAATTTAATATTCATTGATTTAGCAATACGTTGCCAATATTGTTTTTTAGTTTCTGTTTTACTCATGTTTTTGGGTTTTAATTGGATTAAATTTTTTTATTTTACGCCCAAAATTATAAAACATATTTTAATTAAACAATTAAAAACGCAAAAAATAATAAAAAAATAGCAAATAAATAATTATTTTTTAGTTTTTTAATTTTAGTTAATTAAATTTGCATATTATACTAATGTACTAATATGACAGATATACAACAAAAAGGCGGTATTTTTATAGGCAAATCTCATGCACAAGGTGGAATAGATGTAGTTGTTCCAGAAACAGGGCAACGATTAGAAGTAGAAGGAAAAGAACCATTAATACCCAAAGAGGCACTATCAGACAACAAGGTTTATACCTACACAGGTACTAATTTTGATATTCTAAATAAAATTAATACTTCCATTGGTGCTAAAAGCATTACTCAAAAAGCTACAACAGTACATGCAGGAGATGTAATTATTTGCAAAAAAACCTTATACGACAACACTACCAAAACCTTACACGGTACTCACAAGCAAATTGTTTCTGCAATAAACGAAAATGCAGGTTGCAGCACAATAGAACCAGGAGCAGTAATGCACAAAGAAAATGGAGAAGTGTTGCAGTTTGAAGATGGTGGAAATATCCCAGAAAA
>Ga0210044_10001054_pt1 | contig 41964 bp, 28 predicted proteins | sample CryGey13umfilter_2_FD_183959 | JGI IMG/M metagenome (GOLD analysis project Ga0210044, IMG submission 183959) | Groundwater microbial communities from aquifer in Utah, USA - Crystal Geyser 4/9/14 3 um filter (SPAdes) (version 2) | ecosystem: Environmental > Aquatic > Deep subsurface >... | reverse complement strand
TAACAGTTCAGGGTAATAGCACTGATACAGGAACCGCCATGACTATTGATTCAAATGGCCGCCTGGGAATTGGCGATAGTACTCCATTGGCGTTGTTAACTGTCGGAAGTAATGATCTTTTTCAAGTCAACTCTTCAGGAATAATTGCGGCTGCGGCAGGCATAACTTCTTCGGGAACCATTACTCTTAGCTCACTAAGCGCCATGGATGCTAATGATGTGTATGTTTGTATTGATCCAACATCCAACGTGCTTACCACAGGTGCTACGTGTACTGCTTCTAGTGAAAGATATAAAACCAACGTAAAAAATATTACGAAAAATGGACTAGACAGCGTTATGAAACTTCGTCCGGTTAATTTTGATTGGATATACAATGGAAAGCCAGGTATGGGTTTTATTGCTGAAGAAGTAGAAAAAATAAATCCTCTTTTAGTTACTTATGACAACGAAGGAAAAGTTTCTGGTCTTCATTACGATTGGTTTTCTACTATTCTCACTAAAGCCATTCAAGAGCAACAAACGCAAATTTCTGTAGTCTCTACAAATCAAAAAATAATTGCTGATGATATTTCTAAATTAGATTTGAAAACCAACGTCGACATCAACACTCTCGCCGAACTGCAAACATCTATAGATAAGCAATTTTTGAAAATTTCCAACACAGAAAATGCTCTTTCCAAAAATTTGAAAAACACAGAAGAACAATTAAATAAAAATGTCCTTACCTTAGCTGATTTGGAAGAAAGAGTGGCTATCCTAGAAAAAGAAAATAGCAGTAATAATTCTTCTTTGCTATCTGCGGAAGAAGATAATCTTGGTCTGGAAGAAAAACTCCAACTTCAAATAGATATCATTAAAACAGTTCTAGGCATTGATGTAAATAATATTAAAATTTTAGGAACAATTTCAGCCAATCAAATAGCCTTAGGCTCCAATGAAATCTCAGCTGGAAATTTCTCTGGTGATTGGGATTTCAACGGAGGCAACCTCTTGGGCATCGGGACCTTTACAGCTGAAGAAACGGAAACTGGAAAGTTAGTCATTAAAATTTCTGATAAAAAAGAAGCCACAATTGGAAGCGGTAAAATTTTAGTGGAAACAAAGTCAGTAGTTATTGAGTCAAAAGTAGTTAAAGATACTTCACGAATATTTATTACTCCGAAAACTGTGGTTAGCGATCCGCTAGCAGTTACTAAAATTGAGGAGGGTAAAAGTTTCACAGTTGGAATTAAAAATAGAGACAAAGACGAAGATGGAAAAGAAATTGAAGAAGAAATTGAATTTAATTGGTGGATAGTGGAAGAGAAATAAATTTCGAATTTAGAATTTTGAATTTCGAAATAAACTCGAAATAATAATTTTAAAATATGAACTACGACCTGGAAGAAAGGACAGCTAAATTTGGAGAAGCCATTATAATTTTTTGCAAAAACTTAAAACAGGAGTCTATTAATAAACCGGTTATCAACCAAATAGTCCGTTCGGCCACTAGCATTGGTGCCAATTATTGCGAAGCTAATGCAGCTAGCTCAAAGAAAGACTTCAGGAACAAGATTTTTATTTGTAAAAAAGAAGCCCAAGAAACAAAGCATTGGTTAAGGATGATGGCTCAATGCGAACCAAACAAAAAGGAAAATTTAAAAAAACTCTGGCAAGAGTGCCAAGAACTGACATTGATATTCGGTAAAATAGTTTCCAAATTAAAAAATTAATAAATTATTTCAAAATTCAGAATTAAAAATTAGAAATTAATGAGATACATAAAATTCACAACCTACGCTCTCATCTTTATAGCTGTTTTCGGCTTGGCTAAAAATGCCAGCGCTGCCAGCTATACAGCAACACAAACAGGCGATTGGAATGCTGTCGCAACATGGGGAGGCGGCGGGTATCCGCAAGCAGGCGATACCGCCACTATAAATGCTGACTATACGATTACAGTTGTTGAGGGGACTCCTGCCGCCGCTACTACCTTAACAATGTCAGCGGGTGCTATAATTCAGAACGATGACCTGGCAATTTCAGGAGCTTACACTCAATCAGGAACAAGCACTTTCACTGGCGCTGATCCCACTAACGACACTTTTTCTGCCGGCACTTCTTTTTCCGTAACGGGCGGCACTTTTAAACGCTATACTGGCGCAGGAAACTCTTCTGGAGATCCATATATTATCCGCGATGTTTATGATTTGCAGGGAATGAGTCGATATCCAACTTCTTATTTTAAGCTTAACAATAATATTGATGCTTTCGGAACATCCACTTGGAATTCAAACGCAGGATTTTTGCCGATTGGCGATGCCTTGACACCTTTTGCTGGCAATATGAATGGAAACAACAAAATTATAACCGGACTATTTATCAATAGAACCACTGTCGATACCGGTTTATTTGGAGTCATTGATAATGGTCCTGAAGGCAATGATGTGTTTGATTTGGGATTGGCAAATGTTGACGTAACTAGTTCCGGAGCACGTATAGGAGCTTTAGCTGGGAGGATTAACACCAGTATCACGACAATAAATAATTCCTATTCCGCTGGTTCTGTTACGGGAAGTAATAATGCGGTGGGTGGATTAGTTGGAAATAATGCAGGAGTTATATCAAGCTCACATTCTACGGTAACTGTGACAGGAACTGGAAATATATATAATGGAGGTTTAGTGGGATATACTAATGGAGGTACTATCACTAATTCATATGCGACCGGAAATGTAACTGGGGTAACAGTGACTAGCGTCGGAGGTTTAGTAGGATATGTCGCTGCAGGTGGCATCACTAGTTCATATGCAATCGGAACGATAAGTGGAAAGGGTAATGTTGGTGGATTAGTAGGATATCTTGCAGGCGAAATAACCAGTTCTTATGCCACAGGAGTCGGTTCAGTAACCCAGACTCGTTATAGCGGTGCTGGAGACTGGGCAGGCGGTTTAGTTGGAAATATTGCTAGTGGCACTGTCACGACATCTTGGGCTACAAAATCCGTTGTAGGTGTGGATGGGCTTGGTGCTGGCGGATTTGCGGGATACAATAATGGAACAATAACTTTTTCCTATGCTACAGGTAATGTAAGTTCTGGCTGGGATGCCGGCGGTTTTGTGGGAAAAAATACCGGCACAATACAAAATAGTTATGCTAAAGGAAATGTTTCTGGCACTTCTGGCGTTGACACCTATAGTATTGGCGGGTTTGCAGGTTTGAATAATTATGTTATTATATACAGCTATTCCACGGGAAGCGTAAATGTAGCTTCAGGATCGCCTGCTATAGGTGGCTTTATAGGTACTGCTAGTTTTTCTACGTGGTGGCATCATATAACTAATTTTTGGGATACTGATACTTCAGGCAGATCTGTTGGGGTAGGCAGTGCTGCTGATCCCGTTAGTATCACCGGAAAAACTACCTCCCAAATGATGACCGAAGCGACATTTCTATATGGAGACCAGGCCGGCAACTACCCATGGGATTTTACTACTCCTAACTGGAGAATAATTTCAGGCATAACCTATCCTTATTTAGCCGGACAGAGTTCTAATCCAATTATCAATTTTGGGAAGAATATTATTTTTGGAAAAAACATTATTTTTAAATTCTAGTTTGTGGCTTAGTAACCTTAGCGATAACAAGGGTGACAAAAAAGGCTTTACAGTAGAAGTTAAGGAAAATAAAAAATAGTTCTTGCTTTTTTACCCTTATGAAGGTATAATGATAAGTAAATAAAGTAGGGGGTAAGCTGATTAATGAAGACAATGCCAATTATTCGGAATAATAAAAAAACGGTAATATCCGATTCTTCACAGAATAAAGGGGCTGGTTTTTTCCCCAAATGTTGTGATTTTTTAATAAAAACTAGTCTCTTTATGGCACTCTTAGGTGTGCCTATTTTTTTTACTAATTTTACCTTGCAAGGTCCAGCTTTTGAAAAACAAATTTATTTTTATTTCTGGATTCTTTTGGCTTTGGTGTCTTGGGCTGGAAAAAGTGTTATTGAAGGAGAAATCAAGATTAAGCGAACTCCGTTGGACATACCGATATTGATTTTTTTCTTGGTCTTTATCATCTCCACGGCTTTTTCAGTTGATCGTTGGCATAGTTTTTGGGGAGCCTTTGGTGATCCCTCCAGAGGACTAGCCAGTATTTTAATTCTAACTGCCACTTATTATTTGGTGGTTTCTAATTTTAAAATCAAGCAAGCCAAGTGGTTGCTAGGGGCGTTAATTTTATCTAATGCACTTTATTCCGCTTGGCTCTTTTCTTTGGTTACTAGTCTGAAATTTTTTCCAGAAATATTTTATCAATTTTTTCCACCTAATCTGATGCCTTCTTTTTCTGGTGGCGTAATTTTTATCGCGCTGATGATGCCCTTAGTTATCACGGCTATTTTAAAAGTAAGAGAAAGTCAATTTCATTTGTTTTATAAAATAAGTGTTTGGATTTTTCTTTTTGCACTTTCAATTATCAATCTTTTTCTTATTTTAGCTTTAAATAGCTTCTTCTATTGGATGACTTGGTTGGCTCTTCTTTGCGGAATGGCGGTTTTCCTGATCTTCACTATTTCCAATATTGTGAAAAGTTCCAAAAAATTCTGGAATTGGATGCCTATTTCAATATTTGTAATTCTGATGGTTTTCTTAATGGGAGGACAATCTATTGTAGTTTCTAAAATCAATTTGCCGCAAGAAGTGGCCGGTTTAAATTATCGGGTTTCATGGGAGATTGTGAAAGAATCGTTTGGGGAAAGAATTCTTCTGGGTTCTGGCCCAGCTACCTATGGTTATGATTTCTCTCTTTTTCGTTCAGCGGATTTTAATAAAGAAGCTTTCTATAATTTACGCTTTTTTCAGGGAACAGGAGCTTTTTTGGAATCCGTTCCTACTATTGGAATCATAGGCGCTTTCTTCCTTCTTTTAGCGACCATTTCTTTTGTGAGTGTGGGAATTTATCTTTTAAACCAAGCTAAGGAAAAAGAAAAAATATTTTCTTTGGGATTTTTTTCCAGTAGTCTTATTTTTCTCATCAGTCTTTTTCTTTTAAGAATGGAAAGTGCGGTTATCCTAATCGGGGCGTTGGTTATGATAATTTTTGTGGCTTTAATTCTAGAGGAAAGTGAAACAGAGGAAAAAATTATCAGTCTTTCGGTTAAAGCTTCTCCCAAATATGCACTAGCCTTCGCTTTTTCTTTTATTGTGGCCAGTGCTGGAGCCATTTTCTTGTTTGTTTTTTTAGGAAAAGTTTATGCCGCTGATATTTATGCCGGATCAGCCGGAAGGGACCAAAAAATTACCGAAGGCACAGCTCAAAAAACCATTAAAGCCATTAATCTTTATGGAAAAGAAAGTAAATATCATATTCAATTAGCTCAAATCTATATGTTTCTAGCCAACGAAGAAGCCTTAAAAGAGGAAAAAAATCGTGATTTAGAAAAGATTCAAAATTATTTAAGTAATTCAATAGCCGAAGCTCTGGAAGGAAAAAAATTAAGTCCAAAAGATGTAGGGGCTGAAGAATCTTTAGCGCAAATTTATGAAAACTCATCCTTCTATGTGCCGGATTCATTTTCTTTGTCCGAAGAAAGTTATAAAAGAGCCTTGGAGCTGGAACCACATAATCCAATTTTTTTCCTAAAAATAGGTCAAATTAAATTTAATCTGGCTGTGGCCAAGAAAGACGACGAGAAAAACCAGCAAGAATTATTAAGGGAAGCCAAGAAAATGTTTCAAAAATCGGTTGAGAAAAAGAATGATTTTATGGAAGGTTATTTTAATCTATCTTTAGCTGAGGAAGCTTTAAAAAATATAGACGCGGCTATTGAAAATATGCAAAAAGCCTACCAACTTAATCGAAAAAATGTGAATTTTGTGTTTAATCTAGGCAGGCTTTATCAATTAAAAGGAAGGGATGAAAATATCCAAATAGCCGAAAGTCTTTTTCAGAGCAGTTTGAATTTAATTCCAATGGATCAAAAAGAAAATAGAAAAATTATTGAAGAAAAAATAAATAGTTTAAAAAATGAAAGTCAACCAGAAAATATTCCAGAAGAAGGAGTTTAAGATAATAAAAAGAAAGGAGGTGATAATATGAATGGAATTCAAACATGGGGAGAAGCAATATCAATGTCATTGAGAGGACTTTGGGAAAGGTTTATTGATTTTCTTCCAACTTTAATTGGAGCCCTCTTGGTTTTTATTATCGGTTGGCTTATTGCAGTAGCTTTGGGGAAAATAGCGGAAAAAGTACTGAAATCTATTAAGATTGACCAAGCAGTAGAAAAGATAGGACTTAATAGCAAAATGTCTGACATGGGAATTGGTTCGGGAGTTTCCGAATTTTTCGGAGATTTAGTAAAATGGTTTTTAGTCTTGGTTTTTTTAATGGCGGCTACGGATATTCTTAATCTTAACCAAGTTACTAATTATCTCAACAGCATAGTGCTTTATATACCTAATGTAGTGGTAGCTGTAATTGTTTTGGCTATCGCTTTTTTGGTTGGCAATTTTGTTTTCGGAATTGTTAAAGGAAGTACCAGAGCAGCCGGAGTAATGTCAGCGACACTTTTAGCGACTATTTCTAAGTGGGCTATCGTTATTTTCGGAATTTTAGCAGCGCTTATCCAACTAGGAATTGCTAGCGCATTAGTGAGTACTATTTTTATCGGAATAGTAGCTATGTTAGCTTTGGCTGGTGGACTAGCCTTTGGGCTCGGGGGTAAGGAAGAGGCTCAATCAATTTTGAGAAAATTAAGAGAAGAAATTACTGAAAGAAAATAAATAATTTCTTAAAATAATATGAAAAATACGGACGCTTTTGGTGTCCGTATTTTTGTTTTAGTTATTCACCCCGTTAGAAACTTAGATTACAATAAAAATTGACTCTGGAGGCCGTTGTTTCTAACGGGGTTGACCCCGTAAGAATTTCAACACCAACTAGCGATTTCAAATAGCGATAGAGCGAAGCGGCTTCGCCTCCAATTTATATTATTAAAAAGATTTACCCTGAATTTCTAACGGGGTTGACCCCGTAAGAATTTCAACACCAACTAGCGATTTCAAATAGCGATAGAGCGAAGCGGCTTCGCCTCTAATTTATATTATTAAAAAGATTTACCCTGAATTTCTAACGGGGTTGACCCCGTAAGAATTTCAACACCAACTAGCGATTTCAAATAGCGATAGAGCGAAGCGGCTTCGCCTCTAATTTATATTATTAAAAAGATTTACCCTGAATTTCTAACGGGGTTGACAGCTTTTCTTGTGCCTGCTAGTATAACAACATGTGTTTAAATCAAATAGAAACTAATTTTTTAAGGATAATAAATGAAAATATCCAAGAAATATTTCAAGAAAAAAAGCGGGTGATTTTTTCCGATTTCGGTTTGGTTCACACCGCTTCCCAGCGGTTTTTTATTTTCTCAGTATCGTTTAAAATATAAAAATTTTAGTGTTGAAACAAGTTTGCGTTACAAAAAAATAATACAAAATTGTTTCCGCGCTAAGCGCACCTTTAAAATCTAATAGGTCTTATCACTGTCATTAGTCCATAGCGGATAAAGGCAAATAATAGTGGTTAGTTTTTTTTCTTTGTCAAAGAAGAACGGCAAAGAAAATTTTCTCAATGCGCTTGCAACACGTATTGAGATAGTAGGTGGTTTCTGTATAATCTCGTTAGGATTAAACAGAAACAATGCAATTAAGTATAGTTGATAATTTTTTTAGAGATTATTAACTGCTAACACGGTTTTGACGAAAATTCAAAACCAAAAAATTTAAGAGCGGTAATACTAATGCATATGGTGGATGCCTTGACATTAAAAAGCGATGAAGGACGTAGCTGGCTGCGATAAGCCTCGGGGAAGTGCTAAGCAACTTTTGATCCGGGGATTTCCGAATGGGACAACCCAGCCGTGCATGGCACGGAAATTCGAAATTCGAATATCGAAATTCTAAACAAATTCGAAATTCAAATTATTAAAATCTAAAACGTTTTGGATTTATTATTTTGAAAATTAAATATTGTTTCGGATTTCGGATTTATGATTTCGTGCTTCCGCGCTGTGCATGGTTAGCGTTATTTAAATACATAGAATAGCGCGGCAAACCCTGGGAACTGAAACATCTTAGTACCAGGAGGAAAAGAAAACAATTGTGATTCCGTCAGTAGTGGCGAGCGAAAGCGGAATAGCCTAAACCGTCTCGATTTATCGGGGCGGGGTTGCGAGGCAATTTTACTCGTTTAATCGGGGTAAAAAATATTTTATTAGCAGAACGTCTCTGGAAAGAGCGATCATAGAGGGTGATAATCCCGTATGCGAAAATAAAATGTATTTATGTAATTGTCCTCAAGTAGGGCGGGATCGGAGAAATCCCGTTTGAATCTGGGGCCCCTATAGCTCCAAGGCTAAATATTTTTAATGATCGATAGTGAACCAGTACCGTGAGGGAAAGGTGAAAAGTATCCCGGTGAGGGAGATGAAATAGTATCTGAAACCATATGCTAACGAAGAGTTGGAGCCCCTCACCTTTTTTTGAGAAAGTTTTAAAGTTACATAAAATCGGAGGCGTAGCCGATGCTATGCATCAGTCTTTATGTTAAAAAAAATTATCTTCGAAAAAGGTGAGGGGTGACAGCGTGCTTTTTGTAGAACGAGCCAACGAGTTAGTTTTGTATTGTTGACTAAGTTACTTTGTAATGGAGTCGTAGTGAAAGCGAGCCTGAAAGGGCGCCTAACAATAGTACGGACTAGACCCGAAGCCAGGCGAGCTATTTATGAGCAGGGTGAATTTCGAGTAAAATCGAAAGGAAGCCCGAACCCACTAGCCGTGCAACACTAGGGGATGACTTGTGAATAGAGGAGAAATTCCAATCGAGCTTGGCGATAGCTGGTTCTTCCCGAAATAGCTTTAAGGCTAGCGTCCATTAAATGAGCATAAGAGGTAGAGCTACTGAATGAGACTTCGCGGTTCGCCGTAGAATTCTCAACCAAACTCCGAATTCTTATGTTTCTTATCTGGGCAGTCAGAAATCCGGCTCTAAGGTCGGATCTCGCGAAGGAAAAAGCCTAGATCGCCGTCTAAGGTCCCAAAATTTATGTTAAGTGGGAAAGGAAGTGAAATTTCTTTTACACCTAGTAGGTTGGCTTAGAAGCAGCCATCCTTTAAAGAGTGCGTAACAGCTCACTAGTCTAGAAATTTCGCGCCGAAAATTTAACGGGGCTAAACATAATACCGAAGACGCGAATCTTATGTCAGCTTGCTGATATAGGATGGTAGGGAAGCGTTCCATAAGCACTGAAGCGGAAGCGTGAGCGACCGTGGAGTTTATGGAAGTGAGAATGTTGGCATTAGTAACCGCAATACCGATGAGAACTCGGTACACCGAAAGTCTAAGGTTTCCTGGGCAATGGCAATCATCCCAGGGTTAGTCGGTCCTAAGGCGAGGTCGAAAGGCGTAGTCGATGGACACACGGTTAATATTCCGTGACTATTGTCAGTTTTAAATGAGAGGACGCATCTTTGTAGCTTCTGCGAATTATTGGATTTTCGTAGGGAAATTGAGGGCGCATGGCAGGAAAATCCACCATGCACTAGCCCAAGATTTTTTTCGAATCCCTTTTTTGGGAAAAGAGAAGTGAGCAAGATGCCGGGAAAATTCTCTATGTCCGAGCAATCGGAATTCTGATAGTATCCGTACTCAAACCGAAACAGGTAGACTGGGCGAGTAGCCTAAGGTGAACGGGTTAACCTTCGTTAAGGAACTCGGCAAAATAGCTAGACGTAAGTTCGCAACATGTCTCTCCCACACTAACTTTGCATTTTTATTCTTTTGATTTTTAATTATTTTTTAAAAATTTAATTAAAATTAATTGAATATTAAAGTTTTATATTTTGGCACCCTTCGGGTGCTGTGCAAAGTTAGTGTGGGACGCAGCGAAAGATCCCAAGCGACTGTTTACCAAAAACACAGGTCTCCGCAAACCCGTAAGGGGAAGTATGGGGGCTGACGCCTGACCAGTGCTGGAACGTTAACGAGAGCGGTGCAAGCCAATCTCTGAAGCGCCAGTGAACGTCGGCGATAACTATAATCGTCCTAAGGTTCTGGAATTTTATAGAAGATTTCAGAAAGACTGGGACGATTAATAGAGGTAAATTGTCATAAGCGAAATAAACAGTTACATAAGGAAAAGTAGATGCCTCTCCATATTTATATGGAGCGTCAAATCAGCTATATGCTGGAAATCTTTGCGATTCATATCGCAGAGACAATCAGCAGGGAAGTCGTCATTGACCCCTCAGAGACTAAACGCTGAACTCCGACGTAAAGTCGGAGAAGATATAGTCCGACCTCTATGGTAACATAGAGAGTGTGATAGAAATATTCACACCCTTTGCCTCGCGGCAGAGAGTAACAAAAGTGAGCGAAATTCCTTGACAGGTAAGTTCTGTCCCGCATGAAAGGCGTAACGACTTGGGAACTGTCTCAACGAAGAGCCCGGTGAAATTGCAATGACGGTAAAGATGCCGTCGACCTGCAGCAAGACGAAAAGACCCCGTGGAGCTTTACTACAACTTGGTATTGAATTAGAGTTTTGGCTGCCGAGCTTAGGTGGGAGACTTTGAAGTCCTGATTCTGGTCAGGATGGAGTCATCAGTGGAATACCACCCTGTTAATATTTTAATTCTAACCCTGGACTGTTATGAGTTTTTAAAACTTATTTCTGAACCAGCAAAAAACTAATCTTAAGTTGTATCACAGTTTTTTGCGGTTCAAAAATATCGTTTTAGTGATTCATACCAGTCCGGGAACAGTGCCTGGTGGGTAGTTTGACTGGGGCGGTCGCCTCCTAAATGGCAACGGAGGCGTTTACAAAGGTTAGCTAAGTCCGGATGGAAATCGGACTGATAGTGCAAAAGCATAAGCTAGCTTTACTGAAAGACCTATAAGTCAATCAGTCACGAAAGTGGAATTTAGTGAACCGACCATCGCTTGTAGAAGCGTGGAAGATCATCAGATAAAAGTTACCCCGGGGATAACAGGCTGATCCCTCCCAAGAGTCCACATCGACGGAGGGGTTTGGCACCTCGATGTCGGCTCATCGCATCCTGGGGCTGGAGAAGGTCCCAAGGGTATGGCTGTTCGCCATTTAAAGCGGTACGCGAGCTGGGTTCAAACCGTAGAAAAGTTGTAAAATTCGACTTTTGTACAGTTTGAATCCGAGATTTAATAAGACATCATACACGGCGGCTTTTAGTAGAAATATTAAAAGAGAAGCTAACTTATATCGGTAAAATCCTGACTGGACAATACCGAGGGAAATGGAAAAAATAAAATTTTACATACCCGTAGAGACTAAACGTTAGCAATCCGATAAAACGGATTAAGTTATAGTCCATACACTTAGTAATGAGTGAACCGATATGCGTGAGACAGGTTGGTCTCCTATCTGCTGTAGGCGTTGTTGCTTGAGAGAACTCTTTCCTAGTACGAGAGGACCGGAAAGAACGAACCTCTGGTGTATCGGCTGTTCCGCCAGGAGCACTGCCGAGTAGCTACGTTCGGAAAGGATAACCGCTGAAAGCATATAAGCGGGAAGCCCCCCTCAAGATCAGGCAACTTTCGTTTGTATCACACTGCGTGTAATACAAAAAAGTAAAAATAGAAAAGTAAAAAGTGAAAAGATTGTGTCGTTTTGCGACATATCAAATTTTAACTTTATACTTTAAACTGTTAACTTTAATGAGTATCGCGCTTAGCGTGATACGAACGATATAATTTCCTAGAAGATGACTAGGTTGATAGGTCTTAGGTGTAAGCACAGTGATGTGTTTAGCCGAGAGATACTAATAAATTAAATTTACCCTCTTAAGTTTTGTTAGTGTTAGCAATTAATAGTTTCTAATTTAAAAAAAGAGCATCATTTTGGTGGTCCTTGCGAAGTGGCAACACCCGATCCCATCCCGAACTCGGCCGTTAAGCATTTCAGCACCGATGATATTTCCGATTTTTCGGAATGAAAGTAGGACGCCGCCAAAATAATGCTCTTTTTTGTTTGGAAAAAAAATGGTAGAATAAAATCAAGATATTAAGAATTTTTATGGAAAAAAACCAAAAAAAACGAATAATAATTATAGCTGTCTATGTTGCTATTTTTTTAATATTAGTAGCTCTTATTTATTCTTGGTTAAAACCAGAACCGAATTGTCTTGATGGAATACAAAATCAAAATGAAGCCGATGTTGATTGTGGAGGCATTTGTGCCAATAAATGCGCGCTGGAGGTAAATAATACCTTAATGGTAATTGATACTGGGTTGGTTGAGGCGGGAGTGGCTGGGTATTATGATATTTTTGCAGTTATAAAAAATCCAAATAATAATTTTGGCAATAAGCAGTTTTCTTATAAATTTTCTCTCAAAGATTCACAGGGGAATTTAGTTAGTGAAAAAAATGGAAAAAGTTTTATTCTTCCAGGAGAAGAAAAATATATTATAGAAAATAATATTCAGCCTACCGCTTCGGTAGCTATGGTTGAATTTTCTAGTAGTAATTCGGTTTGGGTAGAAATTCAAAACCAATATGAAAAGCCTCAGCTTAAGATAATCAGCAAGAATTATTTAGAGACTCCATCGGGAATTAATTTTTCCGAAGCTTCGGGCTTGTTAAAAAACGAAAGTCCTTTTGACTTTTCAGAAATTAAAGTAAAAATAATTTTAAAAGAAGCCTCGGGTAAAGTGGTATCCCTGAATGCCTCCCAGATGAATACAGTTAGAGCAGGAGAGAATAGGGGTTTTAACGTTTCTTGGCCTAATAAATTTTCTGGGAATGTTTCTGATATGGAGGTACAACCAGAAGTTAATATTTTCGACACAGAAACCTTTGTTAAAAGATATTTTAGAGCTCAGGATTTCCAAGGATACGATTAGCGGTAAACCCCGCACCCACGAGCTTACGCTCGGGGCATTGGGATGATTTGCTCCACGTTTTGCGCCATTCATCTTTGCGCTTACGTACGGAGCGGTTTGGGTGAGGGGTAAACCCCAAATTCTTTATGCGTGATATATTTAAATTTGATTGGATACTAGTTTTTGTAGTGGCTCTTCTTTTGGGATTGAGTTCTATAATTCTTTATAGTTTATCTTTTGCTCAATCTGATTCTGGATTGAGCTATTTTATTCGACATCTTTTCACTGTGGCTATAGGAATAGGAGCTATGATTTTTTTAGCTTTCTATGATTATCGAGCCTTAAATACTTATAGCACCAAACTTTATTTTGCTATTTTAATTATTCTTTCGGCGGTTCTGATTTGGGGCACTCAAGTGCGGGGAACAACTGGGTGGCTAGGATTGGGAAATTTTCACATTCAACCAGTTGAAGTGGCAAAAGTAATTATGATTATTTTTTTAGCTAGTTTTCTCTCTAAGAAAAAAACTAAGCTGAGCATACCTTCAAGAATTATAGCTTCTATTGTCTTGGTTTTGCTCCCGGTTCTTTTGATCTGGAAGCAACCTGATTTTGGATCTTCTATGATTATTATAGCGATTTGGTTGGGGATGATACTTTTTTCCGGAGTCAATAAAAAAAGTTTAGTCATTATTTTTTTGGTTGGGGTCATGGCTCTTGCTTCCGGATATTTTTTAATTAAAGATTATCAAAAAGAAAGACTAGCTAATTTTTTTAATGTTTATCGCGATCCCCAAGGCAGTGGCTATAATGTTATCCAATCTATGGTGGCTGTGGGTTCTGGCGGGGTTTTTGGCAAAGGATTGGGACACGGATCGCAATCTCAGCTTAATTTTCTTCCGGAAAAACATACTGATTTTATTTTTGCTGTAATTGCTGAAGAATTGGGTCTTTTTGGATCTTTAATAGCACTTGTTCTTTTCTCTGTTGTATTATTTAGAATTAAGGAAACAGCTCGCTTAGCCAGGGATAATTTTGGTTATTTATTATGTATAGGTATTATGGCAATGCTTTTTTCTCAGATATTAATTAATATTGGAATGAATGTTGGGTTAGTTCCAGTAGCGGGAGTGCCATTGCCCTTTTTAAGTTATGGAGGGAGTTCTATGGTATCGGTTTTGGCGGCTATGGGAATTTTGCAAAGTGTTTATACGCGACGAATAAAAACGCTTGACTAAAAGGATAAATGTGATAAAATAACAAAACAAATTTTTGAAGCATAATTAATTAATTGTTTGAGAGGCCCGACGTTTTAGTCGGACAGGTAGAACATAAAAGTATGGAAAAAATAAAGTTGAATTCTCAATCTCGAACAGAGATTGGAAGAAAAGTGTCTAAGGGCAGAAAATTAGGTAAGGTTCCAGCGGTAGTTTATGGTAGGGGAATAAAGAGTCATCCACTTTGGATAAATGGGATGGAAATTTATAAGCTAATTCAAAAGTCAGGAGAAAGCGTCGTTATCGATTTAGATATTGATAAAAAAGAAAAAAGAAATGTCATTATTCATGAAGTGCAAAGAGATCCGGTGAAAGGACAGTATATTCATGTAGATTTTTTCCAGATTAATATGAAACAAAAAATTGAAACTGAAGTGGATTTGGTTTTTTTTGGAGAAGCTCCAGCTGTCAAAGAATTGGATGGAATTTTAGTTAAAAATGTTTTCAAGGTAGAAGTAAAATGTCTTCCAGATGATTTACCTTCTCATATTGATGTGGATATTTCATCTTTGAAAACTTTCGAAGATCATATTTATGCTAAAAATTTAGCTGTTTCTGAAAAAGTAGAGTTAGAAATTGAACCAGAAACTGTAATTGCTTTGGTGGCTCCTCCGCATTCCGAGCAAGAAATGGAGCAATTAGATGAAAAGGTAGAAGAAGATATTACCAAAGTGGAAGGAGTGGTTAAGCCGGAACAGCCGGGAGAAGAGGCCTCTGGTGAAGAAGGTAAAAAAGAAACTTCTGGAAGAGATAAAAAGGGAGAAAAGAAAGAAGGCAAGAAGGATAAAAAGGACAAAAAATAAAGAAAATAACCTTGGCGAAAGTCGGGGTTTTTTCTTGTCTAAAAAGATGGTATAATTATCAGAGATATGAAAAAAATAGAAATAAAAATAATTTTTAGTATTTTGGCTTTTTCTTTTGGCCTTTTTTTGGCTTTAAGTAGCCCGGTTTTAGCGGCGGATGATGCTGCGGATATTCAAGGTGATATAAAAAGTTCAGAAAAAAAAGTCGATAAAACTGAAGCTCAATTAAATCAGACTCAAAATCTTTTAAAACAGAATCAAGCTCAGGTTAATACTACGCAATACCTAATTAATAAAACTGAAACCGAAATATCTCGAAAAGAAGCAGAGTTGGAAAATTTAGACAAGCGAACCGCTTTAAATAAAAAGATATTAGGAGAATATCTATTGGAGATATATCTTAATGATCAACAAGATCCCTTGGTGCGCTTAGTGGCAGATAAAAAAAACCTTAGTGATTTAGTAGAAAATTTTGATCAAATGGTAGGAGTTAAGGAAAAAATTCTGGCGATTCTCAAAGAGATTAAGGAAAATAAAAATAAAATAAATGAAGTTAAAGAAGACTTAGCGGAGAAAAAAGATGATCATGAAAAATTATTGGTGCAGAAACAATCCGAACAAGTAGAAATTAAAAAAGATATAAAAAAAGCCGAAGCTACCCTGGGAGAGTTAAACGCTAAAATAAATAAATTAAAAAGCCAATTATCTAGCTTGTTAGGTAGTGTTGCAAGTTTTAAAAATATTACTGATGCGGCTAGCTTTGCCAGCAAGGCGACTGGAGTAAGAAAAGATTTTCTACTAGGTGTTTTGGTGGTGGAATCGGATCTAGGAAGATATACAGGAGGTTGTACTTATAATAAGACCAATATGAGTAAATATAGGGAAGATATCTTCAAGGATATTATGAGAGAATTGAAATATGAATTGAAATCTAAAAAATTATCTTGTCCGCCTAGAAGTTATAAAGGTACTGGAGGTGCTATGGGAGTGGCTCAATTTATGCCAGATACTTGGATAGGATATAAAAAATCAGTAGCTGCTGTAACCGGAAATAATCCGCCTGATCCCTGGAGTTTAACTGATGGAGTAACTGCTATGGCTTTAAAATTAGCAAAAGTAATCGGAGTGACTGCCCATAAAAAAAGCGCTGAAGCTAAAGCCTATTGTGTTTATTTAGCAGGAAATAATTGGGCAGCCTACTGTGACAATAAAGGAACTAATTATGGGGATTTAGTCTTATACTGGGCGGATAATTATGAGAAGAAGCTGAATTAATTTTTCATGGTTGACAAAAACCTGATTTAGGTGTATAATTAAGGATAGGAGTGGAAAGCGGGTTTAGCCCGTTTTTTTGCGTTTATACTTGAAAAAAAGTCTTAAATGAAATATACTCTATTTAAGACTTTTTAGCTTTAATTTAAGAAAAAATGACAGACTATTTTGAAATAAACGGAGGTAATAAACTCAAAGGATCAGTGACTATAAACGGCTCAAAAAATGCAGCCGTGGCTTTGATAATGGGGGCCTTAATAAACAAAGGCAAAACCACCCTAAAAAATGTTCCTCAGATTGAGGAGGTTTATCGGCTCAAAGAAGTGATGGAAAGTATCGGCGTTAAATTTGAAGCCAAAGAAAAAGAACTGACTATTATTGTTCCGAAAAAAATAGCGATTGAAAAAATAAATAAAGTTTCCGCTGAACGCACTCGCTCAATTATTTTAATGATTGGTGCATTGGCTGGAAGACAGAAAAAATATTTCATTCCTCAAGCCGGAGGTTGTCGTTTGGGTAGTCGAACCATTAAGCCTCATCTTTTCGCGCTGGAAAATTTGGGCATAAAAATAAAAGCGGTGCGGGCTGGTTTTGAAGTGGACACTCGAAATTTAAAATCGGCCAAAAAAATTGTACAATATGAATCCGGAGACACAGTGACGGAAAATATTTTATTAGCTGCTTCTCAGACAAAAGGAAAGACAATAGTGCATATGGCCTCAGCTAATTATCAGGTGCAGGATCTCTGTTTTTTTCTGGAAAAACTAGGGGTCAAGATTAAGGGAATCGGAACTACTACTTTGGAAATTGAGGGCAAGAAAAATATCAATAAAAATATTATATATGAAATCAGTGAGGATCCTATTGAAGCTATGTTTTTTTTGGCGGTAGCTATTGTAACTCAAAGTCAATTGAAACTTCAACGCTGTCCCATTGAATTTCTAGAATTGGAGCTTTTGAAATTGGAAAAAATGGGATTTAAATATAAAATTTTGAAAGAATATTTAGCAAAAAATGCCAAGACAAAATTAATAGATATAGAAACTTACCCATCCAAGCTAATCGCCTTAGAAGAAAAAATTTATGGACGTCCTTTTCCAGGACTCAACATTGATAATCTGCCTTTTTTTGTTCCCATAGTAGCTTTTGCTAAAGGAAAAACTTTAATTCATGATTGGGTTTTTGAAGATCGAGCGGGCTATTTTGTGGAATTAAATAAATTGGGAATGAAAATAAAATTATCCGATGTCCATCGAGTGGAAGTATTTGGACCAAGCCAATTGAAAGGAACGGAAATGGTTTGTCCTCCAGCCTTGCGTCCAGGAGCCATCATTCTGGTAGCTATGTTGGCTGCTAAAGGAAAATCTAAATTAAAAGAAATTTATCATATTGAAAGAGGCTATAAAAATTTGGTGGAAAGATTACATAAATTAGGCGCGGATATCAAGAGAGTTAAAAGTTCGTAAAGTTATAAAGTTGAAAGTATGAAGAATTTAAAACCGGGTAAAAATTATATCGGAGTGGGTGGTGGAGTTTTAATTTTTAATAATAAAAAATAAATTCTTTTAATGAAACGATCCGGTAATGTTAGAAATAATTCAGGATGGTGGGCGAAGCCGGGAGGAAAAATCGAATATGGAGAAACTGCGATTAAGATGGTTAAAAGAGAAATAAAAGAAGAAACCAATATTAACATTGAGGTTTGGGGACAACTGCCTCATACTGACCACATAATTAAAAAAGAAGGACAGCATTGGGTAGCAATAAATTTTATTGCAAATTATAAAAAAGGAGCATTGAAAAACAAAGAACCTCATAAATGCGAAGAAATAAGATGGTTTTCTTTAAATAAGTTGCCAAAAAAGATTGAGCAAACTATCAAAGAATCAATAAAAAATTATGTAACTGGAAAATATATTAAATTGTAAAAAATATGTCATTCCGGGCTTGACCCGGAATCTAATGTCTTGCGGTAATCAAAAGTTTTCAATAGATCCTGAATCAAGTTCAGGATGACAATAAAAAATATATGTTAATTAGAAAAATCGGAATAGATTTAGGAACAGCCAATACTTTGGTTTTTGTGCCAGGTAGGGGAATAGTAGCCAACGAACCGAGCGTGGTGGCTATTTCTATTTTGGATAATAAAGTTTTGGCAGTCGGCAATGAAGCCAAAGAAATGTTGGGACGCACTCCGGATACCATTATGGCCAGTCGGCCATTGAAAGACGGAGTAATCGCTGACTATCGAATTACCGAAGCGATGTTGAAGTATTTTATTAATAAAGTAAGCGGACGCTTTAGATTGGTTCGTCCAGAAATAATGATTTCTATTCCGGCTGGAGTGACGTCCACTGAGCGACGAGCGGTAATTGACGCAGCAGTGCGAGCCGGAGCTAAGACAGCCTATGTGGTCAAAGAACCAGTTTTGGCGGCTATCGGGGCTGGTATTCCTATAAATTCAGCAGCCGGTAATATGATAATTGATATTGGAGGAGGCACCTCAGAAGTGGCTATTATTTCTTTAGGTGGGGTAGTGGCAGTACATAGTGCTCGTATCGGAGGTAATAAATTAGATCAATCAATTGCCAATTATATTAAGAAAAAACATAGTTTGGCGATTGGAGAAAGAACGGCTGAAGAAATTAAAATTCAAATTGGTTCAGCTCTTCCTCAAGTCAAAGAAGAATATATGGAAGTAAGGGGTCGAGACTTAACCGGAGGTTTGCCTAAGACTATTAAAATTTCATCCAATGAAATTACAGAATCACTTCAAGATGAATTGCGAGAAATTATTAGCGCTATAAAAAAAGTTCTTCAGGAAACTCCGCCAGAATTAGCAGCTGATGTTATGGATAAGGGTATGGTTCTTTCTGGAGGTGGTGCACTGTTGCGAAATTTAGACGGACTGATCACTAAAACAATCGATGTGCCTTGTTATGTGGCCAAGGAACCCTTGCTTTGTGTAATTAAGGGAATTGGGATTGCCTTGGATAATTTGGATGTTTATAAGAGAACAATAACCTTATCAAAATAGTATTTTATTATACAGTTAACGAGTTCACGAGCTAACGGGTTAGTAGGTTGGTTTATTATTCAAAAAATTCGTTAACCATTAACTCGTTAATAATTTATGAATCATATAGGTATCGATGGTTCCAGATATTTTCTAAAGCAAAGAACCGGCATCGAGGAATATTCTTATCAAATTACAAAAGGTTTACGAAATAAGCTGAATAGTCAGCAAGTCGTTTTGTATGTTAGGAAAAACCAAGAGATAGATTTTTCTTTGCCAGAAAATTGGAAAATAAAAGTTATTAGTTGGCCGAGATTTTGGACTCAAATTGGATTATCTTGGGAATTATTATTTCATCCAGTGGATGTTTTGTTCATCCCAGCTCATGTGGTGCCTATAATTAGGGCAAAAAATACTGTAGTAACAATTCATGGTTTGGAATATGAATTTTGTCCAGAAGCTTATTCATTCTGGGAAAGATTTTATATGCGTTTTTCCATTAAAAATTCTTGTCGATGGGCAAAAACTATCATAGCCGTATCGGAAAATACAAAAAAAGATTTGATGAAATTGTATGGAGTAGCTGAGAATAAAATCAAGGTGGTTTATGAAGGCCACGATAATAAACTCGCAACTCATAACTCGCAACTCGAAACGCAAAAAAAGTATGATTTTAAATATTTATTATTTGTCGGGCGGTTAGAAGAAAGAAAAAATATTAGCGGAATAATCTCTGCGTTTGAAATTTTAAAGGAAAAATATCAGATTCCGCATAAGTTAGTCTTGGCGGGAAAACCTGGATATGGTTATGAAAAAATAGAATCTCAGTCCCGAGTAATTATGACAAATCTCAAAAGTAAAGAGGAAATTATATTCACTGGGTTTATAGGTGGAGAAGAAAAAGAGAATCTAATCAAAAATGCGGAGGTATTCTTATTCCCGACTTTTTATGAAGGATTTGGACTGCCGATTTTAGAAGCCCAGAATTTAGGCGTGCCGGTGGTAGCCTCAAATAATTCTTCCATTCCAGAAATAGTTTGTAGCGGTCTCACCGCTACGGATGAAAAAAGTGCTGTCTTGGTTGACCCAAACGATATTGGAGCTATTGCCGAAGCGGTGCATCAATTAATTTCCGATAAAAATATTCGAGATGATATAATAAAAAAAGGGTTGGAAAATGTGAAAAGATTTTCGTGGGAAAAATGCGCTGAAGAAATTGCTGAAGTACTAAGAAGTGAAAGTTAATAATCGAGTGAGTAAGACGCTTATCAAATAAAATATGGAAAATTTAAAAGATCTAAAAATAGCCTTAGTTCATGATTTTTTGATATATCCCGGCGGAGCGGAGAAGGTTTTGGAAGTGATGGCGGAAATGTTTCCAGAAGCGCCCATTTATACTTTAATTTACGATAAAGAATTAATGAAAGGATGTTTTCAGAATCGGAAAATTCACGCTTCTTTTCTTCAGAAATTTCCTAAATTTTTAAGAAAAAGAAAAAAATGGCTTTTACCTTTTTTGCCAACTGCTCCAGAAACATTTGATTTGAGAGAATTCGATCTAATCATTTCCAGTTCTGGCGCGTGGTCTAAAGGAATTGTAACTCGTCTCAATACTATTCATGTGGCTTATCTCCATAGCCCTATTCGCTTTGCTTGGAGCGAACATGAGGAATATTTATCTCAGCAAAAAGCATGGGTGCCTTTTAAATTTATTTCTAGGTTAATTATGAATTATATAAGAATCTGGGATAAAATGGCCACCGATCGTCCGGATTATTTAATTGCTAATTCAAAATATACTCAAGCGCGCCTAAAAAAATATTATAATCGAGACAGTGAAGTGATTTATCCGTCCGTAAATATTCCAAAAATTGAGATAAGCCATAAAAAAAGAAAAGAATATTTTTTAATTATTTCTCGTCTTTCTCCTTATAAAAAGATTAACATGGCAGTTGAAGCTTTTAATAAATTAGGTTGGCCACTAATAATTATCGGAGAAGGTCCAGAGAAAAAATATTTAAAAAAAATAGCTAAAAAAAATGTAAAAATTCTTGGTTGGGTTTCGGAAAAGGAAAAAGAGAAATATTATGCTGGTGCTAGAGCCTTTATTTTCCCCGGGGTGGATGATTTTGGTTTGGCTCCAGTAGAAGCTATGGTCCACGGGATACCAGTTTTAGCTTTGAAAAAAGGAGGAGCGCTGGAAATAATTATAGAAGGACAAACGGGAGAATTTTTTGAAGCAGCTACGCCAGAAATCATAGCTGATTCAGTTAGGCGCTTTGTGCAAGAAGAACAAAAATATAATCCGAAAGTCATTCGAGCTAAAGCTGAAGAATTTAGTCGGGAAACATTCAAAAATAAGCTACGATTATTTTTGGAAAAAATATAAAAAATTATGAAAATTTTTGGAAACAAAAAAATAGTGCAAGCTTTAGAAAAATCGGCAGAGGATAAGAATATTTCCCAAGCCTATGCTTTTATTGGCCCTGAAGGGGTAGGAAAATTTTTTTTGGCTCTCAAAATGGCTAAAGAATTATGCGGAACAGGTGAAAATAATCCGGACATTATGATTATCAAACCAGAAATAGAAGAGAAAAAAGGTATTATCAAGCAAAAAGAAATTAAATTAGATCAAATAAAGGAACTGCAAAGACATTTTGTTCTTTCTGGAAAAAAAGGAGGTTTCCGGGTGGGCATTATAGATAATGCCGAAAAAATGAATAAATCGGCTCAAAACGCTATGCTGAAAACGTTAGAAGATCCGGCTCCTGGAACGGTGGCTATTTTAATTATTCAAAATCCGGAGAAAATTGTGCTAACCATAATGTCTCGTTGTCAAATAAAAAAATTTGGACCAGTCTCTAAACTTGAGATGGAACAATTATTCTCAGAAAAGGGCGTTAAAGAAGCTGAATTAAAAGCAGAACTAGTTTTTTGGTCCTTAGGTAGGCCAGGAATAGCCGTTAGTCTAATAGATAATCCAGAAGAACTAAAGGCCAGAAAACTAGCGGTGGAAGAAGTTACTAATTTATTCAAGAAAAATATTACGGAAAAATTCAGACAAGCCGAGGAAATGTCCAAAGACTCCGGTTTGGTGATTAAAAAAATGAATTGGTGGATAATCGCACTGAGAGAATTAGCCTTGGGTAAAATAAAAAATCCTAATATTAGTTCGCAAAAAGCTTATGAAGTTATAAATAAAATTATCAAATGCCAAGTTCTTATTCGAGAAACCAACACTAATATTAAGTTAGTCTTGGAAAATCTGTTACTTAATTTTTAGCTATGTTTTTTAGAAAATCAAAAAAAAGAAAATTTTTTTTTAGAGCTGGATCGGCTATTTCTGGAGGAGCAGGTTCTGTTCGAAGTTATTCCAAAAAAAGTTCCGAAAAGAAAAATATTTTCGGAAGAATATTATATTGGTTAGTCTTTTTAATTTTTATTGGAGCCATAATTTATACGTTATTTTTTTCTGGTTTCCTAAATATCCAAACAATAAAAGTGGATGGATCGGAAAAAATTGATGCAGAAAAAATTAAACAGCTGGTGCGTAATGAAATTTCCGGGAAGTATTTTAATTTAATTGATAAAAATAATTTTCTTTTAGCCAGTGGAAAAAAGTGGGAAAATAAGATTAAAGAAGAATTCAAGACACTGGAGGAGGTTAAAATTAAAAAAGTCTTTCCAGAAAGAGTAGAGATTTTGGTTCAAGAAAGAGATTTTTTATTTATTTTCTGTAGTGGGGGGCCCTGCTTGATGGTGGATAAAAATGGAGAAGCTTTGACTATAGTTGATTTGAATTCGGATGAATTGCAAAGAGAGGATCGGATAATATTGATTGATGAATCGAACAGAGAAGTTAATTTTGGGGATGAAATTTTGGATAAGGAATTCTTAGATTTTATTTTAAAAATAAAAGAAAAAATAAGAACTAGTAATGGTTTGGAAATAGAAACAGAAATAAAAACTCCGCGATTAATTTCCGGAGACATTATTATCAAAACAAAAGAAGGCTGGTCTATTTATTTGAACAAGGATATAGGCGTTGATCGTCTAATGAATATGCTAAAAATAGTTTTGGAAAATAAGATAACCGTGGAAGAAAGAGTCAACTTAGACTATATAGATTTAAGAATTGATTCTAAGGTATATTATAAATTAAAATAGAAGTACCAACTTGATAAACCGGCTTGTAATTGAGGAGCCAGCGGTAACTTTGATTATCAGTTTTTCTTTTATCATAAATTCCTTCCTGACGAAAAAAAGTAGAAATAGCATACCAGCCTGGCTCAATTGGTCTTCGGGAGCTCCACCAAGGCTCAAATTTATCCCCTAGGTAATAATTGATATCAGCGATTCCAAAGTAATCAACCCGGATTTTTTCTATTTCCGGTTTTTTGTTTAAAAATTCTCTAAGACGGATTAAATCTTGGCCCCAATCAGCGTTAGAATCGGTAACATAATGGTAGCCGTTTTTAGGTCCACCACCTGCTTCATTGAAATAGGAGACATAATTTGGATAAGCCAGAAAAGTGCCAAAAATAAAGTAAAAAATCAAAAAGAAGAAAGTAGATATAACTAAATAATTATTTTTAAAACGCTGTTTGTTTTCCACTATTTTTTTAGCGGTTAAAATATAAATTAAAGGAATAATAGGAAATAAATGTCTAAAGCCAATATTTAAGCGTCCTAATATGCTGGTAAAAAGATAAAGAAAAATGAAAGTCAGCAGAGTAAATTCCACAATATTGTTTCTAATATAATGGGAAAATTCTTTAAGCAAGGTGATTCGTTTACTCTTAATAGCTAAAAATATTTTTTTAAAAATTTCTGTGGTGGAAGTAAAAAAGGCGAATCCTATTAATAAAAGAATAGGCAATGGTTCTTTTAATAAATAAACTATGGGAAAATAGGAAAAGAATCCGTCAGTAGAAACCTCGCCAAAATAATAGGTAACATTTCCAACGACCACTCTTTGAAAAACTCTAAAAACTCCAAAAACATAAGCAGCTGCTGGACGGAGAAAATAGTTATCATTTAAAGAAAAGATGATATGTTTGGAAAATTTGGCAGCGGTATTATCCACAGCAAAATAGTGGTTAACTATTTCTGGCAATTTTTCTTTTGGCATATTAAAATCATTGGCGAAGTATAAAATCCATACAAGTATCAAGGATAAAATAAGGGCTAAGGAAAATTTACCCAGGTATTCACCAAAAGTTTTCATTTTTATTTTAAAGCTAGTTTTTTTATCATCAGGAATTTTTACCCAAGAGTAAGTTAATATAACTAGACCAAAAACAGGGAAAATCAAAACAGAAGAAAATTTAACCAACTGAACTAAGCCTAAAAAAATTCCAAAGTAAGCGGTGTTTTTCCAACTGGGGCGTTTAATAAATTTTATAAAATAATAAAAAACAAAAACAATAAAAGCGGCGATCCCCAAATCGGTGGTGACATAATGGTTGTGACCTAATATGTTTGGGCTAAAGATGTAAAAAATAAAAGCCAAAAGTCCCGCGCTGATTCCATAGAATTCATTAGTAAATTTGAAGATAAAGAGTCCGAGGATAACAAAAATAAGAATAATCGGTAGGCGAGCAAGAAAAGCTATTTTTTCCGGATTATTGCCTGAAGCATAAAGGAAATTTTTTCCAGCATTCCATTGGGCATCATTGGGATTTTCTTCCCAAAAATCATTCTGAATGTCGAAATTAAAACCTCCCAAAACAAGCGGAATGGCAATTAAATTTTTTAGCAAAGGTGGATGTTCCGGATTAAGTCGCAGGTCATGCTCTTGGAGATAACTTATACCAGCCGGAATATGGGCAATTTCATCGTAAATTAAGCTATCATTTTTGGCGTTCAAAACAGAAATAAAAACTGTAATTATGATGGAAGAAATAATTATTAAAATATAGTTTTTTTTAAAAAATCTTTCCATAGTTTATTATTTAAGAATATAAAATTTACTTTCCAATGAATTGTTTTTTTCTTCTAATTTTAGCTGAGGATATTTTTTTTCTAATTCATCAATGACCTGTTTATTTTTTTCAAGGAGGATGATATGGAAGGTGTTTATATTTTTTGGAGCTATTTTAGCTAGCTCATTGGGGTAGATATAATAAATATTGGGAGAATCATAGTTAAAAATATAAATGGGATATTTAATTAAAGTATTATTACTGGTGATAATATATTTTTCATCTTTAGTGGGTAGAGTTTTTAAATAATGGGAAATATCTTGTAAATTTTTATCAAAAGACGAGGCAACTTTCGGTTTATTAGCCCAAAAATAATGATATTTAATGGATTCAAAGGTTCCGGCAAAAATTAAAATTAATAAAACAAGAATGGCAACTGATTTTTTGGCTTTGTTCCTTTTTTGAATAAAATTTTCAAATCCTAATCCGGAAAGAATAAAGACAACCGGTAGCATTCCAATGGCTCTAAGAGCATGAGGATTGCCCTCGGCAGTCAAAAATTCCGGAGCCAACATTAAAAAAAACCAAATAAGTAGGAATGCATATTTTTCCAAATTTTTTCCCAGAGATTTTTTAAATAATCTTTTTATCAATAAACTAAAAAAATGGCGGAGAGAATAAATGAAGCCAAAGAGAAAAGCTAAGCCAGTAAAAAATTCTAGCAGAGGATAGGGACGATAATTGTGACGCCAATTCATATCTCCGACAAAGTTATATTTTATTAAACTTAACGAGAAACTTCGCAAGAAGGCCCCGACCGGATTTCCATTATTAACTTCAGGAGAGAAAATAGAAATTGATGCTGAACGGGACTCGAGATATTCCGGATGGGCATAAAAAGTTGCGAGCATCGGTAAGGCAGAAATAATTGAAAAAAGTAAAAAAATTAAAATTAGTTTCCAATATTCTTTAATAAAATTTCTTCTGGATAAAATAAAGAAGACTAGCATCAAAATTAGAATAAGAGGTGCAATGCGCCAGGCGATATAAGTATGAATTCCAATTCCGAAAATGAAACCACCTATGGCAAAATCCCACCATTTTTTGGTACGCAGTCCTCTAAAAATAAAATAGAAAGAAAAAACTAAAAGCATAGGCAACATAACGGCGCGAAAAGCGATGCGGCTGAAATTGATAGCCCAGAAAGAGATGGCTAAAAGAAAGGAGCTGATAAGAGCTAGACGTTTATTGAAAAGCTCTTTAGAAAGAAGATAGACGCCTAAAATAGTGAGAGTTCCAAAAACTATAGAAGGTAATTTAAGAGCTAAAATACTGATTCCGAAAAATGAAAAACTAAGCGCAATCAGATTTATAAAAAGTCCTTCTCGCCCGTTATTATCGGTATAAAAAAGTTCATAGGTGCCATTTTTAAAAGCTTTAATTGCATCTTTGCCATTAACCGCCTCATCAGGATAAATCCCAGGTGGCGTATTTTCAATATTGTATATTCTTAGAAAAAAACCTAGAGCTAAAATCAACAGAACTAGAATAAAAATAGTTATTTTTTTCATTTTCGTTTCATTTTTGTTTTCTGGCAAAATTATACCACGAAATAGTCTTTTTATCCACTTTCGGAAAACCCCTTTTTTATGGTATAATGAAAAAAATAAAATAAACTACCGATAAAGACAGTGAAAGATAAAAAAGAGGCTAACATTATACATCAGACTGGTCCGGATTTTAAGAATTTCATTAAAGGATTGGAATCTTTTGTAGCGGGTCGAGAGCCAGGAGAAGGTCCTGGAGCAGCTAAAGCTGGCTTTAGCGAAAACAAAGAAAATCAAAAAGTTAAGGATATTTTTGAAACGATTTTTAGTCCGGAAGAAATTAAAGATTCAATTTATAAATTAATCCCCGATGCGACTAAAGCAGAAAAGGCAGGAGTCGCTATGGAAAAAGCCAAGAGTACAATTCTAGGACAAGCAGAAATTGACCATTGGGATAAACTTGAAAATTCTGAAATCAAAAAAAGAATAAGAGAGGTTTTTTATTCCGTAGTAGAAAATTTATTTAAAGAAAGTAAATTGTTCACCTTGAAAAGATTTTTAAATAACATTTATAGGATATCTCAACCTGAGATAAAAAAAGAGGAGCCGGTAAAAACTAATGAAGAAGAAAAAAAATTGGAACCGGAAAAAGAAAAAAAAGAAAAATCAAATTCAGACATAAGCAAAAAAGACTTTAATAATAAATACGCAACCTTTTTAAAAACAGATCTTTTTGATTCAGAAGGGAACCGGCTTAATATTGTAGGTATGGATGAAAAAGGCACTAAGATAGCGTTTAGCCCTAAGGATAGTAAGGATAGGAAAAAATATAAAAATGGATATGAAATAAAATTTCTTTCTTCTTTAGTCGAGTTAGATAAATTATTAAAAGAATATAAAAAGCCTGAAAAGGAAAAAGAAAAAAGTAAGGAAGAAAAAGATAAGGAGAAAAAAGAAAAGAGCGAAGAAGAAGGAAAAAAAATAGTCCAAGATTTAATTGCAGCTCATAGTGAATTTATTGGAAAAAATCGGTTTAATGATGCTGGAAAATGGATTTTTGTTTCCAATGACAGTATAAATTATAAAAAACAAGAAGTTAAAATTATTCAAGGAGAAGGGGAGAAAATAAATAAAGAAAAGTTGATTTTAACATTTGATAAACTAGCTGATATTTTGGATGAATATAATTTTTTTCGCTCTCCTCATGAAGAAAAAGTTCCTGAAATAAAGGAAGAAATCGTCATTCCTAAAGAACCAGAGCAAAAAAATGAAGTAAAGTTAGAAGAGCCAAGCAAAACTGGAAAAGAAAAATCCTCGGAAGAAATATTTTCAGAAAAAATCTCCAAAGTTAGCAGGTGGAGTGATTTTTATAAATTGCTTAAATCTAAAGAAGGAGTGGAAAAAGGAATTGATTTTTCCAAAATTGAGTCAGCCGTAGAATTTTTAACTGATAAAGCTCGCAGTATAGAAAATTGGAGTGATTTTGAAACAACTTTCCACTTTGAAATTGATAGTATAATTGAGGATTTTGGAATACGTCAGAAAGTTTTGGAACTTATTCAAAAAGATTGGCAATCTTTTCAGAAAGAAATAGAAATAGAAAAAGAAAAAAGTATTAGAGAGGCGAGAAGTTTTGAAGAATTGTATCAAGTTCTAGAAAAAATTGGAAGCATAAAAAGCCGAAGTTCCGATCGTATATTTTCAGCTAAGGAGATGAAGGATAGGATAGAATTTGCCAGAAAAGAAGGAACTGATTTATCTAATGAAGAGTGGAAGAATGAAAAGGAGACTGAAAGATTAATTCTATTTAATATTATTCGCACTTACGGACTAAGAGAAAAAGTAAAGGACTTGATCGATAATGAAAGAGAAAATATGGAAAAACAGGCAGAGACAAAAGAAATTACAGAAGAAAAAATAGAAGAGGAAAAAGAGCCTGAAGAAATTAAAGAATTAAGAGATAAATTAACAGAAGCCAGAAATCTTTACGCCAGAAAAAATTATGAAGTGACTGACGTAATGTCAAGGATAAAGAAAATTTTAAGGTTTAAATTGTCTTCATCAAAAGTTGATTCAGTTAATAACGCCTATGAAGAATATAATAGGGCCAATAACGTTCTTCTGGAAGCAAAAATAAATGATTTTAAAAAAAGGAATCTTAATCTGGATGATCTTCGGAAAGAAATGGGGGGACTTGTTCAATATTTTAATGTAGATGAAAGAAGGATGTTGGCAGAAGCCAGAACAAGCTCAAGGGCTGAAGCTAGCGATGGAAAACTAAAATGGGCTTTGGAAAAATCTTCCGAGGCTATTAATTGGTATCGGAAATTAAATTGGAAAAAGAAGGTGAGTGTTTCTGTCGGACTAATGGCTATTGGAGCCACTGGAGCGTTGGCGACCGGAGTAGGTTTCGGAGCGGCAGCTGTTTATCGGGCTTTTGCTGGAACAGCGGCTGGAGTTGGTTTGACGGGAACTTTGGAAGCTAGCTATCGGAAAAAAGAAGAAGAAAAAAGTGAAAAGAGAAAAAAAGAGATTTTGAAAGAATCGGAAATAGCAGATGGAGAAGACAGTGACTATAAGCTGGATTTATTAATGGAAAAATTAAGCGTTGATATCGCCGATAGCGATCAAACTTTGAAAAGAGAAATTGATCAGGCCACCAAAAGAAAATTAATAGGAGCTGGAGCCGCGATATTATTGGGCTCTGGAGCGCTTAATTGGATGATTGAAAAATCTGGGGTTGGGTCATGGGTAATGGAAAAACTAGGCTTATCTTCTGATGAGGTAGTCGGGAAAGCCACTGATTCTGGTGGAGAAAATTTTAATCCTGCCCAAGTAGAATTAAATAATTTGGATGGCGGTGTAATACCTGAAATACCTGGAGCCGAAAATATAGTTTCCGAAGTTGGGCAAGGGTCCGAATTAACTATAAATTCAGGCAGTAGTCTGGAAGGAACCTTGATTGATCATTTTCAAAACCAAGGAATGGATTTAGAAGAAGCCGGAAAACAAGCCAGTCGGCTAGCGAAAAGTTATGCTGAAAGTCAAGGAATGGATTATAGCGATTTGAATTCAACTTACCCTGGCCAGGAAATTATTCTCAATGCTGACGGAGATCAAATTCAAACTCTTACCGAAACGTTGGATTCTCGAGCTATGTCGGCTATTCGAGAAATTTCCGAAAAAAGTAATGAAGCTTGGAGAGGAATGAAAAATATTAATTTTGAAGATTTAAAAAATGGAAAACCAAAGATTTTTGAAAATGCCAATAAAGTTTTAGAAAAATATAAGGAAATTTTAGGCTCTGAAGCTATTCCGAAAAAAGCGGAAACTATTCAAAAATGGGTGGCAAGAATTGCCAAAGCGGCTACAAATAAAACTAAATAATAATTAATTCACCCAGTTAAATCCCCGCTAAGCGGGGTCTGGATCGCCAGAATTTAAAGGGGTAAAAAAATATGACTAACGCAATGAATGAGGATATAATAAAAAAAGAATTACTCAAAGAATTAGGTTTGGAAAATCTGCCCCAAGATAAACAGGAGCAGTTATTAGTTAAAATGACTGAAACTTTGCTTAAAAGAATTTTTGTAGAGACGATGGGAAAGCTAAATGAAGCTGATCAAAAAGCTTATGTAGAATTATCAGATAGAAAGCCAGCACCGGAAGAAATAGAAAAATTTCTCACCGAAAAAATTTCCGGTTATGAAAGTTTTGTCCAAAGTATAATTGTTAATTTTAAAAAAGAAATTACTACAGAAGTTTAAATAAAAAAATAATTTTTTAAGTGAAAATCTATGAGCAATCTGGAACCCATTGAAGATAAAGACTTGGATCTCAAAGATAAATTTTTAGGTTCGGCCGAACAAAAAGAAGTCTCAACGGAAACTAGTGACTTGGAAAAAGTGTCTGTTCCAAACCCAATCTCAGAAAAATCTGAGAAAAAAGAATCAGTTGGGGTGGAGAAGGAAAAAGCTTATTCGCGCATATTATCAAAAATTAAAAATCCTCAATCCGCTTCTAACGATGATGATACTGCTATTCCTCAAGATGCTAAGTCAATTGATGAAGCAGATTCAGCGGAGGCTAAAATTGATAAACTGGTAAAATTAGCCTCTAATAAAGGAGTGGTACACGCAGTTAAAGTGGCGCGTCATCTAGAAGACAATTATGCCTTAGATGAATTCCACGACAGATTAGTAGCTGATGATTTAAGAAACGCTTTGATTTCCCAAGGTATGTTAAAAGAAATATAAAAATAAAATTCCGGTTAAATATTTCGCTACTGGCGAAATTTAACAGGATAAATAAAAAATGTTTTTTGATCCTAATTATTTATTTTTTTATCTAACAGTGGCTTTAAGCGTGGTGAGCTTAGTGAGTGGCGCCCTGTTGGTAGTTAAAGGATTTTTCTCTTTTCGAACAGAAATTAGTCGTTCTTTAAATATGGACCTAGATGTGATTCGAGTAGTTAAGGAAGCGAGAAATAAAGAAGGTGAAAATGATCGGCAAGAACTTTGGAAGGAAGAAATTGGTGCTATGGAACAGCTTTTAACTTCTCTTTCTATGCTTCGTGAAAAGAAAGGTCTTTGGCATCGCTTTTTTTACGGTTCACCTCATATTTCTTTTGAAATTGCCAATTCGGCTGATAGCGAAGAAATTGTTTTTTTTGTGGCGGTGCCTAAAAAATACAGAGAGAGTGTAGAAAAACAAATTCACAGTTTTTCCCCCAATGCTTCGCTGGAAAAAACTAAAGATTATAATATATTTTTTCCGGGAAGCTTCACTCAGGCATCAGTTTTGCAATTAAAGAATAAATATATTTTTCCAGTGAAAACTTACGAAAATCTCGAAATGGACCCTCTAAACGCCATAACTAACGCTTTAAGTAAGTTGGACTCCGTAGAGGAGGGAGCGGCTATCCAGGTCGTTTTAAAGCCAACCAGTGCTGGTTGGAGATCTTCCGGAAGATCCGTAGCTCATAAAATGCAACAGGGTAAGCGATTAAAAGATGTGCACGGTCATTCTCAAATAACTAAACTGGGAAAAGAATTTGGCGCTACTTTTTTGGATGCTACTATACGAGGTAAAAAGGAAAATGGGACTAGTTCTTTTGAAGAAAAAACAGTGCAATTAACTCCTGAAGAGCAAGAGTTGGTTAAAAATATGGAACAAAAAGCCAGTAAAAATGGCTTTGAAGTTAATCTGAGATTAGTAGCTTCTGCTAAAACTAAAGAAAGGGCTCAAGATATTTTAGGGCAATTAGAAAATGCTTTTTCTCAATATGAAAATTCGGATATCAATTGGTTTCAAGTTAAGAAAAGAACTGATGAGAAAGATATTGCCTATGATTTTATTTTTCGCAATTTTAATCCGGACTGCTCTTTAATTTTAAATTCAGAAGAAATTGCCAGTATTTTTCATTTACCGATATCAGTTACAGAAGCTCCGAAAATAAAATGGTTGAAATCCAATGCAGCAGCTCCGCCTTTAGAAATACCCAAAGAAGGATTAACTTTGGGCTTTAATGAATTTCGAGGAGCTAAGACTGTAATTAGAATGTCGGAAAATGATAGGCGACGTCATATCTATACCATTGGACAAACCGGAGTCGGTAAATCAAATTTTCTTCAAGAAATGGCCAAGCAGGATGCTAGGGCTGGAAAAGGATTTTGTTTTATTGATCCTCACGGATCGGCAGTGGAAGATATTTTAACGGCTATCCCAAAGGAACGGGCGGAAGATGTGATTATTTTTGATCCGGCCGATGTGGAAAGGCCGTTTGGATTAAATATGATGGAATACGATCCAGCTCATCCAGAACAAAAAACTTTTGTTATCAATGAAATGATAGGAATTTTTGATCAGTTGTATGATTTAAAGACTACTGGTGGACCGATGTTTGAACAATATATGAGAAACGCTATGTTGCTGGTTATGGAAGATCCTGAATCTGGATCTACTTTAATGGAAATACCCAAAGTTTTATCCGATGAAAATTTTAGAAAACTTAAATTATCCAAATGTCAAAATCCAACGGTAGTGGATTTCTGGACTAAAGAGGCGGAAAAAGCTGGCGGTGAGGCAGCTCTTTCTAATATGGTTCCTTATATTACTTCTAAACTTACCACCTTTATTTCTAATGATATTATGCGTCCGATTATCGCTCAACAAAAAAGCACCATTAACTTCAGAGATATTATGGATAATAAAAAGATATTATTAGTTAATCTTTCTAAAGGAAAATTAGGAGAGATTAATGCTCGTCTTTTGGGAATGGTAATTGTGGGAAAAATGCTTTTAGCCGCTCTTTCTCGGGTGGATATGCCAGAAGATCAAAGAGTGGATTTTTATCTTTATTTGGATGAATTTCAAAATGTGACCACGGAATCCATTTCTCAAATTCTTTCCGAAGCTAGGAAATATAGGTTGGGTCTTATTTTGGCTCATCAATTTATTGGGCAATTGAAAGAAGATATTTCCAAAGCGGTTTTTGGTAATGTTGGTTCAATTATATCTTTTCGAGTTGGTCCGGAAGATGCAGAATTTTTGGAAAAGGAATTCTCACCAGTTTTTACTACTAGCGATCTAGTGAATGTAGATAATTATAATTGTTTTGCTAGGATTTTATTGGGCAATATTTTAACCAAACCATTTAATATGACCACTTTTCCGCCTACTCAGGGTAATCAGGAAATAGCCAATGCCTTCAAAGAACTTTCCCGCCTGAAATATGGAAGAGATAAGGATTTAGTAAATCGTGAGATAATGGAACGAACTAAAATGAAAACCTTTTCAGCTTAAAAACAAAAAAACATTCCGATTGATTGGAATGTTTTTTGTTTAAAATTATTCAGCCTTGTCGTAGTCTCAGCTATGAATTCAGCTGAGAGTTCTTTTTGTTTACTTTTTCTTGCGGAAAGAAAAAGTAAGAAGGAAATTTAAAAAGTGGTTCTTAATCTAAATTTATTCTATTTTAATAGCCAATGCAGATTCAGAATTGGTAATATAGATAATATTTTTTTCTTCATCCACGGAAAAGTTTTCTGCTTTTCTGATCTCTTCGCTATAAAACTGCCGGATTATTTTTCCAGAACCGTCGAATTTTATGATGCGAGCATTTTCTTTATCGAAGACATAAATATTTTCGCTATCCAAGCGAACGTAAATTTTGTAAGGAATAATAGGAGTAGCAGAACTTTCTAAGGAAAATTCTTGAACTTTCCCACGGAAATATTTTAATACCCCATCGTTTTTAGCAATATAAATGTCTTTATTAATCGCTATATCCATAGCTGATTCCAAATTGGAAGCGTCTTTTATCCAATCAATTTTTTCTCCAAAGCCACCTTCTGCTCGAGGATAACGATAAATCTGGTTATTTTTTTTATCCAACAAATAAAGATAAGTTAGGTAACTTCTAGAGGAAACTATTTCTAAATTTTCAGGAACCGATAAAGAATTTTCTTGAAATTTTTTAGTAGTCGGACTAAAAGCGAAGGTTTTGAATTCTTGGTTAATTATAAAAATCAATCGGAGGTCTTCCATCGGAGAAAAAGTTATTATTTCGCCCACATTGTCAGGTAGTTTAATTTCCTCTTTTTGAGCAAAGTCATAGATGGAGTCGCGACTAATAAAGTATGGGTTTTTATCGAGAAAAACAATTCCCATTAGTCCCTCTTTTTGATAAATATTTTCTCCAGTTCCTAGTCGCAAAACGGAAGCATCTTGCTCGAGCGGAATAGTGGCTTCTTCGGTGGCTGGGTTGGATTTATCTTTTTGATTTTGCCAAAAAATCCCAACTTTTTTAAAAAGTATAGGTGAAAAAAATATTAAAAGAACAACCAATAAGGCATAAATTTTTTGAGTATAGTCCAGCGTGGAAGCAATCTTTTTGAAACGAGAAAAGCTGGGTAAGAAGTTAGGGATCTTTACCCGAGATAAAATTTCCTTTAAATTTATTTTTTTTATTTTAATAAATAGTTCAGAAAAAAATGAGGTAATAGCCTTGGTGTTTAAAAGAGGAGTCTGTTTTGTTTCTAGAATTTGCGCCTCACTCTTTTTGGGAGGATTATTTTTTTTCAAAAAGTCCATTGAAAAAGTAGATAAAATGTAGGCTTTGGCTCTTTTTATGTTTTTTTTCAAGTTTAGCAAGAAAGAATTTTTCATTTCAGAAAAATAAACTTGCAGAAAATTTTCCTCTGTTAGGGGTAATTCATTTCCCTTGATGTAAATATGGCCAGTTTTTTTGCTGGTAAATTCTTCTTTTGACTTAGCTATTTCCTCTTTCAGCTCAGAAGAAACTTCTGGCTGATTTTTGTTTTTAATAAAGGAATTTTGACTGAAAGCATTGACGGGTTCAGCGCTTTTTTCAGGAGCCGAGAATTCAATTTTTTCCTTGGCTCTGATTTCTATTAAAATAGAGGCATTTTTTTCTAGTTCATTTCCCAGCGCAGTTTTTAGAAATTGCATTAAAGCATCATAAGAAAATCTTTGAAAATTCTTTTTTATTTCTTCATGAGAGAATACGGTAAAGGTGCCTTCAGTAGTAATGAAAATTCTGTCTAGATCTTCAATGCGTCCGCTGGATATGTTGGTGAAAGTTTTTAGAGGATTAGGTGCTGATTCTTCTGAAGACAATCCCTCACTAATGTCAGTTAAAAAATTTTTTCTGAAAAGAAACGCCGAAGCTGTTCCTGCTTGAGAAAGATGGATATTATTTTTTTCTATAACAGCTATTAATCCATTTAATTTTCCTATCCAATTAACATCTCCATGTTCAGCTAAAACTGAAAGAGCTAAATTGGCCTTATGTAAGGCTGATTCGAAGCTTTCAATGGAGCCTCTTTTTGGGCGAGAAAAATATTCTTTTTTAATTACTGATATTAAATAGTTGGCAATGTAAGAAGAATTTTTTTGATCATCATTAACTTCAAAAATCCCGAAAATTGTTCCTAGATTTCCTTGGATAACATTTTCTGGAGACTGGACAAATATCTCTATATTTGGCTTCCAGCGGTTATCATTACAGACCAGAATATCGCCGAAAGTTGGTTCTAGAAAGGGTATTCTTTTGTCTGGTTTTTTATGAGGCATATTATTCTAATTATATCACAGATTACCAGTATTGATTTGGAGTATTTTTTGAGCTTGGTATTTTTTGTAAAAAGTTAATCCTACAAAAAAAATAGTTGCCACTATGAAAATTATTATTCCAGCGTATTTAATATAAAGGTCTATGGTTCTAAATGCATATCCAAAAAAATAACCACATAAAACCAAGAAACTACTCCAAACTATTCCTCCAACCACAGAGCTAGTTAAAAAAGTTTTAAAAGGCATCTTAGTTGCACCAGCTAAAATAAAAGTTATCCAACACAAGCCAGTAGTTGATTTAACCGCGATAATAGTTTTTCTTCCATGAATACGAAAATGATTTTCTAGCTTAATTATTATTTTAGGTTTTGTTTTTAAAATTTTTTCTGCCTTTTTGAGAGTTTTAAATCCTCCATAATAGCCAATAAAATACAAAATTATGTCTCCTATGATATCTCCCAGGAAGCTTAAAATAAAAACCAAGTAAATATTAAAAAAACCTAATTTGGAAAAAAAGGCAGCAATTACTGTGGCGATGGGACCCTCTACAATCATAAGAAGAAACATAGTTGGATAGCCGATAGTTTTTATATAGGCGATAGTTTCTGGGCTAGAAAAATCAGAAGGAATTAACATAAAAATAAATTATCAATACCTTTATATTATCACAAGTTATTAAACCCCGCACCCACGAACTTATGCTTGGGGTGTGGGGTAATTCGCTCTGCATTTTTTCCGTTCATCTCGGTATTCGCGTATAGAGCATTCTGGGTGCGGGGTAAAATGTTAAAAATTCTAAAAAAACCTTAATAAAGGGAGATTCTTTACTTTTTAGCCTGCTAAATATATAATAGTAGAGAGGTATTTTCAATTAAATTTTAAATAAAATGGCTGAAGTTTTAGAGACCCTATTTGGGTCAAAGGAAAAAACAAGGATTTTGAGGTTTTTTTTGCAAAACCCAGAACAAGAATATGCGATTGAGGAAGTATCTAAAAGGAATATGTTGAAAAGAGATAAAACCAAAAAAGAGCTAGATGTCCTAGTCAGTATTAAATTTATACTATTAAGGACAAAAAAAGGACGGAAATCGTATGTGCTTAATCAAAATTTTATTTTTTATCCGGAACTAAAGAATTTTATTTCCAAAGCCAATATCTACCCACAATCTAAGAGTCTTGATCGAATAAAAAATTTAGGCAATGTAAAGTTGGCTGTGATAAGTGGTGCGTTTATAAATTATCCTAAATCTAAGGCCGATATGATATTAGTGGCCGATGGAATCAGTCGAGCTAAATTGAAAAATGTTATGAGTAGTTTAGAGGCTGAAATTGGGAAAGAAATTGATTTCGTTTTAATGACTGGAGATGAATTCAAATATCGATTAAATATGTTGGATAAATTCATCCTAGAATTTTTGGAAGGACCACACGAAGAAATAATTAATAAAATCTCTGGTCTCAAAAGATTTATTGCTAATCGAAAATAAACAAAATGATCTATTTCGTAGCTTTTATTGTATCCTTGGTGTTTCTTTTTTTGCTTTGGCAAATCTTTGATCTTAAAAAAAATAATCCTAAAGATGATAAAATTTCTGCTGTAATGGAGAGACTTTTAATGCTTTCGGAACAGAATGAAAAACTGGGAATGATTGTCGATAGAAAACTTTCGGAAACTCATCAAGCAACACAAGAGCAAATAAGCAGTACTATTCGGACGGTGCAGGGGATAACTGGTCAATCTGCTAAGCAAATTGCTGATGTAGTAGCTGGACTGACAAAATTGGAGGAAACCAATAAACAAGTGGTTAATTTTTCTGCTCAATTACAAAATTTGCAGGATATTCTCAAAAATCCAAAACAAAGAGGAGTGTTGGGTGAGTATTTTTTGGAAGAAACATTGAAAAATGTGTTGCCTCCTAATTCCTATGAAATGCAATATAAATTTAAGGATGGGGTGATTGTGGATGCGGTAGTTTTTGTGGATAAAAAAATTATCCCAGTTGATTCAAAGTTCTCCTTAGAAAACTATGAAAGGATAATTGTTTCCAAAAATCCAGAAGAAAGAGAGGCCTTGGAAAAAGTTTTCAAGCAAGATTTGAAAAACCGAATTGATGAAACTTCAAAATATATTAAGCCGGAAGAAAACACTATGGATTTCGCCTTTATGTTTATTCCATCGGAAGCCATTTATTACGATCTATTGGTCAATAAAATCGGGGCAGTCCAGATTAACACGCGAGATTTAATTGAATATGCTTTTCGAGATAGAAAAGTTATTATTGTTTCTCCTACTTCTTTCTTGGCTTATTTGCAAACAGTTTTACAAGGATTGCGAGCACTAAAAATTGAAGAGAGCGCCAAGGAAATTAGGACCAATGTGGAAAAATTAGGTAAACATATTGTGTCCTTTGAAGATTTTATGAAAAAATTAGGTGGAAGTATGAGTACTACAGTTAATCACTTTAATTCTGCCTACAAAGAACTGGGAAAAATAGATAAAGATGTGGTGAAAATAACTGAAGGAGAAAAAACCGTTGATCCAATGATTTTGGATAAACCAAAAGAGGAATAGTCTTGTAAGTGAAAAAGTAATGAAAAATTTTTTTAAAAAAGTTATTTTATTTCCGCGAAGCCTGATACTTAATGCCAGGTCTTTTTTTTCTCAGGAATTTTTTAAGAAAAACATCGTCCGGTGGTTGCTGGGAGTGAGTTTATTAGCCAATATTGCGGATTGGGTCGTTCTTAAGATTTTTATTAAATCAGTTGATTTTCCTATAATTTTACATTATAATGTCTATTTTGGAGTGGATATGTTGGGTGATTGGAAAAGGGTGTTTTTTTTGCCCTTAATAGGCATTATTCTGATAATTATCAATCTTTTTCTAGCGATTTATTTTTTTAATCGTCAAGAGAGAATTGCTAGTTATTTATTATTAATGGCCATTTTAATGATACAACTGAGTCTGGTAATATCGTCAGTAAGTCTAATTGTGATTAATTACTAAAATAAGTATGATGGTAAGAAACGAAAAAGAATTTTATTTTCCCAATCCAAGAACGACTGTACCAAGGGAAAAAAAGATTCAACGAGTTTTAGAAATGATCCCAGGGATTTTAACTTGGACAACTATTTTAGGTATGTTTATTTTTTCATTTTTGGTCCCAGTTTGGGTATCCGTTTTTATAATTGCTTTTGATATATATTGGATTTTTCGAACTGTTTTTATTGCTTCTTATTCAGTAGCTGGCTATAGAAAATTAAGAGACGGAAAAAATATTGATTGGTGGGAACGGTGTCAGAATATTTCTCACCCAGAAGATTTTATACTTAAAATTTCTTCCAGAATAAAAGAAATGGAGGAGGCACTAACAGAAAAAATGACTCGCGGGCAAAAGAAAAAAATAAAACACGAAATAAAAAAAGAAAAAAAATATCTAACGGAAGTTCAACAGCTAGCTAAAATTAAAGATAAAATTATAGATTGGAGGGAGATAGTTCATGTGGTGATGTTTCCGACTGCCGGCGAGCCAGCTTCAGTAATTGAGCCGGCTATTCAAGCTGTAGCTGATTCAAATTTCCCTAATCAACAATTTATTATTCTTTTAGCCACAGAAGAGCGGGAAGAAAAAAGCAAAAGGCTTAAAAAAGTGGAATATTTGCAAAATAAATTTAAAGGAGTTTTTCGTGATTTTATTGTGACCACGCATTTGGTTAAAGATGATGAGATGAAGGCTAAGGGTTCCAATGCTACTTTCGCGGCCAAATATTTGAAAAAATATTTGGAAGAGAAAAAAGTTGATTTTAAAAAAGTTATTTTTTCTAATTTTGATTGTGATAGCGTGGCTCATCTTCAATACTTTGCTTCTTTAACCTATAAATATATAACTAATCCCAAGCGTTTGCAGAGAAGCTATCAACCGTTACCGATGTATCACAATAATCTTTGGGATACGAATGCTTTCGTGAGAGTTATTGTTACTGGATCTAGCTTTTGGCATATTTTTCAAAGTACCCGCACGGAAGGTATGGTGACCTTTTCTTCTCATAGTGAGCCCTTTGACACCTTAGTTAAAGTTAATTTTTGGCCGGTTAATATGATTAGCGAAGACTCAATAATTTATTGGAAATGTTTTTCTTATTACAATGGAGATTATAAGGTAGAACCAATTTATTTACCCATTTCTCTGGATGCCGTTTTGGCAAATAGTTATTGGAAAACCATAGTTAATCAATATCGGCAAAAAAGACGTTGGGCCTATGGAATTGAAAATTTTCCGGTTATCTTAAGAGCTATTTTCCCTAACAAAAAAATTAAACTCAGAGAAAAATTAAAGGTTACCTTTGAAATGTTGGAGGGACACCACTCATGGGCTACTGCTCCGCTGATTTTGGCAGTTTTGGGTTGGCTTCCATTAATTTTTGGAGGAGAACAATTTAATCAAAGTGTTTTGGCTCATAATTTGCCATTTTTTACCCGCTATCTGATGACTTTAGCTATGGCCGGGTTGGTTATTTCTATGTCACTTAGTTTCCTTTTAATGCCCCCTCGTCCTAAAAAATATTCTAAATGGAGAAATATATACATGGTTCTCCAATGGGTATTGGTGCCGTTAATTGCTCCTTTTCTAGGGGCTATGCCGGCTATTGATTCCCAGACTAGAATTCTTTTTGGAAAATATTTTGGAGAATTTTGGGTAACAGAAAAAATTAGAAAAAATGAATAAATTTTTAATGCCCTTTATAATTTCTTTTTTGGCCACTATCTTTTTTAGTTTTGCGGGTATTTATTTCGGAAAAAAAATTAAGTGGCGTGGCAGGAACTCTTTACGTCATATTCATCGTAAAGGAGTCTTAAGAATAGGTGGAATAATAATGGTGTTGGTTTTTAATGGAACCATTCTATTAAACAATGATTTGGTAATCACGCCAGGTCTCTTGGGTATGATGATAGTTTCTATTTTATTGATGTTGGTTGGAATTTGGGATGATTTTCAAGAGATGTTTTGGCAAGCTCAGCTTCTTTGCCAGGTTTCGGCCGCCGTCCTTGTTTTTATAATTGGAATTAGAGTCTATTTTGTAACTAATCCTTTTACGGGGGGGATTATCCATCTTAATGCGGGCGTCGGGGTTATTTTTTCTATGCTGCTGGTGATTATTTGGATAACCTTAATGATTAATTCTATGAATTGGCTGGATGGTATTGATGGTCTTTCTGGAGGGGTAACCTTTATTGGCGTGCTAACTATTTTTGCATTAAGCTTAAAGCCGGAGGTTAATCAGCCTCCGATGGCTATTATAGCGATTATTTTAGCCGGAACGGCCTTGGGATTTTTGATCTTTAATTTTAATCCCTCCAAAATTTTAGCTGGAACATCCGGATCTATGTTTATGGGTTTTTCTTTGGCAGTTTTAGCTATTTTTGCCGGTACCAAAATAGCCACGGCACTCTTAGTGATGGCGGTTCCTATTGCTGATTTTTTATGGGTTCTTTTTGAAAGAATTAAAAAGAAAAAATCAATTTTTCAACCGGATAAAAACCATTTGCATTATCGCTTGTTGGCGTTAGGTTGGTCGCAAAAAAAGATTGCAGTTTTTCTTTATGCTATAACTTTAATCTTAGCTGTTATCTCCTTGAATACAAAGTTTATTGGTAAGGGAGTGGCTATTTCAGCTTCTTTTTTAATAGTAATTTTATTTTTGGCCTTTGTTAGTCAGAAAAGTAAGAAATTAGACGCAGAATTATGAGAAAAACAATCATTTTTACATTAGTTATTATTTTAGCTTTTTTTATTTTATTGTTGTTTGATTATAAACTTCCAACAAAAGGAAATAAAACTATGGAAGCTGAAATAAATGGGCAAAAAGTTTTTTTGGAAATAGCCGATTCGGATGCTTCTCGGGAAAAAGGACTTTCTCAAAGAAAAGAAATATGTTCTAATTGCGGGATGTTGTTTATTTTTGCAAGAGAGGGTAAATATTCTTTTTGGATGAAAGACATGCAATTTGATATAGATATTATTTGGATGTTAAAAAATAAAATTGTAAAAATCGAAAAAAATATCTCTTACAAAAATCAACAAAATAAAAATTTCGGAATTGACATTGTGGCCGACAAGGTTTTGGAATTTAAT
>Ga0210044_10001051_pt1 | contig 42042 bp, 41 predicted proteins | sample CryGey13umfilter_2_FD_183959 | JGI IMG/M metagenome (GOLD analysis project Ga0210044, IMG submission 183959) | Groundwater microbial communities from aquifer in Utah, USA - Crystal Geyser 4/9/14 3 um filter (SPAdes) (version 2) | ecosystem: Environmental > Aquatic > Deep subsurface >... | reverse complement strand
GTCTAGCATTGCGGAACCACTACGATCCATCTCGAACTCGTGGGTGAAACGTATTAGCGGCGACGATACTTTTGGGGTAGCCCAAAGGGACAATAGTTCCATGCCAGCTTTAATCTTCATTCCATAATAAAGAAAGCTCTAGGTTACTCTAGGGCTTTTTTCTTGTTTAATAAGATAGATGATTAAGTTATGTGTTCACCTTTTATTATTACTGCCATTGATGTTTTAAGGGTGTTGATTTATTTTACTATCTCTCTTACAATGTTAGGAATTTAAGGGAAGAGTTTCATGATTTTCGTAATTTTACTTTGGTTAGAATGGTTAGAATATTTAAGTATTTTTTTAACGGTTATTGGTTTAATTATTTCGATTTCTTCTCAGTCTAATAATTTATTATTTATCGCTATTGTCATTACTTTTATTTTAAATATTATCAATCGTTTTCGCTTAGAAAATCGCAGTAAAAATCGTATTGCTGGAGCGTTAAATATCCAGTTAAAACGCTTTTCAGAGAGTATAGAAGAAATTAATATTAAAATTGAACAATATATTGAAAAACAAAATACCTTAACTTCTCCACCTAAAATTAGTAATATTCAAAAATCAGAAAATAAAATTATCGCTTCGTTACAAGAAGATGTGGAAAGTTTAAATAAATCTTTAACTAGCATTATTGATTATATTCAAGAATATAAATTAGAACCGAGAATTAAAAATTTAGAGCAACTTTATCAATCTTCTCAATCTTCCCGTAAACCAATTAATTCTTCTGGGAATAACATAAAACTACCAGATCAAAATATTTTAATTCAATCACAAACTTATGACATCGAGCCGCCGCCGAAAATAGGATGGAAATGTATTCATATTATTAACGCTCATAGTCAATCTGTTACGGATTTAGTCATTACTCATGATAGTAAATATTTATTAAGCACATCTTGGGATCAGTATTTAAAAATTTGGTCTTTAGTAAACGGTAACGAAATTGATAGTATTAAGGCTTCAGATCAAGGAATATTAACGGTTGCGGTAAATAAAATTGATTATTTTGATTGTGGTATTGCTACTGGTAGTTTGGATCAAGATGTCAAAATTTGGTCTTTAAAATTAGAAAAAAATTCTTTAAAATTTATTCTTAAACATAATCTAACTCAACATACAGGATCTATTCATGGTTTAGAAATTGCTTCTAGTCATAAAATTGTAATTAGTGGTAGTTATGACCAAACTGTTAAACAATGGGATTTACGCAATGGAGATTTACTATACAGTGATTTTGATGAAACAGGCGCAATTAATGCGGTGGCTATTCATGAAGAAGGGGAATTTATTGCTACGGGGGGAGGAGATGGAGAAATAACCCTTTGGAAGTTAGGCGACAATAAAAAATTGGGAGTATTAGTGGGAAATGTGACTTCTTTAGAATCCATAGCTATTAGTACATCAGGAGAATATATTGCTGGGGGTTGTGCTGATGGTTCAATTAAAATTTGGCATTTACCTACTACTACCTTTAATTTATTTTTAGAAATTGAACATACTTTAGAATTACACGGGCATCATGGTCCAGTGATGGATTTAATTTTCAATCCTGACGGTAAATTATTATATAGCGGTGGTGCAGATGGCTTGGTTAAAATTTGGCATCCTTCTACGGGTAAAGAATTAGGACACTTGAAAATTATCGATGATAACCGTATCTTTTCATTATCTTTAAGTAAAAATGGTGAAATTTTAGCGGCTGGAGGTGTTGATGGTACGATAAAAATTTGGCAACAAACAACAAGTAATTAGAATCTGCTGAATAAGCCACAAAGTCATAAAAATAAATAGTTTATAAATACTACTCTTTCACCTAATACCCTTTCAGATAACCTGAAACCTTTACTTTACATCACCGAATATTTTATGTTTAGATCAAACTTAGGTTTGTTAGGTTTGTATGTAAATTATTAGGCTTTTATTATTTTTTTTTTGGGATCTCAAGGGTAAAAGATTTTAACGTTAATTTTAGACAAAATATCGCTATAGTTAAAATAAAATTTATTTAATTCTCCATTTATTAGTTTGTTGTATCGTATAGTTATTTATCCTCATCAAAAACAAGATTCTCTCATTAATCTACTTTCAGATCAAGAACATTATTTGCGTCGAGTAGTGAGATTGAATAATGGACAAAATTTTATCGCTATGGATGGTAAAGGTTATTCTTGGGAAGTAAAGTTAACAGACAAAGGGGGAGAAATTATCCATGTCATAGAAGAAAATCGGGAATTGAGTATTGAGGTTACTTTGATGGTTGCTTTGCCTAAAGGAAATGGTTTTGAAGATATTATTCGTTGTACTACAGAGTTAGGAGTTAATAAGTTACAACCAGTTATTAGTCATCGAACTTTATTAAAACCCAGTGAAAATAAATGGGAGAGATGGCATAAAATAGCAGTAGAATCGGCAGAACAATCAGAAAGACAAATAGTGCCTTATATTGCGAAACCTATTCCTGTTATGGAGGCTTTTACGACGATGAAGAAACTTAATATTCCTAAGTATATAGCCGTTGCTCGTACTGATGCGCCTCATTTACTAAATTTTTTAACTAGGGATTTATGGGATTCTCCTTCACAAATTATTATCGCTACGGGGTGCGAAGGTGGATGGAATACTGACGAAATTCAATGGGCGATCGCTTCTAACTTTCAAGAAGTGTCTTTAGGGAAAAGAATTTTAAGGGCAATAACAGCACCAATTACAGCCATGTCTTTAATATCTGGGGTGATGGAGACAAATAATAAGTAATAATAAATATCATTATTAAATATCAATTATCTAAAATGTTTAAAGAAATAAACCAAGCTATCAATAACCAGAATTATACTTTAGCTAAAGAGATTTTAACTCAATTAGCAACGGTAGAAAAAGATAATTTATGGATTAAATATTATGAAGGATTAATTATCGAAAAAGAAGGAAATTTACAAGAAGCAGAAGCAAATTATCGCCAAATTATTAAAGATAGTATATTTCCCGATTATAAATTAATTAAGTTAATTCGTGATGGCATTGAAAGGATTGAAAATACTAATAAACAAGAAAAAAAAGAGGTAATTAATGAATTTAAAAATATCGAAAATGCAGAAGATTTAGCGGTTTTAATTTTACAACCAGTTGCTTTAGAAGATAAAAAAGTTTTAGCCCCGAAATTAGCTAAAATCATGAACATTGATAATTATACCGCTACTTTACAAATACCAATTCGTAGTTGGCGTTTATATAAAACAGGAAATTTAGGGGAATTAAATTACTATCAGTCAGAGTTATCTAAAGTAGAAATTCCTTGCTTTTGTCATAGAATTGAGAACATTAATAAAATCCACGTTTATCAAGTTAAATATATCCTCGATGATACTTCAGAGGTAACTATTATTTGTCAAGATGAAACAGAAAAAGAAAAAACGTTAACTTTTAAATGGGAAGAAATTGATCATAAAATACAAGGGTTAATTCCTATTTTTGAATTGACGGTACACGTTGATGCTAAAGGTAAAATGGAGAAGAAAAAATCCACTCTTGACTATGTACAATTTTATGATTTACATTTATTGTCTCATAATTTAATTTTAAGATTTAATGATTATTTTTATAAATTTGAGCAAGGTTTAAATATCAGTCATCATGAAAAAACGACTAAGGAAAAATGGAATAATTTAATGTCTTTTTTTGGGGAGAAAATTCCTAATAAACCTTTATGGTCTGATTTTACTTTATTTGGTGAAGGGGTTATACAATTTCCTGAAATGTTACAACATATTAAGTCTCATGTTTATCTTTTTCATCGACAAGAAAATCTTTGGGATGAGACTTTTCAACTTTATAGTGGCTTAATTTTTCTGGAAAGTTTATCTAAATTATAATCAAGATTAATTTATGGTAATATAATTTCTTGTAATCAAAATTTTTAATCTATGGACGGTTTAACTTTTTTTCAAAATAGTTCAGGACAATGGCGATCGCAACGAACAACCCATCATTTACCGTTTAAAAGAGCGGAAACGGGAGGATCACAGATTAAAGTAGAGACATTAAGTAAAGATGATCCAAAAATAGTCGAAATTTGTCAAATGCACTCTTTTAATCCAGAATTATCAGTTGGTGGTTCTTATGTTACATGGGATGGTGCAATGCAATGGGATAAAGAGAATGAAGATCACAAAGGTGAGACGGTTTTTGCTTTAATTCCTTCAGCAAATGATGGGAGACAAGGAAAACTATTAAGAGAAAGAGGTTATGCCGAAATAGTACCTGTAGCTGGAGAGTATTATTTAGATCAAGAAGATGCGTTAGTGTTAACAACAGAATACGAAACCATGACTATTCATGAAAGATTCTGGTTTGTAACCGATAATATTCGGATGAGAACCAGTACAGTACAACGCTTTGGCGGATTTAATACAGCAACTTTTTGTATTGAAATAAGAGAAACAGCAGAAAATAACAACTCAAAGTATAATAGCGACAAAATCTTACTTGATACTTGCGCTATTACAGGCTGGTAAAATTTATAACCTCTTTTTTTAGCTTAATTATACATTTTTGAACGCCATTTATTAAGAGTTTGTTCGCCAATAGTAGCGAAAGTTTCTAACTCAGCAATTCTTGATTGTAATTGATGAATGGTAGTGTTTTGTTCGTTATTAATATAATTTAAGTTACTGACAATAGATTGTTGATTTTGCTCAAAATTTGAGCGAATTTGACTTTTTTCTATTTCTAATTTTTGAATAGTTTGTTGGTGAGTATTGATTTGTTTATTTAATTGATTAATAATATTTTTTAATTGTGATAATTGATCATTAAGAGATTTAATAGAATGAGTTTTTTCATTTAATTCCGTTTGTAATTTATCAAGTTTATTTTGATCTTCTTTTTCAAGATTATTTAATTTATTTTGTAAAGAATCAATCTCATAAACTTGTTTTTCAAGATTACTAATGCTATGATTTAATCCTTCAATTACTTGAATTTTATTATCTATTTCTTGTTTTAAATCTGTTAACTGCGCATCTTTTTCCGCTAATTTTTTCTCTAGGGATGCCGTTGATTTATCTTTATTTGTATTAACTTCTTTTTTTTGTTTTAAGTCCAACTCTAATGAATTAAGTTTAGTTAATTGTGTTTCTAATTCTTGGCTTAAAGATATATTAACTCTGTCTTTTTCAGCTACTAACTCTTGATTCGTAATAACTTGTTTTTCTAAACTTTCAATATGTTGTTTTTGTCGCTCTAATTCTTGTCTAATTACGTCATTTGCAGTGTCTTTTTTTTCTTCATTAATATCGGTAGTAACAGTAATTTCTGTGTTATTATCGATGGATTCAATTTCTAAAGAATTAGCATCAATACTTAAATTTATGACTTGATTTGCGCTATGACTAGAGATAGCAATAGTACCAGTTAAAATACTTTCAAATAAAGCTGATTTAGCTAAACCTGTTTCTTTGACAAGAGTATCTAAAGTTTCCGTTGCTTTATGGGTGAGAGATAAATTTACTTTTGATTTTGGTGTGACTAAACCTGTTGCCGTTCTAGTTTTTCTTCTAGTCATAGAATATTAATCCTCGAAAAATATGATAGTATTTTATATATTCAGATTATGGTATTATAGATTACTTTTTTTTCCCCAAAAATGCAATAAATCTTTATAAATTACTAAGTTTTGAGCGCCTTATTGGTTAGAAGTTAAATAAATGAACAAAAAGTCAAGATAAAAGTAAATTTATATTTTTATTAATAATTTCTCTTGATAATTTGATCACTTCGTTATAAATATCTAAAAAATAATCTCTGTAAATATACAGTTATTTCATGAAATTTTTATAAAGTAATTAGAATTAATTTAAGGTGGATTTATTACTTAAACAATCCCAATGATAATCAAATAAATCAGGTTTTTGCTCATGGATAGAAGCAATGGCAGGACAAGCAGGAAAAGGCCAAAGGCGATCAAAAATGATGTTATTATCTAACATCTTAAACTGTAATAAATAAACGGAAGGAATAGCTTGAATAGAAAGAAGTAAATCCTGTGCCAAAGTATATAAAGAATGATGAATTTCTGAAGGTAAATCATAGGGTTGTTGATAATAATTAGGCAAAACTCCTTCACCAATAAAATCACTATAAGTACAATTTTCACCATTAAAAATAATTGGCAACCATAAATCTCCTAAAGATAAATCATCATGGGTAGTTTTATAATTAAAGTTTTGTTGTACCCATTTGCGTCTTTTTTCTAAATCTCGACAAGCGCAATAAACTTGTTGAGCGGGGAAATTAAACCAGTCGGGCAATTTAATCGTCAAAGGACAATAAACTATATCTTGATCTGAGTCATCTATTTGTAGTGATTTTGACCATATTTGCGCACCACCAACGATTTTAATTTCATGACAGGGGTTTGATTTGATGATACTTTTGCTTAAAGCTACAGCCATTTTCTCCGCTATAGGTGCTTTTGGGCTAATTTTACCGTTATCCACTTGTGCATTGACAATAATAATAACTTTTGACATTCTTTGACGGGTGTAATTCTTATTTTATTATCTCATGTGAACTACTCACACTGAATCGAAGATTACAGTGTTAGCTTCTAACTTCACAGGCTCATGCCCCAAAACCGACTTACGTCCGCCTTTTGGTCTTACAGTGCCTCCATTAGCAGAGACGGCTATTCCATCCGTCTTTATTATTCTAATGCCTTCTGCTCTTATATTCTTACTTGCATTCTCATCTCTATCATGATGACTACCACAACTCGGACAAGTCCATTCTCTTACGTCTAATGGCATTTCAGACATTTGATATAAGCAATTAGAGCAAGTTTTAGAGCTAGGAAACCATCGATCAATCTCCACTAATAACCCACCTTTTTGCTTGAGTTTATAGTCTAGGAAGTTGATAAATGTCCCCCAACCCACATCAGATATTGCTTTTGCCAAACAGTGGTTACGAACCATACCCTTGATATTCAGTTTCTCTACGACTACTACTTGATTGGTATTAACAATCTTTCTGGAAAGTTTATGTAAGAAGTCGTGACGGGTATTACTTGTGCGTTCGTGTACCTTAGCTACTAGCTTTTGTGCCTTTTCTCTATTCTTAGAGCCTTTTTGTTTACGCGCTAGTTTTTGTTGTTTTCTGGCTAGGTTTTTCTCATGTTTCTTTATATGTCTAGGGTTTGCGTATTTACTCGTTTTCTCCCCATCGTGAACTATTGCAAAATCTTTAATTCCTAAATCGATACCACAGATTTTACCAATAATAGTAACAACAGGAAAATCTTGTTCTGTCTCAAATAAGATAGATGCAAAGTATTTACTCGTAGGGGTTTTACTCACAGTAACAGTTTTGATTTTCCCATCAAATATTCGATGAATAGATGCCTTGACTAATCCAAGTTGGGGGATTTTCAAACAACCATCTTTTATAGATACATTTTGAGGATATTGGCACGATTGTTTACCATGATAACATTTGAACCTAGGATATTTAGCCCGTTTCTCAAAGAAGTTTTTAAACGCTTTTGTGAGGTTTAAGGTGGCAGACTGTAAAACCTGAGAATAACAATCATTCAACCAAGAAGTTTCCTCTGCTTTTTTGAGTTTTGGAAGATACTTATTGAGAGCAATTTGATTAAGTCCTTTCCCAGTTGCTTTATATGTTTCATTACACAAATTAAGAGCAAAATTATACCACCAACGAGCCGAACCCATAACTTGGCTAAGTTTTTGAGCTTGTTTATCATTGGGGTATAGTCGTACTTTTATTGCTTTGTGCATTATCAGAGATTTTGATTTTTGTTTAGAATCCTACGGATGTTATTTTACTGTCGAAATTCATCCCACGCTCATTTCATGGGCGGTTTTTTAACGAAAAATAGAGCGTGGGACTTCTTTCTCCATTTTTGTTAAAACTATTGATATTGAATTATTTAATAGTTGATTAAGTTATCATAATCTATCAACTTAAAATAAGTATATTTACTCACTACAAAAGGGAAATTATTGACAATTTAAAGTTGACAAAAAAACTTCCCTAAAAATTGACAGAGAATATATTTATATTGCTAATTTATTTTCCGTCATCTTTTCTTCAATATTTGCTTTTTCTTCCTCTGATTCAATAGTTTTATTTTCTTGGTTTATTGATTCTAATTCCGTAATTGTGTCCTGAGTCTCATTAATATTTAACTCTGGTTTTACTTCTATGGTTTTAGTTTCAATTTTAGGAGTTTCTATAGGAATATCTTCGACTATTTCTTCTTCTTTAATAACTTCTTTTTCTTCCGTATTTAAAGTAGGTAAAGATTCTTCAATATTGTCTATTATTTTTTCTTCCTTAGTAACTTCTTTCTCTAGGATAACTTCTTCTTCCGCACTTTTATAGTTACGAATAGTTATAGCTTGAGCTTTATTTAAACTAATTTTACCAGTGACTAATTTTGCTAAAGTATCTTTAATTTTAGGATCATATTCAATAGCTCTTACGGTACTATTAAAAGCATTCTTAATCACGTCTCCATTTTCATCGATAAATTCTAATTTAACCCAATTTTGTCCTTTATTAAAACCAGTTAAATAAATCGGTTGCCATGTATCTAATAAAAAAGATTCACCGTTAACAGTAACTCGAATACGCCAATCAGGAATATCATCATTAGGATTTTCTTTAGCTACCACATGAAGAGGTGCATTAGTCAAATAAAAGTCTAACATAATCGGCTGCGCACCATAAACTCCTTGAGGGCGACTATAGGTAAGTAAAGGTTGAGAATCCGAAGGGTTATTGTCTTCTGTCGGCGTAAAAACATGAAAAGTAGTTTGAGCGTAAGCTCCTTCATTCTTAAAACTTTCATGCCAAGGGCGAGAAGCAAAAACTCTGATAGTATGAGTACCTGGAGTTAAATCTGATAATATAATGGGCTTTTCTATGGTATAAATAGCTTGATAGGGTTTATCATCAATAAAGAAGTGTAAATGAGGCCCCATTTGTAATTCTTCGTCTTTAAAAATATCTAATCCTTTTATATCTAAAGTTACCGATACATCTTTAGTATTTAAGACTTCGCCATTATTAGGAGTAAGAATTTTTACCTGTGGTTGAGAGGTAGCAAAATTTTGATTTAGTTGTTGAATCAACTCAGGAGGTGCAACTTCGGCGATATTTTCAACCTTAGGGATAGGCGGTTTTGAGTCACTATTAAAGGCTTGTACGCTGTCGATGGTATCATTACAGGCAGTTAAAGTACAGCTAAAAATAATGATAGTTAGCCAAGAGAGTATTTTTTTTAACATAAGGCTTTTTATTGGTAACAAATTTTACTGACTTAATGATAACGATACTATTTTATCAATGAAATAATAGACTTCTTACAAAATAAAAAATAAAATAAATATAACGGTACTTAGACAAAAAAATGTCAATAATTAAGCAATTATGTCGTCATCATCAATCTGGAAGTATAAGCCTTGGTGGTGTCAACCTTGGTCAATTATACTAACAGGAATAGGAATTATCGCAGGAAGTTGGCTATTGTTTAAGCTAATTTGGTTAACCGCTTTATTTGTAACATTAATCTGTGTTTGGTGGTTTCTTTTCCTAATTCTTATTCCCTATTTATACGCAAAACAACAAACCATTGATACTGTCAACCTCGAATAAGTAAGTAGAAAAAGTAATTTATGATTTCATCGTCAAAAATCACGGTATTAGTAGAAAATACGGCAGGAGGAAGAGGTTTATTGGGTGAACATGGTGTTTCTTTCCTCATAGAAGCTAATAACTCTCGTATTCTCTTTGATACGGGGCAAGGTATGACTTTGATTCATAATGCGGAAGTATTAGGCATTTCTTTAAATAATTTAGATGCTATTGCCCTTAGTCATGGACATTATGATCATAGTGGAGGATTACCCCATTTATTGCCTTTATGTCAAAATACTGATTTATACCTCCATCCCGATGCTACACAGTCTAAATATAGTCCGAGGGGTGACATTGGCTTTACCTTAGATGAGGCAACCTTGAAAAGTAGTTTTCGCCGTGTGATTAAAACCGAAAAACCGACAAAAATTATTGAGGGAGTTTATCTCACAGGTACTATCCCCCGAAATCATCCCCTAGAGGACACTGGGGGTTCATTTTGGCACAATAAAAAACATGATGATGTTGACCTCATCCTCGATGATCAAGCCCTTTATTTGGAGACGGAAAAAGGTTTGGTAGTGGTTTTAGGCTGCGCCCATGCAGGAGTTATTAATACCCTCGACTACATCAGTCAAATTACCAATCAACAAGAGATTTACGCTGTTATTGGAGGTATGCACCTATTACTTGCTAGTCGAGAAAGAGTTATGGCAACAGTGACAACCTTGAAAAAATATCGGATTCAATTATTGGGGGCGAACCATTGTACTGGCTTAGGAGCGATTGTGCTTTTATGGCAAGAATTAAAATCGATAGACTGTCGAGATTGTCGAGTAGGAACTATTTTAGCCATTAACAATTAGTTTTTCCTAACAGGAGATTAGCTAGAAAACATCTAAGTTTACAGACGATCAAGTCAAGATATTGACGCAAAAGAGGAATAACAGAATCATACCAGGGAAGTTTAGCACCTTGCCAACCATCAGCAGAAGTAGTCAACAAAGCCACCCCATACTTTTGCCCTTATTTTTAGATAAAATACTTGAATATTTATCAGTTAAAATTATATTTTGTTTAAGAAAATTAAAACTTATTATCTTTTAAGATTATACAAAAAATTATATTATGAAAAATATTTTACTATGTACTGATGGTTCAAATTATGCCGAAAATATCTATAAATATGGTGCATGGATTGCCCAAAAATTAGATGCTGAAATTAATGTTTTATCCGTTACGGATATTCGCACTCAACAAGCAATTTCTACGGGAAATTTAAGCGGTAGCATCGGTTTAGGTGCATCAGATGAACTTTTACAAAAATTAGTAGAATTAGAGCATGAAAAAGCTAAACTTAATCATCAAAGGGCAAAATTAATTTTAAAAACTGCTGAAGAAATTTTCAAAAATGAAGGAATAACTAAGATTAAATTAACCCATAAAACAGGTTTTTTAGTAGATAGTTTACAAGAATTTGAACAAAATGCTGATTTAATTATTTTAGGAAAACGAGGAGAAAATGCTGATTTTGCTTCCACTCATTTAGGGGCAAATTTAGATAGAATTATCCGCAGTAGTCATAAGCCTTGTTTTGTTATTCCCCGTGAATTTAATCCTATTGATAAAGTTTTGATTGCCTATGATGGTAGTGTTACTGGTGATAAAATCCTTAAATTTTTAAGAGAAAATCCCTTAGTAAAAGATTTAGAATTACACATTTTAACTATTGCTAAAGCTGGAGTAGAAAATACTTATCAAGAGAAATTAAATCAAGCCGTTTCTCAATTAAAAGAAGTGGGTTTTAATCCTCAATCTTCTTTATTGCAAGGTGATGCAGAAAAAGTAATTTCTAATTATATTACTCAAAATAACATTAATTTCTTGATTATGGGTGCTTATGGTCATAGTCGTATTCGTCATTTAATTATTGGTAGCACAACCGTCCAACTTTTACGCAGTACAAGAATTCCTGTATTATTATTCCGTTAATTTTTTGATCTTTTCATTTTTGTTACTGTCATAATTCGTGCCTTTGCTACGGCTTCCACTAAACCAAAAGCAATAAAATTTGTTAGTAAAGATGATCTACCATAACTTAATAAGGGCAAGGGTATTCCTGTAATGGGTGCTAATCCCATCGTCATACCAATATTAATCACCGTTTGAAAGGCTATCATGGCTAATACTCCTATGGCTAATAATGACCCAAAATTGTCTCTTGAGTTCATGGCAATCATCACTAATCGCCAACAAATTAACCAATACACGATTAAGATGGTAATACTTCCGATAAAACCAAATTGATCAGCGATCGCACTATAAATGAAGTCAGTATGTTGTTCGGGGACAAAATTAAGATGAGTCTGGGTAGCGTCAAGAAAACCATTACCGTAAATTTTACCAGAACCGATAGCAATTCTCGACTGTATTAAATGATAACCTCCTCCGAGAGGATCTTTTTCAGGTTCAAGAAATAAAGTTAGACGATCTTTCTGGTAAGGTTTAAGTAAATCCCAAAAAATATGTCCTAATTGTCCTGCAGTATAATTCAAGAAGAGGGTAACTAAAGACCAAATATGACGAAAATGATCAGGTAAAGTAAACCATGCAATGAGAATCATGGCAACGATAAAAAGAAGCCATAGAGGAAAAACAAGATTAAATAAAAATGCTGAAAATAAGGGAGATAAAATTAATAAAATCCAACCTAAATTTGCATTAGCCCAATATAACATGGTTAAAGTAATCGCTCCAAAAACTAAACCTGTACCTAAATCTGGTTGAATCATAATTAATATCCAAGGTAAGGCAACAGTAGTTATTACGGGAAGAAAATGAGCTAATTTTGAAGCATCACGATAATGTAACAATGCAGAAAGAGAAATAATTAAAGCAACTTTAGCAAATTCTGAAGGTTGAAACTGAAAACCGAGTATATTAATCCAACTTTGAGCGCCATTAATAGTTGTACCAGCAAAAATGACCGCTACTAATAATAAATTAGTGATAGTATAGGTTATCCAGTGATATTTTAAAAGTAACTCATAGGGATAATTAGATAAAGCAAATAATATAATTGAGCCAATCACAACCATAATTAATTGACTTTGCCAATCTGTACCTTGTTTATAAATTTGAGTACTATAAATAATTAAACTACCGAAACCACTAATACCGATAACAAGGGTAATGAGAAACCAATCAAAATTTTTTGTATCATTCACGTCTGCTAATTTATCCTTGAGAAAGTCAAATTAATCAACAAGTTTAACATTGTCTGATCAAAAGTATCTTATTTACTCTTGATGTAGGCAACGGCTTGTATCCAAATCAGGATTTTTTCTTTTTGATTATTTTGAACACAAAAACAATTTTGATCTTGCCAAAGGATTATACCTTCTTCTGTTTGACTTGTTATTAATCCTATTTCCACAGATGTTTGATTCTTGATAAAATTTTGTATTTGTCGGATACTAGGAAAACCTGTGTTAAATACGGGCATAATTATAATTAATTTTTATTTAGGATTTAACTATGAAGTTTACCAAATATCATGGACTCGGTAATGATTTTATTTTAATTGATAATTTATCCTCTCCTCAGCCTCTTCTTTCTCCTGATGATGCCGTCAAGTTGTGCGATCGCCATTTTGGCATTGGTGCAGATGGTGTTATTTTTGCATTACCTTCTGACAATAGTAATGATTATAGTATGCGCATTTTTAATTCTGATGGCTCAGAGCCTGAAATGTGCGGTAATGGTATCCGTTGTTTTGCTCAATTTATTACCGAATTAGAAGGTATTGAAAGGGTAGGTAAAACTTATAGCATTAACACTTTAGCGGGGGTAATTTCTCCCACAATTCAAGGGCATGGGCAAGTTAAAGTAGATATGGGTGAACCACAACTATTAGCACAACAAATTCCCACTACCTTAGCAGAAAAAGACGAAAAAGTGATTAATAAATTATTAGTGGTAAATAATCAAGAGTATTTTGTCAGTTGTGTTAGTATGGGCAATCCTCATTGTTTAGTATTTGTGGATAATATAGATAGTATTGATTTGAGTAGTATTGGTTCTTTATTTGAATATCATAGTTGTTTCCCTCAAAAAACTAATACTGAATTTATACAAGTCATTAATCCTCATTATCTTAAAATGAAAGTTTGGGAAAGAGGTGCAGGAATTACTTTAGCTTGTGGTACTGGAGCTTGTGCTACGGTTGTGGCAGGTGTTCTTAATAATAAATGTGAGCGTAAAACTACCGTAGAGTTACCTGGAGGATGTTTAGACATAGAATGGTGTGAACAAGATAATCATGTTTATATGACAGGACCAGCTACAAAAGTATTTGTCGGAGAAGTGGATATTTAGGGTATCAGGTTTAGGATGTCAGGTTTTTAATAATAAGTTTATAGATTATTCAATATTCTTCCCTGTTTCCTTTCTAACTCCTATCACCTATCTCCCCGTTTCCTTTCTAACTCCTAACACCTATCTCCTATTACCAAGATAATATTTCTGATAAATCGGAGATAACAACATCCGCAGTGTTTAAATGAGATGGTTGAGAAGATTTCCAACAAATACCAATAATACCTCCAGCTTTGGCGTTTTTTGCCATAGCAATATCTCCTTGGGAATCTCCTATCATCAAAGTATTTTCGGGTTTAACTGCTAATTTGTCACAGGCTTGTAAGAATAAGCGAGGATCAGGTTTTGATAAACCACTATCAACACCCATGATTAAATCTATATAATTAGATAATTGATGATGTTGGACAAATTCTTCAACTCCTTGCGTAGTATCGGCGGATAAAATAGCTACTTTTAAACCTTGTTGTTTGAGAGTTTGTAAAACTTCTAAGCTACCAGTGAATAATGGGGAAACTGTAGTACTCTTAGTAAGAGCGTTATTAAAACATTCTTGGGCGATGGCTAAAGATTCAAACCAACTTTTGCCTGTTTCAGCGATATAACCAGCAGCAACGATTTTATTTTCATGATTACTACCCACTGCCATTAAACCTGTGGGATTGAGATAGTCATTCTCCACACCAAAAGCCATGAGTAAAGGCTCATAAACTCCCGGTATTTGAGCATCAATTAATCTTGCTCTTTTAAAAGCTAATTCTCGTAAGAAATTTTCTGAGTCTGCTAGAGTACCATCTTTATCAAAGATAATAGCATCAATATTGTTAAAAATACGATGTTTGCAAGTAATATTTGGCATTAGGAAATAAAATCTAAATAATAAATAAACTGATAACGGTAAGACTAGCAATTCCTAAACTTAACCAAATAAATTGATTTTCTTTAGTATTTACTTTACTTAAATCGACTAATTCTATTTGAGGTTTTGGTTTAATTTTGGTATTTGAATTACTAACACGACGATATTGATTAGAAGTTGGAGAGTTGAAATCGGGAATTTCTGTCATCCATTTTTTGGGACGTTCTAACTGAGGTGCATTGAGAATATATAATAATCTTGACGCTTGTTTTTTCGTCTCTCCATAGGATTCATTAGATAATTCTTGGCATAAGGTAATGGCTTTGTCTGATTCTCCTGCCGCTTGATAGGCAGTAATTAACCACATTTTCGCTTCTCCCCCTAAACGAGAATAAGGAGAAATAAGTTGACAAGCCTGTTCTAATTGCTCGATACTAAGACGATAACGTCCTTGTTCAAAGGCTAATTTACCTGTGTTATATTTTTGGGAAAATTCTGTTTCAGAGAATGAAGTCACGATGAAAATAATTAACAATTAATAATTATCATAATTAGCAATTTTCTCTTTGTCCACTATCTATATCGTTTTTATTTAAGATTTTAATTTTCTATAAATATTCTGATTGTAGTTGATCGTCATATTCATCAGCGATACTAGCTACTAAAGTAATGGCACGGGAAATTTCAGCAGGGGAAAGATCATCTACGGTGCGTTGTGCTGAAACTACAACTTGATTATTAAATATGGAAAAACAAGTTTCAAAAGTACCACTCCAATTAAGTTCTAATAATTTACGCATCAATTCAGATTCATTTTTAGCGGGTAAAGATAATACACTTGCCCAAACTGTCAATAAATCTTCTTCACTTTCGCCAGTTAATTGCACGAAAACTTCCACACTGCCATACTGAAATTTCCAGACATAGCCATCTTCCGTTGCTTGTACCATGGCACTATCATTTTCTTCTAAACTAGAAATAACTGTCTCAATTTCTTCTTTGTGACTATTTCTCAAGGGTGTAAATTCTTCAATATTTTCGTTCAAGTCTGTTTGCATTAATTCAGGAGTAGTCATCAGTTTTCTTAGTTTCAAATAACATCAATACAATATTACACCAAATTTAACTTCTTGGTTTTGTCAAATTCCAATTAGGTGGAAAGTTGAATTATCGAACCTTCTTCGGTTTTAAATACTTCTATTCTTGTCTGAAATGCTTCTTTAAATTGAGGCATATGAGTTACGGTTAAAATACAAGCAAAATCATCGGCGATGGCATTTAAGGCGGCAATTAGGCGATCGCAACCTTCAGAATCTTGAGTGCCAAAACCTTCATCGATAATTAAAAATTGTAAAGGAGTACCAGATTTTTGAGCTAAGATACGAGATAATGCTAAACGAATAGAGAAATTGATGCGGAAAGCCTCACCGCCTGAATAGGTTTCATAGGATCTTGTACCTTTAGTGTCAGAAATAATAATCTCTAAAGTATCTTTAAACTCAGAAACAGAGGATTTACTACGACTAGATTTTGGTTTTTGAGTTAAAAATTCGACACTTAATTGATTATCCGTTAAACGATTTAAAATCACATTAGCCTCGTCTCTGAGTAAAGGTAAAATATTTTGAATCATTAAAGACTGAATGCCGTTTTTGCCAAAAGCAAGAGTTAATTCGTTATAAATACGATAGTTTTTCTGTGATTCTTGAAAAGAAACTTTTAATTGTTTAAGTTCATTTTGTCTATCTTCTAAATATGTTAATGATTGTTTTAATCCGCCTATTTTAGTTAAAAAACTATTAATATTTTCTCGATATTGTAAACATTCTTGAGTTAAATTATTTAATTCTTGACTATAATCTTTAAGTTGAGATAATTGATTATTGATAGTCTTAAATGCTTCTTCTCCAACTATTTTTTCTTGGTGATAAATCTCTAAATCTTTAATTAATTGATGTAATTTTTGGATTAATTGGGGATGTTGTTTTTGTGCTTGTTGTAATTCTATATATTTAAGTTGATAACACTGTAAATTGTGTAAATTATTTCTCACATCATTATGATAATTATGATCATAGTTAAGAGTTTTAATGTCTGTGTTTATAACATTTATTTCTAATTGAATAGAAGAATTTTCTGTTAATTGTTGTAAATCAATTTCTAAACTATTAATTTTCGATTCTAAATCTGGTTTTTGGGTTAATAATTTTTGTAATTGGTTTTTTGCATCTTTAATTTTTGACTGTTGATATTCTAATTGACGTAAACTAGATTCTTCTTTTCTTAATAAAGCATGATCTTCTTGATTATAATTTAATTGAGTAATTTTTTCTTCAATTTGTTGTAATTGTATTCGCCAATTATTACCATAATTCTGGGTGTTTAATAATTCAATTAATTTACTTTTTTCTTCTTTATTCTGCTCATATTTATTATAAATATCTTCTGTTAAATCTAACTGATTTTCTACTTTAGCGTAATCTTGTTTTAATAGATTTTCATTAGATAATTCTTCATTTAATTTGGCATATTCACTTCGTAAATTCTCTAAATCTCTTTTACAGTTAACTATTTCGGTTTCATAATACCAAGATTGTGACTCAATTTGTTTTTGTTCTTCTTCAGTTTTTGTAATAACATGAGTTAAATGATTTTCGTCTAATTCTGATTCACATAATGGACAAATAGCATGATCTTTATTTAATATTTCTAGCTTATTATTTAATTCTAAAATTTGTTTAGCTAGAGTTTTTTGTTGATCAATGTATCTATGTATTAAAACTTTTTTTTCTTCTCCTTTTTCTTGAATTCTTTGCTGATAATTTCGACTATCTTCTAAATGTTTTAACTGTTTTTCTAAGGTAAAAAATAACTGTCTTTTTTGAGGTACTTCTGCTAATTTTTCTTGTATATTTAATTCATTTTCTTCTAATTGCTCTAATTTTATTTGTAATTTTGCTCCTTCTTTTTCTAACTCTGCAATATAAGTCTTTTTTTGTTCTGATAAAGCATGAAAATCAGGTTGTATTTGATCTAATTCATTTAATCTTTCACGCACAAAATTTAGTCTGACTAAATCGGCAGTTAAATCACTACTTTTATTAAGAGTTTTTTGTAATTCTTTTTCCTGTTTCAATAAGTTTTCAAGATTTGTTTTTTCTTTTTGAATTTCTAAGATTAAGCTATTACTTTCTTCTCTCAATTTTTGCTCTAATTTTTGCTTGACTTCCAACTTTTGTTGATAGATGAAAAATTTTTCACTTAATCCATTATTTTCGATAATTAAATTTTGTAATTGTTCATAATTTAATATAATATTTTCTTCTTCTTCTAAAATAATATTTAATTTATTAATTTCAGTTTCTATGACATTTTTTTCAACATTAATCTGCTGAATTTTATCCCTAATATTATTTAACTGATTTCCTTGGGAAACTAAATTTTTTTCCCATACATCTCGTTGACTATGGTAAGTTTTTATTTCCTGCAATTTTTGATTTTTTTCCTTTTCTAAAGATTCAAAATATTCTAACTCTTTTTCGACATTATTTAACTCTAACTTAGTGGCTTCTTTTTCCTCTAATTTATTTTCTAAATCTTCAATATTTCGACTTATTTCTTCACTGCGAATTTTATATTGTTTAGCTAAATCTTTAGATTCTTCTGCTAATTTCTCATATTGATCTAATTTTAATAAATCTGCCAGAATTTTCTTTCTCTCGGCAGGTTTTCTTAACATAAATTCATCAGCTCTACCTTGTCTTAAATAAGATGAATTAATAAATGTATCATAGTCTATTTTTAGACATTTTACAATATGATCTTGAGTTTCTTTTAAACCTTTTCCTGACAAAGATTTATAGCTATTATTACTAATAATTTGAAAATCTAACGTACTATTTCCTTTTCTTTGACGGGTGCGAATTATTCTATAATATTCATTATTATAAATAAATTCAAAATCTATTCTTGTATTCTTTTCGCCTAAATGAATAATATCATCATCAGTTACTGTGCGAGTTTTTCCCCAAACTGCCCAAGTAATTGCTTCTAAAAGAGATGATTTTCCTGCACCATTTGCCCCACAAATACAAGCGGTATGTAAACCACTAAAATCTAATTTTGCTTGACGATAACTAAGAAAATTTTGTAAAATTAATTGACGAGGAATCATAATAAATAGTTAATAATTAATAATTAATAAAAGTTTTTTATTTTTAGTATATTCAAAAATATAATATGATTAATATAATCAAGGGATTAGTTAATTAGTTAATGTAATTCTATGAAGATTTTTTCTAATAGCTGATTGTTTATTATTCACTATTTGCATTTTAATATATTTCATGAAGTTTCGTGTTCAAATCTTAAAGAAATATCAAATATTAATATCACTATTTACATGGGTAGTGATGACAGCGATAAATATATGGGTTTTCAAATTATTACTTACCAAAGAAAATAAACAAATTGAAAATTTAGTACAAGTCCAATTAGTTTCCCTTCGGAATAAAATAGATACAGAATTAGAAACTCGTATTTTAGCATGAGAGAGAATGGGTAAACGATGGAGTTTTGATAAAATGGTACTCCAAAACTAAAATGGAAATCTGATGCACAGAAATATGTGACAGATTATAATGGTTATCAAGCAATAGAGAAAGTTGATAAAGACTATATTGTGCGTTGGATAATCCCAGAAAAAAATAATGAAAAAGCCAAAAATCTTTATTTAGGTTTTGAAGAAAATAGAAAAAAGGCTTTAGAAATTGCCAAAAATGAAAGAAAAACTTATTTTAAATAAATTCTTAATGCTTAGTTTTTAATTGAAAAATACTGAGGAAAAAACTGGCAAAAATTATTTGCAACCCCAAGGCTATCGCCGTAACAGAAGGAATAACTAAACGCATAGTTAAGACAGGGTTTAATGCCGTGAAATCTGTTGCTTTCCATTGAAACAAGGCTAAAATTGAAGTAATACCCCCTAATAAAAATAAAATTGTACCAAAAATTAACCCCTGTTCTAAGGTAAAATAATTAATAAATTTTAATAACTTTTTATCCTGTGGTAATAATCCTTCTTGAATAGCATAAACTTTAGTAAAAATCGCAAAACTAACCAACTGAAAACCGATAATAATTGCAGTAGAAGAATATAATAAACTGTGAACTCTGGGACTAGCTAATAATATAATAGTACTTATCAATCCTAAAATGATCAGAAAAAATCCGGGATAAAGAAATAACCAACGAGGACTATATAATAATAAAAATCGTAAATGTCGCCAACCGTCACGCCATGTGCGTAAATGGGGTTTACGAGAGCGTCCATCAGGTGATAAAGTAGTGGGAACTTCTGTTATTTTTAATCCGTTTAAGGTGGATTTTACTACCATTTCCGATGCAAATTCCATGCCAGTAGTGCGTAAATTTAAACCTAAAATCGCCTGTTTACGAAATCCCCTCAAACCACAGTGAAAGTCATTACATTGGCTACGAAAAAATAACTTACCTAACCATGTTAATACGGGATTGCCTAAATATTTATGTAGAAATGGCATCGCATTAGGTTTTATTCCTCCTTTGAAACGATTTCCCATGACTAAATCAAAGCCACCTCGCAATTTTTCGACAAAAAGATTTAGATTCGTAAAGTCATAACTATCATCAGCATCCGCCATAATGATAAATTCTCCTTTTGCTGCCACAATTCCTCCCATAATCGCACTACCATAGCCTTTTTCTGTGACATTAACTAAGGTTGCACCCATTTTGATAGCAATTTCCTGCGAACCATCATCACTACCATTGTCAGCAATGAGTACTTCTCCTGTTATATGATATTCTTGTAAATACCATTGTGCTTTTTCAATGCAAGTAGCAAGAGTTTCTGCTTCATTAAGACAAGGCATGATAATTGACAATTCGAGAGAATCCATTTAATGAATAATGAATAATTAATAATGAATAATGAATAATGAATAATTAAGAATTAAGAATTAATGTTTTCCGATTCTTCTAGTTTCCTAGTCTTAACACTACTATTTTTTATATATTATAGGTCGATTGCCGCATTTTTTTCGCACTTCTTCTTCACTATAACTAAATTCGGCTTTAACGGAATAATTTTTTCCTTCATGAAATTGAGAATTGTATAAAAAAGTTAGAGGAGTAAAACCCACTAAACAAGCCTCTTTTTTTTCTTCTAATATAGCTATAACTTCTGGATTGACACGATTATCATTATTCATAAATTTTTCTAAAGACATAGAATTTGGATAAGTATAATCCCAACGAGTAGAGATAACAAAAATCATCATAATTATGATACCAACATAACCATAATTTTGAGGTTTTAACCATGAATTTTTCGTTAATTGATAATGCTGTAAAAGTAAATATAAATTGAGAGTTATTAAAATGATAATCCAATACATATAGTATCTTAATTGATAAGAAAAAGGCAAAAAAGGAGTAACTAAACTCATAATAATTACCATCCCTAAAGCAACTCTTGTTTCTGGGTTATTCTTACTACATAAAAAAGCAAATAAAATAACATTAAAAACAACATAAATAGCAAAATATCCTCCCATCCCAAAAGTATCAGCATCTAAAGGCACATAATCCATTGCAATAGTCCATTTCCATGGCCTCCTTTCATCAAAAGCACCTATTTCTAAGAGAGAAAAAAGCCATCTTTGTATGGGTAACATTGCCTCAATTTTATCTGACATATAATCTTCACTAGGCACAACAGTATGATTTAATTCATAGCCAAAAATAGTTATTTTTAAAGGATAAAAAGGGTTTTGATAAATAACTAAATTTTTAAATGATGTCAAGAAAATAATAATATTTGCCCCTATCATAGTAATAATTAAAGTCAGAATATTTTTAACTTTATTAACAGGATTAAAACGATACCAAATCAACCATAAAATTCTAACAAACACAAAAAATATTACCAAGACTAAAGGAGGTACTAATAAATATTTACTGTTACCAGCAATAAAGCCTCCTAAAATAAATATAGAGACATTTTTATAGTTAATAAAGTCTTCTTTTAAATATAATAAATAAGTTATTATTAAAGCGATCGCAAAACCTACATTAGTTAATAAATCAACATAACAACTGGTAGCTGCAATGTGAATTAAAGGCACAGCTAAAATAGAAATAACTGATAAATAGTAGGGAATTTTAAGATAGTATTTGATAAAAATAAAATAACCAATTAAACTAAAAAAACTAACTAAATTAGCACCTTGAGGGCGTTTTATGCCAAACAAATACCAGAAAAAACCTTGTAAAATATTAGGCAACATCGTAGAGGTATTAAAAAAAGGTTCTCTTTCTGCTTCAAACATATATTGTTCAGGGGAAACTAAACCCCAAAAACGGGCAGCAAAAGGTAATTGATACATCCAAGTATCACCGTTAATCCAATCTACGGCTACTAAACTTTTGACGAATAAAAAACTGATAATAATAGTGGCAAAAAGTTGTAAAGTTTGAGTATTTGTGATGTTAATAATAGCCTTAATAAAAGATGGTAATTCTGGTAACTTATTTAAGTTTTTAGCTAAAGATATTTTTAAACAAATAAAACCCATAACGAGAAAAATAATTCTCAGATAACGAAAATTTCCACCTAAATTTAAGCTATAACCAACTAAACCTAATAAAAAACCAAAAGCGATAAGATTTAAACCTAGTAAAATTAACTTATTTTCTTTGAATATTATAGATAAGTTACTAGAAAAAATAGTAAATTTACCTTGATAAATTAACCAGCTAACGACACTAATAATAATAGCAATAAAAGCACTAATTAAAGGTACTAACATAAGAGGAAATTTAGAATTGATAGGTAGGGGTAATTCATCAATTACCTTACGGATAGTTAATTATTTAACCAACATTCTCAGGATTATCGAATTTTGTAAATCCTGCTTTTAATTGTTAATTATTAATTATTAATTGTTAATTTTTAATTCCCCGTTTCCTTTCTAATTCCTAATTACTTATTGCTTCCTTAAAACGAATTTCATCCCGTTGAGGATCGCAGAAATGTACTTGTAACTTTAATTGTTCCCCTATTTTTGGAATACGATCGAAACGATGAGCAAATTCTAATCCTAAATCTTCCAATAAAATTAAAGCTAGATTATCATCTTCTCGTAGCCAACGCAACACTAAACCATGCCAAATTTCGTTACTATATTTCTGTAAATATTGTAAACTCCAATAGCGATTTGTTTGTCTTTCTACTAATACAGCCTCAGAGGAAGTACTCATTACTTCAAAAATAATTTCTTGCATTTGATCCCGTTGAAAAGGGAAATCATCCCCTCGTAAATGTGCTTTAATTTGAAAATGAGCCAGTAAATCTGTATAACGTCGGATAGGTGAAGTAACCTGAGTATAAGTTTCCAACCCTAAACTAGCATGACGGGCGGCGGATAAACCTGTTTCACTTTTTGGCATACAACGTCTTAGAGCGCATGATCTTACAGGCCCAGGAGGTAAAAGTATTAACTCTTCTTCTGGAGGTAATTCAGGTTGAGGTTGACTCCTAAAAGCGACAGGGATACTATGTTCTTGACAATACCTACCAGCCACTTCCCCAGCTAATATCATCATTTCCGCTACTAATGAACGAGAAAAAGAAGGATCTAATAATTCAATCGTAACATCTTCATTATCTTTCACTTTAATAATAGCTTCTGGCATGGAAATCATTACAGATCCATTATCTTTGCGCCACTGCGATCGCTTTTTCGACGCTTCAGCTAACTGTTTAACTTCTTTTTCCGCTTGAATATCTAAATGTAGCATTTCATCAACATCATGATAAGTTAAGCGATAAGTGGGTTTGATGAGAGTAGCATGAATTTTATAGTCTAAAACTGCACCATCATCCTTAAGAGTAACCCCAAAACTTAATGCAGGGCAAATTTGACCTTGAATTAAACTCATCGGTCCTGTAGCTAATTCTGGAGGAAACATGGGAATCATTCCAGTGGGTAAGTATAAACTGGTACTACGTTTACGCGCTTCTCGGTCTAAACTATCATCGGGATTGATTAAACGAGTAGGATCAGCTATATGTATCCAATAACGTAAAGTACCATCCTCTTGTGTTTCTACACTTAAACCATCATCAATTTCTTCCGTGCTTTCATCATCTATAGTATATACTTTTTGATGAGTTAAATCGAGTCTAGGATTAAGATCAACTATAGCACCAGCGGAAATTTTTTCTAATAAAGAATGAGCCACTTCGGACACCTGTAGTGGGAAATAATTAGGGTAAGAACTACGTCGTAAAAATATATTTTCGTGTTTATCCCATAGTTTTAAGTCTATCAGTAATTGCACCGCAGAATCGCCACTTTTTTGTCTGCCAAGAGATTCTAAAATATCTTGTGCTTGTTTTGGGGGGTTATCTGGTTGTAAAGCATATTTTTCTAAAAAGTTAAGTTTCAGAGAATCTCCTTCTTCCCACTTAAAACTTTCTCCTTGTAAAGCCTGTTTAAGTTTATTGATAAATCCTTCTTTTTCTTCTTTTTTTTGTCTTTCTATGTCAATTTGATGCTTAATTTCTTCTACCTGATGGAAAGAACGAGGCTCATAAATATCACCTTTTCTCTTAAAATAAATTTTATCATCAGACAAAAGAATATGTGCGGCGTAACATACCGCAGGAGTTTCTTCAGAAAAAATTAAAGAGGCTAATTCTGATGGTGTCACGGGGGTAGAATCTTCTACTAATAATTCCCATGCTATTTCTAAGTTAGATTCATCTAAATACGGAATTATCTCCTCTTTAAATTGAGGTATTTCTGAGTATTTAAAAAATTGTCCTTTAATTTGATAATCAACTCTCTGAGGGCGAATTTTATGGGGATTTCCTTTTTCGTCTATGACAATCCAGTCTTTTTTCCCCTCTGGTTTTTCCACTACAGCTAAACGGCGATCACGGGTATCACCATTAACTCTAAATTCAACTAAAGTACCTTTTTCCACCCTTTCAGTCCTTAATCTTTAACTCGGTAATTCTATCTAATGTACCATTATTTGCCTCTCCTCGTGCCGATAAGAATTATGATGAGAAGTATTCTTCATACTTTTTCTTGTCGTTTATATGGCTTAAGGAGACAAAATTAACATCAATCAACCCCATACCAGCAAAAATCTTGATGCTTCTTTGTAATAAAACTTAACTAAAAGCTAGATCGACTCTTTACCGATATATAATAATTTAAAAAATAGTTAATTGTTATTCAAGAAACTAATGAAAACTGCCTTAATTTGTGGCATATCAGGGCAAGATGGAGCATATTTAGCTCAATTATTACTAAAAAAAGGTTATACCGTGTGGGGAACTTCTAGGGATGCTCAAATATCCCACTTTCGCAACTTAGAATATTTAGGCATCAAAGACAAGACTAATCTCTCCTCAATGGTATTAACAGATTTTCGCAGTGTTTTACAAGTTATTAGCAAAGTATCCCCCGATGAGATTTATAATTTAGCGGGACAAAGTTCCGTTGGTTTATCCTTTGAAGTGCCTGTAGAAACCTTAGAAAGTATTAGTGTCGGTACATTAAATCTTTTGGAAGTAATCCGCTTTCTTGATCGCCCCATCAAATTCTATAATGCCGGTTCTAGTGAATGTTTTGGTGATACAGGCAACACTCCCGCCGATGAAAACACCTCTTTTCGCCCCCGAAGCCCCTATGCAGTAGCTAAATCCGCCGCTTTTTGGCAAGTGGCAAACTATAGAGAAGCCTACGGTTTATATGCTTGTTCTGGTATTCTATTTAACCATGAATCCCCCCTCAGACCAAATCGATTTGTTACTCAAAAAATCATTGCTAGTGTTTGTCACATCGCCCAAGGAAGTCAAGAAACTTTAAAATTAGGTAATATGAAAATCTATCGAGATTGGGGGTGGGCGCCTGAATATGTAGAAGCAATGTATTTAATGTTACAGCAAGATCAACCAGATGATTATGTCATTGCCACGGGAAAAAGTTATTCTCTGGAGGATTTTGTGAATTTTGCCTTTGAATATTTCCATTTAGATTGGCAAAAATACGTTCAAACTGATTCTAGTTTATTTCGTCCTACGGATTTGGCATTCGGACGGGCTAATCCTCAAAAAGCATGGGATAAGTTAGGATGGAAGGCGAAACATAGTACTCCTGATGTGGTGAAATTGATGATTTCTGCTAAGATTTACTAACTATATTACTTATTTACAAAACTTAACTTTCTGTTAATCAACTAGAACTTACATTTAAAACTCATATTGATTTTACTACAGAATCAAAATTAAAATATCCAGATAAAATTTTTTTTCTAACAATGGAATACTTTTATGTTTAGAAAAAGAATCTAATAAAAAATATCAATAAAAAACTAAAATACAGATGAATAATAATTCTTTAGAATATCAACTTACTCAAGCTAATCAATATTTTAATCAACAAGAATTTAGTAAAGCATCGCAACTATATTTACAATTAATTAACGAAAATCCTCAATTAAAACAAAGTTTATCTATTCGTTTTGCTCATTGTTTAATTTTAGAAGCCAATTGGGAAAAAATATCCAGTAATTTAATTCAAGGTATCAATTATTTATCTACTTCAGGTTGGCTTAATTCACTCTTTCAAGGTAAGCCCATTAACTCTGAAAATCAACCCATTCCTTGGTACACTTATCCTGCTATTGAATTTTTAGAAGATAAAATAAAGCCTGATTCTATAGTGTTTGAATTTGGTGGCGGAAACTCTACTTTATGGTGGGCTAGTAAAGCAAAACAAGTAATTTCTATTGAAAGCGATCGAGGTTGGTATGATCAAATTAAACAACAAATGCCCGATCATGTGCAATTAAATTTAGAAGTTGATGAAAAAAAATATGCAGATTTTATTAATCAATATCCCGATCAATATTTTGATGTAATTATTGTTGATGGAATTAATAGAAATAGTTGTTTAGAAAATAGTTTAAATAAACTTAAAAATAATGGCTTATTAATTTTTGATAATACTGATAGACATGACTATGATTTATCTTTAAAATTGCTCTTATCTCAAGGTTATAAAAGAATTGATTTTTATGGTTTAATTCCTAGTTATACTTACAAAAACTGTACTTCTTTATTCTTCAAATCTACAGAAATTTTAGAAACTAAAACTTTGCCCAGTGATAAACAATCTTGTCTAGGTAAATCTTGTATGCAAATTACTAACCCCAAACCAATAAATATGGATAATTATGAGTATGATGATAATTGGCAATTAACTACCCCTGTTGCCTTTTTAATCTTCAATCGTCCTGATACTACCCAAAAAGTATTTAACGCTATCCGTGAAGCTAAACCGCCTAAATTATTAGTAGTTGCCGATGGTGCAAGGGTTGATAAAGCTGGAGAAGCAGAATTATGTCAACAAACAAGGGTAATTATTGATCAAGTGGATTGGGATTGTGAAGTATTAGTTAACTATTCCGATGTTAATTTAGGTTGTCGGAAACGGGTTAGTGGTGGTTTAGATTGGGTATTTGAACAAGTGGAAGAGGCGATAATTTTAGAAGATGATTGTTTGCCTCATCCTAGCTTTTTCCGTTACTGTCAGGAATTATTAGAGAAATACCGAAACGATGAAAGAATCATGATGATTTCGGGGGATAACTTCCAATTTGGACAGAAAAGAACCGAATATAGTTATTATTTCTCTCGTTATGGGCATATTTGGGGGTGGGCTAGTTGGCGCAGGGCATGGATAAAAAATGATGATTCTATGCAACTATGGCAGGAGTTAAGAGAGAATAACTGGTTAAAAGATGTCTTAGGAAATGATCAAGCCATAGCTTATTGGTCAAGAATATTTCAATCAGTTTATGATGGTTTTAACACTTGGGATTATATTTGGGTGTTTACCATGTGGGCTAATAATGGCTTATGTATTTTACCCGAAGTAAATCTAATTTCTAATATCGGTTTTGGTTCAGGTACTCATACAACTACAAGTAATAGTCCTTTTGCCAATATGAAAGTCAATACAATGGATTTCCCCTTAAAACATCCTCAAACTATTATAAGAAATATTGAAGCAGATAATTTTACAGAACAGTCTCAATTTAGCAGAGCTACTTTATCTAACACAAAACTAGAAAAAAAATGTAAAGTTTGTGACTCTGATTCCCACTATTTTGCCAACGCTAAAATTTTACAAAAATATGACGTTAAATATTATCAATGTGGTAATTGTGGTTTTATCCAAACAGAAGAACCTTATTGGTTAAGTGAAGCATATTCAGAGGCGATCGCCCCTAGTGATGTGGGCTTGTTGTATCGTAATAATATGATGGCAAATATTACCGCTAAATTATTATTTAATTACTTTGATCATAAAGCTAAATTTTTAGATTATGGCGGGGGGTATGGGGTTTTTGTTAGATTAATGAGGGATCAAGGTTTTGATTTTTATTGGCAGGATAAATATTGTCAAAATCTTTTTGCTACTGGTTTTGAATTAAAGAAAAAAGATAAATCTGATTTATTATTAATCACTGCTTTTGAATTATTTGAACATCTAACTTACCCGATTCAAGAGTTAGAAGAAATGCTTAAAATAGCTCCGAATATTTTATTTAGTACTTCTTTATTACCAGAGAATAACCCTAAACCTGATCAATGGTGGTATTATACACCCCATGAAGGTCAACACATTGCAATTTATACTCAAAAATCACTGGAAATATTAGCAGAAAAATATAACTTAAAATTATATACCGATGGTTCATCTTTGCATCTATTCACGACTAATAAAAATTTACCAGAAAATTTATTTGATTTAATAAAAACAGGTAACGTAAAAACTCCTACTAAAGAATCATTTTTATCCCACGACTTTAACCAAGTAGTAAGTAAAATTTTAAACAAAAATCTAACTTTAAATATTACTGATTCTGTTTATATTCCCGAACCTCAATCACCAATTATTCTCATTGATGGTGTATTTTTCCAACTCTATAAAACAGGCATTGCAAGGGTTTGGAAATCTTTATTAGAACAATGGGCAAATACCGATTTTGCTAATCATATTTTAGTACTCGATCGAGCCAACACAGCCCCCAAAATTAACGGGATTCGCTATCGCACTATTCCTCCTTATGATTATAATAATACAGAAGCCGATAAACAAATCCTTCAGCAGATTTGCCATGAAGAAGGAGCAGAATTATTTATCTCTAGCTATTACACCACTCCCATTGATACCCTTTCCGTATTCATGGCTTATGACATGATACCAGAAGTAATAGGGGGAAATCTAAATGATCCCATGTGGATAGAAAAACATAAAGCCATTAACCATGCCTCTGGTTTTATTGCCATTTCCGAAAACACCGCCAAGGATATTAATAAGTTTTTCCCCAATGTACCTACAGAATCCATTACCGTTGCCCATTGTGGAGTTGATAGTTTATTTTCTCCTGCCAGTGATACCGAAATCCAAAACTTTAAACATAAATACGGCATCAATAAACCCTACTTTCTCTTAGGGGGATTAGGAGGTTATAAAAACTCCATTCTCTTTTTTCAGGCATTTAGCCAACTAGCAAATAAACAAAGTTTTGATATAGTAGCCACCGGTGCTGGTAGTCAACTACCCCCCGAATGGCGACAACTTACCGCAGGTTGCACATTTCACGGCTTACAATTAACCGATGAAGAATTAAGACTCGCTTATGCTGGAGCAATAGCTTTAGTTTATCCCTCTAAATATGAAGGTTTTGGAATGCCCGTTGTCGAAGCCATGGCTTGTGGTTGCCCTGTTATTACCACTCCCAACGCATCCTTACCCGAAGTAGGAGGAGAAGCAGTTATCTATGTTAACGATGATGATATTGAGGGCATGGCGAATGCTTTATGTGATGTACAAAAACCCAGTTTAAGACGTAATCTCATTCAGGCTGGATTACAACAAGCTCAAAAATTCTCATGGATAACTATGGCAGAGATAATCAAAGCAGCCTTATTTAATGCCATTTCCCCTCAAATTAAACTAACTGATAGTAACTATTTAATTATCCCTGACTGGCAAACGGAAGAAGAAACCTTAACCGCAGAATTATATAACCTCATCTCCACCCTAGCCAAAAACGCCCTGCTTATTAATCAGGGTTGGGGGGTATCAACATCAACCCTAGATGGTGGGGTAATAACCCTTGTCATCTACACCACAGGCATAACCGAAGAAGATGCTAATTTATTCCTATCTGGTATCGCCATGAATTTGATGATGGAGGAAGAATTAGACTTAGAAAATACTCTTGAATTTGCTTTGATTAATAACTTAAATGAGCAAAAATGGCAAAATTTGTTACCAAAAATAACAGCTAAAATTAAGCTCAAATGTGATAATCAAGAGTTAGTTAATCAATCATTATTTGAAGACTTAATTACTATCAATAGTGAGGGGAACAATTATGTTATTTTTCCTGATTGGAAAGCAGATCAAGAACAACTTGCTATGACCATAAGTGAAGTTTTAAAACACATATCTCAAGAAGAAAATGCAATTTTGTTAGTAAATCTAAATAATGCTGATGGCGAAGAAGTAGGCTTATTTTTCTCAGAAATAGTGATGAATTTAATGTTAAATGAGGGGATAGAATTATCAGAAAATATTAATGTAAGTTTTGTTAATTTTACTGTTAATCAATGGCAAAGTTTAGGAAAATTAATTAAAGAAAAAATTAATATTAACTGCGAATTATTGCCTGATAATTTAGTTATATAGAGATAAAAAAAATAATTAATTAACTAAAAAAATTCAGTTACTATATTTCTGGTCCTATGATAGTAAATATAATTTCATTAAATAGTACTGTGAAATACTATAAAAAGATTGCAACGGAGTGATATTAAGTGGTGTCAAAACTATGTTAGGGTGGGTAAAAACCATGACATGGAAAGAATTAAGACCAATTGCTCACTTAAGTGAAAAAGCATATAAAAAAGGAATCTCTTTAACAAAAATGGAGAAAGAAGTCCCAAGCTCTATAAAATGTATCTATAAAAGATGGATGCCTGAAAATCCCTCAACTTGGATTAGTCAAGGCATCTATTCATCGAATATTTGAAGGTGAAATTAAGACTGTTACCGTGAGTAAAACCCCTACTGGTAAATACTTCGCATCTATCCTATTTGAGACAGAACAAGATTTTCCTGAAGTAACTATCATTGGTAAAATCTGTGGTATCGATTTAGGAATAAAAGACTTCGCCATAGTAAATGATGGTGAAAAAACCAGTAAATATGTTAATCCCAAACACCTAAAAAAACATGAAAAAAACTTAGCCCGAAAACAACAAAAATTAGCGCGTAAACAAAAAGGCTCTAAGAATAGAGAAAAAGCCAAAAAGCTAGTAGCTAAGGTACACGAACATACAAGTAATACCCGTTACGACTTCTTACATAAACTTTCCAGAAAAATTGTCAATGGCAATCAGGTAGTAGTCGTAGAGAAACTGAATATCAAGGGTATGGTTCGTAATCACAAGTTAGCAAAAGCTATATCTGATGTGGGATGGGGAACATTTATCAATTACCTAGATTACAAACTCAAAGAAAAAGGTGGGTTATTAGTAGAGATTGATAGATGGTTTCCGAGTTCTAAAACCTGTTCTAATTGCTTATATCAAATGTCTGAAATGCCATTAGACGTAAGAGAATGGACTTGTCCGAGTTGTGGTAGTCATCATGATAGAGATGAGAATGCCAGTAAGAATATAAGAGCAGAAGGCATTAGAATAATAAAGACGGATGGAATAGCCGTCTCTGCTAATGGAGGCACTGTAAGACCAAAAGGCGGACGTAAGTCGGTTTTGGGGCATGAGCCTGTGAAGTTAGAAGCTAACACTGTAATCTTCGATTCAGTGTGAGTAGTTCACCCAAAAAAGAAATGAAAAATATTGAAATGCACTTGGAACGCAATCCATACTTACTAAAATGGGATATTTTTATTCGATTTTCTTAGCAAATAATTTCTATCTTAGAAATCACCTAATCTTAAAGCCTTATTTTTTTCATTCAAATATTTTAAGTTTGCTAACAATTTCTGATTAATAGTTGTTTAGTACGACTGTTCTAAGTTAAATTAGTACTAATGATAATCAACTTTTAATTAATGGGAATTTCATGATGGAAAATAGTGAACATTTGACCCCTGTACAAAAACAATTGTATGATTGGTTAGTACAATATATTGATACTAATAAACATTCTCCTTCTATTCGGGAAATGATGAAGGCTATGAATTTGCGATCGCCAGCACCGATTCAAAGTCGTTTAGAAAGAATGCGTAGTAAAGGTTATCTGGAATGGACTGAAGGACAAGCGCGTACTTTAAAAATTCTAAAAAATAAAAATCAAGGATTATCTATTACAGGTAAGGTAATAACAGGGGGAATCATTGAAGATTTGAGTAACGAACCAGAAAAAATTGACTTTAACCCGATATTTAATCAATATAACTGTTTTGCTTTAAAAGTAACAGGAAATACCATGATTAGTGAACATATAGCAGAAGGTGATTATCTGATTATGCGTATGGTATCTAATTTTCAACAAGTAAAAGATAAAGAAATTGTCATGACAAACATAGAAGGTTATGGTACAACCTTAAGAAGAGTTTATTTGACTAATAATGAAATTACCCTGAAATCTTTTAATCCTGATGATGAGCCTATGATTAGTTTAATCGATCAGGTAGAAATTCAAGGTGTTTTAACCAGTGTCTGTCGTCTTTTTTAATTAACAATTAGCTATCATTTGACAGTTGATCATTGATTTATTTGAGGAGTTGAATATGAAAGTTTGGTTGGTCAGTTTTTTATTATTATTTATCTTGACTCAATTTGTTCTTTGGGTTAAAAATTTCTTTGTACCTTTACCTTTATATATTTTTGGTGGTGCTTTTTTAGCCATTATCTCCAATTATGATCAAGGAATTAGTACATTTATTGATCATTTTCTCTCGGCATCAGGAAAAAAAAATAATGACTAATGAATTACCACAAATACAAATATATACTGATGGTTCTTGTTTAAATAATCCAGGTCCTGGAGGTTATGGTGTTGTCTTGTTATGGGATAACTACCGCAAAGAATTATCAGGCGGTTTTAAACGCACTACCAATAATCGGATGGAAATTTTTGCTGTAATTCAAGGTTTAAAAGCCTTAAAAAAACCTAGCAAAGTTACTATTTATACTGATTCCCAATATGTAGTTAATGCTGTTACTAAAGGTTGGGCAAAAAAATGGCAAAAAAATAATTGGCAACGCAATGCCAAGGAAAAAGCCAAAAATCCTGATCTTTGGCAAGAATTATTACAGTTGTGTAGTCAACATCAAGTTAATTTTGTCTGGGTAAGAGGACATTCTGGCAATGTGGAAAATGAATGCTGCGATCGCCTTGCATTTACCGCAGCACAAGGAGAATATCTACCAGAAGATGTAAATTATGATTCTTAAAATTGATCAATAATGACAAATTAGAAGGGAAATGGAAATAGTATTTCTTCTCTCTTCTTACTAATTTATTTAATGATGAAATCTGATGCCTAAAAACAGATCGTACATAAAACTCCAAAAGTTTTTACCTTTTAATAAATCTAAAGATTGATCACATTCTTTAGCATCTAATAAAGGTTTGGTAGCATAATAAGCTGGTTGATATTGATACCAAGGAATAGAAGGCCATAAATGATGTATTAAATGATAATTTTGCCCTAAAATGAGAAAATTCAAAATTTTACTCGGATAAACTCTAGCATTTTTCCAGCGATCGCGATCTTTAAAAGGACGATGAGGTAAATAATCAAAAAATAAACCTAAAGCAATTCCTACCACTAAAGCAGGTACAAACCAAAAATTCATGACATAACCGATAAAATCGTAATAAATACCTAAAAATACAACAGTAAAAAGAAATAAGCGACTTAAAAACCATTCTAAAAGCTCATTGTTACGCCATAACTTTCTTTTAAAGAAAAAAATTTCATGATAGAAAAATCTAGCGGCAATTAACCATAAAGGGCCACCTGTAGAGACAAAATGATCAGGATCATTTTCGGGATCATTCACATGGGCATGATGTTGCAAGTGTACTCTAGTAAATACAGGAAAGGCAAAACCTAGCATTAATGCACTGCCATGACCGAGTATAGAATTAATAATAGGATTCTTGTGACCGCTATTATGAGAAGCATCATGGATGACTGTACCCGACATATGTAAGGCTAACACATTGGCGGTAAAACAGATCCAACTGGTCCAACCCCACAAAAAATAACCGCAAGTAGAAATAGTGATTAATGAAATAGCGGTAATAAACATTAATACATTAGGATTAAATCCTCCATGTGCTTTAAGATATTCTCGTGGCACGGATTTCAGTACTGGTGAAACCGACTGCATTGCTATTTTCTGCTCCTTCCTTCAAATAAATTATTTCCTTGTGGTAGTTTACAATATTTTGCTCTTAAGGTAAAGTTTTGTAAATATTGAGATTCAGTTTTGATCATATCTTAAAATTATCAATTTACTTCTTTTTCTAGTGCTTTTTGGGCAATTTTAGTAACATAAACGGTAACGGCTACCGTCGCAATTAAACCAATTATATTTAAGATTAATTTTAGAGTATCTGTATCTCCACCACTAACCGCCGCCGCAGTTTTCGGTAATGATCCTAAATAAACATACATAACTGTACCGGGTAACATACCAAGCCAAGAAGCAAACACAAAATCCCTTAAAGAAACTTGAGTTACCCCAAAAGCATAATTTAAAAACACGAAAGGAAAAAGAGGTGAAAGACGAGTTAAACCAACTATTTTCCATCCTTGTTGTGCTACAGCTTTATCCATAGCTTTAAAATTAGGTTGAGTATCGATTTGTTTTTCTACCCATGTACGCAAAAAATAACGTCCAATCAAAAAAGAGACAGTAGCCCCCATAACAGATCCTATGGATACGAAAATTGTACCTTTTATCACTCCAAAAATTAACCCTGCACCTAATGTTAACGCAGATCCGGGTATTAAAAAGATTGTGGCAATGATATAGATAATTATAAAAGCGATCGCACCCCATGAACCTAGTTCTAAAATCCAATTATTTGCGTTATTTAATCCATCACTAAGATATTGAAATAAACCCCATTGATAACTTATAACTACCATTAAAGGCACTCCTAATATCGTTAACCAAAATTTGCCTTTGTTCATGTGAGAACCTTGTTTTACGATAGTTTTGTTTTACCATCAATATTTTAACCTGTATGCTCCGAAACAAAAATACGGCGTAAATTACTCTGACGGTAAAGATTACGATAAAAATTAGAAGTAAGGGTGACATTTTCTTGATAAAAACCATGACATTGAGGGCGTAAACAGGGCATATTAGACCATAGTTGGGCATCTTGAGGCGATCTGGCCCAATTTTACACGCCATGATAAATCGTCAATACTATCTTTCTCTTGTAAGAAATTTTCGATTATTAAATTATCGAATTCATATACACTTTATCATCAAGAAAAAGAGCCTTGATAGACTCTTGATGTTTTTCTTTTTTTTTCATACCCCCAAGGGAATTCGAATCCCTGTCGCCTCCGTGAAAGGGAGGTGTCCTAGGCCTCTAGACGATGGGGGCTTAGGTTGTTGTGATGTCGTGGAGTTTAGTTTCTCTCGTTCAACGCACATTTAATAATATAACTAATATTTTTATGTTTGTCAACTTATTTTTATTTTTTTCTGGAATAATATCTTCAAGTACAAAAAAACACAGACAATAATTGCTGTGCTTGATTATTTATTTAGAATTTATCTGGGGAAAAACTTTAATAGGCTAAGGTTTCTAGGGTTGATCTCAAATACTGTTTTACTTGATCATCTATATCTGTTTCTAGGGTATTTTCTTCTTGCCAACGTTGAAAACCATAGCTTTTGGCGATCGCCTGTTTTAGACTGTTCCAGATTTCTTGATCTTGACCGAGGTTAGTCGAAATAGTTGATATAGCCATAAATATTTGTGTTTTGGTGAGTGTGATTTAATTGCTGATATAAATTAAGATAACTTAATTATGACTGATACTATTGTAACTAAGATAACATAGTGATAAATTTAGGTTTATTTTTGAGTAAAAGAATCAATTTTAGCGAAATTAGCCTCAGAAATAGTGATAATAGAGTTTAAGTCGTCTTTTTGAACTAATGAGCGTCTAATTTGTCCAAGATACAGAGGAAAAGTAACGCCTTCTTGATGTAATTGAGCTCTTGCCCTAATGGTAAGTTTATCATCACCATTGGATGCTGTTCTACCATAGGAGAATAAATTAATGGAGGCTTGTTGTAAAGTAGCTTCTAATTGTGAGGGTGTTATATCTAAGGGTACAGCAATAACCGCCTGATTTGTGCCTGTATCATAAACTAAATTAAATCTAACGGCGTTGGGGATGTCGGCACGACTAAATAAACCGAAACTGAGGGCAAATAAACCTACGGTTAATACTCCCATAAATCCCGTCGCACCAATCAAACGAAAACGGAAACCCCATTGAAAAATAAAGCCAAAAATCGCCAGAAGAAAAAAAGCAAGAGTAGTATATATTGACCACCAAGTATAACTCGCAAAATCTAAAGATAATTCCATTTTTCAACAACGTAATATAAGTATTGTAATTTTACCTTAAGAAGGTGATGGAGGAAAAAATGCCCGTAATAAATAATGAGAAAATAAAAAATTATTAATCAATATTTTTATGAAAACAGGAAAAATTAAAACTATATTATTAAATGACTGATTAAACTTTTTTATCGCCAAATAGATAAGTCTAATGATTAATGAAAAAAATCATCAACCATTGACTATTTATTTTTAATAGTGAAATTTAAAGAAATTTAATGGCGCGTAAACCATAAAATAAAGTTAAGGCAATAGCGGAAAATGTAACAATAATTCCTAAATAAGCAATGATACTAGACATACTCAATACTCCTAATAAAAATTTACAATATCGTATTTTACTATATTTAGTGTCTTCTCTTTCTTGTTTAATGAAATTGAAGGCCATAGCAATCTTTAAATCATTAGGGAATAATAAATGTAAAACCTGAAAGCTGACTACTTAAAGCTGATAGTTAAAACCTCCTATAGTCCGATTGCTATATTTAAGACTAATAATATTATTAAATAAAAAATACAGGTGATTTAATTACGAATAAATAAGTAGGGTATTCCCCCCTAAATAATAATAACTAAAACTTTATAATAAGTTAGATATACAAAGTATATAATTAATCTAAATCATTTGTTAAAAATAATCTATTTAATAAAGTTATTAACCTAAAAATTGTAAAATAAAGAGAATTAAGTTAATGATAATTAAAATTTAATAATTGATAAAAAATTACTATATACCTAAAATATAAGTTCATAATTTAGACTTTTTTACTTATTAATTATATAGAAGAAAATGCAACCAACAAATCCGCAAGAATTTACAGAAAAAGCATGGGAGGCTATTGTCAAAACTCCTGATATTGCTAAACAAAATCAACATCAACAAATCGAAAGCGAACATCTGTTAAAATCTCTTTTAGAACAAGAAGGATTAGCTGTTAATATCTTTAATAAAGCTAATGTAGCGTTGCCTCGTTTACGAGATAAAGTTGATGAATTTATTAATAGTCAACCGAAGATAAAAAATATCAGTGAATCTGTGTATTTAGGGAAAAGTTTAGATACTCTTTTAGATAGAGCTGATAACTATAAAAAACAGTTTGAAGATGATTTTATTTCCATTGAACATATTATCTTAGGTTATGCACAAGATGATCGTTTTGGCAAAAAATTATTACATGAATTTAACTTAGATGAAAACAAATTAAAAACTATTATTAAAGATATTAGAGGAAGTCAAAAAGTGAGTGATCAAAATCCCGAAGGTAAATACGAATCTTTAACGAAATATGGACGAGATTTAACAGAATTAGCAAGGTTAGGTAAACTAGATCCTGTCATCGGTAGAGATGATGAAGTCCGCCGTACTATTCAAATCCTTTCCCGTCGTACAAAAAACAACCCTGTCTTAATTGGTGAACCCGGAGTGGGTAAAACTGCTATTGTGGAAGGGTTAGCCCAACGTATTATTAATCGTGACGTACCAGAGTCATTACTCGATCGCACTCTTATTGCCTTAGATATGGGATCATTAATTGCTGGTGCAAAATATCGAGGAGAATTTGAAGAAAGACTCAAAGCTGTATTGAAGGAAGTCACAGAATCTCAAGGGAATATTGTTCTTTTTATCGATGAAATACATACAGTTGTGGGGGCTGGGGCTACTCAAGGAGCGATGGACGCAGGAAACCTCTTAAAACCTATGTTAGCACGGGGAGAATTGCGTTGTATTGGAGCAACTACCCTTGATGAATACCGCAAGTATATTGAAAAAGATGCAGCCTTAGAGAGACGTTTTCAGTCCGTTTTCGTGGGTGAACCTAATGTAATTGATACTATCTCAATTTTGCGCGGTTTAAAAGAGCGTTATGAAGTCCATCACGGGGTGAAAATTGCTGATACTGCTTTGGTGGCTGCCGCTATGCTTTCTAATCGTTATATTACTGATCGATTTTTACCTGATAAAGCCATTGATTTAGTGGATGAATCTGCGGCTAAATTGAAGATGGAAATAACTTCAAAACCTGAAGAATTAGACGAGGTTGATCGTAAAATTTTACAGTTAGAAATGGAGCGTTTATCTCTAAAAAAAGAGGAAGATCAAGCATCTGTTGAAAGACGAGAAAAATTAGAGCAAGAATTAGCTAATTTAAAAGAGCAACAATCTTCTTTTAATGCTCAATGGCAAGGAGAAAAAGAAGCTATAGATCAAATTCGTAGTTTACGGGAATCTTTAGAAAAAATTAACGTTGAAGTGCAACAAGCCGAGCGAGATTATGACTATAATAAAGCGGCGGAATTAAAATACGGAAAATTAACCGATATTCAACGACAAATTAAAGAAAAAGAGAGATTATTAGCAGAAAAACAAACCAGTGGAAAATCACTTTTAAGAGAAGAAGTTGAAGAGTCGGATATTGCCGAAATCATCTCAAAATGGAGTGGTATTCCTATTAGTAAATTAGTAGAATCTGAGAAAGTCAAACTTTTACACCTTGAAGATCAACTTCATGACCAAGTAATCGGGCAAAATGAGGCAGTTATCGCCGTTTCTGACGCAATTCAGCGTTCTCGTGCTGGTTTAGCCGATCCTAATCGCCCTACCGCTAGTTTTATCTTTCTAGGACCGACAGGGGTAGGTAAAACCGAACTGGCTAAAGCCTTAGCTGGTATTCTCTTTGACACTGAAGATGCGATTGTCCGCATAGATATGTCAGAATACATGGAAAAACATACGGTTTCTCGTTTAATGGGAGCACCTCCTGGATATGTTGGCTATGAAGAAGGAGGACAACTCACCGAAGCCATACGCCGTCGTCCTTATTCTGTGGTATTATTTGATGAGATCGAAAAAGCTCATCCTGATGTATTTAACGTCATGTTGCAGATTTTGGACGATGGCCGCTTAACGGATTCTCAAGGGCGTACCGTTGATTTTACTAATACTATCATCATCATGACCAGTAACATCGGTTCGCAGTATATCCTTGATTTAGCGGGGGATAACTCGAAATATGATGAGATGCGCAGTCGAGTGATGGATGCCATGCGCGGTAGTTTTCGCCCTGAATTTTTAAATCGTATCGATGAAATAATCATCTTCCATAGCCTTGAAAAATCAGAATTGAGAAATATCGTCAAAATTCAAGTTAAACGCTTAGAATCACGGTTAAATGAGCAGAAAATGACCTTAAAAATGTCCGATCCAGCCCTCGATTTTCTCGCAGAAATTGGCTATGATCCAGTATATGGTGCAAGACCTTTGAAACGTGCTATACAACGCTACTTAGAAACGGCGATCGCCAAAGCAATTTTAAAAGGCGAATTTAAGGAAGGAGACACAATTTTTGTGGATGTCGAAGACGAAAGATTAAGCCTCAAAAAAATATAACTGTAGGGTGGGCAATGCCCACCTTTTTTAATTATAATGCCGATCAAATTTATTAATTACATTTTATCTGAATTTTAACGACCTTCATAAATATCTTTTCTGTGTCCAATTTCATGTATTGTGATGATTTTATTACTAATCTCAAAAGTATAAATTACTCTATAGTCACCTATTCTTATTTTGTAAAAACCCGATAAATTTCCAGTCAATGGTAAAGGTATTGTTTTTTCAAAATTTTCTTCAAACCACTGCAATTTTTTTATTATTCTTTGTTGAATACTTGGATTTATTTTTGTTAGTTGATCGATAGCTTTTTGCTTTAATTCCAGAGAATAACACATATAGTAAATTTTACAATTTATTTTAGATTATTTAATTGCTTTATTACTTCTGTTAAAGGAATACCTTTTTCTCCTTTCTCAGTGTTTTCTTGAGATTTAATCAGTCTTTTTTTTACTTCCTGTTTCAAATTAAGATCAAAATCAGGATCATCTAAATATTCTATTAAAGTTTGTTCGATCGTTTCTTTAACAGTGTCTTGAATTAAACTTTTAAAATCATTAATACTCAAATCTTTAATTTGCATAAGAATAATTATGATAACGGCTAATTAGTTAGATTTAATTATACTCTAAATCTAATCTCAAAATTTTGCTTTGAAGCATTATTAGTGGCGGTATGACAAAAATTCCCAATATTTCAGGCAAAATGTGCGTTAAGGCATTAGCAAAAATTGGTTATTATCAAAAACGTCAAGAAGCAACCAACTTACTTCTCGAAAGACTCTGGCGATCGCTTTCACAAACTTTCAATGAAGATATAAATAAGTCGAATTTAAAAGCTACTGTTGACAGAATAATATCAAAAAACAATAAAGGTGTTGTCGTTAATCAAAGTAAAATTAATAGGTTTAATTTTTGTCCTAATTCTCACTCTAAAATAGAAGAAAATGAGGATGTAATTAGTGATGATAAAATTTTAATTGACTCAGCACAAAAGAAGATTAAAAGAGATACAATTCCTCGTTTAATGAGGTTAGGATTAAATGTTGAACAAATAGCCGAAGCGTTAGATTTACCGATTCAAGAAGTGAGAAAAATTATGTCTTAAATTATAATGAGGTGGTGAGGTGTGATCAACTAAACCTAAAGTCAGATTATAATTTATTTAGTTAAGCCTTATTTATAGATCAGATTATGCGTTATCAAGTTAATTTGCAAAAAACAGAAGAAGGCTATCATGTTTGGTGTTCCGATTTGCCCGGTTGTACTTCCCAAGGAGAGACAAGAGAAGAAGCCATTGAAAATATCCAAGATGCTATCGCTGTTTATTTAGAAGTAAAGGCAGAATTAAATGAGGGTATTGAATCTATTTACTTAGAGGTTGAGCCAAACTATGCCTAATCTTCCGGGTATCAATCATTTAAGAGCAATTAAAGCCTTTGAAAAAATCGGTTTTAGAATTATTCGTCAAGGAAAACATATCACCATGACGGATGGAGAACATATTATTACAATTCCGAGAGCAAATCCTATTAATGCTTATACAATGGCGACAATCATCAAAGGTTCTGGTTTAACTATTACACAATTTAAACAACTTTTATAGTCTTAGATGATGATTAGATAGTGAGGTGAGATCGAACTATTTGATAAAATTACAACTAAATAAACTAATATGAGACAAGTTTTTTTATATCGAGATTATATCGAGATGAAGATGGCTATTGGATGGCAGAATGTCCTAGTTTAAAAGGTTGCGTTTCTCAAGGGGCTTTTAACAGTTAACAAAAAGTTACTTAAATCTTCTTAAACTTGCTCATTTATTAAGCTATACTCTAGTAATGAGTAAATTATCTATTTCTGAAGCCGCAAAACTAAAAGGTGTGAGTACCTCAACACTGAGAAGGTGGGAAACTGAAGGGATTTTAATTCCTGAACGTA
>Ga0210044_10001050_pt1 | contig 42063 bp, 36 predicted proteins | sample CryGey13umfilter_2_FD_183959 | JGI IMG/M metagenome (GOLD analysis project Ga0210044, IMG submission 183959) | Groundwater microbial communities from aquifer in Utah, USA - Crystal Geyser 4/9/14 3 um filter (SPAdes) (version 2) | ecosystem: Environmental > Aquatic > Deep subsurface >... | reverse complement strand
GGCGAACCCGCCTTCCGGGCCGGCGAGCAGCACCACGGCCGCGGGTAGTTCGGGGGCGAGCGCGTGAAGGCCTCGCTGCGAACGGGGGTCGAGCAACAGCCGCATGCCGGCCAGGTTCCGGGATTGTGCCAAAAAATCCCCGAGCGCGACGACGGGGCGCACTTCGGGGATGCGATTGCGCCCGCACTGCTCGCATGCGCCCACCGCGATCGCCTCCCAGTGGCGCCGCCGCCGCTCGGCGCGCTCGCCCGCGAGGCGCACGACGCAGCGGCTGCTCTCGACCGGGACGATGGCGGCGACGCCGAGTTCGACCGCCTTCTGCACCAGCCAGTCCATCCGCTCGCCCGCGGGTAGCGCCTGGGCGAGCACGATGGCGAGCGGCGGCTCGCGCTCGACCGCATCGTGCGCGAGGATGCGCACGCGCACGCCGGGCCCGGCCTGCTCGATGCGTCCGCCATACTCGCCGCCGCGGCCGTCGAACAGCAGGACGGAGTCCCCCGTCCCCAGCCGGAGGACCCGGGTGGCATGGTGCGCCGCAGCCTCCGGCAGCGCGTACAGGCCTCCGGTCGCGAGCGCCTGGGGGCAGAAGAAGCGCGGCGCCATGCTGCTATTATAGCCGCCGTCCTCATTCATCCGGGATACCCCGCCCATGGTGAGCCTCACGGCCCCCGTCTGCGATTTCGGCTGGAAAGCGCCCGGCTTCCGCCTGCGCGGCACCGACGGCCGCGAATACGGCCTCGAGGACGTGCGCGGACCGAACGGCACCCTGGTGATGTTCATCTGCAATCACTGCCCGTACGTCAAGGCGGTGATCGAGCGCATCGTTCGGGATTGCAAGGATCTCCAGGCCCGCGGGGTCGGCGCCGTCGCCATCCTCTCCAACGATCCCGCCGAGTACGCGGAGGATTCGTTCGAGCACATGGTGGAGTTCGCGCGTGACCATGCATTCACGTTTCCGTACCTGTACGACGAGACCCAGGAGGTCGCCCGCGCCTACGGGGCGGTGTGCACGCCGGACTTCTTCGGTTTCAACGCGGCCCTCGAACTCCAGTACCGCGGCCGGCTCGATGCCTCGCGCCGCGAGCCGGTGCCCGCGGCGCGGCGCGAGCTGTTCGAGGCCATGTGCGCGATCGCGCGCACGGGGCGCGGCCCGCGCGAGCAGATCGCGAGCATCGGCTGTTCGATCAAGTGGCGCGCGTAGGGGGGCGATGCGCTCCGCGCGTTCGCGCCGGCTTCGGGGGTGCGGGGCGCCGTCGCATGCCCTCCGGAGGCTGAAGCGCGCCGCCGCCGGCGATCTCGGCGATCAAACCGGCACCGCGTTCGACCAGGAAGGCGGCAAAGGCTTCGGCGACCGGCAGCAGGCGTTTCTCGGCGCGACGGACGACGAACCAGCGCCGCATCAGCGGCGTGCCGGCGACCCTGAGCCGGACGAGCCGGCCGACGGCGAGTTCGAGTCCAACCGCGTGGGCCGACAGGATGGAGATGCCGAGGCCCGCCATCACCGCCTGCTTGATGGTTTCGTTGCTGCTCACCTCGATCGTCGCGGCGGGCACGACCCCCTGGTCGGCGAGGAAGCGCTCCATCGCCATGCGGGTGCCGGAACCGAGTTCGCGGGTGAGGAAGGTGTCCTCCCGCAGCGCCTTCGGATCGATGCGCGCGCGCCGCGCGAGCGGGTGGGCCGGGGAGGCGATGACGATCAGCGGGTGATCGGCGAAGGCCTGCGCGACGGTCTGGAACTGCGCGGGCGGGCGCCCCATGATCGCCATGTCGATCCGGTTGTCGGCGAGCTGCTGGATGACGAGCTCCCGGTTCAGCACGGCGAGCTTGACCTCCACCTCCGGGTGTTCGCGGCGGAACACCGCCAGCAGGTGCGGAGCGAAGTACTTGGCGGTGCTCACCACGCCGATCTCGATCCGCCCGCGCCGCGTGCCCTTGAGCTCGTCCATCGCGCTGCGCGCCTCGTCGAGCTGACGCTGGATGAGGCGCGCGTGGCGCGCGAGTTCGGCTCCGGCCGCAGTGAGGAAGATGCGGCGGCCGACCTGCTCGGTCAGCGGGAGCCCGACGCTGTCCTCGATCTGGCGCACCTGCATGGAGACCGCGGGCTGGGTCAGGTGCAGCTCCTCGGCCGCGCGCGAGAAGCTCAGGTGACGCGCGACCGCCTCGAAGACCCGCAGCCCGCGGAAAGTGACGTGCTTCATGGCATGCTCAGGGTCATCCCGATCGCTTCCCAAAGGATAAGCTCAAGCTGATTATAACCATCAAAAACTTTGACTTCAGTTTATGTGCTGGCGGCGCTAAGCTCGCGGCCAGTTCAATCGACCTGGAGGAAAAGAGCATGGATCAATCGGGCCGGTATTCCGATCTGGCGCTCCACGAAAAGGAATTGATCGAGGGTGGCCGCCACGTGCTGTGCGCCTACATCCTGAAGCCGAAGGCGGGCCATGGCTATCTCGCCACCGCGGCGCATTTTGCGGCCGAGTCCTCCACCGGTACCAACGTCGAGGTGTGCACCACCGACGATTTCACCCGCGGCGTGGATGCGCTGGTCTATGAGATCGACGAGGCGCGCGAGATCACGAAGATCGCCTACCCGATCGAGCTGTTCGACCGCAACATCACCGACGGGCGTGCGATGCTGGCCTCCTTCTTGACGATGACGATCGGCAACAACCAGGGGATGGGCGACGTCGAGTACGCCAAGATGCACGACTTCTACATCCCGCCGGCCTATCTTCAGCTCTTCGACGGGCCGGCGATGAACATCGTCGATCTGTGGCGGGTGCTTGGCCGTCCGATGCTCGACGGCGGGATGGTGGTGGGTACCATCATCAAGCCCAAGCTGGGACTGCGCCCGCAGCCCTTCGCGGATGCCTGCTACCAGTTCTGGCTGGGCGGCGATTTCATCAAGAACGACGAGCCGCAGGGCAACCAGGTGTTCTCGCCCCTGAAGGAGACGATCCGCCTGGTGGCCGACGCGATGCGTCGCGCCCAGGACGAGACCGGGGAGGCGAAGCTGTTCTCCGCCAACATCACCGCGGACGATCCGTTCGAGATGATCGCGCGCGGCGAGTACATCCTGGAGACTTTCGCGGAAAACGCCAATCACGTCGCGTTCCTGGTCGATGGCTACGTGGCCGGGCCGACCGCGATCACCACGTGCAGGAGGCGCTTCCCGAACCAGTTCCTGCATTACCACCGCGCCGGCCATGGCGCCGTCACCTCGCCTTCGGCCAAGCGCGGCTACACCGCGTTCGTGCATTGCAAGATGAGCCGCCTACAGGGTGCCTCCGGCATCCACACCGGCACCATGGGCTACGGCAAGATGGAGGGCGCGGCGGACGACCGGCGGATCGCCTACATGCTCGAGCGCGACAGCGCGGACGGCCCGTTCTTCCACCAGCAATGGCTGGGCATGAAGGCGACCACCCCGATCATCTCGGGCGGCATGAATGCGCTGCGCCTGCCTGGATTCTTCGCCAACCTCGGTCACTCCAATGTCATCCAGACCTCCGGCGGCGGAGCCTTCGGCCACATCGACGGTCCGATTGCCGGAGCCGCCTCGCTGCGCCAGGCGCACGAGGCGTGGAAGGCCGGCGTCGGCCTGGTCGAGTACGCGAGGGAGCACCGCGAACTCGCGCGCGCGTTCGAGTCGTTCCCCGGAGATGCCGACGGGCTGTTCCCGGGCTGGAAGAAGGCGCTGGGCGTGGCCTGAAGCGATGCGGATTTTTCGACTCCCTCTGGCAGATGTGCCGCCAGTTCGCCTCTCCGCAGCCCGCCGCGGAGAGGCTTTTTTCCTGCCGCGCGTGGAGTCGGTAGCGGTTCAACAACCGAGGAGCCATCTGTCATGTCGATGAAACATCCGGTCATTGCCGTCACCGGTTCGAGCGGGGCCGGTACGAGCACCGTCACGAACTCTTTCCAGCACATCTTCCGGCGCGAGCACATCAATTCGGCGGTGATCGAGGGCGACAGCTTCCACCGCTACGATCGCGAGCAGATGAAGCATGCGATCGCGGAGGATGAAGCCGCCGGCCGCCGTCCGGTGACCCATTTCGGGCCGGAGGGCAATCTGCTCGAAGAGCTGGAGACGCTGTTCCGCGTCTATGGCGAGACCGGCGGAGGCAAGCGGCGCTACTATCTGCACAACGACGAGGAAGCCGAACCGTGGGGGCAGAAGCCGGGCACCTTCACGCCCTGGGAAGAACTTGCCCCGGAAACCGACCTGCTTTATTACGAAGGGCTGCACGGGGCGGTGCGCACCGATGCCATCGACGTCGGCCGGCATGCCGACCTGCTGGTGGGCGTGGTGCCGACCGTGAATCTCGAGTGGATCCAGAAGATCCACCGCGACACCAAGGCGCGCGGCTACTCGCTCGAAGCGGTGACGCACACCATCCTGCGGCGCATGCACGACTATGTCCATTACATCACGCCGCAGTTCTCGCGCACCCATGTCAACTTCCAGCGGGTGCCGGTGGTCGATACGTCCAACCCGTTCATCGCGCGCGACATCCCGACGCTCGACGAGTCCTTCGTCGTCATCCGCTTCCGCAACCCCAAGGGCGTTGATTTCCCCTACCTGCTCGCGATGATCCACGACTCCTTCATGTCGCGGCCGAACTGCCTGGTGGTGCCGGGGGGGAAGATGGAGCTGGCGATCCAGCTCGTGCTCACGCCCCTGGTGCTCCAGCTCATGGACCGGCGAAAGCTCGACCTGTAGGGGCCGTCACGCTGCGGGGCCGCCTGCCCGGCAGCGAGCACGCTATCCAACGCGTCCGGTTTGAAAGATAATCCTTCTCCTTTCGCCGGGCTCACGACTGACAGAGGTCTGCGATGACGCAATTTACCGATTTCGAACCGCCGGTGTTCAGTAACCTGACCAGTGCCATCCGCGCGCTCGCGATGGATGCCGTCGAGAAGGCCAAGTCGGGTCACCCCGGCATGCCGATGGGCATGGCCGAGATCGCCGAGGTGCTGTGGAACCATCACCTGCGCCACAACCCGGCGAACCCCGGCTGGGCCAACCGCGACCGCTTCGTGCTCTCGAACGGGCATGGGTCGATGCTGCTCTACGCGCTGCTGCATCTGACCGGCTACGACCTGTCGATCGAGGATATCAAGCAGTTCCGCCAGCTCCACTCCAAGACGCCGGGCCACCCGGAGCACGGCTACGCTCCGGGTGTGGAGACCACCACCGGGCCGCTGGGGCAGGGCATCAGCAATGCCGTGGGCATGGCGATGGCGGAGAAGCTGCTCGCGGCCGAGTTCAACCGCCCCGGCCACGAGATCGTCGATCACCGCACCTGGGTCTTCCTCGGCGACGGCTGCATGATGGAGGGCGTCTCGCACGAATCCTGCGCGCTCGCCGGCACCTGGGGCCTGGGCAAGCTCACCGCCTTCTGGGACGACAACGGCATTTCCATCGACGGTCATGTCGCGGGCTGGTTCACCGACGACACGCCGGCGCGGTTCGAGGCCTACGGCTGGCACGTGGTGCGCGACGTCAACGGGCACGACCCGGAAGCCATCCACGCCGCGATCGAGCAGGCCAAGTCCGTGACCGATCGGCCGAGCCTCATCTGCTGCAAGACGGTCATCGGCGCAGGCGCTCCGAACAAGGCCGGCAGCCACGACGTTCATGGTGCGCCGCTGGGCGCGGAAGAGATCGCGGCAGCGCGCCCGCACATCGGCTGGCCCTTCGGCCCCTTCGAGATCCCGCAAGAGATCTACGAAGCGTGGGATGCGCGCAAGAAGGGCGCCGAATGGGAGGCCGCCTGGAACCGGAGGTTCGATCACTATGCGAAGGCGTTCCCGCGCGAGGCGGCCGAGTTCCGGCGCCGGATGGCGGGCGAGCTGCCCGCCGGCTGGCCCGAGCACGCGCGCAAGGCGATCGAGGCGGCGAACGCGAAAGCCGAAACCGTGGCCACGCGCAAGGCCTCCCAGAATGCCATCAACGCGCTCGCGCCCGTGCTGCCGGAATTCGTCGGCGGCTCGGCCGACCTCACCGGCTCGAACCTGACCAACTGGAACGGATGCACGCGGGTGTCGGGACGATCGGTGGGCAACTACATCTCCTACGGCGTGCGCGAGTTCGGCATGTCGGCGATCATGAACGGGATGGCGCTGCACGGCGGGATCCTGCCCTTCGGCGGGACCTTCCTGATGTTCTCGGAGTACGCGCGCAACGCCCTGCGCATGGCGGCGCTGATGAAGGAGCGCGTGATCTTCGTCTTCACCCACGATTCCATCGGGCTGGGCGAGGACGGGCCGACCCATCAGCCGGTCGAGCAGACCGCCAGCCTGCGGCTGATCCCGAACATGGAGGTGTGGCGTCCGTGCGATACCGTCGAGACGATGGCGGCGTGGATCGCGGCGGTCGAGCGGAGCAGCGGGCCGAGCTGCCTGTGCCTGTCGCGGCAGAACCTGCCGTTCGTGCCGCGCGATGCCGCCGCCATCGACGCCATCCGGCGCGGAGGCTATGTCGTCTCCGAGGCCAAAGGGAAGATCAAGGCGGTGCTCATCGCGACCGGCTCCGAGGTCGATCTCGCGCTCAAGGCGCAGGCCGCGCTCGCCGAGGAGGACATCGGGGTGCGCGTGGTGTCGATGCCCTCGACCTCGGTCTTCGACCGCCAGGATCGGGCCTGGCGCGAAAGCGTGTTGCCCAAGGGTCTGCCGCGGGTGGCGATCGAGGCCGGGGTCACCGACGGCTGGTGGAAATACGTCGGCCTCGACGGCAAGGTGATCGGGCTGGACCGCTTCGGCGAGTCGGCTCCCGCGGGCGTGCTGTTCAAGGAATTCGGTTTCACGGTGGCGAATGTCGTGAATGTCGTCGAATCGTTGATTTAACCCCCAGCTGGAGATCAGTCACATGGCAATCAGGATAGGCATCAACGGCTTCGGCCGTATCGGCCGCATGGTGTTCCGCGCCGCCGCGAAGGACTTCCGGGACATCGAGGTGGTCGGCATCAACGACCTGCTCGAACCCGATTACCTCGCCTACATGCTGCGGTTGGATTCCGTCCATGGCCGCTTCCCCGGAAGCGTTTCCGTCGAGGGCAACACTCTGATCGTCGATGGCAGGAAGATCCGGCTGACCGCGGTCAAGGATCCCGCGGAGCTCGCCTGGGGCGAGGTCGGCGCCGACATCGTCGTCGAGTCGACCGGGCTGTTCCTCACCAAGGAGAGCTGCCAGAAACACCTGGCCGCCGGCGCGCGCAAGGTCATCCAGTCGGCCCCCTCCAAGGACGACACCCCCATGTTCGTCTACGGGGTGAATCACGAGAGCTATTCGGGCCAGACCATCCTCTCGAACGCTTCCTGCACCACGAACTGCCTGGCGCCGGTGGCCAAGGTGCTGAACGACCGCTGGGGCATCAAGCGCGGCCTGATGAGCACCGTGCATGCGACCACCGCCACTCAGAAGACGGTCGACGGTCCCTCCGCCAAGGACTGGCGCGGCGGGCGCGGCATCCTCGAGAACATCATTCCGTCCTCGACCGGCGCCGCCAAGGCGGTGGGCAAGGTGATCCCCGAGCTCAACAAGAAGCTCACCGGGATGGCGTTCCGCGTGCCGACCTCGGATGTCTCGGTGGTCGATCTCACCGTCGAACTCGATCGGCCGGCGGGCTACGACGAGATCTGCGCCGCGATGAAGGCGGCCTCCGAGGGCCCGATGAAGGGCGTGCTCGGCTATACGGAGGAGAAGGTGGTGTCCACCGATTTCCGCGGCAACAACTGTCCGTCGATCTTCGACGCCGGCGCCGGCATCGCACTCGATGCGACCTTCGTCAAGGTCGTGTCCTGGTACGACAACGAGTACGGCTACACGTCGAACCTGATGCGCATGCTGCGCCACGTGGCGAAGTGAGGCCGGATTGAGGAGAGCCCGGATGGCCACGTTTCTGCGCATGACCGATCTCGATCTGAAGGGCGGGCGCGTGTTCATCCGCGCCGACCTGAACGTGCCGGTCAAGGACGGCAAGGTGACGAGCGACGCGCGCATCACCGCGTCGCTGCCCACGATCGAGTATTGCCTGAAGGCAGGTGCGAGGGTGATGGTCACGTCCCATCTCGGGCGTCCGACCGAGGGGCAGTTCTCGGCGGAAAATTCGCTCGCGCCGGTCGCCGAGGTGATGAGCGCGAAGCTGCACCGTCCGGTGCGCCTGGTGCGCGACTGGGTCGGCGGCGGCTTCGAGGTGGCAGAGGGCGAAGTGGTGCTGCTCGAGAACTGCCGTTTCAACGAAGGCGAGAAGAAGAATGCCGAGGCGACGGCGCGCAAGTACGCGGCGCTGTGCGATGTCTTCGTCATGGACGCGTTCGGTACCGCCCACCGTGCGGAAGCGTCCACGCACGGGATCGCCCGCTATGCTCCGGTGGCCTGCGCAGGAATCCTGCTCGGCGAGGAACTGGAGGCGCTCGCGCGAGCGCTGGAGCGGCCGGCGCGCCCGATGGTGGCGATCGTCGGCGGCTCCAAGGTCTCCACCAAGCTCACCGTGCTCGAGAGCCTGGCGGAAAAGGTCGATCAGCTCGTCGTGGGCGGCGGCATCGCCAACACCTTCCTCGCGGCCGCCGGCCGCAACGTCGGCAAGTCGCTGTGCGAGCACGACCTCGTGCCGACCGCGGCCGCCCTGATGAAGAAGATGGAGAGCCGCGGCGCCTCGATCCCGATCGCGGTCGACGTCGTGGTAGGCAGGAAGTTCGATGCGGCCGAGCCGGCCGTGCTCAAGGACGCCGGTGCCGTCGGCGACGAGGAGATGATCTTCGACATCGGTCCGAAAAGCGCGAGGGAGATCGCCGGCATCATCCTGAAGGCCGGGACCGTGGTGTGGAACGGGCCGGTCGGCGTGTTCGAATTCGATCAGTTCGGCGCCGGCACGAAAACGGTCGCCGAGGCCATCGCCGCGACGCACGCCTTCACGCTCGCGGGCGGCGGCGACACCATCGCGGCGATCCAGAAATACGGCATCTACGACAAGGTGTCGTACATCTCCACCGCAGGCGGCGCCTTCCTCGAGTTCCTCGAAGGCAAGACGCTTCCCGCAGTCGAAATCCTCGAGCAGCGCGCCAAGGGGTAGAAGTTTCGAGTTTCGAGTCGCGGGTTTCGGGTCGGGGAGCCCGGCGCGCGACCCAAAACCCCCAACCCGAATCCGGATCGATGCAACGTTCGACCAAGATCGTCGCAACCCTCGGCCCCGCGAGTTCGGAGCCGGGGGTGCTCGCGCGCATGCTCGCCGCCGGGGTCGACGTGGTGCGGCTGAATTTCTCGCACGGGACCGCAGACGATCACCGGCGGCGGGTCGGCGTGCTGCGCGAGGCGGTGCGGCGAATCGGGCGCACGGTCGGCCTGATGGTCGACCTGCAGGGTCCGAAGATCCGCATCGGGAAGTTCGCCGCAGGAACGGTCGAGCTCGCCCGTGGCGCGCGCTTTACCCTCGACACCTCGCCGGAGCCGGGCGATTCCACCCGGGTCGGGCTCGACTACCCCGAGCTGGTGCGGGACCTCGAGCCCGGCGCGGTGCTGCTGCTCGATGACGGGCGCATCGTGCTGGATGTCGAGCACGTCGCAGCGGCGGCGGTGGGCTGCCGCGTGCGGGTGGGCGGTGGCCTGTCGAACAACAAGGGCATCAACCGCCAGGGCGGGGGCCTGTCTGCGCCTGCCCTGACCGCCAAGGACAAGGAGGACATCCGCATCGCCGCGCAGCTCAACGCCGACTTCATCGCAGTGTCCTTTCCGAAGTCCGGAGCGGACATGCGCATCGCGCGCGAACTGCTCGCCGCCGCCGGCTCGGAGGCGCTGCTCATCGCCAAGATCGAGCGCATCGAGGCCATCGGTGCGCTGGAAGACATCATCGACGCCTCGGACGGGATCATGGTGGCGCGCGGGGATCTCGCGGTGGAAGTGGGCGATGCCGCGGTGCCCGCGCTGCAGAAGCGCATGATCCGGCTCGCGCGCGAGCACAACCGGATCGCGATCACCGCCACCCAGATGATGGAGTCCATGATCCACAGCCCGGTGCCCACGCGCGCCGAGGTCTCGGATGTCGCCAACGCGGTGCTCGACGGCACGGATGCGGTGATGCTCTCGGCGGAGACCGCGACCGGGGAGTACCCGGTCGAGACGGTGGAGGCGATGGCGCGCGTGTGCGTCGAGGCCGAGAAGTCGCACGAGGTCACGCTGGAGCGGCATTTCCTCGACCGCGTGTTCTCGCGCATCGACCAGTCGATCGCCATGGCCGCGCTGTTCGCCGCCTATCACCTCAAGGCCAAGGCGATCGCCGCGCTGACGCAGTCTGGATCGACTGCGCTGTGGATGTCGCGCATCAACACCGGCGTGCCGATCTACGCGCTCACACCGGAGATCCGCACGCGTTACAAGGTGAGCCTGTTCCGCGACGTCCAGCCGCTGATGATGCGCTACAACGAACATGACCGCGACGAGCTGCTGCGCGAAGCCGAGCAGGCGCTCATCGATGCGGGAGCGGTCGTGCCCGGCGACATGATCGTGCTCACCATCGGCGAGCCGATCGGCAAGGCCGGCGGAACGAATACCATGAAAATCGTCACCGTAGGCGATCAGCACTAGCGCGGCCGGCAGGAAAGCCGCACGGCGCGCTCCCCGAGACCTCACTTCAAGGAGACAGCAATGCCACTGGTAGCGATGCGACAGCTTCTCGATCATGCCGCCGAGAACGGCTACGGCCTGCCGGCGTTCAACGTGAACAACCTCGAACAGGTGCGCGCCATCATGGAAGCGGCCGACGAGACCGGCAGCCCGGTCATCATGCAGGGCTCGGCGGGTGCGCGCAAATACGCCGGCGAGGCATTCCTGCGCCACCTGATCGAGGCCGCCATCGAGGCCTATCCGCACATCCCGGTGGTGATGCACCAGGACCACGGCGCGAGCCCGGCGGTGTGCGTCCAGGCGATCCGCTCGGGATTTTCCAGCGTCATGATGGACGGCTCGCTGATGGAGGACGCGAAGACGCCCTCGAGCTACGAGTACAACGTTTCCGTGACCTCCGGCGTGGTCGGCATGGCGCATGCCATCGGCGTTTCGGTCGAGGGCGAGCTGGGCGTGCTCGGCTCGCTGGAGACGATGAAGGGCGACAAGGAGGACGGCCACGGCGCGGAAGGAAAGATGACGCGCGAGCAGCTCCTGACCGACCCCGACCAGGCCGCCGACTTCGTCCGCAGGACCGGCGTGGACGCCCTGGCAATCGCCATCGGAACCTCGCACGGAGCCTACAAGTTCACCCGCAAGCCGACCGGGGACATTCTCGCGATCGAGCGCATCAAGGAGATCCACGCGCGCATCCCCAACACCCACCTGGTGATGCACGGGTCTTCCAGCGTGCCGCAGGAGTGGCTGGAGATCATCCGCAAGTACGGCGGGCAGATGAAGGAGACCTACGGCGTGCCGGTCGAGGAAATCGTGACCGGAATCGAACACGGCGTGCGCAAGGTAAACATCGACACCGACATCCGGCTGGCGATGAGCGGCGCGACCCGGCGCTACCTCGCGGAGAAGCCCTCCGACTTCGACCCGCGCAAGTTCCTGGCCGAGGCCCAGAAGGCCGCCCGCGAAATCTGCAAGGCGCGCTACGAGGCGTTCGGCGCGGCCGGCCAGGCGGCGAAGATCAAACCGATCCCGCTCGAGAAGATGGCGGAGCGCTACCGGAAGGGCGAACTGAACCAGATCGTCAAGTAGGTTTCGGGCTGGCGGGGCAGGCGCCACCGCCCGCTCGAAACGCGCTGCGACAGGCCCGATCGCGCAAAGATGGACGTCCGCTCGCATACGCTGGATCGCATCCGCAGGTTCTTCAGCGGCGGACTCGACGTCGTCGAGCTCGCCGGCCTGCTGGTGATCGCGTTCGCCACCACGGTGGCGAGTTTCCAGGAAGTGGCGGGGATGATCGCGGCCCAGCGCGTGAGCCTGGCCGACCTGCTGCTGCTGTTCCTGTACCTCGAAGTGCTGGCGATGATCGGGCAGTACTTCAAGTCGGGCCATGTTCCGGTGCGCTATCCGCTGTACATCGCGATGGTCGCGCTCGCGCGCTATCTCATCCTGGACGTGAAGAACCTGACCGAGTGGCGGATGCTCGCGGTGGCCGCCGCGATCTTCCTCATCGCCGCGGGCGTGCTGGTGCTGCGCTACGGGCACGTGCGCTTTCCCTATCCGGAGGACCAGCCCGGCAGCAGTGCGTCCAAGCCGTATGTGCGCCAGTAGGCTTGAGGCGCTGATCCTCGACGTCGATGGCACGCTGGCCGACACCGAGCGCGACGGCCATCGTCCCGCGTTCAACGCCGCCTTCAGGGAAGCCGGCCTCGATTGGCAATGGGATGAGGCGCTCTACGGCGAGCTGCTGGAGGTGACCGGCGGCAAGGAGCGCATCCGGCATTTCGCGCAGACGCGACAGCCCGACTTCACTCGCCGTCCCGACTATGACGAATTCGTGGCTGCGCTACACCGGGCGAAGACCCGCCATTACGTGGCCGCGGTGGCCGGAGGTTCGATTCCGCTGCGACCGGGTGTGGCGCGGTTACTGCGCGAAGCGCGTGCCGCGGGCCTGCGGCTCGCGATCGCCACCACGACGACACCCGAGAACGTCGCCGCGCTGCTCGTGCCCGCGCTCGGCGCCGATTTAATGTCCTTGTTCGAGGTCGTCGGTGCGGGCGATGTGGTGCCGGCCAAGAAGCCCGCCCCCGACATCTACCTCTGGGTGCTCGAACGGCTGGGGCTTGCGGCCGCCTCCTGCCTCGCCTTCGAGGACTCCGAAAACGGTCTGCGCGCCGCGCTCGGGGCGGGAGTCCCGGCGCTGGTCACGCCTTCCGGCTACACCCGCGGCCAGTGCTTCACCGGCGCCCTCGCGGTGCTCCCCGATCTCGGCGGCGTCGGCCTGGAGGAGATCGAGCTGTTACAGCGGGGTCAGGTCTAGAATCGTAGCATGACCCGCGCCGGCTCCGGGACCGCCCGTGTTACCGTCTCGGTGCCTCGCCCGCGCCTTGCGCGCGCCATCGCCCACCTGCGGCCGGGGTTTCCGGGATAATTCGGGTTCGTTCTTCGACCGGGAAGCGCCATGAGCACAACCGCCTTAGAGTCCCACATCGCCAGCCTGCCGCTCGTCGGACGCGGCAAGGTGCGCGACATCTACGCGGTGAGCGACAATAAGCTTCTGATCGTCACCACCGACCGGCTGTCGGCCTTCGACGTCATCCTGCCTGATCCGATTCCGGACAAGGGCCGGGTGCTCACCGCGGTTTCGAACTTCTGGTTCGCCCGGCTCGCCCACATCGTGCCCAATCATCTCACCGGCATCGACCCGGAATCGGTGGTTCGCGGCGAGGACGAGCGCGCGCAGGTGCGCGGCCGCGCGGTCGTGGTCAGGCGGTTGAAGCCGCTGCCGATCGAAGCGGTCGTGCGCGGCTACCTGAGCGGTTCCGGCTGGAAGGATTACCTGGCGAGCGGCGCCGTGTGCGGGATCCGGCTTCCCGCGGGAATGAAGCTCGCTCAGCGGCTGCCGCAACCCCTCTTCACCCCTGCCACCAAGGCGGAAGCCGGCGCGCATGACGAGAACATCGACTTCGCCGCGACCTGCACGCTCCTTGGCGAGCAGACCGCGGCGCGGGTGCGCGATCTGGCGCTGCGCCTGTACACCGAGGCATCTGCCCATGCGACCGCCTGCGGCATCCTGATCGCCGACACCAAGTTCGAGTTCGGGCTCGACGCGGCCGGGACGATCCATCTTATCGACGAGGCGCTGACCCCCGATTCCTCGCGCTTCTGGCCTGCCGACGCCTACCGCGAAGGCGTGAGCCCGCCGAGCTTCGACAAGCAGTACGTGCGCGACTACCTCGAGACGCTGGACTGGAACAAGCGCGCGCCCGGTCCGGAACTTCCCGCGGAAGTGATTGCCAGAACGAGCGCGAAATACCGCGAGGCATGCCGTCGGCTGACCGGATCGGCGCCCGATTGAGGCGCCCGCGGTGCGCGGCCGGGCTCGCGTCGCGCGCGACGCCCGTAGATGAACCGACCCGCAGGATCCTCAGGATGAATCCCCTGCTCGACTTCAGCGACCTGCCGCGCTTCGACACGACCCGGCCCGAACACGTCGCGCCCGCGGTGACGCAGCTCATCGCCGAGGAGCGCGCACTGATCGAGCGCCTGGCGACGCAGGCACCGGCCACCTGGGACGGTTTCGCCGCGCCATTCTTCGACGGCGGCGAGCGGCTCTCGCGCGCCTGGGGCATCGTCGGCCATCTCCATGGAGTGCTCGACGTCCCGCAGTGGCGCGAGGCCTACAACGCGATGCTGCCGGAGGTCACGCGCTTCTACAGCGAGCTCGGCCAGGACCTGCGGCTGTTCGACAAGTTCAGGGGGATCACCGCCGGGCCGGACTTCGCGCGGCTGCCGGCGGTGCGCAGGCGGATCGCCGAGTGCGAGATCCGCGACTTCCGTCTCGCCGGCGCCGAGCTACCCGAGGAGCGCAAGCCGCGCTTCCGGGCGATCCAGCAGGAACTCGCCCGCCTCGGTGCGAAGTTCCAGGAAAACCTGCTTGACGCGACCAATGCGTTCGTCATCGACGTGAAATCGCCCTCCGAGGTCGCCGGCATTCCCGAGGATGTCCTGAAGAGTGCGCGGATCCTCGCGCAGGAGCAGGGGCGCGACGGCTGGAGTTTCAACCTGCACGCGCCGTCCTATGTCCCGGTGATGCAGTACGCCGATAACCGCACGCTTCGCGAGAGGCTCTACCGCGCCTACGCGACGCGTGCCTCGGAGTTCGGGCGGCCGGAGTTGGACAACGGGCCGCTCATCCGCGAGATCCTCGCCCTGCGCTCGGAAGAGGCGGGGATGCTGGGCTATGCGAGCTATGCCGAGCTGTCACTGGTGCCGAAGATGGCCGAGACTCCCGCTCAGGTGGCGGACTTCCTGCGCGAACTCGCCGCGCGCGCGCGGCCGTTCGCCGAGCGTGACGTCGAGGAGCTGCGCGAATGCGCACGCACCGAACTCGGGCTCGATCGGCTCGAATCCTGGGATCTGGCCTGGGCATCGGAGAAGCTGCGCCAGCGCCGCTACGACTTTTCCGAGCAGGAGGTCAAGCGCTACTTCCCGGAGGACGCGGTGCTGGCCGGGCTGTTCGGAGTCGTCGAGGCGCTCTACGGCGTGCGCATCCTCCCGGACGCCGGGCCCGCCTGGCATGGCGACGTGAGCCTGCGGCGCATCGAGCGCGACGGGCGGCTGGTCGGCCGTTTCTACCTCGACCTGCACGCCCGCGACACCAAGCGCGGCGGCGCATGGATGGACGAAGCGATGAGCCGGCGGCGTACGCACACCGGCATCCAGACCCCGGTGGCCTACATCAACTGCAACTTCTCCTCACCGGTCGGCGGTTCTCCCGCGCTGCTCACGCACGACGAGGTGCTCACGCTCTTCCACGAGACCGGGCACGCCCTCCACCACCTGCTCACCGAGGTCGATGAGCTCGCGGCCTCGGGCATTCATGGCGTGGAGTGGGACGCGGTCGAGCTGCCGTCGCAGTTCATGGAGAACTTCTGCTGGGAATGGGACGTGCTGCGCCGGATGAGCCGTCATGTCGAGACCGGCGAGAGCCTGCCGCGGGCGCTGTTCGAGCGCATGCTCGCCGCGAAGAACTTCCAGAGCGGCATGCAGACGCTGCGTCAGATCGAGTTCTCGCTGTTCGATCTGCGGCTGCATCACGACTTCGATCCGAAGGGTGACGCGGGTGTGCTCGATCTGCTCGAGGAAGTTCGCGACGAGGTCGCGGTGATCCGGCCGCCGGACTGGAACCGGTTCCCGGACAGCTTCTCGCACATCTTCGCGGGCGGTTACGGGGCGGGCTACTACAGCTACAAGTGGGCGGAGGTGCTCTCGGCGGATGCCTACGAGGCATTCGAGGAGGCGGCGCGCGCCGGCGCACCCGTGCCCGATCCGGCCACCGGCGAGCGCTTCCGGCGCGAGGTGCTGGCCACCGGAGGCAGCCGCCCGGCGATCGAGTCCTTCACCGCCTTCCGCGGGCGCGCGCCGCGCATCGATGCCCTGCTGCGTCACGATGGTATGATCGCAGCGTGACTTGCCTGGCGAGGCTGCGATGAAGGCGATCGGACCCGGTTTCGCTCTCCTGCTGATGTTGTCCGGCTCGGTCTGGGCGCAACAGGCCTACCGCTGGGTGGAGAAGGACGGGCGCGTGGTCTATTCAGACCAGGTGCCGCCCGCGGGAGTGCGCGATGTGCGCCAGCTCGGCGGGCAACCCGGGGTCATCGAGTCGACGCCGTCCTACGCGCTGCAGAAGGCGCAGCAGGATTTCCCGGTGAGCTTCTATCGCGGCGTCGAGTGCGATGCGGCCTGCACGGATGCGCGCGCGCTGCTCCAGAAGCGCGGGACCCCGTTCACCGAGGTGAGCCTGAGGACCGCGGAGGACCACGCCGGCTTCCGGCAGGCATTCGGGAGCAAGGAGGTTTCGGTGCCCTCGCTGATCGTCGGCAGCCAGAAGCAGATCGGATTCGAACCCGGCCTCTGGAACCGCATGCTGGATGATGCCGGCTACCCGCGCACGGGTGTGGCGCCGGCCGCCGCCGCGGGCGGCGCCCGCAGCCCGGCTTCGGCGAATCCACCCCCGCGCTGAGCGGGCGGGGCCTGGCGCGAGCCCGCGGGCCGCGGCGCACGCCGCTTGAACGGCAAACACGGTGCGCGTTTCCGGGAACCCAATGAAGATCGCCACCTGGAACGTCAATTCCCTCAAGGTTCGTTTGCCCCAGGTGCTGGAATGGCTGGCGCTGGAGCGGCCGGATGTCCTGTGCCTGCAGGAGACCAAGGTCCCGGATGAAGCATTTCCGTCGGATGCGCTCGCTCACGCGGGCTACTCGGCGCTGTTCGCGGGGCAGAAAACCTACAACGGCGTCGCCGTCCTCGCGACGCACGCCCCCACCCTGGTCGCGACCGGCATCCCCGGCTTCGCCGACGAGCAGAAGCGGCTGATCGCCGCCGACTGCGACGGCATCCGCATCGTCTGTGCGTATTTTCCGAACGGACAGGCGGTGGGCAGCGACAAGTTCGCCTACAAGCTCGCATGGATAGCGGCGCTCACCGGGTGGCTGCGCAGTGAACTGGCGAAGCATCCCGAGATGCTGCTGCTGGGCGATCTCAACATCGCTCCCGAGGATCGCGATGTCCACGACCCCAAGGCCTGGGAGGGGCAGGTGCTGTGTTCGGAGCCGGAGCGCGCGGCGTTCCGCGCGCTGACCGCGCTGGGCTTCGCGGATGGCTTCCGCCTGTTCGAGCAGCCCGAGCGCGCATTCACCTGGTGGGACTACCGGATGGCGGCGTTCCGCCGCAACCTGGGGCTGCGCATCGATCACGTGCTCGTCGCTCCCGCGCTGGTGCCGCGCGCGCGCGCCTGCCGGATCGATCCGGAACCGCGGCGCGCCGAGCGTCCCTCGGATCATGCGCCCGTCATCCTGGAGCTGGGATGAGCGCCACTGCCCAGCCCGACCTCGCGACGCTGTTCGCCCTCTATCCGGTCTTCGCGGCCGTGCCCCGCACGCTCGCCGAGCGCTGTTTCGCCCGCGGCCAGGTATTGCGCGTTCCCGGCGGGACGGTGCTCTTCGACGAACACAATCCCTGCCGCGGATTTCCGCTGGTGCTGGAGGGTTCGATCCGCGTCGCGAAAGCGGCACCCAACGGTCGCGAGCTGCCGTTGTATCGCGTGGGGCCGGGCGAGACCTGCATCATCACCTCGAGCTGCCTGCTCGCCCGTGCCGACTACAGTGCGCGCGGCGTGGCCGAAATCGAGACCGCGCTCATGATGCTCACCCGCGAATGCTTTGCGGCGCTGCTCGACCAGCCGCCATTCCGTGACTTCCTGTTCACCCTGTTCGCCGAACGCGTCGCCGGCCTGATGCAGCTCGTCGAAGAGGTGGCCTTCCGCAAGCTCGATCAGCGCCTGGCCGCGCTGCTGCTCGGCAAGGGGCGCATGGTGCGCACCACCCACCAGCATCTCGCCGACGAGCTGGGCAGCGTGCGCGAGATCGTCAGCCGGCTGCTCAAGGGCTTCGCAGACGACGGGCTGGTCGCGCTCGGGCGCGAGCAGGTGGAGATCCTGGATCCCGCCGGACTGCGGCGCATCGCCGCGGCGGGCCGCTGAGAAGCTGTAACCGAGGTTACATATCCGCGCCCCGGTGCGATGGTCTAATGCGCGTGCAGTTTCACCAACCGGAGGACGAACGCATGAAGAATGTCGGTGGATTCGACAAGATTGCCCGCATCGTGGCGGGCGTGGTGCTGATCGTGCTCGCAGTCATGGGCATCGGCGCGCCCTGGACGTGGATCGGCGTGGTGCCGCTCGTGACCGGCCTGATGGGCTGGTGCCCGCTCTACGCGGTGCTCGGCCTGCGTACCTGCCCGCTCGCGGAAAAGAAGGCGTCCTGAGCGGACGCTCTCACGCTCGCTCGCCTGGCGGCCGCCCGGCCGCCAGGTTGGCGATGCGGATGAAGTCTGCGACCGCGAGATCCTCGGCGCGCAGCCGCGGATCGATTCCCAGCCTGATCAGTTCCGATTCCGGCAACTCGCCGCGCAGGGAATTTCGCAGCGTCTTGCGCCGCTGGCCGAACGCCGCGGCGAGGATGCGCGCAAACGTTCCCTCGTCGAGCACCTGCGGTGCCGTGGCGCGTCGCGGCGCCATCCTCACCACCGCCGAGCGGACCTTCGGCGGCGGATCGAACGCCTCGGGGCCGACCTCGAACAGCGCGGCGAGTTCGAACCGGACCTGCACGCTCACCGACAGCCGGCCGTAGGTCCGCGAACCGGGGGTCGCGACCATGCGCTCCACGACTTCCCTCTGCAGCATGAAGACGGCATCGCGGATGCAGGCGGCCTGCGCGGCCAGGTGGAAGAGCAGGGGAGTGGAGATGTTGTAGGGCAGGTTGCCGACCACCCGCAGGTCGGTGCCGAGGGCGGAGAAGTCGAAGCGCAGCGCGTCGGCGCCATGCACGGCGAGCCGCTCCGGCGGCCAGCTTAGCGCGAGGCGCGCCGCGAGGTCGCGGTCCAGCTCGATGACGTCCAGATGGGGCAGGCGCTCGAGCAGCGCCGCGGTCAGTGCGCCACGCCCCGGGCCGATCTCGAGCATGCGGTCGCCAGGCGCCGGAGCGATCGCCTCGACGATGCGCCGGATCACTGCGCGATCGACCAGGAAGTGCTGCCCGAAGCGCTTGCGCGGCCTGGCAAGGCTCACGTTCGCGCCGGGGCGGCTGCGTGCGCGAGTTCGAGCGCGAGCAGGGCTGCGGCGAGCAGGCTGCCGGGATCGGCGCGGCGGCTTCCGGCCAGATCGAGCGCGGTGCCGTGATCGACCGAGGTGCGCACGATGGGCAGCCCCAAGGTAACGTTCACGCCGTGCCCGAAGCTCGCGTACTTGAGCGTCGGCAGCCCCTGGTCGTGGTACATCGCGAGCACGCAATCGCAGCCCGCGAGGCGGTGCGGCGCGAACAGGGTGTCCGCGGGCAGCGGGCCATCGAGCCGCATGCCTTCGGCGCGCAGGCGATCGAGGACCGGGGCGATGATTTCGATCTCCTCTCGTCCCAGGTGGCCACCTTCGCCGGCATGGGGGTTGAGCCCGGCGACCAGGATGCGCGGCGCCGGAATCGCGAATTTCGCCACCAGATCCGCGTGCAGGATGCGGATGCAGCGCTCCAGCGCTTCGCGTGTGATCGCCTGCGCCACGTCCCGCAGCGCGAGATGCGTTGTCGCGAGCGCCACCCGCATTCCGCCACCCACCAGCATCATCACCACCTGCGGCGTCGCGGTGAGCGTGGCGAGGAACTCGGTATGACCGGTGAATGGGATGCCCGCGTCGTTGATCACTCCCTTGTGCACCGGAGCGGTCACCATCGCGTCGAACTCTCCGCTCAGGCAGCCGCTCACGGCGCGCTCGATGAGTCGAAGCACGTAGTGCGCGTTGGCCGGATCGAGCCGCCCGGCGCGGCACGGCGCATCGAGCGGGACGTGGAGCAGCCGCAGACCGGCCGCGCCGCCCCGCCCGGCGTACGCCGGCCAGCCGGCTTCGCCACCGGGCGCGCCGCTGCGCGCGGCGAGCAGCTCCGCATCGCCCAGGACCACCCATTGCGCGCCCGCGAGCCCGGAGAGCGCCGCGCACAGTTCCGGCCCGATGCCTGCCGGTTCCCCGCTGGTGACTGCGATCGCCGCCGGCTTCACGCCGCGGCGCTCAGTTCTCTTCGAGGCGGATTTCGACATAGGCGCGGTCGCGCAGCTGGCGCAGCCACTCCTGGTAGGCTTCGTCCGCCTTGCGCTCGCGCAGGGTGGCTCGCGCGGTGAGCCTGCGCCGTTCCGGCGACGCAGTGTCGATGCGCCGTTCGATGACCTGGATGAGATGCAGTCCGAAGGGGCTGCGGACGGGGCCGCTCACGACGCCGGGCTTGAGTTCCTGCATCGCGCGCTCGAATTCCGGAACCGTGTCCCCCGGATAGACCCAGCCGAGATCGCCGCCGCGCGCCCCCGAGGGATCGTTCGAATACAGCCGTGCGAGCTCCGCGAAGTCCTCGCCGTTGTCCAGGCGCTCCTTGACCTGGGCGAGCTTGCGCCGGGCTTCGGCCTCCGAGAGCAGCTCGTTGATGCGGATGAGGATGTGCCGGGCGTGCGTCTGCTCGACCTTGCGATCCTGAATGGCACCACTGCGCCGGTCGACGAGCTTGAGGATGTGGAAACCGGCCGGGCTGCGCAGGATCCCGCTGGTTTCGCCCGTCTTCGTCTTCGCCAGCGCCTCGGCGAACAGCGCCGGCAGACGATCGGCGCTGCGCCAGCCGAGCTCGCCCCCGGACAGCGCGTCGGGCGCATCCGAATAGGTGGCCGCGACCTTGCCGAAATCGACCCCGCGCGCCACTTCGTCGAGCGCCGCCTGGGCGCGTGCGCGGACGGCATCTGCTGCCTCGGGAGTGGCCTGTTCCGGAACCCGTAGGGTGATGTGCGCGAGGAAGAACTCCTCGTTCGTTCCGCTCTGTGTCCCGGCCGTCGCAAGGAAATTCTCGATCTCGGCGTCGGAGACGGCGATGCGGTTGTCGACTTCCCGCTCGCGCAGCCGCGTGATCGTGAGTTCCTTGCGGATGTCCTCGCGAAAGCCGTTCCATGCGATGCCGTCGCGCTCGAGCGCGCTGCGGAACTGTTCCAGGCTCATCCGGTTGCCCTGTGCGATGCGCCCGAGCGCGAGGTCGAGCCGGCCGTCGTCGATCGTCAGCCCCGTCTCCTTCGCAAGCTGGAGCTGGGCGGAATCGACGATCATGCGCTCCAGCACCCGCTTCTCGAGCTGATCGCGGGGCGGGAGCGGAGATTCCTGGCGCTTCGCCTGCTGAACGATGTCGGCGAGGCGGCGGTCCAGTTCCGAGCGGGTGATGACTTCGTTGTTGACGACCGCGACGATCCGGTCCGCCTCGAGCGGTGCGGCGCGTTCCTGGGCCGCAGCCGGCATGGAACCGAGAACCGCAGCGAGGAGCAAAGTGCTGAACGTGGCTCTCATGAACGTTGCTACGGTGCGCCGAACACGGGGTCTGCGACCGGCTGGTTGATCCGCCCGTAACCCGAGATGCTGCGCTTGAGCAGCGCGAGCGGGTTCGATCCGATGCGCGACAGGCCGTTCAATTCGAGCTGAACGAAAAGCGCGGTGTTCGCGGTCTGGGTGGCGGTCGCGAAGCGGTGCAGCACGGTGCGCAGCACCCAGCAGCCTCCGTCGTACTCCAGCCCGCCGATCGCCTCGACCAGACGGTTGTCCTGGAACGAGTAGTTGTAGCGGCCCACGCCGGACCAGCGCCCGCCCAGCGGCCATTGGGCCGAGGTGTCGATCTCCCTCACCACGCCGCTCTGGTAGCGGTAGCTCGCATTGAGTACGCGGCCGAACTCCGGCAGGTAGCGGCCGGACAGGTTGAAACGCTCATTGCGGTTCTCCTGCGGATTGTATTGCCAGGCCGCCTCCACCGAGAGTGCCGGAGTGATGCGCCCCGAAGCCGCGGCGAGCAGGTCCGAGGAGCGCCGGCCGGGCGGCGCGACGCCGGGCAGGGTGACGGTCGGGGTGCGGAAATAGAAGCGCTGGCCGACCATCGCGCGGATGACGTCGGCGCCGCTGGCCGCATTGATCAGGCGGGAAGAGAGCGCCGCGGTGACGTGGTTCGCATCCGCGATCCGGTCCTTTCCGACGAACGTGTTCTCGGAGAAGATCTGGGTGAAGTTGAAGTCCGCCTCCGCGGTGTCGAAGACCGGATACAGGCTCTGGTCGCGGAAAGGCACATAGAGATAGAACAGCCTCGGCTCGAGGGTCTGCGTGACCGCATGCCCGTCCCAATCGGTGTCCCGCTCGAAGTTCAGGCCCGAGTCGACACTGGCGATCGGCAGCGTGCGCGTGAGCTGCGCGGGCGTGCCGGCGGGCTGGCCGGTGAGCTGGTAGCGGCTGAAGTTCAGCCCGATCTTCGGCGTGACATAGGCGGCGGCAGTGCTCATCGGCAGCGACACCTGCGGGTAGGCCACCACGCGCTGGCCTTCGGTCTGGCCGGCGCGTCTGAAATTGACCAGCTCGGAGGTGAAACCGAGCGCGGCGCGCCGGGCTCCGGTGCCCCACGCATTGAGCGTGATCCAGGGCAGGCGGTCATAGGGGACCTCGATCCGCGGCAGGCTCGGATCCTGCAGGGTCTGGTAGCGCTGCACGTAGACGGCGCTGTTCCATCCCTCGCCCTCGTACGACAGACTGCCCTGCCGCAGCAGGTTGCGCTGGGAAGTCACGGCGATGTGCGTCGACAAGTCGGAAAAATAGGTGTCGTCGGAGACGCCGGCGACGTTGATCGTCCCCGACAGCCCCGGTGCGAGGCTCTGTGCGTGCTGCCAGCTGTAGAAGCTGCGGCGGCGATCGGTCACGTTGTCATTGGGCAGCCATTCGATCTGGGCCGCGCCCACGTAGGTCGGTTCCAGGTAGCGGAACTCGCCTCCGAGCTGCGCGCCGCGCCGGGTCATGATGCGCGGTGCGATCGTGGCATCGAGGTTCGGCGCGATGTTCCAGTAGAAGGGGAGGCTCACGTCGATCCCGGTTCGGCTGGAGTTGCCGAGCGTCGGCGGAAGAATGCCGGTCTTGCGGCGATTGTTGAGCGCGAAATCCATCCAGGGCGCATAGAACAGCGGAACATCCTTGAACACGACCTTCGCGCCACGCGCGGTGCCCACTTCCTTCTCGAAATCCAGGTCGAGGTCGCGCACCGCGAGAACCCAGTCGGGTCGATCGGGTCCGCAGGTGCTATAGGTCGCATTGGCGAGCCGGTAGCGATCCTCACCTCGGAATTCGAGCCGGTCGGCCGTCCCCGATGCGGTGACCGGTCGTCCGGCCTGCGTGCCACGCGCGGCGCGCTGGATGCTGTAGCGCGGCTGGTCGATGTGGCCGACCCGGTCGGTCAGTCGCAGCCGCATTTCCGGCCCGCTCACCACGTCGTGCTTCTGAGTGATCGTCACGTTTCCGCTCGCCTCGACCGTGTCTTCATCATGGAGGTAGCGCAGCCGGTCGGCCGCGATCGCGGAATCGTCGCGCCAGAGCCGGACCTCGCCCTCGGCCTCGGTCACCTTGTCCGTGGTGCCGCCGAGCTTCGATGCGCTGAGCTGCGTCACGCCGGGCGGTACCGGTTCGGGCAGCAGGCCCTGCGCGGGCGGCGACGGCTTCGCTGCCGGGGTCGCGATAGGCGCGTTGGCGGGACGCCGAGCCGGCGGCGCCGGTGCCGGGGTTTCGGTCGCGGAGCCGGGGACGGAGCGAGGTGCGGGCGCAGCGGGCCGCGGCGCCGCGACAGGCTTGGGCACGGTTGCAGCGCGCAGGGCCGGGGGTTCGGCCGGCTGGATCGGTGCGGGTGCGGCAGGCGTGCGCGGCGCGCCGCGCGGGGCTTCCCCAAGCAGCGCAGGATCGACCCGCAGCGGTGCGAGTCCGGCCGCGGCCGCCTCCTGTGCCGGAAGCGCCGCCAGCCCGGCGCAGAGCCACCCAAGCAGGAAAACGGGCATCCGCCCCGGGCATATGACGGGCATCGACGAACCGTTCGGCTTGCCGCGGCGGCAGGTGTCGCCGCGGTCGAATGATAGAATCGCGAATATTAACATCCCGCGTCAGCCGCGATGGATCCCGCCCAACGAATCGAGCGCCTGAACGGCTGGCTCGCGCGCGAGCTGCACGGGCGCGCCTTCTCCATCGAGCCGGCATCGAGCGATGCCAGCTTCCGCCGCTACTTCCGGGTGCTCTTCGGCGAGGCGGGCGAATCGCTGATCGCGATGGATGCGCCGCCGCAGCACGAGGATTGCCGGCCCTTCATCCGCGTCGCGCGGCTGCTCGCCGAGGCCGGCCTGAACGCGCCGCGGGTGCTCGCGCAGGATCTCGAACAGGGTTTTCTGCTGCTCACCGATCTCGGGCGCGACACCTACCTGGACGTGTTGACCGCGGAAAACGCCGACGCGCTCTTCGCCGAGGCCACCGATGCCCTGTTGCGCTGGCAGGGTGCCACTCGCCCGCAGGTGCTGCCGCCCTACGACGAGGCGCTGCTGCGGCGCGAACTGGCGCTGTTTCCGGAGTGGTATGTCGGCCGCCATCTCGGCATCGAGCTTCGCCCGGAGCAGCGCGCGGGGCTTGAACGAGTCTTCGACGCGCTGGTCTCGAGCGCGCTCGCACAGCCGGTGACCTGGGTGCATCGCGACTACATGCCGCGCAACCTGATGGTCTCGGACCCGAGCCCCGGCATCCTCGATTTCCAGGATGCCGTGACCGGCCCGGTGAGCTACGACCTCGTGTCGCTGTTCCGGGATGCCTTCGTGAGCTGGGAGGAGGAGCGCGTAATCGACTGGACGGTGCGCTACTGGGAGAAGGCGCGGCGGCTGGGACTGCCGGTGCGAAGCGATTTCGGCGACTTCTACCGCGAGTTCGAGTGGATGGGCGTGCAGCGCCACCTCAAGGTGTTGGGCATCTTCGCGCGCATCGCACACCGCGACGGAAAGCCGCGCTACCTGGCGGACACGCCGCGCTTCGCCGGCTACGTGCGCGCGGCGGCGGGCCGCTACGCGCCGCTCGCGCCGCTCGTGCGCCTGCTCGACACGCTGGAAAAGCACGAGCCGCGCGTCGGCTACACCTTCTGATGAAGGCGATGATCCTCGCTGCGGGCCACGGCGAGCGCATGCGCCCGCTTACCGACGCGCTGCCCAAGCCGCTTCTCGCTGCCGGCGGCAAGCCGCTCATCGTCCGCCACATCGAGGCCCTGGTGCGCGCGGGCATTCGAGACATCGTCATCAACCATTCCCATCTGGGGCACCTGATCGAGCGCGCGCTGGGCGACGGCGCGAAGCACGGTGCACGAATCGCGTATTGCGCGGAAGCCGAGGCGCTGGAGACCGCAGGCGGCATCGCCAATGCCCTGCCGCTGCTCGGCGAGTCCCCGTTCGCCGTCGTCAATGGCGACATCGCCTGCGATTACGATTTCGTCCGGCTCGCATCGGCGGCCGCAGCGATGGAGCGTGCGGGGCGGCTGGCGCACCTGGTGATGGTCCCCAACCCGCCGCATCACGCCGAAGGCGACTTCTTCCTCGATGACGGTGTGCTGGTCGCAACCGGCGGGACGCGTCTCACCTTCTCCGGCATCGGCCTGTACCGCGCCGAGCTCTTCGCCGGCACCGCGCCCGGAACACGGGCCAGGCTGGCGCCGTTGCTGCTTCGCGCGATCCGCGGGGGGCGCGTGAGCGCCGAAATCCATCGGGGTCGCTGGATGGATGTCGGCACCCCGGAGCGGCTCGCGGAACTCGATCGGCTGTTAAGCTTGGAGAAGGCGCACACCTGAGGACCGCCGATGGACACGAAAGCCTTTGCCGAACGCCGCCTGCGCCTGATCGAGGCGATGGGCAGCGGTGTCGCCGTGATTCCCACCGCGCCGGAGCGCATCCGCAATCGCGACACGCACCATCCGTACCGCTTCGACAGCTACTTCTACTACCTCGCCGGTTTTCCCGAACCGGACGCCGCGCTGGTGCTGGTGGCAGGCGACGCGCCGCAGAGCATCCTGTTCTGCCGCGAGAAGGATAGCGAGCGCGAGGTCTGGGACGGTTTCCGCTACGGCCCCGATGCGGCGCGCGAGGCGTTCGGCTTCGACGCCGCCCATCCGATCGGCATGCTCGAGGAAAAGCTCGCCGAGCTGGCCGCGGACCGGCCGGTGCTGTTCCACTCGATCGGGTACGACCCCGCCTCGGATGCGCTCGTGGTCGCGGCGCTCAATCGCGTGCGCGCGAAGGAGCGCAGCGGCATCGCCGCGCCCGCGCGCATCGAGGACGTGCGTGCGCTGATCGACGAGATGCGTGTCGTGAAGGACGAGCGCGAACTGGAGGCGATGCGGCGTGCCGCGCGGATCTCGGCGCGCGCGCACCGCCGCGCGATGCTGCGCGCCGCGCCCGCTCGCCACGAGTACGAACTGGAAGCCGAGCTGCTGCACGAGTTCCGCGCCGCCGGCGCCGCATCGCCCGCCTACCCGTCGATCGTCGCATCGGGGGCGAACGCATGCGTGCTGCATTACGTCGCCAACGATGGTGTGCTGCGCGACGGCGATCTGGTGCTGATCGACGCCGCGTGCGAGATCGACGGCTATGCCGCGGACATCACGCGCTGCTTTCCGGTCAGCGGTCGCTTCAGTGCCGCGCAGCGCGACGTCTACGCGCTGGTGCTCGCCGCTCAGGCGGCGGCGATCGGGTGCGTCGCACCGGGGCGAAACTGGGACGAGCCGCACCAGGCCGCGCTGCGCGTGATCGTCCGGGGGCTGATCGACCTGCATCTCATCGAGGGTTCGGTGGATGCGGCGATCGAATCCGGTGCCTACAGGCGCTTCTACATGCATCGCACCGGACACTGGCTGGGCCTGGACGTACACGACGCCGGTGCCTACAAGCGCGCGGGCGCTTGGCGAACGCTCGCGCCCGGAATGACCCTCACGGTCGAGCCGGGCTGCTACATCCGTCCCGGCGAGGGCGTGCCGGCGGCGCTGGAGAATGTCGGCGTGCGGATCGAGGACGACGTGCTGGTGACCGCGGACGGCTGCGAGGTTCTCACCGCGGACGCGGTCAAGCGCATCGACGACATCGAAGCGGCGATGGCGGGTCGATGATCGACACGACCGTTGCCGTGGTCGGCGGCGGGCCGCTCGGCCTGGCTGCGGCGCGCGCGCTCGGCGTGATCGGGCTCGACTGCGTGGTCGTGGATGCCCGCGAGCCGGAGGCGGCGGCTGCCGATCCGCGCGTGCTGGCGCTCTCCCATGGCTCGCGCCAGATCCTGGAGTGGATCGGGGCGTGGAAGGGGCTGGACGCGAATCCGATCCGCGCCATCCACATCTCGCAGCGCGGCCGGTTCGGACGCACTCGTCTGTCCGCGGACGAACTGGGCTTGCCCGCGCTCGGCCATGTGTGCAGGGCGGGCGACATCGTGGCCGCGCTGCGCGACGCGCCCGGAGGCGGCGTGAGCCTGATGCACGGGTCGAGGGTCGAGGGCACACGCTGCGAAGGCGACGCGGTCGTGCTCGCGCTCGACGACGGCCGCAGCCTGCGGGCGCGGCTCGCGGTATTTGCCGAAGGCGGGATCGCCGAGCAGGAAGGGGCGATCCTGCGCGACTATGGGCAGCACGCGCTCGTCGCAACCGCGAGCGTCGATCGCCCGCACGGCGGACTCGCGTGGGAGCGCTTCACGCCCGAGGGGCCGGTCGCGCTGCTGCCCATGGGCGAGGACTATTCCGTGGTGTGGGTGGTCGGCGACGATGAGGCTCGGCGCATCCGCGCGCTGGAAGACGACGCCCTGCGCGATGAGCTGCAAGTGCGATTCGGCGGCCGCCTGCGGTTCGAATCGGTGCGCATCCACGCCTCCTTCCCGCTGGCGCTGCGGTTGCGCCGCACCCCCGCGGGCAATCGCCGCGTGTGGCTGGGGAACAGTGCGCAGACCCTGCATCCGGTCGCCGGACAGGGATTCAATCTCGCCCTGCGCGATGCGTGGGAGCTGGCCGAGTTCGTGCGCCGGGAGCCGCAGGATCCGGGCGCCGCATCGCTGCTGCTGCGCCATGCGCGCTCGCGACGCATGGATCGCCTCGCGACGACGGCCTTCACCGATGCGCTCATCCGGATCTTCTGCGCGCGCGGCGCTGGAATCGCGGCCGGGCGCGGCGGCGCGCTGCTGGCGCTCGATCTCCTCGATCCGATGCGCGGATTTCTCGCACGGCGCATGATTTTCGGCGCGCGCGCATGGCCGTGATGCTGCTTCGCAGCGGCGCCCCCGGCCGAAAAAAATTGAATGGCCGGACCGCTTGCTTGCGTTACAATCGCTGCCCTTCGCGCCGTCCAATCGCTCCACACAACACCAAGCGATGATGCAGTTTGCCGGCTTCACGCTTCGCAACAACCTGTTCGTCGCGCCCATGGCCGGGGTGACCGACCGGCCCTTCCGGAAACTGTGCAGGCGCTTCGGGGCGGGGCTCGCGGTGTCGGAGATGGTCACTTCGAATTCCCTGCTCTACGGCAGCGCGAAGACCGGCAGGCGCGCGGATCACGAGGGCGAGCCCGCGCCGGTCTCGGTACAGATCGCGGGTGCGGATCCGCGGATGATGGCCGCGGCGGCACGCCACAATGTCGAGCGCGGCGCGCAGATCATCGACATCAACATGGGCTGCCCGGCGAAGAAGGTGTGCAACACGCTCGCCGGCTCGGCACTGCTTCGCGACGAGCCTCTGGTCGGACGCATCCTCGACGCGGTGGTGGGCGCGGTCGACGTTCCCGTGACGCTCAAGATTCGCACCGGCTGGGATCGTTCGGAGCGCAACGCCGTTCGCATCGCGGCCATCGCCGAGTCGGCCGGAGTTCGCGCGATCGCCATTCACGGCCGCACGCGCGCCTGCGGTTACGCGGGCGAAGCGGAGTACGACACGATCGCCGAGGTCAAGGCGCGCGTATCGATCCCGGTGATCGCGAACGGCGACATCACCACTGCCGAGAAGGCGAAGCGCGTGATCGAGTCGACGGGCGCGGACGCGGTGATGATCGGCCGTGCCGCGCAGGGCAGGCCGTGGATCTTCCGCGAGATCGAACACTATCTGGCCACCGGTCGCCACGCGAGCGCGCCGGAGGTGGCCGAGATCCATCGGGTGCTGCGCAGCCATCTCGCCGAACTCTACGCGTTCTACGGGCCCGACATCGGGGTGCGCGTCGCGCGCAAGCACATCTCGTGGTACACGAAGGGGATCGCCGGCTCGGCGCGCTTCCGCATGGAAATGAACCGGCTCGCGGAACCCGACGCGCAGATCTGCGCGGTTGACGCGTTCTTCACCGATGCGGCTGCCGCAGACCCGCGGCTGCGTCTGGAAGAAATCGGCGAGGAGGCTGTGGCGGCATGACGCGCAGCGACATCGCGGAATGCGTGCGCCGTACACTGGATCGCTATTTCCGCGACCTCGACGGCGAGAAACCGTCCGCGATCTATGACATGGTGCTCACGCAGGTGGAGCGCCCGATGCTCGAGGTGGTGATGCGCCAGGCGAACGGAAACCAGACGGTCGCCGCACGCATCCTTGGCATCAACCGCAACACGCTCCGGCGCAAGCTGGCCGAAAACAACCTGACGCGATGAGGGGCGACGGCTCCGGTCGCCCGATCCGCAAGGCATGGAGAAGATGAAGATCGCGAGGGCACTGATCAGCGTTTCCGACAAGAAAGGGATCGTGGATTTCGCGCGCGGACTGCGTGCGCTCGGCGTCGAGCTGCTGTCCACCGGCGGCACCGCGAAGCTGCTGCGCGAGGCCGGTCTGGAAGTCAGGGAGATCGGCGAGTACACGGGATTTCCCGAGATGCTCGACGGGCGCCTCAAGACCCTGCACCCGAAGGTGCACGGAGGCATCCTGGCGCGGCGCGAGGATGCCGGCCACATGGCGCAGATCGATGCCGCCGGGATCCCCCCGATCGATCTGGTGGTGGTGAATCTGTATCCGTTCGCGCAGACGGTGGCCCGGTCCGGATGCACGATCGAGGACGCGATCGAGAACATCGACATCGGCGGGCCGACCCTGGTGCGGGCGGCGGCCAAGAATTGGCGCGGAGTCGCGGTGGTGACCGATCCGGCCGACTATGCCGAGGTACTCGCGCAGATGCAGGCGGATGCGGGTGCGCTCGCCGAGGCGATCCGCTTCGACCTCGCGCGCAAGGCGTTCACGCATACCGCGCGCTATGACGGTGCGATCGCGAACTACCTGACCGCGCTCGATGCCGCGGGCAATCGGGGCGAGTTCCCCGAGCGCCTCCAGATCGCCTTCGACCGCGTGCAGGCGCTGCGCTACGGCGAGAATCCGCACCAGAGTGCCGCCTTCTACCGCGAGCCGGATGCGGCGCCGGGGACGATCGCCGCGTACCGGCAGATCCAGGGTAAGGAGCTGTCCTACAACAACATCGCGGACGCCGACGCGGCCTGGGAGTGCGTGAAGAGCTTCGACACGGATGCCTGCGTGATCGTCAAGCACGCGAATCCCTGCGGGGTGGCGCTCGGGGCGGGCGCCGTCGAGGCCTATCGCAAGGCCTTCGCCACCGACCCGGTGTCCGCATTCGGCGGCATCATCGCCTTCAACCGCGCGGTGGACGGCGAGGCGGCGCGACTCGTCTCGCGGCAATTCCTCGAACTCGTCATCGCACCGTCCTTTTCGGAGGAAGCGCTCAGCGTGTTGGCGGCGAAGCAGAACGTGCGGGTGCTCGAAGTGCCGCTCGGTGCGCCCGCGCCCGGCTTCGATTTCAAGCGCATCGGCGGCGGACTGCTGGTGCAGTCCTTCGATCGCGGGCGGGTGGATGCCGCCGGGCTCAAGGTCGTGACGCGGCGTGCGCCGGGCGAGGCCGAGCTTGCCGACCTGCTGTTCGCATGGCGGGTCGCGAAGTACGTGAAGTCGAACGCCATCGTCTATTGCAAGGAGGGGCGCACGGTGGGGATCGGAGCGGGCCAGATGAGCCGCGTCGATTCGGCCCGCATCGCGGCATTCAAGGCCGAGCAGGCGGGACTCGCGATCGCCGGCTCGGTGGTCGCCTCGGATGCGTTCTTCCCGTTCCGCGACGGGCTCGACGTGCTCGCGAAGGCCGGCGCCACCGCGGTGATCCAGCCCGGCGGCAGCGTGCGTGATGCCGAGGTGATCGCGGCCGCGGACGAGCACGGTGTCGCGATGGTCTTCACCGGCCTGCGCCACTTCAGGCACTGATCGCGGCTGCGATGAAGCTGCTGGTGATCGGCGGCGGCGGGCGCGAGCATGCGCTGGCGTGGCGGCTCGCCGCATCGCCGCGCGTGCAGAAGGTGTTCGTGGCACCGGGCAACGCGGGCACGGCGTGCGAGCCTGGCCTGTCCAACGTTCCCCTGACCGACATCGACACGCTCGCCGCGTTCGCCGCGCGCGAGCGGGTGCATTTCACCGTGGTCGGCCCCGAGGCTCCGCTCGCCGCCGGCATCGTCGATGCGTTCCGTGCCGCCGGAGTGCGCATCTTCGGGCCCACGCGGGCGGCCGCGCGGCTGGAGAGTTCGAAGGAGTTCGCCAAGCGCTTCATGCAGCGGCACGGCATCCCGACCGCAGGCTTCGAGACCTTCGCGGATGCGGCGGCGGCGCATGCCTGGGTGGACGCGCATCCCGGCCCGCTGGTGGTGAAGGCGGACGGACTGGCCGCCGGCAAGGGGGTGGTGGTGGCTGCCGGGAGCGAGGAGGCGCATGCCGCGGTGGATGCGATGATGGTCGAGGCGCGCATGGGCGAGGCCGGCGGGCGCGTGGTGATCGAGGAGCGCCTCGAAGGCGAGGAGGCGAGCTTCATCGTGGCTGCGGATACGCGCAACGCGCTGGCCCTCGCGACCAGCCAGGACCACAAGCGGCTGCGCGACGGCGACCTCGGGCCGAATACCGGCGGCATGGGCGCCGTTTCCCCCGCTGCCGTGGTCACGCCGGAAGTGCATGCGCGGGTGATGCGCGAAGTGATCGCGCCTGCGCTGGCAGGAATGGCGGAGGAGGGAACGCCGTATCAGGGCTTCCTCTATGCCGGACTCATGATCGATCCGGCGGGCAGTCCGAAGGTGCTGGAATTCAACTGCCGTCTGGGCGATCCGGAGACCCAGCCGATCATGATGCGGCTGAAGAGCGACTTGGTCGAACTGATCGAGGCCGCCATCGAGGGAAGGCTCGATACCTGCGAGGCGGCCTGGGATCGCCGGGTCGCGCTCGGGGTGGTGCTCGCGGCGGCCGGCTATCCGGACGCGCCGCGCAAGGGCGACGCGATCGAGGGTCTGCCCGCGGCGAGCGACGACTGCCACGTCTTCCACGCCGGCACGCGGGAAGACGAAGGGCGCATCGTCACGAGTGGCGGGCGGGTGCTGTGCGTCACCGCGCTGGGCGACAACGTGCGGATCGCGCGCGCGCGTGCCTACGAGGTCGTCGAGCGCATCCGCTTCGAGGGCATGCAGTTGCGCAGCGACATCGGCCAGCGGGCGCTCAACGCGCGCAAGCCCTGACGCGCGCCTCGCAGGCGGGCCGGCAAGCATGGACCTCACGCAACTGCACGACTATCTGAGCGGCTTGCAGGCGCGAATCGTCGAGGCGCTCGAGACCTTCGACGGCAGCCGCTTCCGCGATGACGTCTGGGAGCGGCCGGGAGGCGGCGGCGGGAGCACCCGCATTCTGGAGGAAGGCGGGTTCTTCGAGCGCGCCGGGGTCGGATTCTCGCAGGTGAACGGGGATACGCTGCCGGGCTCCGCGAGCGCGGCGCACCCTGGGCTCGCCGGGCGCGGCTTCGAGGCGATCGGCATCTCGCTGGTGCTTCATCCGCGCAATCCCTACTGCCCGACGGTGCACATGAACCTGCGCTTCTTCCATGCCAGCGCCCGCGCGGAGGATGACGAGGGCATCTGGTGGTTCGGTGGGGGGACGGACCTCACGCCCTACTACCCGTTCGAGGAGGACGTGCGGCATTTCCACGCGCGCTGCAAGGCGGCGCTCGATCCGTTCGGCCCGGATCTGCACCGGCGCTTCAAGCAGGCCTGCGACCGCTATTTCTTCATCCGCCACCGCGACGAACCGCGCGGAGTGGGCGGGATCTTCTTCGACGATTTCAGCGAGGGCGGGTTCGAGCGCTCGTTCGCGCTCGTGCGCAGCGTCGGCGACGCCTTCCTCGATGCGTATCTGCCGATCGTCGGGCGGCGCCGCGCCATCCCCTGGGGCGATCGCGAGCGCGATTTCCAGGCCTTTCGCCGCGGGCGCTACGTCGAGTTCAACCTGGTGCAGGACCGCGGCACGCTGTTCGGGCTGCAATCGGGCGGGCGTGCAGAATCGATCCTGATGTCGTTGCCGCCGCTCGCGCGCTGGCGCTACGACTGGAAGCCGGAACCCGGCAGCCCGGAGGAGGCGCTGTACCGGGATTTCCTGCCGCCGCGCGACTGGGTCTAGCGCGTCCCGGAGCTTGGCTTACAATCCTGCGCCGGGAAGGGGAGGAATCCGGCCGCGAGGGACATCGAGGATGGATCAGCAGATCGTTTACTTGAGAACTCCGACCGGCGAACAGGCGATCGCACAGAAGACGCGCATCGTCCAGCGCAACCTGAGGAACGTGCTCGACCTGGTCGATGGCAGGCGCAGCGTCGGCGAGATCCTGCGCAAGTTCGGCGACGCCACGATCGCCGAGGCGGCACTGGCCGACCTGGAGCGCGGCGGATTCGTCGAGACCGCGCGCGCGCGTGCCCTGCGCGAGGGCGCGGGGCAGGCGGACGCGGGAGCGCCGGAGGCGACCGCCGACAAGATCGAGCGGCTGAAGAAGGAGACGTTCGCCGCGCTCGATGGTGACGAAAACATCACCATCATGGACCCGCTCGATTTTCCCGAAGCGGGGATCGCCGGAACGGCATCGGGCGGCGAGGCGTGGGGCCCGGGTGCCGCGGCGGAGGACGGAGACGAGTTCGCGGATCTGGCCGCCGCGGCGCGACAACAGCCTTCGGGCAAGCCGGTGTTCACCGAGGACGAGACCGCCTTGCGCGACCTGCACGCCGAACGCAGCCACGGGACCGGCAGATGGCTGAAGCGGCTTTCGTTTGCGCTGGGCGCGATCGTTTTCGCCGCTGCCGCCGGAGTGATCTTCTTTCCGTTCGATTATTACCTGCCGCGCATCGAGCTGGGGGTACGCGCGAGCATCGGCGAGCCGATCCGCCTGGGCGCCATGCACTTCACCCTGACGCCGAGCCCCGGCATCGAGATCGAGCATGTGCGCGTGGGCGAGGACAGCGCGCTGCGGGTCGGGAAGATCATCGTCGCTCCCGAGTTCGGCAGTCTCCTTTCGTCGCCGAAGATCCTGCGCGAGGTCGTGCTCGATCACGTCGAAGCCGACGCCGCGGTCCTGCCGCGCATCGCCGGCTGGTTCAACGGCGGCTATTTCCGCGCGCGCAGCCTGCGCTTCGACCGGACCACGCTCAAGCTCGGGCGCACGGCGGTGGAGGGGCTCGGCGGGCAGGTGATCCTGGACACAGAGGGCCGGATGCAGGAGATCCACTTCGTCGATTCCACAGGCACCCTGAGCGGAACGCTGGTACCGGAAGGTGCGAGCCATCGCATCGCCCTCGGCGCGGCGGAATGGAAACTTCCCGGATACGACTGGATCAAGCTCTCCACCTTCGATGCCGCCGGCATCCTCACTCCGGGCTCGCTGAAGATCGAGAAATTCGACGCGCGCGCCTTCGACGGCGTGGTCTCCGGTTCCGCCCGGCTCGTCTGGGGCGACGGCGCCGAGTTCTCCGCCAGCCTGAACCTCAAGCATGTCGGCCTGGCAAGCCTGATGCCGGCGGTGCGCAAGGATCTTCTGCTCGCGGGCGATCTCGATGCGGGGCTGCGCATGGCCGGGCGGGCGTCGAACTTCGACAAGCTCGGCGAACGGCTCGCGGCCGAGGGCGACTTCACGATCCAGCGGGGTGTGCTCTCGAATTTCGATTTTGCAGAGGCGGTGCGCTCACGTGCGCCGGGCCCGACGCGCGGCGGGCAGACCCGGTTCGAGAAGGCGGGCGGAGTGTTCCGCATCGACGGCGGGATCTGGCGGATCGCCAACCTGAGTTTCGAATCCGGGCTGATGCGCGGCGCGGGTTCGCTCACCATCGGCGCGGCGGAGGTATCCGGCGCGATGTCGGTCGCCTTCCTCGGGGCGAACCAGGCGCGCGCCGTGGTGGGCGTGAGCGGGCGCATCCCGGATCCCTTCCTCACCGTGCGGCGCTGAGCCCGCGCGGGTGCCGCATTCAGGACTTCAGCACCGCCGCGATCGCGTCCGCCGTGTAGTCGATGTTGCGGGAATTGAGCGCGGCCAGGCAGATGCGGCCGCTCGCCACCGCGTAGATCCCGCTTTCCTCGCGCAGGCGCTCGACCTGCTGCGCGCTGAGGCCGGTGAAGGAGAACATCCCGCGCTGGCGCACGATGAAGGAGAAATCCTGCGCCACACCGCGCGAGCGCAGCCGGTCGACGAGTCCGGTGCGCATGTCGCGGATGCGGTTGCGCATCTCGCCCAGCTCTTCCTCCCACAGGGCGCGCAGCAGCGCATCGGAGAGCACCGCGGTGACGATCGCCCCACCGTGTGTGGGCGGGCTCGAGTAGTTCGTCCGCACCACGCGCTTCACCTGCGAGAGCACGCGCGCGGCCTCCTCGCGGCTCGAGGTGACGATCGACAGCGCGCCCACCCGCTCGCCGTAGAGCGAGAACGACTTGGAGAACGAGCTGGCGATGAGGAAGTTCACGCCCGCATCCGCGAACACGCGCACGGCGGCGGCGTCCTGCTCGATGCCGTCGGCGAAGCCCTGGTAGGCCAGATCGAGAAAGGCGAGGAGGCCGCGCGCGCGGACGATGCCGGCGATCTCGCGCCATTGCGTCTCGTCGAGGTCGGCGCCGGTGGGGTTGTGGCAGCAGGCGTGGAGCACGACCACGGTTCCGGCGGCAGTCGCGCCGAGTGCCGCCTTCATGCCGTCGAAATCGACCCCGCGGGTGGCCGGATCGTAGTAGCGGTAGGTCGCGACCGTGAACCCGGCCGCCTCGAACAGGGCGCGATGGTTGACCCAGCTCGGGTCGCTGATGCTGACCGCCGCCGGTGGCAGCAGCTTGCGAATGAAGTCCGCCCCGACCTTGAGCGCCCCGGTGCCGCCCAGGCTCTGGACGGTGACCACCCGGCCCTCGGCGAGCAGCGCCGAAGCAGCCCCGAATACCAGCGCCTGCACCGCGCCGGTGTAAGCGGCCGGGCCGTCGATCGGCTGATAGTTGCGCGGCGGCGCCGCCTGCAGGCGCGCCTTCTCCGCCTCCCGCACTGCGCGCAGCAGGGGGACCTTGCCCTCGTCGTTGCAATACACCCCCACGCCGAGATTGACCTTGTTCGTACGCGGATCGGCGTTGAAGGCCTCGGTCAGGCCGAGGATGGGGTCGCGGGGCGCCGTCGCCACCGCTGCGAACAAGGATGAGTCCATGGCTGCTCCGTGTGTCGTTTCGCGCCGGCGCTCGCGCGGATCGCGCGCGAATGCGTGTCCGGTCGGGGAAACTACGGAATAATGCGCGTTTCGCCCGGCCGTGCCGTCACCGGGAATCGGTGGCGAATCCGGCGGGGCGCAATCCTAACATGAGCCATCCCTCCGAGCACCCGGAACTCCTCTGCTTCGAAGGCAGCCCGTTCGGCCTGTACCAGCCCTTCGAGCCGGCCGGAGACCAGCCCGAGGCGATCCAGGCGCTGGTGCAGGGGCTGCGCGACGGCCTCGCCTTCCAGACGCTGCTGGGCGTGACCGGCTCGGGCAAGACCTACACGATGGCGCATGTCATCGCCCGGCTCGGGCGTCCGGCGCTGGTGCTCGCGCCGAACAAGACGCTGGCCGCCCAGTTGTATTCCGAGTTCCGCGAGTTCTTCCCGCACAACGCGGTCGAGTATTTCGTTTCGTACTACGACTACTACCAGCCCGAGGCCTACGTTCCCTCGCGCGATCTCTACATCGAGAAGGACTCCTCGATCAACGAGCACATCGAGCAGATGCGGCTGTCGGCCACCAAGTCGCTGCTGGAGCGGCGCGACTGCGTGATCGTGTGCACCGTCTCGGCGATCTACGGGATCGGCGACCCGGTCGATTATCACAGCATGGTGCTGCATCTGCGCACGGGCAGCCGCATCGGCCAGCGCGAGCTGATCCGGCGGCTCGTCGACATGCAGTACGAGCGCAGCGAGCTCGATTTCCGCCGCGGCACGTTCCGCGTGCGCGGCGAGACGATCGACGTGTTCCCCGCCGAGCACGCAGACGAGGCGCTTCGCATCGAGCTCGACGTCGATACGGTGGAGAGCCTGAGCCTGTTCGACCCGATGACCGGCGAGCGCGCGCGGCGCCTCGTGCGCTTCACCGTCTATCCTTCGAGCCACTATGTCACCCCGCGCGCGACCACGCTGCGCGCGATCGAAGCGATCAAGGAGGAACTCGCCGCGCGCGCCGAGGGGTTCCATGCCAACGGCAAGCTGGTCGAGGCGCAGCGCATCGAGCAACGCACGCGCTTCGACCTGGAAATGCTCGTCGAACTCGGCTTCTGCAAGGGGATCGAGAACTACTCGCGGCACCTCTCGGGGCGCAAGCCCGGAGAGCCGCCGCCGACGCTGATCGACTATCTGCCGCCCGACGCGCTGATGTTCATCGACGAGAGCCACGTCACCATCCCGCAGCTCGGCGGGATGTACCGGGGAGACCACTCGCGCAAGCAGAACCTGGTCGACTACGGCTTCCGACTGCCTTCGGCGCTCGACAACCGCCCGCTCACCTTCGAGGAATTCGAGCGCCTCATGCCGCAGACGATCTTCGTTTCGGCAACCCCGGCCGAGTACGAGGCGAGCCACAGCGGCCAGGTGGTGGAGCAGGTCGTGCGGCCCACCGGCGTGGTCGATCCGCGCGTCGAGGTGCGCCCCGCCGCGACCCAGGTCGACGACCTGCTGGGCGAGATCCGGCTGCGCGCCGGCCGCGGCGAGCGGGTGCTGGTCACCACGCTCACCAAGCGGCTGGCGGAGGATCTCACCGAGTATCTGGGCGAGCACGGCATCCGCGTGCGCTACCTGCACTCGGACATCGACACCGTGGAGCGGGTCGAGATCATCCGCGACCTGCGGCTCGGGGTGTTCGACGTGCTGGTGGGCATCAACCTGTTGCGCGAGGGACTGGACATTCCGGAGGTCTCCCTGGTGGCGATCCTCGACGCCGACAAGGAAGGCTTCCTGCGCTCGGAGCGCTCGCTCATCCAGACCATGGGACGCGCTGCGCGCCACGTCGGCGGCACCGCTCTTCTCTTTGCCGACCGGATCACCGAGTCGATGCGCCGCGCGATCGCCGAGACCGAACGGCGCCGGGCGAAGCAGGAGATCCATAACACCGAGCACGGCCTCACCGCGCGCAGCGTGGTGAAGCGCGTCCGCGATCTGATCGACGGCGTCCATGACGGCGGGGACATGCGCGCCGCGCTCGCGGTGGAACAGGAACGTGCCCGCTACGAGGCGCTCGACGCGAAGGCGCTGGGGCGCGAGATCCGGCGCATCGAGAAGGCGATGATGGAGGCTGCGCGCAACCTGGAGTTCGAGACGGCGGCGCGGCTGCGCGACGAACTCTCGCGGCTGAGGGAGCTCGCCTTCGGGGCCGATCCGCGCAGCGCGGACTGACCAGGGACTTTCGCGCAGCCGCCGATGCGGGCACAATGCGCGCTGTTCGAGGGAGGAAATCCATGAAGCAAGACGCCACCCGGCGCGCTTTCCTGTGCCGTACCGTCCGCCTCGCCTGCGCCGCTCCGCTGCTGTCGCTGGCATCCGCCGCGCGGGCGGCGGGAACGCGCTCGCGCGCCGTGGCGCTCGCCCACACCCATACCGGGGAGCTGCTCGATGTGGTGTATGCGGTCGGCGGCCGCTATGTCCCCGAGGCGCTGCGCCGGATCGACCGCTTTTTGCGTGACCACTACGACGGAGCGATCGGGCGCATCGATCCGGCGCTCTTCGATCAGTTGCATGCGCTGGCGCAGGCGTTCGGCGCGAGCCGTCCGTTCGAGGTGATCTCGGGCTATCGCAGTCCACAGACCAACGCGGCGCTGCGCCGGCGCTCGGGCGGCGTGGCGAGCCACAGCCTGCACATGGAAGGACGGGCGATCGACATCCGGCTGCCCGACGTCGATCTGGCCGATCTGCGCGATGCGGCGCGCGCGATGCGCGCCGGCGGAGTCGGCTACTACCCGGCCTCGCAGTTCGTCCACATCGACACCGGACGCGTGAGAACCTGGTAGCGCCGCCGGCTGTTCACGGCCGCTGCCTCAGCGCCGCATCGAGCGCGGCGTCGTGCCCGTAGAGGTCGGGGAGGAAGAACATGCGGCCGTCCTCTTCGGCCACCGCAGTCGTGTAGAAGACCAGCACGGGGATCGGCGTGCGCACGCGCAGCGTCCGGGGGCTGGCATCCTCGCGCATCGCGGCGAGGATGCGTGCCTCGTCCCATCCGGTCTCTTCTTCCAGGACGAAGCGCGCCAGCTCGACCGGCGCCTCGACGCGGATGCAGCCATGGCTGAAGTCACGCCGCCCGCGCGCGAACAACGCCGTGCCGGGGGTGTGATGCAGGTAGATGTTGGCGTTGTTCGGGAACACGAACTTGATCGCGCCGAGCGCATTCCGGGGACCGGGACGCTGGCGGATGCGCGCTTCGCCGCGCAGCACGGCCTCCAGCATCGCTTCGCTCGGCTCCGTGGTCGGCCGGCCGCCGCGGGTGGGAACGAACTCCATCGCCTCGCGTGCAAGGTACTCGGGCTCGCGCCTGAGCCGGGGGACGACCTCCTTGCGGGCGATCGAGGGCGGAATGTTCCAGTACGGGCGGAACTCGATCCGGCGCAGTTCCTCGAACAGCATCGGCGTCTGCGTGTCGAGCGCTCTTCCCACGATGACGTTCATGCGCAGAGCCGTCGAGAACGTCTCGCCGTCGCGCCGCATCGCGCGCAGCCTGAACTCCGGGACATTCACGACGATCAGCTTGTCGGCCGTGAGCGGCGGCAGCCAGCGCAAACGTTCCAGCGCCAGCTCGATCTGGCGCACGCGGCCTCGCAGGGGTGCGTTCAGGGCGGCCAGGCTGGCCTTGCCGATCACCCCGTCGGCGTCCAGTCCGTGGCGTTCCTGGAAGCGGCGCACAGCCGCGACGATCTCGCCTTCATAGCGCTGCGGGACGCCGGTCCCGGGGGCGAGATCGCCCAGCGCGACGAGCAGCCGGTGCAGGGCGGCGATGCCGGCGTAGTCCTGGCCGGGCGCGAGTTTCCTGACCGCAGGCAGCGCGGCCACGGGTTCCGAGGCGAGCACGCGATAACGCGCCAGCGCCCCGCGCAGGCGTTCGTACTGGGCCGAGGCCGGAGCGAGCCGCGCGGCGAGGCCGGGCAGGCGTCCTGCGGTAGTGGCCTCGGCGACGACTCGCGCGAGGTCGGGTTCGTCCATGCGCCGGGCCGGCTCGAAACGCAGGCGCGGCGGCACGATCCGGCCGCGGCCGAGGTTGCGCAGAAAGGCGAACAGGCCGCTCGTGAGCGCGGTGTCGGTCGCGGCGATCGTCTCGCGGTATGCGTCGCGCAGCCTCTGCGCCAGTCCCTCCGCGTCGTAGTCGGCCGGTTCCAGTCCGTGGGACACCGCCGTGCGCAGCAGCGCGACGGCTTCGCCCGCCTGTGCGGTGGGGCGGCCGTTCGCGAACCAGGCCGGTTCGAATCCGCGCTCGCCGTAGAAGCGCGCCAGGTCGGCCGCGGTCGCCTCCTGCCGGGACTGGAGCCGCGTCAGGGCGGCCGAAACGTCCTCGCGCAGCGCCGGCTCCCGTGCCGGCGCGGCGAAGGCGGGAAGTGCCAGGCATGCGACGGCGACCCAGCGCGCAAGCACGCCACGGCGCTCGGCCGGGGCGCGCAGGAGAATCGGCGGTGGCGTCATCGCGCGGAGAGGATAGCAGAGAGACTCACGGTCACGCGCGGATCGGTGTCAGGTGCCCTTCACGCGCGCGCCGATCCGCGCTAGGCTCGGGTTCGCAGGACAGAGGACAGAAAAACCCGAAACTCGAAACCCGAAACTCGAAACCAACGATGAAAGTGCTGTTGGTCTGCATGGGCAACATCTGCCGCTCGCCCTCGGCCGAGGGGGTGCTGCGGCACTACCTGGAGCTGGGCGGGCTGGCGAAACGCGTCACCGTGGACTCGGCCGGGACCTACGGGTATCACGAGGGAGCGCCGCCCGATCCGCGCGCGCAGAAGGCGGCGATCCGGCGCGGCATCGACATCGGCCGCCTGCGTGCGCGGGCGGTCGAGCCCGAGGACTTCGAACGCTTCGACATGATCCTCGCGATGGACCGCGACAACCTCGAGGATCTGCATCGGGCGTGCCCGCCTCACCGGCAGGACAGGCTTGGGCTGTTCATGCGCTATTCCAGTCGCCATGCCGGCGCCGATGTTCCGGACCCGTACTACGGGGGTCCGGACGGCTTCGAGCGCGTCCTCGACTTGCTCGAGGACGCGGCGCGCGGTCTCACCGAGGAGCTGCGCCGCCGGCTTCAGGACGAGCGCTGACCGGCTGGCGGGCGCTCACCTGCGCGTTTCGATCTGCACCAGCGGTTCCTGCGGCGGCGCCGATGCGGCAGCACGAGTGCGTCGCCTCACCGGCGCGGGCGCGGGCTCGGCCTCCGGCTGAATTTCGGTGATCTTCTCCGCGCGGGTCTCGATGAGCACGAGTCCGCTGCTCTTCAGGGCCTCCGCGATGTCCTCCTGCGGCCGCGCCGTGGGCGCCTCCCGGGGAATCGCTGCGGGGGCGGGTTGCAGAGCTGGCGGCGGGGTGACCGTCGCCGCAGCCGCCGGGACGGACACGACCGGAACGGGCGACATCGGCTCGGCCGCTTCTGCCGCGGGCGCCGGTGCCTCGCTGACCGTCTCGGGCGGGCCGACCGGTACCGGGGCGGGAGCGGCAGGCGCCGTGGCCTCCGCCGGCTCCGTCCGCCCTACCGGTTCGGC
>Ga0210044_10001049_pt1 | contig 42069 bp, 50 predicted proteins | sample CryGey13umfilter_2_FD_183959 | JGI IMG/M metagenome (GOLD analysis project Ga0210044, IMG submission 183959) | Groundwater microbial communities from aquifer in Utah, USA - Crystal Geyser 4/9/14 3 um filter (SPAdes) (version 2) | ecosystem: Environmental > Aquatic > Deep subsurface >... | reverse complement strand
CATCTTCACCAGAAACCCTACCGACAATCAAAAACGTATCAATATTACTTTGAGTCTTTTGATTTAAAACATCAGCGGCTTTTTGCTTCATAAGCATTTTATCGCCACGAACTTTTTCAAATTCATCACAACTAATATTTACAAATGTAGCCATACTCCGGCCATCAATACAGGGGGTTAGGTTTATACTTCCATCTGCACAGTTAAGCCAACCAATTGATTTAATGTTTTTTACTGTAATCATAAAAGATTTCCTTTATTTATCTGTTTAAGCATCGAGTGATGCGATTTGTGTGCGGCAATTTTAGCAACAAGGCTAAATAAAACAAACCAGCATAACGCTAATAGCGCGTCATCTGGTTTTCATTGAAAACGAATAAGATACGTTCAGGCAATAAAAAACCCGCTAGTGAGCGGGTTTAGGTTTATCCATGCAATATTTTGTAATTAGCGGCCAATTGCTTTAAAGCGCTCATCCATGATCTTGTTATAAGCATCGTACTCAGAATGTCCAATAAACAAAGGGCGCATATAGTCTTTTGGAATTGGTTTATCATTAATATCATAAGCCTGATCGCCTAAACGGGCGGTTTTCAGCACTTTAAGATAACTTTTTGGAAAGCATGAAATATTTGTATTACCAACAAAAATTTCATCTTTCTTACCTTGAGACTCACATTTATTATTATAAATCGATACGATAGCCATAGTGGTTTCCTTCATTGTATTTAAGTATCAAGAGATACGATTTTTGTCCGGCCATCTTAGCAACAAGACTAGATAAAACAAACTCGTTTCAAACATTGGCTACGTTCCGTTAAAATTCAAGAAAAAAAAAGCCTCCAAATCTGGAGGCTTTTTAATAAAAATCTATTTAATCTTTTGGCAATTTCAAATAAAGACGACGACAAATGAAAAAACCAACTGCAAAAATAACAGCTACAGCTATTTGTGAAACAGACATTTATCACTCCTTATGTATACGTGAGCCTATGCTTAAGTATACCTTTAAAAACCCATAAAACACAAATGAACAAGACGATTGAAACTGACACCTCAAAAACAGCAAAATTAGCTATTTCTTGGCAACGTACTTCATCCATTACAACGCAGGGCGAGTAAGCATCTTTAAACGCAGAGAAAAAAAACTCAACACTCAATGAAAGCAGAGTCGCTATTGTTATCAATTCACGGCGGTAAAAAGTTTTAAATGAAACCTGCCTTTTTAGACGCCTATTACTTAAATGTTTGGTTTTAGGTTTATTATTTTTTTTTGTCATTAATTTCCCTCTATTTATGCATCTATGGACGCTGGTTAAGTACATACATCTTAGCAACAAGCACAGACCAGTAAAACTAGAGTAACGCTATTAGCGACACCTAGTGAAATGGTGAAAAAGGAAAAAAACCCAATTGGCCAAGAAGCCTGTTAAGAGTTCGACAACTTTTAGAGTGGGGGCATAAAAAGAAAAACCATCACAAGGACGGTTTTTTGAAGAGTGAAAATTTTCAGTGAAAATAATTAACCCCGTTATTTCATTTTGTTTATTGTAGCTTCTAAGCTTATGCGGCTATTACGCAAAAGAAGAATAGTCTCTTTTACTTCACACTCAGCCTTAACTTTACGAATCTCTGAAACTCGTAAAATTTCATCGCTATATTTTTTCTTTTTTAACTCCGTTAGAGCCATATCTCTACCAAGCTCTTGAGCTGAAACATACCCGTTCACAAGATTTGCACAATCATCTTCAGTCGTAGAAGCATTGGCAAAAAAAGAACAAACAACAATAGTAAATATGAAAAACCGATTTAAACTCATGCAACCACCAAAAAACAGTATTTTTTTCATAACCTTTCTCCTTTATTTAAACATCTAGTGATGAATTTACTGAGCTGCCACTTTACCAAAAAAGGTAAAGCGAACAAGAGCCATTGTGCTAATCTAGCAACGAGTTTTCACTGAAAACTTATCTGCCATAAATAAAAAGCCCCCAGACGGGGGCTTTATGTCAAAATGAAAACGCTAACTGATCACTGCTTTTTAACGCTGTATTTCGCTTAACGTTCACAAGTTCTGTAACTGCATTTGAAACCGATTTGAAACTATTCGCATAGCTCAAAATATGATTTTTAATACTATTACAAAGTGCGCGATGCATAGGAACTTCAATTGATTGGCCAATCAATTCGCTACTCATCTCGTTTGTAAAAGCAGAAAGGTCAAAGCCATCAACAAACCCCATTAGCTTCATTAATATTTCATTTGAGGGCAGATAATAATTACCCTCAATTTCAATATATAGTGCGTCTTTGGTCTGTCTCGATTGACTTCTGCAAATTGTCGGAGAAGTATCAACCCCCTCTTTTAATAGAGAAATTCTACCTGTTTCCAACCCTTTCTTGACTGACTTTGTATGGCTCACATCTCGCAATTGATCTATATTCGGAAGAATAACATCAAACCATGCATGAGTTGTTTTCGTTATTGGTTGTGGGAATTCAAAGCTCGTATCATTTAATGCTGACGCAAATAAATAACAACGTTCTCTATTTGTCATACCGTTGAAATCTGGCGCTTTTAGCACTTTTTTATAACAACTGTAACCAAGTGAATTTAACCCCTTTTCAAATAACTTCGCCTCAATTGAATTGTTAAAGTTTTTAACATTTTCAACCAACAACGTTGGAACTTTAGATTTCTCAATCAAGTCCAAAGCCTCAAAAATCATATCGAGCGTTGTATCTAGTGAATCTATAGCTTTTAGCCGATCTCTCTTGTTTTTTAAACTCGAAAAATCACTGCAACAAAGCGAGAGATGCAAGAAGTTAAATGGTTTTAAAAGAGAGCTTACAGAGTCAATATTAAATAAATATAGATCTTCGTTGAAAACTACTTTTACATTCTTACCATTTAATAATGCAGAGATAGCACCCACATCAGATTTATCATTTAACGTTACAACAACGTCACCAGATTCGTTTACAGATTTTTTGTAATCCCTCGACTCATTTGGGCGATAATCCAGAGCCATGAAATTACTAAAACCCTCCAATTCAAGTGCAGAAATATCGACACCACCAGTACAGGCAGTAAACGTCGCTAATGGTGAGTTAAAATCAAAACGATTATTGATAACAGTACGATTTTCTGAATTAGCTTCCACAGGAGGACTACATTTAATATCTTCAAGCTGAATGGGAGCTACGCTACCACTTTTAATTTCAGCTATAAATTTACCATCTTGGTTTAATCCAAGTTTATAGCCCAACCGTCTCAACTGAATTGAAAATAAAGTAAACTCATGTGATTTAAATAACTCATCAGAAACATCAACAGTAATCGAGCTAAACTGACTAGCCTTAATTATTCTAATCGCATCAATTACACCTGAAAAAAGCCCATCTGAGTCCTTTTCATTAATATTGATATTTACAGCTTTTGGCTGCAATAGAACTTGCTCTTCATGTGAATAACAAGGTTCAATCAATATCCCATCGCGTTTAAATACGATGCGTACATGAGCAGCATTACCAATTCCGTTGTCAATATCCATCTGATGCCTTAAATCAATAACAGGCTCAACAAAGCCGGAACGATTTGAGTAACATCTATATGAAACAGTTTTAGTTTTAGTGTCACCAGGTAATGCCCTTCTAATCCAAAGACCAAAACCTCTACGAACTTCAATAACAATCTTCGTGCCTACAGGCAAATCTGAAACGATAAGATCTTTAGATGAAATAACTATCTTTCGTTTATCTGACTGAGTAGAAGCTGACATAACTTTTAAGCGTTTAGTCAGTGCATCAAGATTGCCGAGCGCTCTTCTTACACTATCAACAACTTTATTTGTTTTACTGATATTAATTTGCATATGAATATTCCTATTTAAGCATCAAGAGATGCGAGGGTTGTAAAGCCATAATAAACCAACACACACAACAAACAAAACAGCGTAATGCTAAAAAGTATGATGTTAAGTTTATTGAAAATATGTTTTCCTGAATTTATTTCTTAGCATGACATCTGCCATAGTCTTAACTTCTATAGGCCAATCGGGATCATCTTCCGGCTTCTTGCTTTGTTTAATTGGAGACAGCTCTTTGCTGTTTGGATCTGAAATGTAAGTAAGTCTATCCGTTAAGTTTTCTATTTCCGCTTTCATTTCCGCTTGTTCTTTTCTGAGTAGCTCAACAATCGCGATAAGCTGTTCATAGCAATGTGTTGTTTGGTGAGGGGGTTCTTTTGCATCACCTGGTGCAATCGGCACTAGTTCACCATATACACGGATTAATTCCGAGGTATCGACAAACGGTAAGCTGTCTCTACCTCTCTCTATGGAAAGCTTCCCAGAGTGTATGTGCCGCCATATTGTGGTTCTGTTTTTACCTGTCAATTTTGCGGCTTGAGATAAGTTTACTTTTGGCATGTTGCACCTAATGTTTAAGCATCAAAATATAGTTTTGTAAGAGCCAGCATAAAAGAGCACCTAATTAAAAATAAGGTACATAAATAAAAGCAGTGAATATGAAGAAAACCCTGCCAATGTCCCAAAAATCAAAGCCGAGAAATATTTGAACTTTTTCAAAACAAAAGAGCTATGAACTGCATCCCTTGCGGTCAAAGAAACCTTTTCAGCAGCCTTAAATAAGTCTTCCGGTACACTACGATTGTTAACACAATCCACATACCAAGCAATGTCTGAATTATGAATTTCACCGATGAAAAGAGAACATTCAGTGATGTCATGCTTTAATGCATACTCAACAACATATTCAATCATATGAATAGATCGTAAAGGAATACAAGAATATGGTTCTACACTTGTTAGCCAGCCCCAATCGGGATCAGTAAAATAAAACTTTGCAGATTTTTCCCCGTTCCTACGCCCTAAATTTAATCTCAAATATTCTTCAGGCAAAGGAAAACCAGCAAAAATCCTTCTTTCTGTTGGGTCGATCAAGTGAAACCTAGGGCTACCGGATAAACTAGAAGGCAGTGAATAATCTTTTTGGTTATGCTTGTTTAACATTTCCCTTATCAATGTTTTAATCAGACGATATAAAAAAAATGGATTAAGAGAACAAAAAAAAGACAGACTGAAAACCTCTTTCATATTCATAGGTATCCAATCATTTACATCTACATCTAAATGCTTATAAATCGACTTCATGGATTTCTCACAAAATCTAACACCTCTTGAGTGAAAAATAGTATGATTCACTAGTTTTACATACTCTTTGTTAGTCCCTCCTGTTAGCCCATGAAGTACCCCATATACATCCACGTTAACCCCACGAAAATTGATACAAATACAATCTAATTTGGAAGGAGCAGATATTTTTTTTTTAGGATTTAACAATTCTTCTAATTTTCGATACATAACATTCGCCTTAATCATATACACACCTAAAGATAAACCTCTTTAGGAATAAAAAATAATTTAAAAATTTAAAATTTGATAAGTGTCTTTTGGGTATACCCTATAGACACTGCCAATTAGCAATCATGAAAATCTAATGACACCACGTAACTGACCCTATATCATATGACACCACCTAACTGACACCAATAGGACTATTGTGTTCATAAGAGCATATTTACGCGCATCAACTACGGAACAAAATGCATTAAGGGCTAAATCTACACTTAAAAGATTTGCAGAAGATTCTCATGTAAGAATTGCGGCTTTTTATGTTGAAAATGCATCGGGTAACACAATGAACAGGCCGGAGCTATTAAGGCTATTAGATGAATCTGAAAAAGGGGATGCTATTTTAGTAGAATCGATCGATCGATTAACAAGATTGAATTCACATGATTGGGAAGTGTTATCAGCATCAATACGCATAAAAGGGATTAATATTGTTAGCCTCGATTTGCCAACATCCCACATAACACTTTCAGAAAAAGGAAATGACGACTTTATGGGCGCGGTTTTAAAAGCAATGAATACTATGCTGCTCGATATTTTAGCGGCTGTATCATATAAAGAATATGTTGAGCGAGAAAGGAAACAAAAAGAAGGAATATCAATAGCAAAATCCCAAGGGAAGTTTAGCGGTAAAAAAGCTAATGTCGATATGCATAATAAAATAGTTACATTAACTAAAGCTAAGACTTTTAGTATTAATCAAATTGTAAATATTACTGGAGCAAGCCGTTCAACCGTTATTCGTGTACGCAGAGAATTTTTTAAAATAGAATGACTCCGATATTTTAGTGAAAGAATTTCACTTTCAATATCAGAGTTTCAATTAAAATAGGCAAAATATTATTTCATCCCAATAACTAAAAGACTATCAGTATAAGAATAGCCGTAACCATAACCATAACTAGCCCCACCACTAACTGATTCAGTACCCGTAAATGGAGTTGCACTACTAGTTATTTCTTCATCTTTGAATGCATAACCATAAGCACCTGATGTTACTGTAACTACTTCTTTTAATTGAAATCCACTTGAATACAATGTAGAAAGTGCTGTCTCTAAATCTATAGCAAGCCGTTCAGAATCAATTTTCTTTTCTTCGTGTATTTTTTTTGCTTCGGCTTTTTCTTTAGCTTTTTCTTTAGCTTTTTCTTTAGCTTTTTCTTTGGCCTTATAACCCCAAGGATCATCAATCTCTTCCTCAACGGAAACAGGAGTATTACTAGTAACAGAACTAGGAGTTTCTTTAAAAAATGCTTTTACTAAAATAACTTTATTCATATCTAACCCCTAAAATACTAATAATTTAATGTTTTTCACTGTAGCTTTCTAATGTAAGAGGGCAGATAGCGTTTACTATATTTATATAGCCAACACACCCTAAATTATTATCTTCATCTACTATTGCCTGCTTTATAAGCTCATATGGTATAGATAAATTCATTGGCACATATAATACTTCATAAGCACCTTGTATGGCTTTTGGTAAAAAGTCACTATAAACCCATAAACTACAGGCATAAAACCCTTTATCTACAATCTTTGAAATATCATTTAAATCAAGATTATCAATATTTTTTTTGTTTTCAACACTCTCATTTAAACAACTAATTGGATAATCTTCTCTATGGTTAACATTCATAATAACTAATGCTTTTCCACTTGTATCGACAAGTTTTTTTTCATATAACAAATTATTCATTCCATAAAAAAATAACAAAACAGCCGCTAAAAAAAAAGCAAATTGTAACTTTGAAAACATTTAAAAAACCTCTTACGTTATATTTAAAAATGGTAACACTCTAAGTTCTGAAATTAATTTAGCATCTGAGTACCGAACAGCTTTGTGTGTATACCATACCAAAGAATTACCATACTTAATGCGCTTCCCATAAGCAGTATTTACAATATGACCTTTTTTTGATATCACGGGATGACGCCTTACTATTGCTTCTAATGTTAAAGACTCATTATCCAAATCATTAACTTTACAAAGATACCTCTCTTGCCACTCCGTATTATCGACTTCAGCAACAAGGACTAAAATAGCATATTTAACACCGCGCTTGACTATTGAACACACCTTGACCGCCTTTTTCTAAAATTAGAAATCAAACAACATGGACTTTATTGATACCATCTAAATCTTTATAATAATTAACGATTGAATTGAACTTCCCATGAACTTATTTTTAATGGCTTTAGAAAAGCACCCAAGCTATCTAACCTCCACGTTCGCAGCTCATCGACTCTTCCATGCCTAATTGCATAAGCAACTTCAGCATTGGGGTTTATACCAACAACATGGAACTTTAAAGCAACATCAGAGCTTTCTTGGGCAATAATCTTTGTTATAGTTTGTGTTTCCATCAAGCGCAAAAACTCACCCTCTCTAACCCTATAAAACTTAACAGCCATACATACCTCGTAATTGTAGCCTACATTTTGCCGTTTTGTCTATTTAGATTATCAAATGCCTAAATTTTGTCAACAGAAATAGATATTTATTTTCACTGAAAATATCATGAAAGCAATAAAGTTAACTGTAACAATAAACAACCTGGTTTTAGGCAGAAAAAAAGCCGCAAAGCGGCTTATCTCGGATCTGAATCAGATATGTATGGTTCACTCAGAAAAGCTATACTTCTCCAACCACTTAACCAAGCATCTGTTAATGAAGACTTCCTAAAATAAGGACTATCGCACTCAGGCAAACAATTCCGAAAAGCCTCACGACCTTCTCTTTCGACTACAATCAATAACTCCTTCTCTAATGACTTTAAGCAAATTAAATCATCAGGAACCACTTTTACACTAACCCATGCATTATTAGAATAACACCAAACGAAGTTACCATTTACTGTGATTGAATAATAAGCATAGTGTTTAGGGCTATAGTGTGTATCGAGGTGAGATATATTGTTTTGGATTATATCCTTAGCAAGACCAGCTTCTACATTCATAATATTACCTTTATTAATTTAGCATCTAAAGACGCAAAAGAGTTATACAGATAATAATACAAACCCAGTCACACACAAATTTCAACGTGCTATTCCATAGGTTTAGATAATAAAAAAGTCCCATTTAGGGACTTTTTAAAACTAAATAGCTATTGAGGCTTATTTACTTCACCAACAACTCTATACATAGACTCATTAACTACGTATAAGTGCCGACCTGAACTTTCAGCTTCTTTAATCGCTTTAGAACGACATTCAGTGTCTGTTGAATCAAATAAATCCGGCGTACCACCTTCGCAGGCAAGATATTCTAAGTGACCACCTAGACTCCCATCAACACCATAGCCATACGTATCAAAAACACGGTTTTTGCTAGCATCAAAAAATAAATAACTCATATAAAATATCCTATTGTAGACATCGAGAGATGTGATTTAATTATCACTATGTTAACTAAAATATGAGTTTCATCCAAACAATTCATCGCAAAAAAGAAAAAGCCCATTCATTACTGAAGGGCTTTAAGGTACTTAAATTGTAACGAGATTACTTCGATTAAACATTAGCTCAACCAAAGAATCACTTACATCATTTGTTTTGGCGATGGCATGAATAATAGATTCTTTCTCTAAATACCCCGCCGCTTTAGCAATGTTAATATGCTCTTGAAAAATACCATAGGTTAACGATGGCATCAGCATGTAATATTGAGCCTCTAGTTCATCCCAAGTGCAAAATTTGTTCTTCAAGTATGTAGGTATGTCTTGATCTTTTCGACACCCTAGAGTCACACCATCATCCTCAATATTTAAAATCATTAAGGTATAACAACCCCCCATTCCTGATGAAATTTGCACTTGATCGTTCAAGTTCAACTTTTTGCTTGCACCAGTAGAAAACACTAATTTATTTGCGCTAACGATCATATTTAATTCCTATTTATGCATCAAAGGATGCTAAGTTTTGAGTTTTTATTATATATGAAACATGCATAAAATATAAACTTCAACATGCTAAAAACATTTTCAGTGAAAATATTTAGCCAAAAGCAAAAAAAAGGCTACCAATGGCAGCCTTTTAACGGGGATATTTCCACTACTTAGTTGCGATAGAAACCCACCAAAGGCAGGTTTTTATGAGCTAACTCCAAGTGTAAATTTCTGTTTTAGTATCAATTTCCAAAACATCTTTATTCCAATAATAACAGTGGATTATAGTGTAATCGCTGTTATAAGACCAATGATCAAAATCTGAACCTTCACGTTCACTAGGAATAGAGAACTCTTTGTTATTAAACCAATCATCAATTAATGCCACAATCCTACCCCTTATAACTGAAGATATGTTGTGGATTAACTACGACCTTTTCAACACCATCGATAATAGCGCCAATGACAATACGGCCACTATCTGGTTCTTCAAGCAAGCACCCCTTCCCTAGCTCATGCTCACGATTATAACCTTCTGGATCTTCACGATTATAACCAATCAATTCAATTCTATTTTCACCTAAATCAACATATGAAATAGTCCAAACAGAATCAATTAGGCGCTTAGTTACTTTGATAACTTGGTTCATGTTATTACTCCGTTTATGCATCTAGAGATGCTAATAGTTCAAATGCATACTAACCAAACAATTAACTCAACTCAAACCTAAACGGACTAAAAGCAAGTGAAAAAAAAGCCACTAATATATTAGTGGCTTTATTAAATTAATTAATCATTAATGTTTAGCATCGTTACAGCCGCCATCGAAAGCGTTTACTAGTATTTGAGGAAAGTTAAAGTACATACGTTCAATACTTTCATGAATCTTTCTCTCCAAACCCTCAGTATGTGGCATAACCGTATCAACAGTTAAAACGCCATAATCAAACCCACACTTGTTAACTTGATCTAAAGCATCAGCAGCTATGTCTAAATCGTCTTCACAATCAGCAATTTCAAACCTAGCTCGTGCAGCAATCAAAGAAAGTTCAATATCGGCTAACTTACATAATTGTTCAGTATTCATCATTAATCCTTGTTTAAGCATCGAGAGATGCAATTGAGTTAGTGGAATATTAATAAGAAAACATAGATAAGGAAAACATGAAGTTGCTAATAAAAAAAACCTCATAACATTGTATGAGGTTTATAATTTTTCTTTATTGATGATTACCAGTAAAAATAAATGACAACAGTTAAAATAGTGTAAGTTAAAACATGAACATATAACTGTTTCTTTGATTTTTCATAATCAGAAGCCAGTTTATCTTCATCCGAATTATGAAGGAGTCCCTTCATATAAAGGATTCGAGAATAACGGGCAGTCAGCGGTATAGAACATAAGATTAATATAATAATACTAAAAATATGCGTTATTGGTGTTAAGTCCATAGTGATCTCTTTTTAGTGTTGAGCATCCAGTGATGCGGTGGTTAGTCTGATCATTTTTATCTATTTATTTTAATACAGCAAATTTAAGTGTGCTTTTAAGATTTTCACTGAAAATCTTAAAAGCTAAGAAAAGCAAAAGGCCTAACATTTCTGTTAGGCCTTTTGCTTGTTACTTTTCAGATATAAAAAGCATAAAGCTTTTTCCGTAACTAAAAAGTTACGAGTACATTTAATGGGTTATATGTTATTTACCCAGCTCCAATATGTGTTTGAAGTATCCGACAACAAAAACATAATAAGGAAGGAACTGGATAATAATATCACTATGATTATATGAAAGTAAAACACTTAACCCTTTCCAATTCCGGCCTTTTTCATTATAGCGCTTTTCATAGGCGCAACCCCTTGTGATACCATATTCTGAATACCTTTAGCCCCTTTATTCGCAATAGACCCCATTTTATCACCGCCAACAGGATCTAACTGAGCAATACGAACACCCGCGACAGTAAAAACAGCACCTAACATAGTCACAACACCAACATAAGCAACAGCAATCATCATTTCAAGCATCATAACGGAAGTTACTTGGGACTTAACCACTAACATTGATATCAAATGGTCATCTAACCATCTAATCATTCTAAAGTAAGGTATCCACAAAAAGAAACCGCAATACATTAAAGTTAAACCCAATAATGGCTCTATCTCATATCGACTAACCAACATGCCGAGAGGAAGCATTGCCGTAATAACTAAAATAAGCATAGAAGTTGCAGCGGGCATTGCTTTCAATAATGCTAAATTACCCGAAAAATCACTGAACGCGCTAGTCGCAAGCCCAAAAGTTAGTGCGTAATCTAAAGTGTTAGCAACTACAGAATTACCTTCTGGAGTTTCATTATGAGATCCCAATAGCGCTTGAGATCCCATATGCTTGGCTTGAAGCAAACGCGCCTCCATTGTTGCTTCACCTTGCCCTAATAACTGCATTCGCAATATTCCCGTTAGAACAGCCATTTGGCTATTTCCATCATTTGTATCGCAATTTGCTATCCCGCCAGATTGCCCATCATAAACAACTGTTCCAAATAGCTTTGCAAAAGCTCCACACTTAGCAGGATCTGTTAACTCAAAATAGTCAAATAATCTGTCTTCTAAACCTAACTTTCTATATCTATTAGAATTGACTGTATCTCTGACATTTGAGGTATCATTCCACCAATCAGAACACATAGGATAACCAAAACCATCGGCTGTGCCACTAGGATTAGAACTATTAGATGCCCTTGCTGGATCATACCCCTTTTCCCCAGCAGCAACACCAAACCCCCAAACAGGCTTTGTAGTTCGGATTACTTGATAAAACCCCCCAATATAGAAAGGATTATTTGGCAGTTTCGCCTCTTCGGGTAAAGGCATATTACCTAAAGCTTTTCGATGAAGACGGTTAGCACTTAAGGTACATTGAGCCATAAAGATTGTTAGGTCTTCAGCAAGAATCGGATCATTTTCTATAAAATGTGTTTTCAATTCTTTAGCATAAGCCCTCAGACCATTATCACATGGTATTTTAGACGTAATAAGACTACTAACAGCAAGGGACATTTGTCGCCAAAAATGCCACCAAATAGATACTTTAACCTGATTTCCACCAAATCGAATATCAGCGCTAACCTCGTTTAAGGAACTTAATTCTGATTTATAAATAAATTTCTCAGCAGTTTCAATCACTCCTGAAATGCTGTAATCACCAGCAACCAAGGAATTACCCATTAGTGATGAATTTATTAAATCTTCTGTTGATTTTATTTCTTCAACACTTTCAGGTGTTTTATCACAAGTCCTTAATTGCATTCTAACTGCAACATCAGAGACATTTAACGATGGAATTGCAGCAAACAACATCACCATAGTCATAACTGTTAGCTTTATGTACAGCCTACCTACTTGTTGATGTGGTTGATCATTTAAATCATCACCTTCGTAATTTTCTCTTAATGCCCCAACAACCGCTATCAAAAAAGGGAAGAATGTCAAACCACAAGCATGGAGGGAATCCCATACTATTTGATAAAAATATGCACCGACGAGACCCGTCATAGTATCCATGTGCGAAAAGCCCATTAAAGTCACATCTAACCAATTATTCATAAAGGCCTCACACCAAACTGAAGATAATGAGCAAAATCAACCCAAAGAGACATAGGTTATTTCTCGCATCTCGCAACGCTTTATGCGCTTTTGGCTTTGAAGGTAAAACAACAAGCACCTCCCAATTCCACCAAACCAAACCAAGAACAAATAACTGGATAACTGAACTTATAGCTTTTGCAGTTTTAACGGAACTCAACAAATTGCCAACAGAACCGCCAGATACAACCCAACTATAAAAAACCGCGACAAATGCATACATTACAAAAAGCCCAAGGAAAGCTAGACTTATTTTTTTTAATGTAAAAATAGGCTTACGTTTATTATCACTCATCAAACACCTTCCTTACGCTTGATATAATCACTTTTTAAGATAGTAGGTATTGTGTTTTGATTTAGAAACTTCCTCATTTCCATTTCTTCTTTTACAATTTTTACCTCTTCAAATAGCGCTTTCATCCAGTAATCAACATTCTTTTTCACGGGATCAATTTGCGAAATCTCATTTACCATACTTGAGCTATATAACAATCTGCGCATTTCCAAAGCCTTCAACAACTCTCTTTGAGTTGCCATATCAACAGCTAAACGCTTGATATACATACTTGAATCACCTGAGTTAGCGATTGCGTATATCACTTCTTTTGTAATAATAGTACCAGGTGCGCTTACGCTCTGAAGGTCTCTTAATGTTGGTTCATAGAAATCAGTCCGGTAGTCTTGGACAAGAGAAGTTAAATCATCAACGATAGTTTTTGATGATTCTTCGATCATTAGCATTAAACCTGCACCTGGTTTTGTCGTCCGAGGATTCTTATTTGGGTCGGTATAAACTTCTGTTTCACCAAAGACATCAATCAACCAATTTTGCGCAGCTATCGGCGTAGGCCAATAACTTACATAAATAGGATTGCTGTCACTTATAGCAGGCGCAATCGTTTCACATTCACCACGATCAATTAAACGGTTATAGCCAGCCCACACAGTTTCGGACATCTTTATTGGTGACTGGCCTTCACCACCACGCTTATCACCACAAATCCAAGTTAAACCCTCTTTGCCTAGGTTCTTTTCCATATCTTTAACAACCGAACCAGCATCAGCAGTAGAAGACTCAGACTCTTGAGTGCCACCGCCCGATGGATTACTAGAACCAGTAAAAAAATCTCGATATTTCTCATAACCACTGGCTTTAATGAATTCATAATTGGGTTTTGATTTCATCAACTCATCAGTAATTCTCTGACAACTAGCAACCTCGGCTTGAAACTGATCTTCAGCAGAAAGAAGCATAGTGTTGATCATGTCGTATAGACCTGGATTTACGTAATGCAAAGCTAAACCTGGTAATGACGCAACCGTCCCCTTTACACTATTAACCATGTTTCGCTGCAACGAAGACCAACCGCTTTTTAATCCATTAACCATATTACTGATGGATATATCAGGATCTAAATCAGAACACATTAGATTACCATTGAAGTCCAAACCCCCTTTTAATCTAAAACGGGATTTATTGTACATAGGTAATAAGAGCGTATTCGCACCACCTATCTCATAGTAGAGAACGCCATCAAATGAAGGAGGTACAAGGTTTTGATTTTCAGGTGGCACGACAACAGCACTAGCAGAAAAACTCAAGCAAACGATACTAGTAAATAGGGCAATATTTTTTAACTTAAACGTCATTTAATTATCCTCCAAAATGTGAAATTAAGTACTGGCCTTCTTTTCTACAGCAAGAATATTCACGCCATAAATTCCATGCATAATTTCCATTTGTATCTCTTCTATCTTCGTAATTATCTCCTACGGGATTAGCCGCAGTAGTAATTTTGTTACCAAATAAATGGCATGAATCTTCTTGTTTTGGATGTAACATTTGATATTTACCAGAAGCTGAATCCCACTCTTTAACTTCCCCCGCAGGCCAATATCCCTTCTCACTATCAGCATTAATACTGATACCAACATGATTAAAGTCTTCAGCAGACGACAAACTAGCAATCCTAGCGGCCACTACCGCGGCCACTTTGTAATCATCAACGTGCGATACATAACCTGTCCGAGGATAAATATTGCCCCACATGCTGCGGAACAGATATTCCTCACCTTGAGTACGCTCACCAATTTTCGACTTACCTGGTGTGATGATGTTTAGGAGATGTGTAAACGTTTCAAACCCACCCGTTCGCCAAAGCATGTTGTCTAAATTCGAGTTGAAATATGGCAGAAAAGAAGTTGTACCAGCCTTACAAACGGCATAATCAAAAAAACCCTGTCCATAAATTGACGCCAAAGGATTACCGATTGCAGTACCAAATTTATAAGCGACTCTTGATTGGCTTTGGCTACCGCCAGTTTTTTTAGCTGAATTACCACCAGAAAAATCATAGCCGAGGGCGCTGTTTACAACATCAGACCAATCATCTGTAAAAGACATAAAGTCCCAAGTGTTTTTTCCTTTTTCGCTGTAAACAGAAATAACTACATCAGGAATTGAATGTGTAACCTTGACGCTTGGTCTAATTTGAACGGAGGGGGGGAATGCAGTTACTTTCATCCAGACGCAACCACCAGATATACGCCAGTTAAAACAACTCATGCTGAATGATTTATTGATAATATCAATAGTATCTACTGAAGATGAATTAGAAGTCGGAGTAAAAGACTCAAGTGGATTGGCTTGTGCGCCGAGGGAAAAAATACCATAAGCAATACACAATATTTTTTTTGAAATCATTTTCTAACCCTTGTTACCCATTGAGTACATAAAGCAGAAGCTTTGCGAAAACTACCACCATAAACAACACCAAAATCAAACTCATTTTCAACAGTTCTAACTAACGGATGACATACAAAAGCTGGAAATTTCTCTAACTTATAATCGTTCACAACCTTATTAATCCCTGCTCCTGAACGCTTGAGTCCATCAATCATATTTTTATAGTCTTCTGACATCTCTATTTTTGGCAGTAAAGATTTCGCAGCATCAAGCGAAGTAACACCATTCAATTGTTCTTTATTTATTTTGTCGGCATAAAAGAGGTGAGCATCAATAATATAAACGTCAGTATTTATTGGTTTGGTACTAATTAGCCCTAATTCTTCGCACTGCGCATATGTACAAAAGACCTCTATTTGGGCGAGGCTGTAAGTGGAAAAAAGCATAAATACAAGAAAGGTCAAAAACTTCATAAAAGGCTCCGTAGTAAAAGTAATATTTTACTTGAGATGTAAAGCCCTATTTGTTTTCAAATTTTGAAAAAAAAAACGCCTCTAATAATGGAGGCGCTTTTTAAAGGTACTAAACTTGTTGGAATTTTGGATTATTGGCAATTAGCTGAATACATCGCTCCATTTCCACATCACTAATAATCCCTCGTTTATTATCCATTATCTCAGCTTGGATTAGAGTTGAACCAGCGGTACGAGTACCGTATCTTTTTGCAATTACTGTGCGTTCGTTCTTCTCTTTATCTTCAGTACCCGCAATAGCAAGAGTAAAAGAAGGTTGGACGATACGTATAAGAGACGATTCACCACGAGTTTTATTAATAACTACCGCTTCAGTATATTTATACTTCTCTGCCCTAGCACTGGTAATTAATGCTTTATCTGTATCTTTAAGCCTAGCAAGAATAGCAAGTGCATTTAAATCTTCAGGAGGCGGCTTAAGAGCAATAAAATACTCACATATCTGCAATATGGCACTGGCCTCACCAACGAAAGAATTGGCAATATCCTGCGTTGCAGGCAAAAACCAAGCACCATACTTACGCCACATACGAACAATCTTTACAGCTACAGGGGCAATAATTGGATCTTTTAAAATTAAGTGAGCCTCATCCGTTATAACATAAATAGGACGAGGATCATTTAAACTCGCTTTTCGTTCAGCAACGTCATTAATCATATTCATTAATGATAAATATGAAAGCGCGAGCAAATCTTTGTTAGCATCTCGTTGAGCAAGACCAAGTTCAACATGCAAGCAATCACAATTTCTAAACGGGTCTGCTTTTTGATCTAGTACCCTTCCCCTTAAAGACGTTGTATATAATGACATTGTGTCTGCCATTTCTTGCAACCGCTTATAGACTTCTGGATTTTTTTGTTCGTATTTTTCACTAAGGACTCTAAGTGACTTTACTACATGAGTTGGCCTAACCAAATCTTCACTTTCAAAGTCAGCAAGGTTAGCTGCATGAATCAATGCGTCTGTAAGAAGCTTAACATCTTGTAAGTTAAACTTAGCCTCTTCTTTCTGATCACCACCTGTAACCATGATTTTAGCAATCATGATACATTCACCCATATAATCCTTTTTATCATCTGAGGCTTCACCTTGAGCATTATCAAATGAATTAATAATCCTTTCAGTAGTTTTTGATATTTTGAAACCTAGCTTAGATATAATTTGTTCATCTTCATTTTCAACACTTCCTTCTATATCTCCTTCAGAAAAATTTTCACTGAAAATTAAACCAGAGTTAGTTAACTCAGTGATCATTGAATCAATATACTCAGTGTACTTAGTATCATCTACAGCAAATTGCACAAAATCATCCCGAGCCTTTTTAGCGTTGCCAAATGGGGCTACTGGCTTAGAATTTGAATCGACACCAATATTTACGCGCTGAACATCCATACCTTCAGCATCAAGAAAATCCATCAATGGATCAAATGACATACCCGCTTCGGCTAAAAATATTCGCGCATTCTTGAATAAAATAAGCTCAACAATTGTCTTATTCAACGTGGCTGATTTACCTAAACCAGATGGCCCAAGCAACGTCATATGTGCATTACCATCATAATCCAGAGGATCGAATAAAATCATCTCCCCTCTTCGATTAAAATTAACCGAACATACAGCGTTAGTACGTGAAATACTCCCTCTTGTACGCCCCATAATAGGTAAAAAACGAATACTATGGTGATACCAACTTGTTCTACCTCGTTTCCTTCTAATGTCTAAGAAAGGGTCATAAACAAAAGGTAAGTTTCTCAAAAAACTTTCAATAGGAAAAAGGTTGTTTTGTGGACTAATCGCTTTTAGTTTTAAATCATTAGCTAATAAGACTTTTGTTAACTCCGTCTTAGCATCAAGCTCTTTCATGTTCTCAGCGAATAAATAGACACCCATCTCTGTTTTATATAAGCGTTTGCCTTTAGCCATCTTATATAGAGATGCCTTGCACTCTTCGTTTGTAAATACCGCATCGTCATCAGCGTGTCTTGATTTTTTTTCAAGAAGACGGATTTTGTCACCTTGCTCATCGCTATCTTCAAAAACAATGTGTTGAACAAATATGCTTCCATTTGGAAACTTATCAAATGCCGTAGTCACTTCACCATTTTGGAGATTTAACTTTTCAGCCGTCAATACACCAGGTTCAGGTATTGAGTTAAGGCGCTCTATTTGCAAAAAACGTGCTGGATGACCATCAAACTCTATAACCCCTTCAGCCGACTTTGTTTCGACTTTGCTATGCATCATAGATAATGCATATTCACCGTCTAAGCCCGCTAGTTCATCACAAGGACAAGGATTCTCTCTGATTAAACGATTAACATCACCATTTGTTGCAATAGGTTTGTGATTTAAAAGTCTAACCATGAAATTATAAAAATCAGCTTTACCCATTCGCTTTAACGACGCGAATTGACCTAATGCTGTTTCGATGACACCTCGCATTGTTTTTAAAGATTTTATCTCAGCTTCTCTTGTAGCTTCTTTTCCCTTCCGGTCTTTAATTTTAACACGACGATACAACATTATTCGATGTCTTCGCTTACCGCCGCGATAAGGACGCATAGCGGCGTCTGAATCGTCGCCCCCTTTCCGCATCGTTTCTTTAAATAACCCAGACTCACTTTCCATACCATGAAGCATACGCTCCATAGAATTTAAATAAGCAGTCGCTAAGGCAGAACCCTCCCATCGTTCGTGAATAGAATTTTTTAACATCAAAAATTCTTCTTCTAAAGAGAACTCATCTTGAGTATAAGCAGATAAAACATACTGACCACTCATTGCACTCTGCTCTAGAATACCCGCCGTAGCTTCTGCAATTTGGGACTCAATAACATCAATATAATTAACCTCAACACCTTCACTTCTTACTGGTTCAATTTCCCACATAGCGGCAACAGAAACATGATCCTCCAATAACAATAAATCATGTTCCTGAAGAAATTCAGAATATGGCAAAAAACCCGAAAAGCTGCGATATTGCTTATATAATTCTCGTTTATCATCATTAGAAATAGGCTCAAAATCATCCACTAGGTCAGCTAAAGATGCCTTTACGGTCTGAGCAATGCTGGTTAAATCTAATTTTCCAATTTTCATCTAGCTACCCTTACCTTGGTTTTATAACGTGAAGTTGATTATAAGTTGGATACTCAACACCGTAAGCAGGCTCCAAGGAGCCTAACTTTGTTAACCTAGGAAAAAAATAAATAACACGCCTTGGATTTGGGAGGTAATACGTTCTAGGCGCTAACTCTGCAATACCTTGCCTTACGTTAAAACTGTTAGCATAAGTATCATTTTTTCTATCAACATAACGGGTTAATTCATTGTCATTGAACCCGTTCCATTGTGATGACTCAAGGGCTGACTCATTTAATACTGCTTCTGTCGTAGTTGATGCCTCACCCAAAATACTGTCTTGAGATACACTGCAACCAAATAACAACAGACCAACACAAAACGTTATTAATAATTTATTGTTAATCATTGCCAAAAACTCTCCATTTCTGATGTTTCACTTGACCATTCATGAAATACCTTTCTTGCATTTACGTCATAATCGATCTTGATTGGCTGCTTAATTGAGATATTAATCTCTGTAGCAATATCAACCACAACAAAACTATTACTGTCTTTCCACATTTCATTTATAAAGTCTGAGGTCTGACTGAGACCACTTTCAGCAGCGGCTCCGGCAATGTAATTACCAGTATTACCAGTAACTGAAGATGAAGTTGAATCAGAACCTTTTTGTACCGTTTCCTCTGCACTAGAAAAAGCAGAAGCCGCTCCAGCAGCAGCTCCAAGAAGCGTGTTGGTGCCAATAAAGAAAGCAATATCGCTCTTAACCTCACCACTAATACACTCGGTTCCGGCTTTATCAGTAATCACAGCCAAGGTTGTACTATTAACTCCTTCAGCGCCTGAATTAGCGAGATTTGTACCGACTTGGGCAATGCGGCCATCATCGAAAATAAAGGTAAATGAAGTGATATAACCCCGCGCACATTCAAGGGGATAATTACCGACCGCATACCCTCCCATTTGAGCCTTAGCCAAATCAGGAATCCGAAAACCATTAGCTGCCAATACATTTTTGGGTACTTCTACAATAAAGCCCATAGGGTTTTCAACAGTGCCGCCTTTTGGGATTGTTGCTACTAAACGAGAAGCTAATTTTGCACCGAAAAGCTGCGTATTTTCAGGCAACGTAAAAACAGGCTTAGGTTCCACCTTTGATTTAACTTCATCAACAATAGTAGATTCAGAAAACTTTGAGCCAACACCATCAATCCAGTTTCTCGCAGTAAATACACCATCTTCGACCATAGAAGGTTGATCTATTGGGTATACCCAAGTCATCCCCTCTGAGTTTTCAACTTCGTATTCATAATCTTTATTCAAAGGATTTTTTGGATCTGAAAAACGATATCCATCAGCTTTATCAACCATATTTACAGTGCTGTCAGCAGCAGCGTTTAACTTTTCAATAAGCTTATCAACTTGAGAAGTCTTTTTAGCTAAATCACCATTTTCACCGTTCATCTCTTTCATTTTATTTTCAACAACGGCTTCAACTTCAGCCGTAATAACGTTTTCATTGGATGCAGGCTTTGTTTGTTCCCCAGTCAACATGCTCTGACGAAGCACGTTAATTTCATCAACTAAAGCACTAACCTTTTCTTCACGCTCACGATCTCGTGATAACAGAGTTGTGACTGTAGCGTTATTATTATCGCTACTAGTAACACTGCTAATGGATGGTGCCGGAGGCATTCCATCACCAACAGATTCAGTAGAACCATCACGAAGCAGCATTAACAAAAGGCCTACCACCGCAATAACTATTAGTATTTTAACTAAACCATTGGCTTTCATTAGCGACCTCTATTTGCAAAAACTTCTTTTACATCAGAAGGCAAGGCCTTTAAATGCAGAAGAGTAATTAACGTTTTGGCGTTTGGAGCAAGCTCAGTGTCAGAAACCAATAAATCGATACCAACCCAATTACCACGAAACAAGTTAGGATCAATTAATAGGTCTTTACTACCTTTATTTTCGAAAAGAAAAACAGTACCTATCAGACCCCCACCAGAAAAACTCTTGATTGGAGAAACGTCAACAAATGGAGCTTTATACAACCCCTTTACAGGCGTAAATTGATAATTAGATGTAAGCTCTTTAATACTGAAGGGACTGTCTTCTATTGCATGTTTAGAACCAAATTCTTGTGCTATTGAACGAGTTAAGCTTTGTGCCACCTCTCTAGGACTCAAATTAATTTTAGGCGTTTCATTTATAGACTTCTCTGAAGACTTATCACGAGATCCATTTTCATCCTTAATCATTCGTACAATAATTTCAGACTCAAAAGGTACGTTCTCAGCAACATAGTTAAAGTGCACGTAAACAACTGCACCTGAGTTTACCCCTTGAAAGACAACCTCTTCAGTACCAAATTCTGAATTAGCCTTTAGCGTGACAAAATTGGCCGCTGGCCTTACAGCAACAATGGATTTCAACTTAGAAGACATTCCTACACGCTGCGGCTCATCAAACCGTACAACAACATCTCGACCTACGGGAAGGTCTACATCAATAGGCGTACCACTAAAAACAGCAACCTTTGCAACAGAGCAAAATGACGTTAGCAATAGACCCACAACAAGTAACTTTTTCATTTAATCAACCAGCGAATTAACATGGACTTAATTTACCTCAAAATTTTCATTGAAAATGTTTTCGAAATTCAGAAACAAAAAAGCCCCAAAAATGGGGCTTTTTTTAGCTAAACACACTTATTGAATCAAAACAGGTTCACCTGCAAAACCAAGCACTTTAAGTCCAGTATCATTATCAAGTAAATTACCCGTATCAACTGCAACATTTAAAGAGTAACGATAAATACCAGACTTAACGATCACCCCCCCCAAACGCTCTTCATCTTGTACATCAAGATAAATTACATAGTTAGAATTACCTACCTTTTTTACCATCTTTGACGGCATATCAGGGCGAATCAATGTCATTTCACGAGTTCGATTTTTAAGCTCATTCAAACGGCCTTTTTCGTCACTTGAACGCTTATCAAAATCGCTTTTTAATTGTTGTGAAAAATGACTTGAAATGTAATTCCTATACATAGAAATGTTATTTGCATATTCCACTTCCCCATTTTTCTTCCAACGAGCTATACCCCCCAAAATATTGTATGCGAAAAAATATGCATAAGATTTATCGACCTGCCCAGCCTCAACAACTTGGCCGACAGACAAATCTGGTGGAATATATAGACGCATTGTTTGCCTTAAAGAATAATTATTAAGACAAACAAGCAGCACTATAGAAAAAAGCATAATAATAAAACCTTTTTGCGATTTTATTGTCTTATCTTTTTGCTCATCGATTTTAGCTGCTAATGACATTATCGCCCCCAATAGCCATCTTCTACAGTGTAAAACCTTTCACTTCCTCGAAAGAGACTCGAATTACACTTAAATAACTCTACCTTTATCCTGAATAAATGATCTGAATACATTAGTGGACGCCCTTTTGATTCCATTCGAATTTTTTCAGCTTTATACTTTGTGTAACCAATTGATAATGCAGCACTAAGAACTAGCCCCAACACAAAGAAAACCCCTTGACCAGTTATAACAACAAGACCAATCATTGTAAAAGGAGCTGTACAGAGAAAAGATTTGGTCACAATTGAAAACAATTGATTCAAACTCAACCCCATAAACGCAGCAGGCTCCTTATCTAAATACTGAGGAATGAAATCTTCAGTCCCGTCCATAAATTAGCCCAACCAGTTAGTAAAGTTAGTTGTCACATAAACACCTACCGCAAAGGATATAACAACCAAAAAGCCATCGGTAAATAAAGGCTCTAACGCACCACCAAGAGTATCAACTTTACCAGCTCGAAACTCCTTAATACTTTTCCATGTATCCCAAACCATCATGATCAGGCCATAAACACAAATAAGACCACAAACAGCAGCAACAAAGGTAGCAGCCGCACCAATAATCATGCTCAGCAAATCGTTGTCATCAACTTCTACATCAGCGCCATTGTTTTCCATATTCGTTAACGCAGCATGAGCCACATTGGAATAAGAATAAAGGACAGCCATGCCACCAAATACAGCACCATTTTTTTTCAATTTATTTAACATGAAAACTCCGTAAACAATTATTTAATAGCAATAAAAATTGCAACAAGGACAGAAAGAAGAAATATCAATCTAAAAAATACTTTTATAAAATCCCCCCAATCGTACTCCCCCTTATTTCTTTTAATCATTGCCTGCCAACTCAATCGCAGCCAAACAATCAAAAAAATAGCAACAAAAAAAGCAAGGACAGCGCTTTGCAAAACAACAGGCTCTGATCCCATTATGCAAGCAAAAGCCTCTTCACCCGTTGAGCCTGCGGCACCAGTAATCTCACAAGACATATTAATAACCAGTACTTTCTACAGCTAAAGGGACATACTGGTATGCCGGATTAGCTTTCTTATGTACCTTAGTTTGAATCTCAGTAATCATTCTAGAAAGATCTAATTGAAACGCTTCAAAATCGAACTTATCAGAATCACCTTGAGGCTCCCGTAACTGCAATTGATAACTCGCTTCACGTAGAGTAGACAGCTCATCAGCTAGCCAAAGCAAACCCTCATCCGAGGATGTTACTGGAACAGCTGCTAATGAACTGGTACTCATAAAAGCTAAGAGTATTAAGGCATTTAATTTCATATCCATTCCCTTTTATTAAACAAGACAAAGATTAAACAAAAAAAGCCTTTAAATTTCTTTTTAAAGTTTGAATTTTGATTAGAAATATTTTTTGTAACCAGCAACCATCGTAAAAACTAATAATCCAAACAAAATATAACCTGGTAAAATGAACGGCAAAGGGTAAGCGGTTACAGGCCAACTTAAATAACACATCATTAACCCGACAAGAGGTAAGTGTGAGTTATTTAAAAGCAAATGAAATTTTGTGGATGATTCACGAGCAAGGTTGAAACGCCTTAAATCTCGCTCAACAAGACCAATAACTACGGCAGCAAAGGTATAAATAACCAATATTGGAAGACTTGAAATAATGGTTATAAATCTAACCAAGAAAATCCTCATGGAATAGTTAGCTGTTTCTGCATACATTTGTGCATTTTCAGTGAAAATCGATGCAACCTTACCAACCCCCCACCCAAACGAATCTGGGACTGTCCACATAGAAGTTTCTTGAGTTTTAGTCAATAGTTTTAAAAATGAAGTGTTTCTCAACTCATCAGCCAAGTAAGTAACTTCTTTTTCTAAGGTTTGCTTTTCATGATTAGATCCTTCTTCAGGCCAAATAAAAGTCACTCCGACAAACGCTATAAAAATAGAAAACAAAACAGATATGCATGACCATTTAATCAAGCTGAAGAAAAAAAGGACTATATTAGTTAAAAGCCCACGTTCCTCATCACTATTATTATTACTGCTTTTGTTGTTTGAACTTGGTTCATTCTCTTCTCTCATTGCCATTATTGAACATGCCCCCTATCTATGCTTGTTGAATAACCTCTTTGCTTTTCAATTTCTCGCATCATATGTGAAAGATCTTTGGGAATATCATCTTCTTTATAAAACAATGGCAACTTAGCTTTATACCAACGAGATTGCGCATAAATAAAAGCTTGGCCTTTGGCTAGATCGCGGAAAGCATATTCTGGAATCAATCTGACTGTTTCGTATGAAGCTGAATCAGCATTGGCACTTTTAAACTGTCCATCTGCTCCGCTTCCCATTCCATCAGTTGCGCGTGAATCAGGAGTATCTGTAATCACACGAACTTCTGGAGTTAAATTGGATAAGTATTCTGATGTGTCATTACCACGTACTTTAAAAGATATAATAGTGCCGAAGTTACCTAACATTTGATTTGATAAATCTTGTGATTCTAACCGAACAGCACCGTCTGAAATTGTTTGGGTATAAGCAACAACACTTACCCCACTTCCACCCGCTTTGTTTAAAATGGGATTAAACTCTTTACCAAAGATTTCGTTTGCTTCATCTACATGCAAGCGAACCATTGGTTTTCTACGCTTATCACCTTTCATGCGAGGTAGGCCATTGTCTATACCAAAGTTATAAATTTCACCTGAAACAGCTAATATCTCTGATAAGAACGTGTTTGCGACAGAGGCACCAACCACTTGATCTGTTTGAAAGTCAAATCCGGCATATAAAATACAGCCATCACTAATTATTTGACGTAAATCAATAATTGGACGAGGATCATCTAAATCGTCATAGTCTGGTGAAATTAGTTCTGACTGTTTGCCTGTATTGAGTTTTTCTAAATGTGGTTTAGCTGATGCAGTAATTTTATCGTAGTAACTTTTATCATGTTTCAAAGCATCACTGAGGTCTTTTAACACATCGTCATTAGAAATCATTTCAGCTAAAGCTTCCGGCGGGTCTTGCAATACCTTTTGTAATGCAATCGATTTTGGATTTTTTGACCGTTCACTAGGAGGTAAATCTTTGAAATTGATGTTATCAGCAATATTTTGAATAACAGCTTCTAAATGGTCATCTGCAATTACTTTAGTTGTGTATTCTGTCGCTAATAACTCAGGATCTTTAAGGTATTTAGCAACTGTTTTATAAGTCATGGTTTTACCCATTCGACTATTTGCTTTTTGGGCTAAGTTAATAAATTGCCAAGCAAAGTCTTTAAATACTTGGGAATTACCACCTGAAGAAAGAGGATTAGTAACACGAGTTGCAACCTCAGTATCACGGTTATAATCGGCAATACCATTATAACGACAAGATAAATGGGGATAGGCTAAATGAAAAAAATAAAATTTATCTGCTTTCCCTGTTCGTTGAGCTTCAACAAACATTCTAGCTGCCAGTTCAATATCCCCTTTTGGATCTAACATAATAACAGCACATGATTGATCACTATTTTTAAAACGGTGAATATCTTGGCTCACCACAATTTCTGCGCTTCGCGTTTTACCCTGTCGTGTAGTACCTAGAACAAGAGTGTGAGAATTACCATCAGCAAATGGAAATAGTAAATCAATTTCTTTAGGCTCAACACCATGCAAATAAGGTGAACCATAAGTGTTGTTATCGTCTAACAAATCGATTGGATAGTATGGAAAGGGGTTCCAAAATGATTTTTTATCTAATGAGTTGGCAGCGAAGTTCATTAAAAAAGAAAGAATTCCCATCTTTGCAAAACGCTTAAATCCTGCCGAGACAGAACGCACAACATAGTACATTTTAGGGGCATTTCGGTACTTATTTGTTTGGTCGTTATTTAGCTCATAAAGACGTTGAGTATGAACAGCTTTCCACTCAAACCCTCTCCCCATATAAATTGACTTATCAGTACCTGGTAATTTTTTGGGATCTACATAAAAGCTATCTAACTTCCACAGCCCCATGAGAAAACGCCAGTGATTTAATGCATCTCTATGATAATAAAAACCTATGAAGATAAACATGGCGCAGCTGAAAAAAGCTAGAGTAGGAAATACACCTAAATATTTTGGTGAAATAGCACAAACTAATGCGCTTATATAACTGATAATGACGGCCTGCCACTCTACCGTAGGCCGAATATATCGCTCATATAACCAAGTATCACGGACGCTGAACATTGCCATTATTGATAGACTCCATCAGCGGTGATTAAAACTGGATAACGACTAATTGCATACATATTAAATATTTTATCGGATGAATAAGCAGGGATACCCTGCCCTTTGTAAGCAGCTAAAGTCTTAGCAAGTTCTTTGGAATTGTTAGCCTGCACGATCATCACAATTGCACCCATTGATAATAAATTTTTCCCATGAGACTTTAACCACAATAAAGATCTTGAATCACTTCCAACAAGTGCAATGGGACTAATTAAGTTAGTTAATGGCTCTTTAAAATCTACTGAACGATGAGTACCGGACTTAGCCGATGAAGGCTTAATGGGAAATTTATACATTTTATCGAACTGTTTTTCTATTTTCCTCATGTCTGGTGTTGGTATCTCATCTTCTTTTTCCTTTGGGATGATAATTGACAAAATACCAAGGGAATCAATCCCGCCAAAATCACCGATGACTTCAGCATGGATAGGGGTTGATGTAAGGAATATACCTATTATTCCTGTAAGAAAAGCTCTTTTAATGTTGCCCATTTTTCTTTCACCTTCGACGAATATGCTAAACCAATTTTAGGGTCTCTATTATGATATTTACCAACCCCGCACCAAGACTCACCATGACACAACTTAATCATATCTGCATAATAAGACGCTGATTCATTTAAGTTTTTATCAAAATCCAAAGCATCCCATAAACTATTAAACTTTTCTTTATGCCAAACCCATTCTATTTGACCAGCACCGACCCCTAGTTGTTTTTCGCCACGAATTACCGCCTCAATCAATAATTTATATGCTTCCATCTTATCTATAGGATAATAACTAAACCCTCCAAGGTTTAAAGCATATGGGTTAATCACCCAATTGCTTTTAGGATCTCCAGACTCGTGTAAAATGATGGCCGCAAATACCAAAGGATCTACCCCTCTTTTTTCCGCTACATCGAATATTTTTTTATAAATAACTTTTGAATTTCCATCAATCAAAGGCCTATCAATAATACCTGCTTGAGTCGTCCCAACAGAAAGCACACTAATTAAAAAGAAAATAATCTTGTACATATGGAATCTCCTTGCTTGCTTTTCCATCATCAAAATTCAAAGTTATTTTTTTGCTTTTGACCAAATTAGGAGGAATTAATTGATTTTTAGCCCACTCCACAATTGGTTTTTGATTCGTTTTTACGTCAACAAAAAATATATCTACCCCTGCTAAAGAATTATCTTCAATTCGATTTTTTAACCCATTGAACTGTTGAACACATTGAACACAATCTTTAGTTTTGATGTATAGCTTTACACGTTTTGCCATCCCACCTTTTGAAGAGAAAACCTCATTGACATCTATATTGTCATAAGCATCTAAATCAAATATTTTGGGATTACGGCCATTTTTTTCTATAGAGGCTTTGGTATACGCTCGAAGAGCATTCCCTAATCCCTCATTATATTTTTCTTCTGCTTCATACCATAAACGGGCATATCTCATACGGTCAGCTTCGTTGTCGCTTTCTGCCGCTAAAATGTAATACACATTTTTTTCACCACGGTTATAAAAAAAAGCGCTAGGACTTTCCATAATTTCATTAAAACGTTTTAGATCTGTTACCGTTAACCCCGTTCGCTTAGCGTCAGTTTCAAAATTATTTTCACTGAAAATCTTTGTATTAGTAATTTCATCAGCGATTAAATTAAATGAAGCGGTAAATGCGATAAATAAGACCACTAAATTTTTCATAAAATGCATTTTATTTCTCCCTCTAATTCATATACTCGTTCAACGCTAGATACTGATAGGTCAGCTTTTAAAGTGCCTTTTTCTGAATGACGTTTTAGCGCATATGTATCACACTTGGGAAATGGCAATGGAACATATGCATTAATTACCGGAGCAATATCACTCAAACTGAATGTACGATCTTTTAGATAGCGGCCATCCTCTATCTGATGACGCTTATCAAGGTCTTTTGCAGGGGAATTTAAATGTGTTACACCAACTGAACACCCCGTTAAAATAACGCAAGATAATATAAATTTAAGGCAATGTGAGAACATAAGTAACTCCCGATATATTTACCCAGACCGATTCTTTTGATGGCACACTTACACTACGTAAAGTCCAATCTGAAATAGTTGAACCAATAACGACTTGTTGTTCAAAATTGCTATCAGATACAGATTCGACTGTCAGATAAGCCGTTTTGCCCCACATACTGACAGCCGCGACCCTAAAAGGTGGTTGTGATAACAGCTCTTTTTTACGATTATTTTCTGTTGAAACAATTGTTTTTACCTGTTGAACTTCTGCATTTTGCTTTAATAAAGTAGCAGCAATCGTTTCAGTTGAGGTGATACTGGCAACTACATTCTCAGCCGTTTCTTTTGCTATGTTTAATTGAACGCCTTGGGTATTATCAATAGCATTGAGACGTTTATCTAATGCATCCATCTGAGTAGTGATCTTGTTTAATTGGCTGATAATAAATGAGATATTTTCAACATCAACCTCACTTAATTTTGTAGCGTTAACTACTTCATATATTGGTTCCGATTGAGTTATTTTGGGTAATGGTGGCTCTATAAATTTAGCAACATCACCCGCAGTTTGAGGAATAGAAACCTCTTTTGTAGACTCTGTTACGTTTTGAGAAACCTCAATATCGGGCGAATTTACAGGAATGCTTGTGCTTTTATCATCACCACCAAGATAATTAATAATCCCGACAGCCAATCCACCAAATACAACAATAAAAATGAAAATAACTGCAATTAGCGGAGCAATACTTCGCTTTTGATTAGTCTCAGTAGATTCTGCATCTGCTGGATTATTGTATGGATTATCACCTTCGACAATGGGTGGAACACCTGATTGCTCTTCATTTTCTAAACTCATTACTCATTCCTCAGTTCATTTGAATCGATTGCAATAACTCTTAATAAATCATCTCTAACAACAACAAAATCTGAACCCGACAATAAATTAAGAAGCTCAATAACACGCCCCTTCACTTCTCTTTGACTTAGAGGTAATTGTTTTGAAGATAACGTTATGAACTTTTTATCTATGGCTTCAAATTTAGCTAACGTGTAACCAGTAGGCGCTAACAGATATCGATAAGCTGACTCAATATTTTTTATAGATGATGGAAAAGTAACTTGTACTTTTTGCAACAATGGATCACGTTGCGCATCAGAGATCATTACCTTTTGTTTATAATAGCGACCTACATGGGTGTATCCATCATCAGAAAAGGCCGATGATGAGTGCAATACAGCCATCCCTAGAATACAAAACTGAATGATTTTCATACTTTGTAGCTCTCAATTGTTTCATGCAGAAATGTTTCTATTTCTGACATAAAATCAGATAATTTAATTTCACCATGCTCAACTAAAGTAAGCATCTCTTCCCAAACTGAAGTCGTTTCCACTGCTTTAATACTATTTGGTAAAAAATCGATAAACTCTTCAACATCTGGAGGCAAATGGACTTTACCTGATTTAATGACTATATTTTTTTTTCGAATTTCGTTATTTACAATGTCAGTTTGAGTTGCTTCAGTTCCCAAACCTGATTCTTTAATGATGGCCTTATAAGTTGGATCTGTTACATATTTAGAAGCATTACCCATCTCAATAACCAAAGAGGCTTCAGTAAAGCGTTTTGGCTTAGTCGTAGTTTTAGTTAACGTATTGCAATTTTCACAAACAACATTTTCGCCAACGGTTAATTGAGGTAAATAATTAGCATCTCTCTCACTATTAGCTCTTTCAAAAACAGCCCAACCTGGTTTAATTTCCGTTTTTACTGTTTTTTTAAACAAGAGCGTTCCCATAGTTACTTCTACCGTTCGCTGATCAAGCTCTCTTGCCCCCATAAATTGCTGTAAAAAACGCTTTGAAATCAAGTCATATATAACAAGCTGATTAGATGTTGCTTTTTCACGATCAAAAAATTTCACTGTCGGTATAATCCCATGATGCGCAGCTTTATCAGCATCAACATCTTTCCAACACTTACCAACAAAGCTGTCATCACAAAGGCCTATCAAAGGCTTATAATCAGAATGCTTAGATAAGTGACTAAATATACTTGGGACAAGATGAAGCATTGATTTTGGTAGATAGCCGTTATCAGTTCGGGGATATGTAACGTAGCCAGCATCACAAAGCTTTTGCAGCTCGTTTTTTGTGTCATTTGTTGAAATATTTAATTTCTCTGCGTCAACGTTTAATTGTGAAGGAATATAAGGAAGTGGAGCATTCTCTTTAGCTGTAATTGATTTATAAAATGTTACTTCAGCAGAATTTGATGCTAAAGCGGAACAGAGCTGTGCGGCATCATCGAGACTATCTAAGCCGCCATGCTCATTTTTAAAATCATCCTCTAATTCGAGTGTTGCCTTAAATTGGCCTGAACTACTATTAAAAACCCCTTCAATGTGATAATAATTTTCAGCTTGAAAGTTTCTTAATGTTTTTTCTCTTAAAGCCAAAATATTTAATAATGGTGTTTGAACCCTACCAACCGAAGGCTTGAAATTCAGTTTCTTACCATTAGATTTTGCCTGAAACAAAATCCCAAAAGCACGACTGAAGTTCATACCAACCAACCAATCCGCTCTTGAACGGCCTTGCTGCGAGTAATACTTAGCAATTGTTTCCGAAGATTTTATAGGGTGTTTCATAGCAGCACGAATATCAGATGCTTCATAACTTGAACATTTTACCCGTAGAATTTCGCCTTTATAATTACATAAGGCCATGACTTCACGCGCAATAGCTTCACCTTCTCGATCAAAATCGGTGGCAATAAAAACACGAGAAGCCTTTTTAAGAAGATCTGTAATAATTTTAAATTGGGCTTTCTTCTCTTTTACTACTAATAATTTATATTCTTTTGGAATGATAGGAAGAGCATCATAGCTCCACTTTTTATATGCTGGATCATAATAATGCGGTTCGGCCAGTTCAACGATGTGGCCTATAGCCCAAGTGACTATATAACCATTGCCCTTACATAAACCGGAACCCATAGTTTTAGCACCTAAAGCTTCAGCGTAAGCTTTCCCCTGTTTTGGTTTTTCACAAAAAATAACGTCCAATTAATAACCCTCAAATTTTATCAATGATAAATTATGACGTTAAAAAGCCTTTTGAAATGTTATCGAAATTTGAATTAAAAAAAGAATAGATAGAATGGTAACTATAGGGGATCGGGTAAGGCGGTGATAATTCTATACAAACTTGTGACTAGCTCTAACCTAGCTTTCAGACTATAAAAAAGCTGATGGTCATCATCGCAATGAAGAGTGGAAAGTAAAACTTCATGAGACACATGAGCACGACCAAGGCGAAATGAAAATAGACCTTCAGGCCGACTAACAATTCGAATTTTTGAATATGAATTATTTAAAAATATTTGACGCAAAAGAGATGTCTCTATCGGAAGGTATTTAGTTTTAATAAAAAAATCCAAATCCGACCGGAGACATTTTTCGTCTTTAGTAATAAAGGAGTTTATAATGGAGGTTAAATTGAGAAAAACACTTCTTAACTCATCAGAAATGTCTTCCTCATTTAACACTATTTGACTAAATATTGGAATATTCAAGACCTTTTTCGTATGACGAAATGGGGTACACATACTCTTCTGCTTCTACCAACTCATAATAGGCGAGTAACTTAGCCTCCAGAATATTATTGGTAAAAGGTGCATACTTTCCAATACGTTGTTTATAGCACTCCACCTCATCGGGATATAACTTAACGATGTTACCTTTTGATCTAACTTGATTAGTATATAAACTCAAGTCGAAAAAACGCACATTTTTATAAGTAGGAAATAGCTCAGAAAGCTCTTTTATTGTAAATCCGGCCTTAACCGCACAGACCTGAACAAAAGCTTCATCAACTTTGATTAATGCATCTACTACTTTTTTCAATAAAAGTGGCTCTTGCTTTATATCTAAACTGATAACAATATTATTATCTAGAAACCATTGAGCAGCTTGTCTAGCATGTTCCATTGGTTCGTACTGATACAAATAAGCAGCGTAATGCTGAATAAAAGTACTATTCAATTCACAATCGACAGTGGCTAACCATTTGTTTGGTTTACTAAAAACAAGGGAACGGGCAAAATGAACATTAATAACCGGAGTTGTTTCATGTGATACTCCACCTATCAAGTTAATTAAGCTTTGCGGCACGATACTAACTTGTTCTTTTTCATGATCGGATAATTGAGCAAGCTGCAATATTAATTGTTCAGAAGCCTTGCACATAGCAGCATCGCGCAAATCGCTATTCATATCAAAGGGCATTAATGTTTTTGAAACCCCTTGTTTCCGAACAGAACTAAGGTCAACTTCACCTAACTTAATATTTTCTATATGCTGTTTATATAGTTCGACTTCTAAAGGAACCGATCTAGCAGCATTACCTTTTTTTCTTATCTGATTACTATAAAGACTTAAATCATGAAAGCGTTTCTTCTTATATCTAGGAAAAAAATCAGAAAGCTCATTAATAGTAAAACCTGCTTGAACCGCGCTGATTTGCACAAATGCTTCATCAACCTGACTTAACGCATCCTTGATCCCTGTTACCAATCTTTGTTCACGCATAAGTTCTGTATCTAAATGTAAAACAAAATTATTATCAATGAACCATTGCGCAGCACGTTTTGCATTTGCCATCGGCTCATACTGGAACAAGTGTACTGCATATTGCTGTACGAAAGCATTATTCAACTCATAATCAACTGGTGACAATATACCTGTTGATTTATCTAACACTAACGAACGAGCAAATCTCTTTGAAATAACGGGAATCATTTCATTTGAAACACCTTCAATTAAACCAATAAGCTTTTTGGGGAATATCTTTACATTATCTTTTTCGTAATCAGATAATTGAGCAAGTTGAAATATCAAATGTTCCGCTGCTTTGCACATAGCAGCCTCACGCAACTCACTATTCATATCTAAAGGACTTAAAGTGTTTGAAACGCCTTTTTCACGAAAAGAATTAAGCTTATATCCTCCAGGTACTGACGTACCTAATTTAACTTTATCTTCCATGTCAACCTCTACCTATTAACTCAAAAGTCAAAATTATGTCTAAATGACATTAGTCTGACTTTTCGCCTTATAACGACGGTAATTTTACGGTGTGAGCAATATAAGAACAAGTTTTTTTATTACTAATTTGATTTTAGATCACTAATCTCGATGCAATTACCGTCATATGTTAAAAGTTCAACTTCTTTACAAATTGCATCTGGTAATGCCTCTACATTGAATCCTATAAACGTTTCGGATATCCCACTTAAGGCTTCCTTCCCGCGTTCATTAAGTATCAATAAGCCTTGTTCTTTCAGTACTTCAATCACCTCTCTAAACACATCTTTATCTTTTATTTTCAATGGACTACAGTGTTTCTTTACGTTATTCCTCCATATTTCTAAGGTGATCAAAAGCACCTTGTTAAAAACAATATCACCATCACTTGTGGCTAGATCAGCATAGTTAGGTGCAGGGGTTTGATTTAATGATATACGCAAGACTTCCATACCTAATTCAAAGTAATTAACCTCACTATTAGAAATATCAGCTGCATCTTCATTAGGAGGCTTTTTTGACTTGTTAATCAACGCAGACATAGCTGGTGACATTTGCAATTTATTGACATTAGACGGCTTATGTTTTGTTGGTTTGGAATTTTCAGTGAAAATATTTTCATCTGAGCCTGATGACTTTCCAAGATTATTTTCATCTGAGTCTGATAATTTTCCAAGATTATTAGGATTTTTCTTTATTGGTTGCTCCAACTCAGAAGTTCCTTTATTTATCAATGCACCAATATTCAGCACGTTCGGATTTAACGGTTTTCTCACAACTGGAGTTGGTTCAGTTGATCGAGTTGAAATTTCAGGATTAGCGCCAGCCTTTAAACTTGATACTAAAGTTGAAGGTTTATTTGATTTTACAGTGCTATTAAGCTCTTGTGCTTTAACCACTATAAGGTTAATAAATTCATCGGTTACAATAGTAAAAATACTGTCATCATTGTTTTGTAATGAGCGATAAACCAACCGCAACATATCAGGGAATAACCCAAACCATTGTGATACTAGGTCAGCGTTCATTAATAGATCATTTAATATAGCCAACCTTAAAGAGACAGCGACATCAACAGTTAACGTCAAATTATCCCTATTGCTAACTCTTCCAACTAGCTTGTATCGCTTAAAAAGGTAATCCTGATAGGCACTAAAATTATAAATTTCCCCCTCATGTTCAACTTGGATAGCCAAGTTTAAATTCTCATGAGTTAACACTTTTACAAGGTAAATTAATGTTAATACTAATGTACATATCTCACGATAGCGTTGCACATTCTGAGCATCAATACCGACAGGGAGCGTTAGCCCCCTGCGCTTCATCATCATCCGACAAAGCTGGTCATAAACGCTGTTAATATAAGCATCATCTTTACCAGCATTTTTTAAAATAACTGAAGTTCGAAGTAATAATTTTCCATACGTCAGATTTTTATATTTCGTGTCTAATCTTATATGTTGTCCGATTTTGTTTAAGCAAATGTCTAAAGAAGATTTACTAACCACTTTAGGCGCTTGATTTTTATTAGCATCAGACCTTCTAAACATCGAAAGAAATTTATTACTCATTAATGATATTCCTCATACAAGTCATAAACTCATCTTTAAATGATTGAGGCCAATCATTTGGCATAAGCAGCTTTGCATCGCTTAATTTTTTAACCGTAAATCTAGTTAAAAACATTAATGCAACAAGTTCTTTTTCTTCAGGTAGTTGAGGTCTGTATCCCTCTTTTAGAATATAATCTAAACAAATTTGAGCTAAATATGCACGACACTCAAATTTACCTGCTGCAATTAAGTTTATTTTAGATTCCGTTAAAGAAACTGTAGAAGTCGGGATTATAACCCCATCGAGCAAGGTTGGATTTTTTTGGTAATCCGCGAGGATCATATTTAAAGATCTATTAGCGTCTAAGTTTAAGTAAAGAGAAAGCTCAACAATAAACTTATATCGCAAACTAGCTACTTTCGTAGCTAGTTTAGAAGGGATTTTCATAGAACACCCTATTACTCATATCCAATAATTGTAACATCTACAATTGGTACTGTTATGATTGAACCAACATCTAATGATACTGAAATTGTATCCGGTTCAGTGGGTAAATAAACCATAGCTATAACACCAACACCAACAGGTGTTTTAACTCTAATAATAGCTTTCGAGGCTGTTCGGGTTGTAAATGCAGAGCCAATATCAGACATATCATAGTCATTATTAATTTGGCTATTATCTAGCTCTTCTTCTTGCTTAGCTTCTTCTAGCTCTTCTTCTTGCTTGGCTTCTTGCTTGGCTTCTTCTGGCTCTTCTTCTGTATTGGCTTCTTCTGGCTCTTCTTCTGTATTGGCTTCTTCTGGCTCTTCACTGTCATCGCCCTTATCACTGTTGTCATCATTGACCCAATCAGCATTTAATTCAACAGTATCATCGTTAAGCTGTGAAATTTGCGACTTAAGTGAATTGGTAAAAGGCATATTAATTTCTTTAACATCAACATTTTCTAAATGACTTTCAATGAAATCAGGATCTAATTTGTATAGTCGTGCAAGTTCCACCACAGGCCGTAGCTTTGCCCCATCAATTAAATATTGTTTTATAAATTTAGGTGCTTCTGCAATTATCATGTATTCAGAAACCCGTGATTGGCTACAGCCAATTGCGGCACTGATAGCTAAACCGGATAATCCATACTCTGATGAAAGATTTGAAACCGCATTAACTAAATCAAGTGATGAGAGTTCAGTACGGCTTAAATTTTCTGCGATTTGAATCAAGCGCAGCTTGTCTTCAGGCATATCGCCATCTTCTTTTACTAATGCGCTAATATTAGAAGATTCATTAAGTAGACTGGCTCTATATCGACATTCACCAACTACAATAATAAAACGCCCTTTGGTTTTTGGGTTTTCTCTTACAACAATAGGCTGGATTTGGCCTAGAGCTTTCAAAGAAGCAGCTAGCTCTGCAATTTCTTCAGGAGCAATTGTTTTTCGTGGTTGATCAGGGTCTAAATCAATTAACGATAAGTCAATTACTTTTACATTGTTAGCGTTGCCACTATTAGCTTGTTTAAGCAAGCTTGATAACGAACCTTTCTTTTTCATATTTGATTTGATGTCTGACATAATATTATTAACCTTCTAAATTATTCTGCTACTAAACCACAACGGCCTAAAACTTCTGATAATGCAATTCTAAACTGACGGCCTACACTGGCATCATTTCCAGATGGCGCTTTTCTCCAAGGGGGACGTCCAGATGTAATAGCCTTGTTAATTGAATTACTATATGGGATTTGGTTGGTTGTCATAGCATCACCTAACTCTTCACGCATGGAATCAATTATTTTTTGATTTTCAGGTGACTTTAAATCGATCATATTAGGGATAACATGTAACTGGCAGTTTTCATTCGCTTCTCTAATAGCAATGAATGTTTCAGTAAATGAGGTCAACCCCTTTTCACTGTAAGAGTCTGACTTAATCGGAGTGATAATGTGATCAGCAGCAAGCATAGCCACTAATTGACGCATACCTAACTGTGGGCTGCAATCAATAATCAAAACATCAGAATCGCATTTTTCCGCATAAGCCCTGATCCTTTCGGCAACCTGGTAAACTTTATCTGGATCGAGTTGTTCTACATCGGATAAAGCGTCAGGATGACTAGGGATTACTTTAATGAGGCCTGTGTAATAAGCACCAAAGACAGGATCGATAGTAATTGCTTTAGGGTCTGGAGTGTCATTACCTAATGTCACATGACCGTCTTCATCTTCAGACCAGCCGTAAAATGCAGCTGTTGTTTGTGAAGGTGCTAAATCAAGGTCAATATTTTTGTCACGAGTGAGCAACGTTAAAGTAGCATTACCTTGTGGGTCGCTATCCATGACAGTAACGGAGTGAGCTTTTCTAGGAATAGATTTACCTTTTTCAGGATAATTATCTTCAGCTAGAAGGTAAGCAAGATTGACAGATAGAGTTGTTTTACCGACACCACCCTTTTGAATAGCACAAGCTATAATTTTTGTATGTGAAGCCATTTTTTTTCCCTCGGTATACACCATTAAATTCAGCATTCGCTGTGTGTCTGAATCCAGACACACTCATATTATCAAAACTACGACACTATGCCAAGCAATAGGAGTGATAAATATCATTTAGTTGCTAAATAATATTTTCAGTGAAAATTGTTTCCTTTTTAGATAGAAAGAAAGTTAATAATATTTTCAGTGAAAATTATAGAAAGAACATAGAGCAACTATGGATAAGTGGATAACATGCCTACGGCATGTATCGTACTTACCATGTGCATATAGTAGTGCATAACAAAGGAGCATGTTATACACTACTATCTACACATTAACGTACTTACCCACTTACCCACAGTTTCAGATTATTAAGATCTTTCTTTATCTCTTTTTTTAAAGCATAGTTCGAGTATATTTTTGATCCTAAACACCCGCCCTATATAGCATTCTTCTTATAAATTATTTTAATTGGTTTACTAACAGACCATCTCTTTTAAGGGGGGGATATATAGAAGGGAAGCTAATGACACCATTCAATATAGCTGAATTCGCACCCAATAACGTTTAACGGTACTAAGCGATTTTGATGACGCTTTTACTACGTTGGCTTGTGTCAAAGTATGACTAGCAACCAACTTTTTAGCAGCATGGCAAAGTTCAGTTAATGTTTGTTGGGATTTGAATATAGCGGTCTTCTGAGCGCCTAATGCTTTACGTTCAGCAACTTCTTGAGTTGAAAGCTGTGGTTTGTTTTTGTAGAGAAATGACGGATCTACCCCTATTTGGCTTTCCAAATAAGATGCTAAAGTGCTTTTTGAATACCTATACCTTACTATTTTAGCTGTGGCTAAGTACGTTGTGAGTTCTCTTTCACTCAAGCCAATCAGTTCTTTATTTAACTGCTGTATGCGTTCCCACGCCGAAGCGTCTGAAACCATATGTTGCAGCGCAATAAACAAGATAAAAGCTGTACTATCTCGACTCCCTTCTTTAACTCCATTCTTTCTTGAGTGTGACAGAACCTCATAGTAGATGTTTGTCCACCAAGACCTTATGTTATGTTTTCCATTGTTTCGTTGGGAAATTAGACGGCTAGAATCAATCTTTTTAGTAGGCTTTGAGGTTGTACCGGATATGACATTAAGAGGATTAGGCTTCCCCATATCTGCCTTATCGCTGGAACCGACTAGAGTTAATTTATCTTCTTGTACAATTAACCCAAGCTTTGTAGCTAAACTGCTAAATGAATAGGCCACGTTTGGATTGTTGAATGCTTTTACTGTCCTACCACTATTGCCATGTATAGTACCTGGCATACGCATCACTCTCGATGGATCGCGAGACGCACCAACATCAACAGACCAAAGACTACCACCATTACTCAAACCATCTATGAGTTTGTTGGTGATACTTCTCCAGTTGTTAACTTTCCAGTAATACGCAGGGGTCATTTGGTAGACCCAATACAAATGAATGCCACCAGAACCGGAAAGCACATAATGTGATGGCATAGGAAGATTTGAGTTTGCTAATTGCTCAAATACCTCTTCTATAACTTGATTGGAATCTGCTTCAGAAAGAATGCTGTGATTAGTGGTATCTATTTCTAACCAATTTGCGCACAGCCCAGCTAATTGTTTTGTTTTTCTCCAGTCCCAAAATTGATTTGGAGTAATATAACAATCTACTGAACAGAGTTTTTCGCCACGCTCTTTAACCCATGCTTCAGAATCCATATAAAGGTCATATAAAGTAGTGGTTTTTTTCCCACTAGCTCTATTTCCTATGGCTCTCCAAGGGCTTTTTTTTGCGTTGATTCGCATTGACCAAGCATACCGACAATGTTTTTCATTGCCGACATCTAGATCTTTCAAGAATGTTGTTGAAGGAATATAAGCGTAATCCCCCACAACAGAAGGGGAGCGCAGCGGCTCTAGTCTCATAAAAGGTCACTTATTTTCTACTTTTTACAAAGCAAAACTTGACCAGAGAACAAGAAACACCTAACATCTGACTTGCGACGGTCTTTTTGATGTTTTTTTGGTAGGACTTCTTTGTTTGCTCATGTGTTAGGTCAAGGGCTTGATTTACACATCATTCATTGTTAGTTATTCATAAACATCCTTAAGCACTATATTTGAAAGCCCTAACCTTGTTAGGGCTTTTATCTTTTCTAAGCTGTATGAAAATTTTGGTTAGGGTTTTGAGTGGATATTGGTTGTAACAAGAGGCTAGTCAAACCTAGTCTTTGGGCAGTAGACCAAGCAGCATCTAAAGATCTAAACGCTCTAATTCTTGAAATATCCTGTCTTTTTAAATATCCCACCACACCATTTTCACCATATGAAATCTGTAGAGCATAATCTTCAGAATCCAATCGATTTGTAGGATTCATTACAATGATGCCATGAACAAGCTCACCATCGTTGATCAGGCGTTTTACTTCTTGCTGTTCAATCAATTGAGTTGTCATGTATACCTCGTTATCTACATATTTTTACTGATGATAATATTCAATTGCACCAGTTACAAGCAATAAAACCCTTTTTTTTGAAATTTTTTGTAAGCCCATGATTTTAATTGGTTTTGTCTTATGGTGATCGTTTTACTGGATCAATATGCCGCAAATCATTTTTTCGATCAAACTTGAAGTTGCATTTAAACATTTTTTTAAGTCTTGAAATGTTATTTAAATCTGAAAACAGAAAACAATTATAAGCTTCACGTTGTAGTAATTTAATGCTAACTGAGAACACCATTATTTAGAGGAACAGCCGTGAAAGATAAGCCTACATTTAGTCAGTGGTTTGAATCTAATTTCAGCTCACCAAAAGCTGTTTTAGTTGAATACCTACCTGAAATACAAGATGCAGCTGCATCAATTGGAGCATCATTACCAAGCGACTTTATTAGCCGATTACAGATAAGCAATCACAATAAGAACTTTCAATATTTACCAACAGTCAAAGGAATTAAAGACAGTAAGCAGTCTGCCTATGCGAGATTGGGTAAAACCATATTAGGTTCGGAAACAGTAAGCGTTCCAATTATTGTTTTTACATCTTTTAAAGTAAAAAATGGTGACGCGACGTTCTCACCCTCATCTTATTTAATCAGGGATTTTTTAGCAAAAAGGAAAGTCTTTAAATACAACGACAAGAAAATTGATCAAAAATACTCCGACAAAATACTGGAGCTTGAGATCGAAGCAGAAAAAAATGCTAAAGCTAACGATCTCTTAAAAGAGAAAGCTAGCACCGCAGTTGCACAACTCTGTGCCGCGCAGCTACGAGATGGATTCATACAAACAGTTAGCAACCCTGAATCTTACTTCAATGTCGCTAACCTACCAGTTAATAATAGAACTGAATTTATTTGTGCTAGAAGCGTTCGAGATATGCTTTATTATCAAAGCAAGGGGCAATGGCTAGAAACATATTCTGCATCGCCAAGAGATCTTATTATTCCAATGTATGATATCAGAGATGGCTCACTGCAAAACATTCAAAAAATAACAATTCATCGGCATGGAAATAAACTTCAATCAAAAAAACGTTTTCTACCAGGTGGCAGACTTGTTAATCAATGCAATTTCATCTCGGAAGTATTCAACCCTGAATGCTTCATTGTTACGGAAGGCTACAAGACTGGCCGTGTTATTGATTGCTCTGAAGTAGGCACTACCGTACCCGCATTTTCTGCTAATAACGTTCCAAATATTGTACGAGAACTAAGACGAATGTTCCCTGATTCGTTAATCTTTACGGCCACAGATTTCGATCTTGATGGTAGAATTTATCAAAACAAAGCCAAAGAGGAATCAAACTCAATACCCATCCCTGCCCCTACCTTATTTGATGGTGCTGATTGGGCTGACTTAGCGGAAGCAATAGGTATCAAATTGACAGTGGAAAAATTCAAATTGACAGTGGAAAAATTAAAGGAAATCGTTTTAATTAAAGAAGCAGGTTAATCTATCAATATCTAGTATAGAAATTAAAGCCCTTTTATAGGGCTTAATCTCAAGTTAATAAACGAATCTAA
>Ga0210044_10001048_pt1 | contig 42142 bp, 43 predicted proteins | sample CryGey13umfilter_2_FD_183959 | JGI IMG/M metagenome (GOLD analysis project Ga0210044, IMG submission 183959) | Groundwater microbial communities from aquifer in Utah, USA - Crystal Geyser 4/9/14 3 um filter (SPAdes) (version 2) | ecosystem: Environmental > Aquatic > Deep subsurface >... | reverse complement strand
CATAGGCCTTGAAGTCGCCGAAATACTTCGTGATCGCCGCCGTCAGCGTCGTCTTGCCGTGATCGACATGCCCGATGGTGCCGATGTTCACATGCGGCTTGTTACGCTCGAATTTCGCCTTCGCCATCGCCGTTTCGCCCCGTGTCATAAGGTGAGGGTTGTTCAGAACCGGCGCCCGCATACGCGCCTTCGCGGCGATGCGCAACCTTGAATGCGGCGGCGCCGCGTCTCGTAGTGGCGGGCGTGGGGGCGGGGTGGAGCGGGTAGACGGAATCGAACCGACATAGCCTGCTTGGAAGGCAGGTGCTCTACCATTGAGCTATACCCGCGCGCCGCCCGGCGTTTTCAGCTATCGCCGCCCCGCCGCGCTGTCAACACGCGGGGGAGTGGGGGCGCGCTCAGTTGCGGATGCGCTGGCGGTCGCGGTCGCGCCTGCTCGACATCGGCTGGAACGCCACCGCGACATGCGCCTCGCAATACGGCTTGCCCTGCTGGGCGGGCAGGCCGCAGAACCGGAACGCCGGGTCGGTCGGGTCGCCGATGGGCCATTTGCAGACGCGCTCGGTCAGGTCCATCAGCGTCACGCGGCGCGCGGTCTTTTCGATCTCGGCGAGGTTGGCGAGCACCTCCAGCCGCTCCTCGGTCATCGGCGCCGGTTCGCGGCGCAGCGGATCGCGCTGGGCGGGGCGGGGCGCGACCGGCGCGATCTCGGCCACCGTCTCGGCGGCGACCTCATCCGGCTCGGCGACCGTCTCGGCGACCGTCTCCGCCACCGGCGCGGGTTCGGGCGCGGGTTCGGGCGCAGCATTGGGCGCGGCCTCGGGCGCCGCAGTTTGCGGCTTCACCGCCGCCGCTTCGCCGCCTGGGACCGCCGCGCCTTCCGGTTCGGCGTCGGCGGCGCGCTGGGCGGCGGTGGGCGCGCGGTTGGACAGGCCCAGACGGTGCACCTTGCCGATCACCGCGTTGCGGGTGACGCCGCCGAGGGTCTTGGCGATCTGCGCCGCGGACTGGCCCTCCGACCACATCTGCTGCAACATCTCGACGCGTTCGTCGGTCCATGACATGAGGCTTGTGACTCCAGTATCGGTCGCGGGGCCGGTGCGGATGGGCGGCGGCGCCGCGTCCTGCGGCTCGACGCATCAGCCGCGCATGTTAGCTTTCCGGGCGCGCGGCGCAAGTCAGGCGGGAGAAGTGACCGTGATCGAGAACAGACCCGCCCCCGGCGTGCGTCGCTTCGGGGCTGTCAACTGGCTGGGCCTGTGGACGCTGACGCTGCGCGAGGTGATGCGTTTCGCCAAGGTCTGGATGCAGACCCTGCTGGCGCCGCTGGCCACCGCCGCGCTGTTCATGGCGGTGTTCCACTTCGCGCTGGCCGCGCGGCGCGGCGAGGCGATGGGGGTGAGCTTCGAGCAGTTTCTCGGCCCCGGGATCGTGATGATGGCGATCATCCAGAACGCCTTCGCCAACACCTCGTCCTCGCTGATCATCTCCAAGATCCAGGGCAATATCGTCGATACGCTGATGCCGCCGCTGTCGCCCACCGAATTGCTGACCGGCTATGTGCTGGGCGGGGTGGCGCGCGGTCTGGCGGTGGCGCTGGCGGTGGGCGGGCCGGTGTTTCTGGCGCTGGGCCTCGGCGTGGCGCAGCCGCTGTGGGCGCTGGCTTTCGTGCTGCTGGGCTCGGCGATGCTGTCGCTGGTGGGGGTGATCGCGGGCGTGTGGTGCGTGAAGTTCGACCAGATGGCGGCGATCACCAATTTCATCGTCACGCCGCTCGCCTTCCTGTCGGGCACCTTCTACACGCTGGCCGACATGCCGGCGGGGTTTCGCGCGCTCAGCCACGCCAACCCGGCGTTCTATCTGATCGACGGCTTCCGCTTCGGCGTGCTGGGCGTCGGCGACGGCCCGCCGCTGATCGGCGCCGCCGTGGCGCTGGCGGCGGTCGCGGCGCTGTGGTTCTGGGCGCTGCGGCTGTTCACGCGCGGAACCGGCCTCAAGGGCTGACGGCGCGATTGACGCGGCTGGCTGCGCGATTTACCAAAAACTCCCCGCTCTGCCGCAGGCACGGCGGGTTTTTTCATCGCCGCGCGCTGCGGAGGCCGCCATGATCGACGCCGTTCTGCCCACCTACGCCCGTCAGCCGCTCTCGGTCGAGCGCGGCGAAGGCTGCTGGCTGATCGACGCGGCGGGCCGACGCTATCTGGATTTCGGCGCCGGGATCGCGGTGAACGCGCTGGGCCATGCGCACCCGTATCTGGTCGCGGCGCTGACCGAACAGGCGGGCAAGATCTGGCACAGCGCCAACCTCTACCGCGTGCCGGGGCAGGAGCGGCTGGCGGCGCGGCTGGCGGAGGCGACCTTCGCCGACACGATGTTCTTCACCAACTCGGGCGCCGAGGCGATGGAGTGCGCGATCAAGATGGCGCGCAAGTTCCATTCCTGGAACGGCGCGCCGGAGCGGTTCCGCATGATCGCCTTCGAGGGCTCGTTTCACGGCCGCACGCTGGCGACCATCGCGCTGGCGGGGCAGGAAAAGCTCGTCAAGGGTTTCGGCCCGATGCCCGACGGCTTCGACCATGTGCCGTTCGGCGACCACGCCGCGCTGGAGGCCGCCATCGGGCCGGAGACGGCGGCGGTGGTGATCGAACCGGTGCAGGGCGAGGGCGGCGTGCGCCCGGTCCCGCCGCAGTGCCTGAAGGGCTTGCGCGACCTGTGCGACAGCAAGGGCGTGCTGCTGATCTTCGACGAGATCCAGTGCGGCTATGGCCGGACCGGAAAGCTGTTCGCGCATGAATGGGCGGGCGTGACGCCCGACATCATGGCGGCGGCCAAGGGCATCGGCGGCGGCTTTCCGCTGGGCGCCTGTCTTGCGACCGAGCGGGCGGCGGCGGGCATGGTGGCGGGCACGCATGGCTCGACCTATGGCGGCAACCCGCTGGCGATGGCGGTGGGCAACGCGGTGCTGGACGTGATGCTGGCCGACGGGTTCCTGCCGCGCGTCTCGGCGGCGGCGGGGCGGCTGCGCCAGCGGCTTGAGGGGCTGGCGGCGGCGTTTCCCGACGTGGTGGCGGCGGTGCGCGGCGAAGGGCTGATGCTGGGGCTGAAATGCGTCGCGCCCAACACGGTTCTGGTGGACAGGGCGCGCGAGGCCGGGCTGCTGCTGGTGGGCGCGGGCGACAACGTGGCGCGGGTGCTGCCGCCGCTGATCGTGTCGGACGACGAGATCGACGAGGGCGTGCGGCGGCTGGAGACGGCCTGCGGCGCGGTGCGGGCGGCGCAGCCATGACGCGCCATTTCCTCGACCTCGCCGCCACCTCCGCCGCCGATCTGCGCGCGATGCTGGACGCGGCGCGCGCGATGAAGGCCGCGCGCGCCGGTCTGCCGAAGGGAACCGCCGACGCCGACCGCCCGCTGGCCGGTCGCGTGCTGGCGATGATCTTCGAGAAGCCCTCGACGCGCACCCGCGTCAGCTTCGACATGGCGATGCGTCAGCTGGGCGGCGAGACCATCCTGCTCAACGGCCACGACATGCAGCTGGGGCGCGGCGAGACGCTGGCCGACACCGCGCGCGTGCTGTCGCGCTATGTCGATGCGATCATGATCCGCACCACGGCGCACGAAAAGCTGCTGGAGCTGGCGGCGCACGCCGACGTGCCGGTGCTCAACGCGCTGACCGACGACAGCCACCCCTGTCAGGTGATGGCCGACGTGATGACCATCGAGGAGCATCGCGGCGCCATCGCGGGCAAGAAGGTCGCCTGGACCGGCGACGGCAACAACATGGCGCAGACGCTGATCGAGGCGGCGGGGCGGTTCGGCTTTGCGCTGGCGCTGGCGACGCCGCAGGCGCTGGACGTGGCGCCGCGCTATCTCGACTGGGCGCGGCGCGAGGGCGCCGACGTGACGGTGACGCGCGACCCCGCCGAGGCGGTGGCGGGCGCCGACGCGGTGATCACCGACACCTGGCTGTCGATGGGCGATCAGGGCGCGGCGCGCGAGCGCCGCCACAACCTGCTGCGCCCCTATCAGGTGGACGCCGCGCTGATGGCGCGCGCCAGGCCCGACGCGCTGTTTTTGCACTGCCTGCCCGCGCACCGCGGCGAGGAGGCGACGGCGGCGGTGCTGGACGGCCCGCAGTCGGTGATCTTCGACGAGGCGGAAAACCGCCTGCACGCGCAGAAGGGCATCCTGCGGTGGTGCCTGGAGGCGGTTTAGCGCGCCGCTGGGGCGGGCCGCGTCGGTGGGCGCAAGGCGGCGGGCGCAAGGCGGCGGGCGCAAGGCGGCGGGCGCGCGGCGGCGGGCGCCGCCTTGCGCAGGGTCGCCGGATGCGCTATCGACCCCAGCTTGATCTGGATGATTGCTGCACGGAGTGCGCCCATGGCCCGCGTCACGGTTGAGGATTGCGTCGATAAGGTGCCGAACCGGTTCGACCTGGTGTTGCTGGCGGCGCACCGGGCGCGGGAGCTGTCGTCCGGCGCGCATGAGACGGTGGACCGCGACAACGACAAGAACCCGGTCGTGGCGCTGCGCGAAATCGCCGAGGAGACCATCCCCGTCGAGGACCTGCGCGAGCACGCCATCGAGGCGCTCCAGACCCAGATCGAGGTGGACGAGCCGGAAGAGGACCGCATGGCCGCGCTGATGGGCGCGCCCGCGCCCGACCGCCCCGCCGACGATCTGTCGGAGGAGCAGCTTCTGCGCGCGCTGCTGGCCGAGCAGGGCGGGCGCTGAGGCGCGCCTGAGGCGCCCCCTTCGGCGCGATAGGGGCGCGGCCCCGGCAGGGGAACCCGTGCGATGATCCGGCAATACGAACTGGTTGACCGGGTCCGCGCCTATAATCCCAACACCGACGAGGCGCTGCTGAACCGCGCCTATGTCTTCGGCGCCAAGGCGCACGCGACCCAGACCCGCGCCAGCGGCGAGCCGTATTTCGGCCACCCGCTCGAAGTCGCCGGGATTCTGACCGACCTCAAGCTCGACGACGCCTCCATCGTCACCGCGCTGCTGCACGACACCATCGAGGACACCGAAGTGACGCGCGACGAGATCGCCGCGCTGTTCGGCGACGAGATCGCGCAACTGGTCGATGGCGTCACCAAGCTCACCCGGCTGGAGCTGACCAGCAAGGAGGCGGCGCAGGCGGAGAACTTTCGCAAGCTGCTGATGGCGATGGCGCGCGACGTGCGGGTGCTGCTGGTCAAGCTGGCCGACCGGCTGCACAACATGCGCACGCTCGACGCGCTGCGCCCCGACAAGCGGGTGCGCATCGCGCGCGAGACGATGGAGATCTATGCGCCGCTGGCCGGGCGCATGGGGATGCAGCACATGCGCGAGGAGCTGGAAGACCTCGCCTTCACCGTGATCAACCCCGAGGCGCGCACCTCGATCATGCGCCGCTTCCTCAAGCTGCGCCGCGAGACCGGCGATCTGATCCCCGCCATCACCGCCGCCATCGAGGAGGCGCTGTATGAGGCGCATGTCCCCGCGCGGGTGTTCGGGCGCGAGAAGCGGCCCTATTCGGTGTGGCGCAAGATGGAGGACAAGGGCGTGGGCTTCTCCCAGCTCTCCGACATCTACGCCTTCCGCATCGTCACCGAGGACGAGGACGGCTGCTATCGCGCGCTGGGCGCGCTGCACCGGCGCTGGCGCGTGGCGCCGGGGCGGATCAAGGATTACATTTCCGGGCCGAAATCCAACGGCTACCGGTCGCTGCACACCACCGTCTATGGCCCCAACGGGATGCGCGTTGAGATGCAGGTGCGCACCCGCGAGATGGACGACGTGGCCGAAACCGGCGTCGCCGCGCACTGGGCCTATCGCAACGGCGCCCGCGCCGAGAACCGCTTCGCGGTCGATCCCTTCACCTGGCTGCGCGATCTGGCCAAGCGCAGCGAGAGCGGCGAGACGGCGCAGGAGTTCATCGAGCACGTCAAGCTCGACATGTTCCACGATCAGGTTTTCTGCTTCACCCCCAAGGGCGACGTGGTGCCGCTGCCGCGCGGCGCGACGCTGATCGACTTCGCCTACGCGATCCATTCGCGCATCGGCGATTCATGCGTGGGCGCCAAGATCGACGGGCGCCGCGCGCCGCTGTGGACAAGGCTGCGCAACGGCCAGCAGGTCGAGATCATCCGCGCCGAGGCGCAGCGCCCCTCGCCGGTGTGGATGGACATGGCGGTGACCGGCAAGGCGCGCGCCGCCATCAAGCGCGCGCTGCGCGAGGACGCGCGCGAGGGCAACATCCGCCAGGGCCGCGACATTGCGCGGCAGGCCTTCGAGCGGCGCGGCAAGGAGATCACCGACAAGGCGCTGGAGAGCGCCGCGCGCAAGCTGGGCAAAAGCGGCGTGGACGATCTGCTGGAGGCGATCGGCGCCGGCGAGGTGGCCGGGCGGCGCGTGGTCTCGATCGTCTATCCCGCGCAGGACGGCGAGCCGCCGGAGCCGCTGTCGGAGCCGGGCGCGCCGGTGGTGCGCGGCGTGCGGCGCGGCGTCGCGGTCCGCTTCGGGGCCTGTTGCCGCCCGGTGCCGGGCGACCGCATCGTCGGCATCCTCGACGAGGCGGGCGTGGAGGTTCACGCCATCGACTGCCCGGTGCTGGAGACGCACGAACACCAGCTCGACCGCTGGCTGGACCTGCGCTGGGACGAGGACGCGGGCCAGTTCGCCACCCATCTCGCCCGCATCGCGCTGACGCTGTCCAATGAGCCGGGGGCGCTTGCGCGGATCTGCGCGCTGATCGCCGAGCAGCGCGCCAACATCGCCAACCTTGTCACGGCGGAGCGGACACCCGATTTCTTCAGGATGTTGCTCGACGTGGAGGTTCGGGATGTTAAACATCTCGCCGGTATCCTCTCGGCGCTGGAGGCGCAGCCCATCGTCAGCGCGGCGGCGCGCAGTCGCGGGGCGGATTGTCAGGAACCGGGGGCTTTGGACAGGGTGAGCGTGAAGCGGTGACGGGCGCAGGCATCAGCGACTTTCGCGACGCGGAGACGGCGGCGCGATGATCTTCAAACGCCGCAACCCGCTCAGCCTGCTGCGGCGGGTGCGTGATTTCGTTGCGCCGCGCAAGGGCTGGCGGCGCGGCTTCGCCTATGTCGGGCGGCGGGTGCAGCGGCTGCCCGACACGCCGCATCGCATCGCGCTGGGCTTCGCCTGCGGCGTGATGGCGTCGTTCACGCCGCTGTTCACGCTGCATTTCGTCGTCGCCGCCCTGTTCGCGCTGATCGTGCGCGGCAATGTGCTGGCCTCGGCGCTGGGCACGTTCGTCGGCAATCCGGTCACGTTCCCGTTCATCGCCGGCGCCGCGCTGACGCTGGGCAACTGGATGCTGGGGCATGGCGTCGATCCGGCGCAGTTCCATGTCGGGCTGGTGTTCAGCCATTTCGACAAGTTTCTCGACACGATCTTCTGGCCCTATCTTGTCGGCGGGCTGGCGCCGGGGCTTGTGGCGTCGGGGATCGTCTACGCCTTGCTGCGTCCGCTGATCGCGGCGTATCAGAACCGCCGCCGCCTCAAGCTGATGGCCGCCGCCAAGCGCACCGTGGAGGCGCGCCTGCGCCGCGCCCGCCCGGCGCCGCCGGTCGCCGATCCGGCGGAATGACCTGAACCGATCACGTTGGCCGATCACGGTGGCCGATCACGCTGGAAGATCACGATGGCCGATCACGATGGAGAGACTGAGATGACCCGCCTGACCACCCCTGTCGGCCCGCTGCGGCTCGGGGTCAACATCGACCACGTCGCCACCATCCGCAACGCGCGCGGCGGCGCCCACCCCGACCCGGTGCGCGCCGCGCGCGCGGCGGCGGCGGCGGGGGCGGACGGCGTCACCGCGCATCTGCGCGAGGATCGCCGCCACATCGCCGACGCCGACATCGACGCGCTGACGCAGGCGCTGCGCGATCTGGGCCTGCCGCTGAACCTGGAGATGGCCGCGACGCCGGAGATGCAGGCGATCGCGCTGCGCCACCTGCCGCACGCGGTGTGTCTGGTGCCGGAGAAGCGCGAGGAGCGCACCACCGAAGGCGGGCTGGAGGTGGCGCGCGAGGAGAACCGGCTGGCGCATTTCATTGCGCCGCTGCGCGCGGCGGGCTGTCGCGTGTCGATCTTCATCGCCGCCGACGAGCGCCAGATCGAGGCCGCCGCCCGCATCGGCGCGCCGGTGATCGAGTTGCACACCGGCGCCTATTGCGACGCCCACAACGAGGGGCGGACCGCGGCGCGCGACGCGGAGCTTGCGCGCCTGCGCCGCTGCGCCGCCTTCGCGCACGGGTTGGGGCTGGAGGTCCACGCCGGGCACGGGCTGGCCTATGACACCACGCCCCCGGTCGCGGCGTTCCCCGAGGTGCGCGAGCTCAACATCGGCCATTTCCTGGTGGGCGAGGCGATCTTTTCCGGCCTCGACAGCGCGATCCGGCGGATGCGCGACGTGATGGACCGCGCGCGGCGGGCGGCGTTCGGAGACGGCGCGGCGTGATCCTGGGCATCGGCGCCGACCTCGCCGACATCCGCCGCATCGAGGCGACGATGGCGCGGTTCGGGGCGCGGTTCATCGACCGGGTGTTCACCGATGTCGAGCAGATCAAGTCCGACCGCCGCCGCGACCGCGCCGCCAGCTACGCCCGCCGCTGGGCGGCCAAGGAGGCCTGCGCCAAGGCGCTGGGCACCGGGCTGCGGATGGGCGTCGCGTGGCGCGAGATGGGGGTGGTCAACCTCGACAGCGGCCAGCCGACCATGGCCCTGACCGGCGGCGCCGCCGAACGACTGGCGGCGATGACGCCCGACGGCCGCGCGGCGCGCATCCATGTCACGCTGACCGACGATCCGCCCTATGCGCAGGCTTTCGTGGTGATCGAGGCGCTCTGAGGCCCGCCGCGCCGCCTATGCGCCCTGCGCGGCGCCGCCCAGCGCCTTGTCGATCGCGGCGCACAATGCGTCGATCTCGAACGGCTTGCCGATGTGGGCGTCCATGCCCGCCGCATAGCAGGCGTCGATCTCGCCCTCCAGCGCCTCGGCGGTCAGCGCCACGATGGGCGTGCGCGGGCGCGCGGTTTCGGCCTCCTCGGCGCGGATCGCGCTCGCCGCCTCGCGCCCGTCCATCACCGGCATCCGCACGTCCATCAGGATCAACGCGAAATCGCCCGCGCGCCATGCCTTGATCGCATCGGCGCCGTTCTCGACAAAGGTCAGCGCGTAGTGCGGGCGCACATGGCCAAGCAGGCCGGCGAGCACAACCTGATTGATCTCGTTGTCCTCGGCGGCGAGCACCCTGATCGGGGTGGCGGGTGCGGTCATGCTCAACTCCAAATTGAAAGCGCGCTACAGTGGGCAACTTGCGACACCCTAGTTGCGGAAACGTTAGCCGAACGTCAGCGCCTCTCCGCCTTGACACCGCGCGCCGCCGCGCGCGACAAGCGGGGCGATCCACCCACAGCGGACAGGGCGCTCCATGGCCAAGGCGAAGACGAAAAAGAAGGAGGGGTTCGGCGAACTCCTCAAGACCATCGTCTATGCCCTGCTGATCGCGGGCGTTTTCCGGACCGTGCTGTTCCAGCCATTCTGGATTCCCTCCGGCTCGATGAAGCCGACCCTGCTGATCGGCGACTATCTGTTCATATCGAAATACGCCTACGGCTATTCAAGCGTGTCGTGCCCCACGGTGTTCGGCGTCAACCTGTGCCCGTTCATCCCCGGCCGCATCCTCGCCTCCGACCCCGAGCGCGGCGACGTGGTGGTGTTCAAACACCCGCGCACCGCCGAAGACTATATCAAGCGGCTGATCGGCCTGCCCGGCGACACGGTGCAGATGCGCGGCGGCGTGCTGCACATCAACGGCAAGCCGGTGGGCATGGCGCGCGGCGGCGTATTCCTGGACCCCGCGTTCGGCATGTGCGCCGACAGCCGCATCGTCGGCGACCGGCGCTATTGCGCGCTGCAGGAGTGGACCGAGACGCTGCCCAATGGCGTGTCGCATCCGGTGCTCAATACGGCGGACGGCATGGGCTTTGACGACACCGTGGAGTTCCGCGTGCCGGAGGGGCATTTCTTCTTCATGGGCGACAACCGCGACAACTCCCGCGACAGCCGTGAGCCGCGCGCGGCGGGCGGCGTGGGGTTCGTGCCGTTCGAGAACCTCGTCGGTCGCGCGGAAGTGATCGCCGTGTCCGCCGACGGGCCGTTCTGGGCGGTGTGGAACTGGCGCTTCGGGCGCACCTTTCAGGCGATCAACTGAGCGCGATGGCCGAGCCGCCCGCCCTCGACGCGCTGTTCGCCCGGCTTGGCCGCAGCGTGGGGCGCGACCTGATCGACGCGGCGCTGACGCATCCTTCCGCCGGCGGCCCGGCGCGGCCCGACTATCAGCGGCTTGAGTTTCTCGGCGACCGGGTGCTGATGCTGGTGATCGCCGAGGCGCTGCTCAACCGCTGGCCCGGCGAGGCGGAGGGCAAGCTGGCGCCGCGCCTCAACGATCTGGTGCGCAAGGAGACCTGCGCCGCCGTGGCGAGCGACCTCAACCTCGGCGCGCATCTGCGCATGGAGCGCTCCGACAGCAAGGCGGGCGGGCGCAAGCGGCTGACCACGCTGGGCGACGCGATGGAGGCGGTGATCGCCGCCGTCTATCTCGACGCAGGCTTCGAGGCGGCGCGCGAGGTGATCCTGCGCCACTGGGGCCCGCGCATCGCCGCGCAAGGGTCGGTCGCGCCGCAAGACCCCAAGTCCGCGCTCCAGGAATGGGCCGAGGGGCGGGGGCTGGGCAAGCCGGTCTATGCGCTGGTGTCGCGCGACGGCCCCGACCATGCGCCGCGCTTCGTGATCGCGGCGCAGCTGACCAACGGCGCCGCCGCGCAAGGCGTGGCCGCCTCGAAGCGCGAGGCCGAGAAGGCCGCCGCCGCCGCCCTGCTGGAAAGGCTCGCGCATGACTGACCCCACCCCCGGCGACGAGGCGCCGCGCTGCGGATTTGTCGCGCTGATCGGCGAGCCGAACGCGGGCAAATCGACGCTGCTCAACCGCATGGTCGGCGCCAAGGTCTCGATCGTGACGCACAAGGTGCAGACCACGCGCGCCCGCATCCGCGGCGTCGCGATCGAGGGCGCGGCCCAGATCGTGTTCGTGGACACGCCCGGCCTGTTCCGCCCGCGCCGCAGGCTGGACCGCGCCATGGTCGCCGCCGCCTGGGCGGGCGCGGGCGACGCCGATCTCGTGTGCCTGATGGTCGAGGCGCATCGCGGGCTGACGCCGGGCGTCAAGGCGATCCTGACCGCGCTGGACGAACGCGCCGCCGGGCGCCCGGTGGCGCTGGTGATCAACAAGATCGACCGGGTGCGGCGTGAGGACCTGCTGGCGCTGACCGCGCAGATGAACGCCCAGCGCGATTTCACCGCGACCTTCCTGATCTCGGCGGAGAAGGGCGACGGCGTGGCCGACCTGCGCGCCTGGCTGGCGGCGCAACTGCCGCCGGGCCCGTGGCACTATCCCGCCGACCAGATCGCCGACGCGCCGATGCGCCAGATCGCCGCCGAGATCACCCGCGAAAAGCTGACGCTGCGTCTGCATGAGGAACTGCCCTATCAGCTGACCGTCGAGACCGAAGCCTGGGAGGAGCGCGCCGACGGCTCCGCCCGCGTCGATCAGGTGATCTATGTCGGGCGCGAGGGGCACAAGGGCATCGCGCTGGGCAAGAAGGGCGAGACCATCAAGGCGGTGGGCGCCGCCGCCCGCGCCGACATCGCCGAAGTGCTGGGCCGCCCGGTGCATCTGTTCCTCACGGTGCGGGTGCGCCCGAACTGGGAGGGTGAGCGCGAACGCTACAGCGCCATCGGGCTGGACTGGTCGGACGGCGAGGCGTGACGGCGCGGCTCTCCACCGATTTCTGGGTCGGCGCCTACCGCGCCCGCCTCGCCGCCGCCGACATCCCCTGCTACCTGACCCGCAAGGGCGATCCGACGGCGGGGGCGGTGCTGGTGAAGCTCGCCACGCTCGACGGCGCGGCCAGGCTCTATGGCCGCGCCTATGGCCCCGACGGCGCGCGCATCTGGGCGCTTGTGGCGCAAGGCCCCGAGCGGGAGGTGGACGCCGCCGCCGCCCGCCAGCGCGAGCATGACCCCGACGTCTGGCTGATCGAGATCGAGGACCGGCAGGGCCGCACGCTGCTGGAGGACGAGGGGCTTTCGGCTTAGCGGGCGGCGCTCTCCGTCCTCTCGCCCTTCGCAGGCGCGCAAGGCCGCATTCAACGCCCGAACAGCGACCGGACGCCGCCGCCAAGCGTCTCCGCCGCGCCGCCAAGCGCGTCGCCGAGGGCGCCGCCAAGCGCGCCGGCGGCGCCGCCGATCGCGCCCAGAGGGGTGGCGGGCGCGCGTGCCCCGGCCGCCAGCGCGGCGGCGCATCCGACCGGCTGATCGCCCTGGCCCATCGCCAGCACCGCGATCGTGCCCAGCGGGTTGACCACCACGCCGGCGACGGTGGCGACGGTTGACAGCAGATCGGCGGGCGCCGCGGCCACGGTCGGCGCGGCGAGCGCGCCGCCGATGCGCAGCGTGACGCTGAGCGGCGCCAGCGCCGCCTCGCGCGGGCGCACGCCGACCACCAGATCCAGCGTCTCGCGGCGCAGGTTGACGGTTCCGCGCCCCGAGGCGATCAGCGGGCGGCTGTCGAGCACGCCCCCGGTCATGGTGGCGATCCCGTCGTCGAGCCGCCAGCGCGCCAGCCCGCAGCGGATCGGACTGGCGCCGTCGCGGCCGAGGATCGGCTGGAGAAACCGGCCCATGTCGCGGATCAGCGGCGCGGCGCCGCGCAGGCGGATCGCGCCGCCGTCCAGCCGCATCTCGGCGGTTCCGCTCAGGCTGGCGGCGAGCGCCCGCGTGTCGCGCCCGGCGCCCGACACATCCAGACTCGCGCCCAGCGTGGCGGCGGAGAGGTCGAGCGCGCCCGCGCGCGGCGCGATCGCGGCGGCGGCGAGGCCGTCGGCCTCCAGCCGCAGCGTGGCGCGCGGCGGCGCGCCGTCCGGCGACGGCGCGTAAGAAGCGGCGCCGCTGATCCGCCCCCCCGCCACGCCGCCCTCAAAGCGCGTCACCCGCAGCGCGCGTCCCGCAAGCGCCGCCTCTAGGCGCACGTCATCCAGCGCAAGGCCGTCGGGCAGCGTGACGCGCTGCGCCGTCGCAGACAGCGTCAGCGCGATGTCGGGCAGGGGCGCCTGCGGCAGCGGCGCGGCGGGGATCAGGCGGCCATCGCCCGCAGGCGCGCGCGGCTCGGGCGGCGCCGCACCCAGCGCGGTGAGGTCAAGCGCGTCGATCTCCAGCGTCAGCGACAGTTCTGGCGGCGATGCGCCGGGGTCCGCCGTCGCCGCGCCGGTTGCGCGCGTCGTCTGCCCGCCAAGCCGCGTCTCGACCGTGAAGGCGACGGTCTCGCCGTCGAGCAGGCGCGCCGGGCTGCGCGCCTCGGCGACCAGCCCCAGCAGCGGCTCGGCCATGCCGCCGCGCGCGCCCTCCAGCGCCAGCGTCCACAGCCCGTCGCCCGCGTAGGCGAGCGCGCCGGTGACGTCGGTCAGGCTTTCCCCCAGCGCCTCGACCGCGCCGATGGTGACGTCGGCGCGGCCGCGCAGGCTGGCGCGCAGCGCGGCGGGCGTGTCTCCCGCGGCGTCGAGCGTGACCTGGATCTCGATATTTTCAAAGCTTTTCAGCGGGCCGTCCGGCGCAGCGGCGTAGGTGAGCCGGTCAAGGGCGACGCGCCCGCCGCGCAGCGTGATCGCGCGCGGCGTCCAGCCCGCTCCGGATGGCGCGGCGGTCTCACCCGGCGCTGCGGCGGATGGGGCGCGGTGGCGCAGCGCCAGCGTCACGCCGTCAAGGGTCGCGGCGCCAATGTCGATGCGCCGCGACGCCAGCGGCCAGAGCGCGACGGCGAGTGTCACCCGCGCGACGCCGGCGCGCTCAAGCGGGTCTCCGTCGCCCGCGCCGGTCACGCGCACGTCCTCGGCGCTGATCCAGGGCGTCGGCAAGAGGCCGACCGAAACCGCGCCCCCGACCGTCACGACGCGGCCCAGCGCGGCGCTTGCGGCGCGCTCAAGGCGCGGGGTCAGGCTGCGTCCATCGACAAGCAGCGGCGCAATCAGCGCCGCGCCGAGGGCCACGGCGAGAAGTGCGGCCAGCCATCGCCATCCACGCGCCACCTGCTTCGCCATCCATGCCGCCAAGGAAGCGCGATCATAGCACGAAAAGCGCCCTGTCGGCGCGGGGGTGGATCACGATGCCGCGCCCCGAACAGCGCCGCCGCATCAGGGGCTGCTTTCGCCGGTAAGCCGCGCCGCCCGCATCGCCGGGCGGCGCGCTGTCATCGCCATGGGGATGCGCCCCTCGACGCGGCGCAAGGGCGCGCGCTGTCGCCGGAGCACTGGCCCCGCGCGCGTTATCTCTAGTGCAACTGGCTGGAGATCTTGGTGATTTCTTCCTTGAGTCGCAATTTTTCCTTTTTCATCGAGGAAATAGCCAGTTCATCGGACCCGGGTTGGCGCTGTTCCTGTTCGATCCGGCTCGACAGCGTTTCGTGCTTGCGGCGCAGTTCGCTCAGATGCGAGTCGAGGCTCATAGATTACCCTCCATCAGCGGTTCAGCAGCAAAAGTAGAACACGAGCGTCACGCCGCTGTCACCAACGGAATTGTTCAACCTGTCGGCGCATTTGCCGCAATACGCCCGCGAATCAGGCGGCCTCAGGCGCGGGGCAGCGCGGCCTGCGCCAGCCGCACCCAATAGGCGACGCCCAGCGGCGCGGCGGCGTCGTTGAAGTCGTAGGCCGGGTGATGCAGCGACGCGCTGTCGCCGTTGCCGATGAACACGAAGGCGCCGGGGCGGGCCTCGGCCAGAAACGCGAAGTCCTCCGCGCCCATGATCAGCGGCGGATCGCGCATCAGCGCCGCTTCGCCGACCAGACCGGCCAGCACCGCGCCCGCGAAGGCGGTGGCGTCGGCGTCGTTGACCACCGGCGGGTAGGGGGTGACGCTGGGCCCGAAGGCGATGGCGACGCCGAACGCCTCGCCCAGCGCGGCGCACTGGCGGGCGACTTCGGCGCGCATGAACTGGTGCGTGGCGGCCGAGAACGCGCGGATCGTGCCGCCCAGCGTCACCACCTCGGGGATCACGTTCTTCGCGGCGCCGCCGTGGAATTCGGTGATCGACAGAACGGTCGGGTCCACCGGATCGACGCGGCGCGAGACGATGGATTGCAGCGCCTGCACCAGCGCGGCGCCGGCGAGAATCGGGTCGCAGCCCAGGTGCGGCATCGCGGCGTGGGCGCCCTTGCCGGTGATGGTGATGGAGAATTCGTCGGCCAGCGCCATCGAGGGCCCGGGCTTCACCGCGAAATGGCCCAGCGGCAGGCCCGGCATGTTGTGCATCCCGAACACGGCGCGCACCGGAAACCGCTCCAGCAAGCCGTCGTCGAGCATCGCCTTGGCCCCGGCGCCGCCCTCCTCGGCGGGCTGGAACACGAACACCACCGAGCCGTCGAAGGCGCGCGTCTCCGCCAGCCGCTTCGCCGCGCCCAGCAGCATCGCGGTGTGGCCGTCATGGCCGCAGGCGTGCATCCGGCCGGGGTGGGCGGAGGCGTAGGCGGCGCCGGTGGCCTCCTCGATCGGCAGGGCGTCCATGTCGGCGCGCAGCAGGATGGCGCGGCTTTCGTCGCCGGGGCCGCTGGCGCCGTGCAGCACGCCGACGACGCCGGTGCCGCCGACGCCGGTCTCGACCACATCCAGCCCGAAGCCGCGCAGCGCGTCGGCCACGAACGCCGCCGTGCGCGTCTCCTGATAGCCCAGTTCGGGGTGGCGGTGCAGGTCGCGCCGCCACGCCGTCAGCTCGTCGGCCATGGCGATGATCGAATTGTCGAGCGGCTTCATGCGCAATACTCCCGTCTTCACAAGCGCAGCGCGGCGGCGTCGCGCAGCACGGCGGCGGCCTCGGTGGAAAAGTCGTCGCCGTCGCCACCATGGGCCGCGCCCGCGTGCAACGCCAGCGGCGCGCACAGGCGGAACGGCGCGCGGTTGTCCTTGCGCGCGGTCACGATCACCCGGCCCGCGTCGCGCCCGGCGCGCGCGATCAGCGGCAGCGCCGCCACGTCGCCCGCCCGCGCGTCCAGCGCGGCGAGAATGGCGGGCAGCGCCGCCGCGCGGTGGATCAGCGTCAGCCGCCCGCCCTGACGCAGCCGCCGCAGCGCCGCGTCGATCCACAGCGCGACGCCTGCGGCGGCTGCGCGCCGCGCCGCGTCGCGGCCCGCGTCGGGGCTGGGCGGCGCGCTCTCGTCGAACCAGGGCGGATTCATGATGACCTGGTCGAAGCGCAGACCCTTCAGCGCAGGCGGCGGCGCCGCGACGTCGCCCTCGTGGACGTGGAGCGCGACGCCGTTCAGCGCGGCGTTGACGCGCGCCAGCGCGGCGTAGGCGGGCTGCACCTCCAGCCCGTGCAGATCGAGGCCGGGAACGCGCGCGGCCAGGCACAGGATCGCCGCGCCCGCGCCGCAGCCGAGGTCGAGCGCCCGCTCGCCCGGCTTCGCGGGGCAGGCGGCGGCCAGCAGCACCGGGTCGGTGGCGGCGCGATAGCCGGTGACGGGCTGTCGCAGCCGCACCCGCCCGCCGAGGATCGCGTCCTCGGTCAGCGCGGCGCTTGGCGTGTCGGGCGGCGTTTCGGCCTGCGCGGCGGGCGGCGCGGCGTTCATCGCGGCGGGGTGGTCTCGACGCCGTTGTCGCGCAGGATGGCGCGGGCGCGGAACGCGTCGGCGCGCGCGACCATCAGGCGGCGCGGCAAAACGCCCAGACTGCCCTCCAGCACGCTCATATGGACGTCGAACTCGAAGCAATCTATATCCTCAGCGCTGAGCAGCGCGCGTGCGAACACGATCAGCGTCGGGTCGGTGGTGCGGACAAGCTCCTCCATGCGGCGAGGATAGGCGCCCCGGGCGCATCCGTCGAGGGCGCCGTCGCGCCAGCAAGTCAAGGAAACCGGCTTCGTGACCCAACCGGCCCCCATGCTGAGCCCAGAAGCCGCAGGCGCGGGCGCGTTCGAGCGGCTTCAGGCGCTGACCGCGCCGGAAATGGCGCGGGTGAACGCCGAGATCGCGGCGCGGATGCGTTCGGAGCACACCAAGCTGATTCCGCAGGTGGCGGCGCATCTGATCGGCGCGGGCGGCAAGCGGCTGCGCCCGCTGCTCACGCTCGCGGCGGCGAAACTGTGCGGCTACGCGGGCGACAACCACGTGCTGCTGGCGACGGCGGTGGAGTTCATCCACAACGCCACCCTGCTGCACGACGACGTGGTGGACGAAAGCGCGCGCCGCCGCGGCCGCCCCACCGCCAACACCGTGTTCGGCCCCAAGCCCTCGGTTCTGGTCGGCGATTTCCTGTTCGCGCGGTCGTTTCAGCTGATGGTCGAGACCGGCTCGGTGGCGGTGCTGGGCGTGCTGTCGAACGCGGCGGCGGTGATCGTGGAGGGCGAGGTGCTGCAACTGGCCGCCGCCAATTCGCTGGCGGGCGGCGAGGACGTGTATTTTCAGGTGATCCGCGGCAAGACCGCCGCGCTGTTCGAGGCGGCGGCGCAGGCGGGCGGCATGGTGGCGGGCGCCTCGGCGGCGCAGGTCGCGGCGCTGGCGGCCTATGGCGACGCGCTGGGCGTGGCGTTCCAGATCGTGGACGATCTGCTGGACTATGGCGGCGCCTCCGCCGCGCTGGGCAAGGACGCGGGCGACGATTTCCGCGAGGGCAAGGCGACGCTGCCGGTGCTGCTGGCCTTCGCGCGCGGCGACGCGGCGGCGCAGGCGTTCTGGCGGCGGGTGATCGAAAAGCGCGACCAGCGCGACGGCGACCTCGAGACCGCGCTGCGGCTGATGCGCGAGACCGGCGCGCTGGCGGCGACGCGCGCCCGCGCCGAAACCCACGCCGCCCGCGCCCGCGCCGCGCTGGAGATTTTCCCCGACTGCCCGCTGAAGGCCGCGCTCAGCGACATCGCCGCCTTCGTGGTGGCGCGGGCGTATTAGGCGGGGCGCGGCGGCGGGGCTGGGTCTGGCGCGAGGGGCGCGGGTGCGCGGAAGGCGGACGGTCCGCGCACGCTCTCGCGACGCCTCCAGCCGCCGGGCCATCGCCCGGCCTGCTGGGCGCGGCGGGTTGCGCATTGGCGTGCCCGGCGGCCCCAAAGGCCGCCGGGCGGCGGCGTCCGCCCCCCGCGGGCGTCGCCTTCAGCGCCGCCCGGGCGGACGCCGCCGCCCTCTGTCGCGCTGGCGTCGGCGCCGGGATCGGCTGCGGCTTGCGCCTCCGCCGATGCGGCGCGCGCGACCTGCCACCGGCAGGTCGCCCTTGCGCGCCGCGCGTCAGCGCCCTGCGCGAAGGACGCCAAGGTGCGCACACCCGCCGGTCGGCTTATGCGCCGAGGGTCGCTCACTCCACGGCTTGCGCCGTCCCCCAACGCTCATCCCGCGCGCTTCCGTCCGCCCAGCGCCGCCAGCGCCGCCCCGCCCGCGATCAGCGCCGCCGCGCCCAGCAGGCCGGGCGAGGGCGCGGCGATCCCCGTCGCGATCAGCGCCAGCGTCGAGAGCAGCGGCGCGGCGTAGGCGGCGACGCCCAGAAGCTGGATGTCGCCGCGCTTCACGCCGATGTCCCAGAAATAGAACGCCGCCCCCACCGGCCCCAGCCCCAGCGCCAGAACCGCCAGCCAGCCGCGCGCGTCGGCGGGCCAGACCGTCGTCTCCAGCGCCAGATGGCAGAGCGCCGACAGCGCGGCGGTGACAAGGCAGAACCCCGCCACCGCGTCGGTCGGCGCGCTCCCCACCCGGCGCGACAGCACCGAATAGCCCGACCACGTCAGCGCGCAGCCCGCCGCCGCCGCGAAGCCCGGCCAGTGCGCGCGGTCCACGCCGCCCGCGCCGGGCGCAAGGATCAGCGCCGCGCCCGCGAACGCCGCCAGCGCGCCGGCCACATGCGGCCAGCGCAGCCGCTCGCCCGGCAACAGGCCGGAGAACAGAACGATCAAGAGCGGCCACAGATAGGCGATCAGCGACGCCTGCGCGGCGGGCGCGCCGCGCAGCGCGGTGAAATACAGAAAGTGATAGCCGAACAGGCCGCCCACCCCCAGCGCCCACACCCGCCACGGCTGGCGCAGCATCGTGCGCGCCGAGGCGCCGCGCCGCGCCATGTCGGCCAGCCCCAGCAACCCGCCGATGAAAAAGCACATCGCTGTAAGCTGGAACGGCGGCGCCGCGCCGGTGGCGACGGTGGCCAGCGCCAGCGACGCCCAGAGCAGCACCGCCAGAAAGCCGATGGCGGTGGCGCGCGCGCGGCTCACCCGCGCACCCGTTTTGCGCGCGGGCTTGGGCGGCGGGCGCGCGGCGCCTCAGCCGGCATGGGTGCGCGGCCCGTCAGGCGGCGGCGCGGCTCGCGGCCTTGCCGCGCAGATAGTCGGCGAACCAGCGCCCGAGGCGAGCGTTGTCCACTTGCTGGCCAACGCTCTCCAGCGCCGCCGCGCCCAGATCGGCGGGCAGGCGCCCCTGCGCCAGCAGATGATCGTAGAGCGCGCGCGCGAACGGGATCGCGTATTCCGGGTGCGGCTGGATCGACACCGCGTCCGGCGCGTCGGGGTCGCCATAGCTCAGGCCCGCATAGGCGCAGCCGGGGCTGGTCGCCCACACCTGCGCATCCGCCGGGATCGCGACCACCTGATCCTGATGCAGGCTGTGCAGGCGCAGCGCCTCGGGCGCGTCGGCCATCCACGCCGGGCGGTTGACGACGCGATAGGTCTCCACCCCCAGCCGCCAGCCGCCGGGATGCTTGATCGCCGATCCGCCGAACGCCTCGGCGAGGATCTGGTGGCCGAAGCAGACGCCGACGATCGGCCGCTTCGCCGCGCGGGCGGCGCGCAGGAACGCCTTGGTCTCGGCGATCCACGGCAGATCGTCATAGACGCCGTGGCGCGAGCCGGTGATCAGCCAGCCGTCGGCGGCGGCGGGCGAAGGCAGCGCGGCGCCGTCGACCACGGGATAGGCCTCGACGTGAAAGCCCGGTCCTTCTCCGCCGTTGAGCAGCGCGTCGAACATGGCCGGATACTCGCCGAACTGCGCCGAAAGCCCCGCGCGCACGTTGCCGGTCTGGATCACGCCGATCTTCATGGCATCCCCCTGGTGATACATGGGCATCATGTAGCGCGTCGCGGCGCGGCGCGAAAGCGGATGCGTTGCAGGTTTTCGCGGCGGCGCGTTAGGCTGCGCCCGACCCATGGCCCGGAGCCTGCGCCGATGCCCGACCCCTCCCGCCGCGCGCTGGGCCTGCTTGCCGCGGGCGCCGCCGTGCTGATCTGGGCGGGGTGGATCGTGGCGGTGCGCGGCGCGGTGAGCGGCGGGGCGGGCGGCGGGGCGGGCGCGTTGTCGCCGGTGGACCTTGCGCTGCTGCGCTATGGCGGGCCTGCGCTGTTGCTGGCGCCGGTGTGGCTGCGGCTTGGGCCGCTGCCGCGCGGCGTGGCGCCGTGGCGGGTGGCGGCGATGAGCCTCGGCTGGGGCGCGCCCTTCGTGCTGCTGGGCGCGCAGGGGCTGCGGAGCGCCGACGTCGGCCTGTTCGCCGCGCTGGTGCCCGGCGGCCTGCCGCTGTGGGTGGCGGCGCTGTCGGCGCTGTTTCTCGGCGCGCGCCTCAATCCTGCGGCGCGCGCCGGGCTGGCGCTGATCGCGCTGGCGGGCGCGCTGGCGCTGATCGCGGCGACGCCGCAGGCGCGGGCGGGGGCGCCGTGGCTGCTGGCGGCCTCGATGGGCTGGGCGGTCTATGCGCTCGCCTATCGCGGGTCCGGGCTGGGGCCGGTGGCGGCGACCGCCGTGGTCAGCTTCTGGTCCTGCGTGATGCTGACGCCGGTCGTGATGGTGACCGGAACCGGCCTGTTCGCGCTGTCGCCCGCCGCCTTCGCCGCGCAATTCGCGCTGCATGGGGTGCTGTCGGGCGTGGCGTCGGTCGCGGCCTTCGCGCTGGCGCTCAGCGCGCTGGGGGCGGCGCGCGCGGCGGCGTTCTCGGCGCTGGTTCCGGCGCTGGCGGTGCTGGGCGGCTATGTCGCGCTGGGCGAGGCGCCTGCGCCTCTGACGCTGCTGGCTGTGCTGTGCGCCGTGGCGGGGGTGACGATCATCAACAGGGCGCAGTGAGCGCCAGCCCCGCCAGCCCCGAGAACAACGCCGCGCCGTCAGTGTTTCCCAGCGCCGGATCGGCGGCGCGCTCGGGGTGCGGCATCATCCCCAGCACGCGGCGATTGGCCGACAGCACGCCCGCGATGGCGTCCATCGAGCCGTTGGGGTTGTCGCCTTGCGCATAGCGGAACGCAACCCGGTCCTCATCGCGCAGCGCCGCCAGCGTCTCGGGCGGCGCGATGTAGCAGCCGTCGTGGTGCGCCACCGGCAGGCGGATGCGGGCGCCGCGGGCGTAGCTGCGGGTGAAGGCGCTCTCGCCGCCGACCTCCAGCGCCACGGCGCGGCAGACGAACTTCAGCCCCGCGTTGCGCATCAGGGCGCCGGGCAGCAGCCCGGTTTCGACCAGCACCTGAAAGCCGTTGCAGATCCCCAGCACATGCCCGCCGCGCGCCGCGAAATCGGCCACCGCCCGCATCACCGGCGCGCGGGCGGCGATGGCGCCGCAGCGCAGATAGTCGCCGAACGAGAATCCGCCGGGCAGGGCGACAAGATCCAGCCCCGCAGGCAGGTCGGTATCCTTGTGCCAGACCATCGACACCTGCGCGCCCGCCGCTTTCAGCGCGCAGGCGAGGTCGCGGTCGCAGTTGGCGCCGGGAAAGACCACGACGGCGGCCTTGAGTGCGAGGTTCATCGGCGCAGGCCCTCCCTCAGACGATCTCGACGGCGTAGGTCTCGATCACCGTGTTGGCGAGCAGCTTCTCGCACATCGCGGTCACCTGCGCGCGCGCCTGCGCCGGGTCGTCGCCGTCCAGATCCAGCTCGATCAGCTTGCCCTGCCGCGCGCCCTGCACGCCCGCAAACCCCAGCGCATGCAGCGCCTGAGCGATGGCCGCGCCCTGCGGATCGAGCACGCCGGGCTTGAGCGTGACGGTGACGCGCGCTTTCATCGGGGGCGGCTCCTTGTTGCAAACGATGCGAGAGCGCCATAGCAGAGCGGCGCGCGGCGCGAAAGACGGCTGGCGCTTTCAGGCGGCGCCGCTAGGATTTCACCGCAGGGTGAACAAGAGGGATGCGCGATGCGGGTGATGCGGCGGCTGGCGGCGGCGCTTTTGGCGGCGGGCGGGATTTTCGGCGGGGCTGTGGGCGGCGCCGCGGCGCAGGAGACGCCGGTTCACCTGTTGTCCTACGAAGCGATCCCCTCGGCGCAGGTGGCGCTCGATCTGGAGGGCGCGACCTATGCGCAGCGCGCGGCGCTGACGCAGGCGGCGCTCGACGATCTGGCGCCGCGCGTGCTGGCGGCGGCGGGGCTGGCGGCGGCTGCGGTTCAGACCGACCTCACGCCGGGCGGATACCTGCTCAAGACCAACGCCTCGCTGCAGGCGCGCGGGGCGATGAGCGAGGATCAGGCGGTCCGCGCGGCGGCGGCGCTGGGCTATGTGTTCCGGCAGTGGAGCGTGCTGGTCTCGCGCCTTGACGACGCCGAGGGCGACACCGGCTATGTGGTGCTGGCGTTCGACGACGGCGCGCTGACCCCCGATCTGGCGCAGGCGTTCTTCGAGGCGGCGGCGGCCGTGGATGAAGGGCTTGGCGGCGGCTACACCGCCTTCGACGACGACATGATCTTTCTCAACGTGCGCGACGGCGACCATCAGCCCTATAGCGGGCTGGACGACATGGCCTTCGCCGCGAAGCTGGGGCAGGCGGCGGGGCGGTTCGGCGCGGCGCCGGTCAGGGTCGCCTCGGCGGGCTATGCGCGCGCGCTGTTCGTCGGCAACGACTGGGAGGCCGCGCCGAACGGCGAGGACTACGCCGCCACGCTGGACGACGCGGGCCTTGTGGCGAAGCTCGACGCGCTGCGGGCGGAGCACACGGCGCTGGTGGAGACGATGGCGGCGGGGTTCGGCTGGCGGTGATGGCGCGGCAATGTCTCGCGTGGTTGATTAATGAAGCGCCAATGCAAGGTTCTTATTCAGAAAGTGTCACACAATCTCACAAAGTGTGCTAAAATTAAGCCGCTGTCTTATTTTGGAGGTAAAAAGTGTTTTCTTTTTTTGGAAATTCTAAAAACCCTCGCGCTACCAGCTATTTTTGGAATCAAATATTGAGTACAAAAGATCGTAATTTGATTGATGAGTCCTTTTCCCCACTTGGTGATATTGATGCGAAAAGTATCTTTGATTCAAATGACCCATTCCAAATTATAAATACCATAGATTATTTAAAAAAAGAAAACTTACGAGATATTGCTTATAAAATTATAAAATACACTGATAATTTGGTAGATCACGAAAAGATAAGCATCAAATTTCATTTTTACTTTCAGGTGCGAGGGGAATTTTTCTATCGTTGGCGCGATATTGACGCGCATGCGTTGGATGAGGCTATCAAGAGTTTTGAGAACCAAATTAGTATGGCGCAAGTCGTCGCTGATATGTTCAGGGCGGATGAAGGCTGGCAATCTGTCCCCGCGCATGCTGGCTATAGACAGCTAAGGATAATCGAAGAGAAGCGAGGAAATTTGCAGGCTGCTCGGGCGCTCTGTGAGCAGGCTAAGTCGCAGGGCTGGGCGGACGACTGGGATAGCCAGATCAAGCGGATAGACAAGAAGTTGAAAGGGCTCGCCTAGCCAATCTTCTCGCCCTCAGTCGAACGCCCCCATGGCGCGCGCCACCAGCATGAAGGCGCGGCCGGAGCGGGTGTCGGCGATCTCCAGCATCACCGGGTCGTCGCCCAGTTCGCGAAACACCCGCGCCACCACGCCGTTCCAGCGGCGCACGAAAACCAGGCCCGCGTCGCGGAAGATCGGGTCGCGGCGGATCCGGGCATGAGCGGCCTCGACCGCCGCCGGGTCGCGCACGCCGCCGATCGCCGCCGCCGCCGCGCCGCGCGCGCCCTCGGCGTAGGCGCGCCACGCGGCCAGCGAGGCGGGGTCGGGCCGCAGATCCTCCATGTGCAGCCCGTCGGCGGCCAGGATGGTCAGCACGTCCTCCGCCGCCTGCAGCGCCTTGGCCATCTCGGGGTCGCGCAGCGCGGCGCGCATGGCGGCGAACCCTTCGGCGTCCTGGTCGGAGCGGGGAAAGTCCAGCGCGCGCACGATGTCGGCCCAGGCGATCGGCTGGGCGGAAGGGCGCTCGGACGGCTCGCTGAACGGCAGCGCGGGCTGGCCGACCGCCGCCTCGGGGCGCTGCGGTTCGGTCTTCTTGGCCGCGCGCGCGCCGCTGGCCTCGCGGCCCGCCAGCGCGCAGATCGCCGCCACGCCCTCGCGCGTCTCGCCCAGCGCGGCCTCGATGCGGTCGAGCCGCGCGCTCAGCGCCTTCGCCGTCTCCGCCGCCGCCGCGCGCGCGGCTTCGGTGGCGGTGCGCGCCATGGCGGGGGTGAGGCCGTTCTCCACCCCGGTTCCCTCCCGCGCCCCCAGCGCGGCGCGCAGCGCGGCGACCTCGTCGCCCAGCGCCCCGGCCCGGCGCGCCAGCGCGCCCATCGCCAGAAACAGCGCCACGGGGACGGCGCCCGCCAGCAGCACCAGCGCCACGGACAAGGCGCCGGGATGCGCGCCGGGATGCGCGCCCGGTTGCGCCCCGGCCCCGCCCGAGAACAGGCCCAGCGCATAGGCGCCGACCGCCGCGAGCCACAGCGCGCTCGCGACGCCTGCCGCCAGCGTCGCGAAGTCGGGGGTCTTGCGCCCGGGCGCGCGCATCGCGGGCCTCAGACGTAGGCGATGGTCAGCACCTCGTAGCAGCGCCCGCCGCCCGGCGTCATCACCTCCACGCTGTCGCCCGCCGCCTTGCCGATCAGCGCGCGCGCCAGCGGCGACTTGATGTTGAGCTTGCCGTGCTCGATGTCGGCCTCGACCTCGCCGACGATCTGGAACACCTTCTCCTCCTCGGTGTCCTCGTCGATCAGCTTGACGGTGGCGCCGAACTTGATGGTGTCGCCCGCCACCTTGAGCGGGTCGATCACGTCGGCGCGCGACATCAGCCCCTCGATCTCCTTGATCCGGCCCTCGACGAACGACTGACGCTCCCGCGCGGCGTGATACTCGGCGTTCTCGCTGAGGTCGCCGTGCTCGCGCGCCTCCGCGATCGCCTGGATGATCGCCGGGCGCTCCACGGATTTCAGCTTTTTCAGTTCGGCGTCGAGACCGGCATAGCCGGCGGCGGTCATGGGAACCTTTTCCACGAGGCGGGCTCCTTGCAGTGGCGCGACGCGGACGCGTGCGGCAAAAGTAAACGAAGCCGCCCCGACGGGACGGCTTTTTCTTGGTGAACGGACGATAAGTTGCCGCCGGAGGCAGCGCAAGGGGGGCTGCTATCGCGCGGCGGGCGCGCCCGGCTCCGCCCCGCGCAGCGCGTCGGTCGCGGCCAGCAGCTCCGCCGTGATCCCCGGCTCGCTGAGCGCGTGGCCCGCGTCGCCGACCATGCGCAGCTGCGACGCGGGCCACGCGCGATGCAGCGCGTAGGCCGATTGCGGCGGGCACACCATGTCATAGCGGCCCTGCACGATCACGCCGGGGATGTGCCGGATGCGCGCCACCTCCGCCAGGATCTGGTCGTCGCTGCGCAAAAAGCCCCGATTGAAGAAGTAATGGCACTCGATACGGCTGAAGGCGCGCGCATAGGCGGCGTCGGTGAAGCCGGGGCGGTTGGCGGGGTCGGTGCGCAGCGTCGCCGTCGCCCCCTCCCACCGCGCCCAGGCGCGGGCGTAGTCGGTCTGCTGCGCCAGATCGCCCGACATCAGCCGCTTGTGGTAGGCGCCGATCAGATCGCCGCGCTCATCCGCAGGGATCGGCGCGATGAAGTCCTCCCACAGGTCGGGGAAGAACTGCGCCGCGCCGCCGCGATAGAACCAGTCGAGCTCACGCTCGGTCATCAGGAACACGCCGCGCAGGATCAGTTCGGTCACGCGGCGCGGGTGCGCCTGCGCGTAGAGCAGCGCCAGCGTCGCGCCCCATGAGCCGCCGAACACCGTCCAGCGCTCGATCCCCAGCCGCCGCCGGATCGCCTCGATGTCCTCGACCAGATCCCAGGTGGTGTTGCGCTCGACGCTGGCGTGCGGGCGGGAGCGGGCGCAGCCGCGCTGGTCGAACAGGATCACATGCCACGCGGCGGGGTCGAAATAGCGCCGCATCCCCGGCGAACAGCCGCCGCCGGGGCCGCCGTGCAGCACCACCACCGGCCGCGCGCCGCGCGCGCCGCATTCCTCGACATAGAGATCGTGCCCGCCCGGCACGGTCAGCCGGAAACGGTTGAACGGCTCGATCGCCGGATACAGCGCCCGGCGGGCCGGCGTCATCTCGCGTCCTTGGCTCGCGCTTTCCATATCTTCGGTCTATGTCACAGGGCGACGACGCGGAAAAGCCCGCGCGCGAAACAGTGAACCACCGGGGACGCCATGACCACAAGCACGATCGACGCGGCCGAGGTCGCAAAGTTCGAGGCGATGGCCGCCGCGTGGTGGGATCCCAGGGGCGAGGCTGCGCCGCTGCACCGGCTCAACCCCTGCCGGCTCGACTATATCTGCGACCAGATCGCCGCGCAATTCGGGCGCGACCGCCGCGCGCCCGCGCCGTTCGATGGGCTGTCGCTGGTGGATGTCGGCTGCGGCGGCGGGCTGGTGGCCGAGCCGATGGCGCGGCTGGGCGCGCGCGTGACCGGCCTCGACGCCTCCGGCGCGACGGTTGACGCGGCGCGGCTGCACGCGGCGGGGCAGGGGCTGGAGATCGACTATCGCGCCGAGACGGCGGAGGCGCTGGCGGCCTCCGGCGCGCGGTTCGACGTGGTGCTGGCGCTGGAGATCGTCGAGCATGTCGCCGATGTCGGCGCCTTTCTCGACGCGCTGGCGGCGCTGGCGCGGCCCGGCGGGCTGGTGATCCTCTCGACGCTGAACCGCACGGCGGCCAGCTTCGCCGCCGCCATCGTCGGCGCGGAATATGTGCTGCGCTGGCTGCCGCGCGGCACCCACGACTGGCGGCGCTTCGTCACGCCCGACGCGCTGTCCGCCGCCGCCGCGCGCGCCGGGCTGTCGCCGGTGGACCGCATGGGGATGGTGTTCAATCCCCTCAGCGGCGATTTCCGGCTCAGCGCGCGCGACCTGTCGGTGAATTATCTTCTGACGGCGGAAAAGCCCGCCGCGTGACGCGGCGGGCTCCGGTCGCACGCGGTCAGGCGCGGGCGGCGACCGGCGCCGCCTCCGTCTCCGCCAGCGGCTTCATGCTCCAGCCGGTATAGCCGAACAGGATCGTCACCAGCGGCGATATCCAGCAGAAGAACGCGAATGGCGCGTAGAAGATCGTCGGCACGCCCAGCGTCGCGGTCTGATAGGCGCCGCCAGACCCCCACGGCACCAGCGGATCGACCACGGTGCCCGCGTCCTCGGTGACGCGGCTCAGGTTCTCGGGCGCAAGGCCGCGCTCGCGGTAGGCGGGCGCATACATCCGTCCGGTCATCACCAGCGACATGTACTGGTCGCACAGCAGGAAGTTCGAGCCGATGGCGGTCAGCGCCGTGGTCAGCACCAGTGAGCCGGTGGAGTTGGCCAGCCGCAGGATCCGGTTCGCGATCACCTGGATCTGCCCGGTGCCCTGCATCACGCCGCCGAACATCATCGCCACGATGATCAGGCTGATGGTGTAGAGCATCGACTCCAGTCCGCCGCGCGACAGCAGCGCATCGACATCGGCGTTGCCGGTCTCGATTGAGGGGCCGGAGAACGCGGCGTTCATCGCGGTCTCGTAGCTCGCGCCCTGAAAGATCATCGCGGCGGCCAGCCCGGCGAGCGCACCCACGGCGATCCCCGGAATCGCGGGCACCTTGCGAAAGCTGATCACCATGACCAGCACCGGCGGAAGGATCAGGATCGGATGAATGGTGAAGGTGGCGGTCAGCGTATCGAGGATGGCCTCGACGCGCGCCGTGTCGCCGCCCTGCGTCCCGTAGGCCATGCCGACCAGCGCATAGCCCAGCAGCGCCAGCCCGAACGAGATGATCGTGCCCGGCAGCATGTGGCGGATATGGGTGTAGAGATCGACGCCGACCATCGCGGGCGCGAGGTTGGTGGTGTCGGACAGCGGCGACAGCTTGTCGCCGAAATACGCGCCCGACAGCACGGCGCCCGCCACCATCGGCAGCGGCACGCCCAGCCCGGCGCCGACGCCCATCAGCGCGACGCCGATGGTCCCCGTGGTGCCCCAGCTGGTGCCGGTCGCGGTCGAGGCGACGGCGCAGATGATTGCGCAGGCGGGCAGGAAGATCGCCGGGCTGAACACCTGCAACCCGTAATACACCAGCGTCGGCACCACGCCGCCCAGAATCCATAGCCCGATCAGGATGCCCACGATCATCAGGATGATGATCGACGACAACGCATGGGTGATGCCGGCCACCATGCTGTCCTGGACCTCGGTCCAGGTGAAGTTGCAGCGCAAGGCCACGATGCTGGCCACCAGAACGCCCCACAGCATCGGCAGATGCGGCGAAAGGCCGAAAAAGTAGATCGAGACGCCGATGCCGATGACCAGCGACACCAGCGAGATCATCGCTTCGGTCAGGCTGGGCGGGCGGCTTGCGGTGGGTTTTGTCGCCATCAGTTTCTTCCCTGTCTGGTGCGGTCTTCGGGATTGAGACCGCTTGTTTTCATGCGCGTCGCTCGGGGTTGCGCCTTTCGTTCATCCCGCGCGCAGCACCATGCCGTAGAGGTCGCGCGGCTCGTCGGGGTCGGCGACCATGTCGAGGTTCTCGAACTGCCCGGTGCGCGCAAGCTGGTCGCGGACGTAGCGCAGCGCCGAGAAATCCTCGATCGCGAAGCCGACCGAGTCGAACAGCGTCACCGCGTCGGCGCGCGTGCGCCCCGGCTGCGCGCCGGTGATGACGCGCCACAACTCGGTGACCGGATGATCGGCGGCGAGTTGCTGGATCTCGCCCTCGATCCGGGTCTGGGGCGTGTATTCCACGAAGATCTCCGAGCGCAGCAGGATGTCACGGTGCAGCTCGGTCTTGCCGGGGCAGTCGCCGCCGACTGCGTTGATGTGGATCCCGGCGCCCACCATGTTGTCGGTGAGGATGGTGGCGTAGTTCTTGTCGGCGGTGACGGTGGTCACGATCCGCGCGCCCTCCATCGCGGCCTCGGCGGAGCGGCAGGCGATCACCTCAAGCCCGCTGCCCGCAAGGTTGCGCGCGCATTTTTCGGTGGCGGCGGGGTCGATGTCATAAAGGCGCACCGTGCGCACGCCCGCCACCGCCTTGAAGCCCAGCGCCTGAAACTCCGACTGCGCGCCGTTGCCGATGATCGCCATCGTGTCGGCGCCCTGCGGCGCCAGGTGCTTGGCCGCCAGCGCCGACATCGCCGCCGTGCGCAGCGCGGTGAGGATGGTCATCTCCGACAGCATCACCGGATAGCCGCTGCTCACCTCCGCCAGCAGGCCGAAGGCGGTGACGGTCTGAAGGCCGCGCTTCATGTTGGCGGGGTGGCCGTTGACGTATTTGAAGCCGTAAACCTCGCCGTCCGAGGTCGGCATCAGCTCGATCACGCCTTCGGTGGAGTGCGAGGCGACGCGCGGCGTCTTGTCGAACCGCTCCCAGCGGCGGAAATCGTCCTCGATATACCGTGCGAGTTCGGTCAGGAATCGCTCCACGCCGATCTCATGGACGATCCGCATCATGTGCGCGACGCTGACGAAGGGCACCATGGCGAGGCGCGAGGGGGCGGGTTTTTTCATCGGTGGCGTCCTTTGGGGTCAATAGGCGCGGGTGGGGCGGTCCATCACGCGGCGGCCCATGAGGCTGGCGGCGAGATCGACCATCAGGCGCGCGGTGCGGCCGCGCTCGTCGAGAAACGGGTTGAGTTCGGCGAGGTCGAGCGAGCTGGCCAGCCCGCTTTCGTTGACCATCTCCATGATCAGATGCGCCTCGCGGAACGTGGCGCCGCCGGGAACCGTGGTGCCGACCGCAGGCGCGATGCCGGGGTCGAGGAAATCCACGTCGAGGCTGACGTGCAGCAGCCCGTTCGCCGCCGCCACCCGGGCGAGAAAGGCGCGCAGCGGCGCGGCGACCCCGGTCTCGTCGATGGCGCGCATGTCATAGGCGGCGACGCCCAGCGCCCGGATCGCGTCGCGCTCCGCCGGATCGACCGAGCGCAGGCCGATCATGCAGACGTTCTTGGGATCGACCGGATGCGTCAGGTCGGGATAGATCCCCGAAAAGCCCGGCGCGCCCACCGCATAGGCCATCGGCGCGCCGTGCAGGTTGCCGCTTTGGGTGGTGTCGAGGCGGTGCAGGTCGGGGTGGCTGTCGAGCCACAGCACGAACAGCGGCCGGCCCTGCGCGGCGGCGGCCTGCGCGACGCCGGGGATCGAGCCGCCCGACATCGAGTGGTCGCCGCCCAGAAAGATCGCGAATCCCTCCGCCGCAGCCTTCGCCGCCGCTCTCTGGATCGCCGCCGTCCAGGCCACGATCTCGGCGAGGTTGCGCACGCGCGGGGCCGATGCGGCGACCGGCTTCAGCGGATCGGGCGCCAGATCGCCGCGATCCTGAACGCTGTGGCCGAGCGCGGCCAGCGCCTCCGCCAGCCCCGCCGTGCGCAGCGCCGCCGGGCCCATCAGACAGCCGGGCTGGCTGGCGCCGCTCTGCACCGGCGCACCGATCAGGATGCAGGTTTTCGGGGTCATCGCGGCGGTCTCCTTGAGGTGATCCGCCCAGCATAGGCGCCAGGGTGGCGGACTGAACGACGATAATCGCGCAAAACGGCGGTTGAATTGCGCGGAACGGCGGCGCATTCTGCCGATATGGACATGACCGACCGGGCCTTGCTGGCGGCGCTGCGGCGCAACGGGCGCGAACCCGTGGCGGCGCTCGCCGCCGCGCTGGGCGTGTCGCGCGCCACGGTGCGCGCGCGCCTGTCGCGGCTGATCGCCGACGGCGCCATCACCGGCTTCACCGTGCAGACGCCGCAGGACGCCGAGGGGCACCCGGTGCGCGGCGTGATGATGCTGGGCGTCGAGGGGCGCGGCGCGCAGCGGGTGATGACCGCGCTGCTGGGCCTGCCTGCGGTGCAGGCGGTCCACGCCACCAACGGGCGCTGGGATCTGATCGTCGAGCTGGGCGCCGCCGACCTGCCCGGTTTCGACGCCGTGCTGCGCAGCGTGCGGCTGATCGACGGCGTGGCCGCCAGCGAGACCAGCCTGCTGCTCGCCACCACCCGCCCCGGCGCCCGCGCGCGGCGCGCGCAGCCATGAGCGACGGCGCAGAGTCCGCTGCGGCGAGGGGGGCGGCGCGTCCGGGCGGGCGATCATGGCCGACGCCCCGGCGGCGCCATTGACACGCGGCTGAGCCCGTCTGACCTTCACCGCCTTGGAGTCGAGGAGACCGCCCGATGGCCGACGCCCCCGTGAACCCTGTCGGCCCGCTGTTCTTCGACGGCCATAACGACATCCTGCTGCGGCTGTGGCGCAAGCCCGCGCCCGAGCGCCTGCGCGCCTTCGTCGGCGGCGACGGCGAGGGGCATCTCGACCTGCCCCGGATGCTGAAGGGCGGCTTTGGCGGCGGCATGTTCGCAATCTTCGTCCCCTCGCCGGATTTCTCGACCGCCGACGCGCTGATGGACGCGCCCAGCTACGACGTGCCGCTGCCGCCGCCGCTCGACCGCGCGCACGCGCTGGCGGTCGCGCGCGAGATGGCGGGGCTTCTGGCCGACATGGCCGACGCATCGGGCGGGCGGATGCGCCTGTGCCTGAGCGCGTCTGAGGTCCGCGCCGCGATGGCCGCAGGCGCGGTGGCGGCGGTGATGCACATGGAGGGGGCGGAGGCGATCGGCGCCGACCTCGACGGGCTGGAGGCGTTCCACGCCCTCGGCCTGCGCTCGCTGGGGCCGGTGTGGAGCCGGCCGACCGTCTTTGGCCATGGCGTGCCGTTCCGCTTTCCCTCCGGCCCCGACATCGGCCCGGGCCTGACCGACGCGGGCCGCGCGCTGGTGAAGGCGTGCAACGGCCTGCGCATCATGGTCGATCTCTCACACCTCAACGAGGCGGGGTTCTGGGATGTGGCGAAGCTCAGCGACGCGCCGCTGGTGGCGACGCATTCCAACGTGGGCGCGCTTTGCGCCGCGTCGCGCAACCTCACCGAGCGGCAGTTGCACGCGATCCGCGACACCGGCGGCATGGTGGGGGTGAACTTCGCCACCAGCTTCCTGCGCGCCGACGGTCGCAAGAACCCCGACACCGCGCTGGCGGTGATGCTGGAGCATGTCGATGCGCTGATCGCGGCGCTGGGCGAGGATCACGTCGGCTTCGGCTCCGACTTCGACGGCGCCACCATCCCGCGCGCGATCGGCGACGTGGCGGGCCTCGGCGCGCTGCGCGCGGCGATGCTTGCGCGCGGCTATGGCGCGGCGCTGATCGACAAGCTGGCGCGCGAAAACTGGCTGGGCGTTCTGGCGCGCACGCTGGGGTAGGGCGTGTCATCGCCGGTGTGAACGACGCCGCCACGCGCGCAGCCCCGGCCCCAGAGCCGGGGCCGTTTGGGCGTCTCGACGCCTATCAGCCGAGACCCCCGCGCAGGCCTCAGCGCGGCGATTTCGATTGAAGCGACCCCGCTCCAACTTATCCCAGCGCGTCGAGCGCCCGGCGGTGCGCCTGCATCAACTTCAGCGCGCGCATGTCGCGCGCCAGCCAGGCGACCGCGCCGGGGTCGGCGGGCAGGACGCGGCCTTCGCGCGCCATCGCCGCCGCCGCCGCGCGCAGGTCGGGATACAGCCCCGCCGCCGTCGCCGCCGCCACCGCGCCGCCCAGCAGCATCCCGTCCGGCGCGCCTTCCTGCGGCGCGATCACCGGGCGGCCCGCCGCGTCGGCGTAGAGCCGCATCAGCACCGGATTGCGCGTATGGCCGCCGATCACCCGCAGCGCCGCGACCGGCGCGCCGCCCGCCGCCAGCGCGTCGGCGATCTGGCGCACGCCCAGCGCCAGCGCCACGCAAGCGCGCCAGTAGATCCGGCACAGCCCGTCGAACGAGGCGTCCAGCGTCAAGCCGCTGAGCGCGCCCAGCGCGCGCGGGTCGGGCGCAGGCCCGCGCGCGCCGTTGAAGTCGGGCAGCACATGCAGGCGCGGCGCCAGATCGCCGCCGTCGCGCGCGCGCATGTCGGCGATGCGCGCGGCGATGCGGGCGTGGGTCGCCGCCGTGGGCGCGCCGCCCGCCGCATGGGTCTCGATCAGGTGATCGAGCAGCGCGCCGCTGGCCGACTGCCCGCTCTCCACCGCCCACATCCCCGGCGACACCGCGCCGTTGTGCGGCCCCCAGGCGCCGGCAATGCGGATCGGCGCCGGCGCCAGCGTCATCAGGCAGCTCGAGGTGCCCGCGATCAGCGCGGCATGGTCCGGCGGCGCCGCCGCCAGCGCGCCCAGCGCGCCCGCATGGGCGTCGATCATGCCGGAGGCGACGCAGGCGCCCGGCGCAAGCCCCAGCTCGGCGGCGGCCCCGGCGGTCAGCGCCCCCACCGCGGCGCCGACCGGCGTCGCCGCGTTTGGCAGGCCCGCCCGCGCGATCACGTCCTCCAGCCCTGCGGCGCGCAGGAAATCCAGCGGCCAGCCCTGGTCCGCGCGCCAGCCCCATTTGCTGACCATGGCGCAATGGCCGCGCGCGGCGACGCCGGTCGCGCGCCATGTCAGGAAATCCGCCAGGTCGAAGGCATGGCCCAGCCGCGCCCACAGATCGGGGCGCCGCCGCTTCAGCCACATCAGCTTGGGCGTCTGCATCTCGGGCGACATCGCGCCGCCCAGATCGGCGAGCGCGGCGTGGCCGGTGGCGGTGCATAGCGCCGCTTCCGCCGCCGCGCGATGGTCGAACCAGCACAGCGTATCGGCGCCGTCCGCCCCCAGCGCCAGCGGCGCGCCGACCCGGTCGCGCAGCGTCAGCGAGCAGGTGGCGTCGAAGCCGATCCCGCGCACCGCCTCCGGGGGCGCGCCCGCCTGCGCCATCGCCGCGCGCACGGCGGCGCAGACCGCGCGCCAGATGTCCTCGGAAGCTTGCTCGCCCCAGCCGGGGCGCGGCTTGTCGAGCCGGATCGGGCGGGCGGCATGGCCCAGCAGCGCGCCATCAGCAGCGAACACGCCCGCGCGCGCGCTGGCCGTGCCGACATCGACGGCGACGACGCGATCAGCCACGGCGGCGCGGCGGCGGGGTGGCAGGGCGCGGTCGCGTCAGGCGGTCACAGCGCGGCGCCGGGCGGCAGCGCGAGATAGCGCGACAGCGTCGCGGCGACGCCGTCGCGCCACAGCCCCGCCAGTGCGGCGGAAAAGGCGTCGCGGAACGCGGGCGCCTGCGCCACGTCGCCAAAAATGTCGTCGAGCGCCAGGAACGCCAGCGGGTCGGCGCGCGCCGCGCGCGCGGCCTCCTGCAGCCGCGCGGCGTTGACGTCCTCGATCGCGATGGCGGCGCCGCTGTCGCTTTCTCCATGCAGGTATCGGCACCACAGCGCGCTCTCCAGCGCAAGCCCCGTTACCGGCCAGCCCTTCGCCAGCCGGTCGCGGGTGGAGGGCAGCACGAACTTCGGCTGGCGGTTCGAGCCGTCAAAGCACAGCCGCGCGATGGTGTCGGCGATCTCGGTGTTGGCGAAGCGCCGTTCGATCAACGCCAGATACGCGCCCAGGTCCACGCCGGGAACCGGCGGCACGACCGGGATCACCTCCTCGCGCGCCAGCTTGCCCATGAAACCGCTGACCAGCGGATGCGCCATCGCGTCATGGGCATAGGCCAGATCCAGCAGCGCGGCGGGATAGGCGATGGCGGCGTGGCCGCCGTTGAGGATGCGCAGCTTCATCAGCTCGAACGCCGCCACCTGGTCGGAGAACGTCACGCCCACGGTCTCGAACGCCGGACGCCCGAGGCAAAAACGATCCTCCATCACCCATTGGCGGAACGGCTCGCAGAACACCGGCCAGCCGTCCTCAAGCCCGTGGTCGGTTGCGAGGCTTGCGCGCCGGGCGTCGGTGGTGGCGGGGGTGATGCGGTCAACCATGCTGTTGGGAAACGCGACCTCGGCGTTGATCCAGTCGGCCAGCGCGGCGTCGCGCAGGGCGGCGAGGCCCGCCACCGCGTTCTGCGTGACATGGCCGTTGCCGGGGATGTTGTCGCACGACATCACCGTGAACGGACGGACGCCCGCCGCGCGACGCCGCTCCAGCGCGGCGAGGATCGCGCCGAACGCGGTGACGGGGGCGCCGGGGCTGGCGGCGTCGGCGGCGATCTCGGGGTGCGCGGGGTCGAAGGCGCCGGTCGCGGCGTTGATGTAATAGCCGCCTTCGGTGACGGTCAGCGACACGATGCGGATGCGCGGGTCGGCCATGGCGGCGATCAGCGGCGCGTTGTCGGCCGCGACTTCGGCGAAGTCGATCATCGCGCCGGTGACGCGCGGGCGCCGTGCGCCGGGCTCCATCTCGACGACGGTGGTCAGCCAGTCCTGCGCCCTGAGCGTGGCGCGCATCGCCGCGTCGCCCGCGCGCACCCCGGCGCCGATCAGCGCCCAGTCGTGGTCGCGGCCGACGTTGAACAGATCGTCGAGATACACCGCCTGATGCGCGCGGTGAAAGTTGCCGACGCCGATATGCACGACGCCGGGCGAAAGCTGGTCGCGGCGATAGCGCGGCCTCGCGACCCCGGCGGGCAGAGCGGGCAGGGCGGCGAGCGACAGCTTCATGGTCATGGCTCAGAATCCTTCCTTCAGCACCGACGCCAGATGCGCCATGTCCTTGATCCGCTCCGCCCCTGACGGCGTGCCTTGCTCGGACTGCGGCCAGAACAGCGTGCGCATCCCCGCCGCCACGCCGGCGCGCGCGCCGGTCACGCTGTCCTCGACCGCGATGCAGCGCGCGGGCTCGGCGCCGGTCAGCCAGGCGGCGCGCAGATAGGGCTCGGGGTCGGGCTTGCCCCGGCGCACGTCGTTGCGGCTGACGGTGAGTTGCGCGGGCGCGCTCAGGCCCGCCGCGTCGAGATTGGCCGCCACCACCAGACGGTCGGAGTTCGACACCACCGCCTGCGTCGCGCCCGCCGCGCGCATCTCGTGAAACAGATCCACCGCGCCCTCGCGCGGCTGCAACCGGTGCAGCGAGGCGAAGTAGGTGCGGTATTTCAGCCGCAGCCACGGCTCCAGCGCCAGCGTCAGCCCCAGATGCTCGGCGCACCAGCCATGGATCGCGCGCGCGTCGCGGCCGACCACGAGGGAATGGAACTCCGGCGGCGCGACGATGCCCATCGCCTCCAGCGCCGCCACCAGCGCCGCCTCGTGCAGCGGCTCGCTGTCGAGCAGCGTACCGTCCATGTCCCAGAAGATCGCCGTTGGCATCGCGCATCCTTTCCCGGCGGTCAGCTCATCCAGTTGCCGCCGTCCACGTTGTAGGTCTGCGCCACGATATACTCGGCCTCGGGCGAGGCGAGAAACAGCGCCATGCCGACCAGATCCTGCGCCGTGCCCATCCGGCCATAGGGCACCGCTTCGCCGACCATGCGCTTTTTCTCGCCGGGCTTGAGGTTTTCGTATTTCGCGAACAGCGCGTCCACGCCGTCCCAGTGCTCGCCGTCCACCACGCCCGGCGCGATGGCGTTGACGTTGATGCGGTGCTTTATCAGGTCCAGCCCCGCAGATTGCGTCAGCGAGATGATCGCCGCCTTGGTGGCGCAATAGACCGCCACCAGCGGCTCGCCGCGCCGCCCGGCCTGGCTGGCCATGTTGATGATCCTGCCGCCGCGCCCCTGCGCGATCATCGCCTTCGCCGCGGCCTGCAGCGTGAACAGCGACCCCGCGACGTTGACCGCGAACAGCTTGTCATAGCTGGCGCGGGTGATCTCGACGATGGGCGCGGCGTCGAACAGCGCGGCGTTGTTGATCAGGATGTCCAGCCCCCCGGCGCGCGCCGTCACCGCCGCCACCGCCGCGTCGATCGACGCCTGATCGGTCACGTCCAGCTTCACGGCGTAAGCCTTCGGCCCGATCTCGCGGGCGGACGCCTCGGCGCGCGCAAGGTCGATGTCCGCGATGGCGACCGTCGCGCCCTCGGCGGCGAAGGCCTCGGCGAAGGTGCGGCCGATGCCGCGCGCGGCGCCGGTGATCATCACCGATTTGTCTGCGAATCTGCTCATTGAATCGCGTTCCCGTCTGCGTCGAACCGATAGAGGTGGGCGGGGTCGGGCGTCAGGCGCACCGCATCGCCGTGGCGCACGGTGAACTCGCCCGGCGCCCGCGCCGTGATCTGCCCGGCGCCCTCGACCTGCACATGCAGGAAGGTGTCGGAGCCGAGGTGCTCGGCGACGCGCACCGTGCCGGTCCAGTCGCCCTCGGTCCGCGACAGGTGGATGTGCTCGGGCCGCACGCCAATGGTTTTCGCGTCCTTCGCCGCCGCCAGCGGCCCCTCGATCAGGTTCATCTTCGGCGAGCCGATGAAACCGGCCACGAACAGGTTGCGCGGGTGGTTATACAGCTCCAGCGGTGAGCCGACCTGTTCGATACGCCCCGCGCTCAACACCACGATCTTGTCGGCCATGGTCATCGCCTCGACCTGATCGTGGGTGACGTAGATCATCGTGGTCTTGAGCGTGTTGTGCAGCTCGCTGATCTCCAGCCGCATGTTCACGCGCAGCGCGGCGTCGAGGTTGCTGAGCGGCTCGTCGAACAGGAACGCCGCCGGTTCGCGCACGATGGCCCGGCCGATGGCGACGCGCTGGCGCTGGCCGCCGGAAAGCTGCCCCGGCCGGCGGTCGAGATAGTCGGTGAGGTTCAGCACCTTCGCCGCCGCGCGCACCTTGGCGTCGATGGCGGCCTTGTCCATCCCCGCCATCTTCAGCGGGAACGCGATATTCTTGTAAACGCTCATGTGCGGATAAAGCGCGTAGGACTGGAACACCATCGCCAGCCCGCGCTTGGCGGGGGGCAGGCCGGTCGCGTCCTTGCCGTCGATGCGCAGCGTGCCGCCGGAGATGTCCTCCAGCCCCGCGATCAGCCGCAGCAGGGTGGACTTGCCGCAGCCCGAGGGCCCGACGAACACGACGAACTCGCCTTCCTTCACCTCCAGATCCACGCCGTGGATCACGTCCACGTCGCCGAACTTCTTGGCGACCTTCTCCAGCGTGATGCTTCCCATCGGATCGCTCCCTTACTTCACGGCGCCGAAGGTCAGGCCGCGCACCAGTTGCTTTTGCGAGAACCAGCCCAGCACCAGGATCGGCGCGATGGCCATCATCGAGGCGGCGGACAGCTTGGCCCAGAACAGCCCCTCGGGGCTGGAGTAGGAGGCGATGAACGCGGTCAGCGGCGCGGCCTTGGCGGCGGTCAGGTTCAGCGTCCAGAACGCCTCGTTCCACGCCAGGATCACGTTGAGCAGCAGGGTGGAGGCGATGCCCGGCGCCGCCATCGGCGCCAGCACGAACACGATCTCCTTGCCCAGCGTGGCGCCGTCCATGCGCGAAGCTTCAAGGATCTCGCCGGGGATCTCCTTGAAGTAGGTGTAGAGCATCCAGACGATGATCGGCAGGTTGATCAGCATCATCACCACCACCAGCCCGGTGCGGGTGTCGAGCAACCCCCAGTCGCGAAACAGCAGGTAGAGCGGCACCAGCACGCCCACGGGGGGCAGCATCTTGGTGGACAGCATCCACATCAGGATGTCCTTGGTGCGCTTGGTCGGCGCGAAGGCCATCGACCACGCGGCGGGAATGGCGATCAGCAGCCCCAGCAGCACCGAGCCGACCGCGATCACCACCGAGTTCATCGCGAAGCGGAAGTAATCCGACCGCACGTTGACCTCGACATAGTTCTCCCACGTCCAGTCGAAGAACAGGAACGCGGGCGGGATCTGCACCGCCGTCGCCTCCGACTTGAAGCTGGTCAGGAACGTCCACAGGATCGGAAAGAACAGCAGGAAGCCGACCGTCCACGCCGCTGCGGTGACGACGACGCGATGCCGGGTGGTTGTTGCGCGGGCCATGATGTCACCTGTCCAGGTTCTTGCCGACGATGCGGATCAGGAAGATCGCGACGATGTTGGCGAGGATCACCGCGACGACGCCGCCCGCCGACGCGGTGCCGACGTCGAACTGCAACAGCGCCTGCGCATAGACCAGGAAGGCGATGTTGGTGCTGGCCACGCCCGGCCCGCCGTTGGTGGTGACGAGGATCTCGGCGAACACGCTCAGCAGAAAGATGGTCTGGATCAGCACCACCACCGTCAGCGCGCGCGACAGATGCGGCAGGGTGATCGCGAGAAAGATCGCGAACGGCCCGGCGCCGTCCATCTCGGCGGCCTCCTTCTGCTCCTGATCCAGCGATTGCAGCGCGGTCAGGATGATCAGCGTCGCGAACGGCAGCCATTGCCACGCCACGATCAGGATGATCGACAAGAGCGGCATCGCGCCGAGCCAGTCCACCGCCTGAAAGCCGAAGGTCTGCGCGATCCACGCGAACAGCCCGTTGGCGGGGTGCATCAGCATGTTCTTCCACACCAGCGCCGAGACCGTGGGCATCACGAAGAACGGCGCGATCACCAGCAGCCGCACGACGCCCTGTCCCCAGATCGGCTGATCCAGCAGCAGCGCGATCAGCGTGCCGCCGACGATGGTGATCAGCAGAACCCCGCCCACCAGCATCAGCGTGTTGCCAAGAGCGGCGAAGAACGCCGGATCGGTGAGGAAATACTGGTAGTTCTCGATCCCCGCCCAGGTCTCCATGCCCGGCATCAGCAGATTGTAGCGCAGGAACGAGAAGTAGAGCGTCATGCTGAGCGGGATGATCATCCAGGCCAGCAGCATGATCACAGAGGGCGCAAGCATCAGCCGCGCCGCAGCGCGTGTGTGGGTCGTCGCCATGGCGATGGCCTCCCTTGCCGGGCGAGTGATCGGTGCGGGTCGGCGAAGCGGCGCGCCCGCCCCGTGGCCGGGGCGGGCGTTCCGGCGGCTACTTGATGTAGCCGCCGCGCGTCATCTCGCGGGTGGCGAGCGCCTGCGCGCTGGCCAGCGCCTGCTCGGCGGTCGTCTGCCCGGCGAGCGCGGCGGAGAACTGCTGGCCGATGGCGGTGGCCATCCCCTGAAACTCGGGGATCGCGACGAACTGGATGCCGGTGTAAGGCACAGGTTCGACCGTCGGGTTGGTCGGATCGGCGGCCATGATCGAGTCGAGCGTCATCTGCGCGAACGGGGCCGCCTCCAGATAGGCGGGGTTCTGGTAGAGCGAGGTGCGCGTGCCCGGCGGCACGTTGGCCCAGCCCTCCTTGGAGGCGACCAGCTCCAGATAGGCCTTGTCGGTGGCCCAGCCGATGAAGGTCTTGGCGGCGTCGATGTCGCCGGAGCTGGCGGGGATCGCCAGCGACCACGCCCAGAGCCAGTTGGCGCGCTTGCCCAGCCCGGTGTCCGGCGCCAGCGCGAAGCCGACCTTGTCGGCGACGGTGCTCTCGTTGGGATTGGTCACGAACGAGGCGGCCACGGTGGCGTCGATCCACATGCCGCACTTGCCGGTCTGGAACAGCGCGAGGTTCTCGTTGAAGCCGTTGGACGACGCGCCCGGAGGGCCGGCTTCGTTCATCAGCGTGATGTAGAAGTCCAGCGTCTCACGCCACTGCGGGCTGTCGAACTGCGGCTTCCAGTCCATGTCGAACCAGCGGGCGCCGAACGAATTGGCGGTGGCGGTGATGAACGCCGCGTTCTCGCCCCAGCCGGCCTTGCCGCGCAGGCACACGCCGTAGATCCCGGCGTCCTTGTCGGTCATCGCGCGGGCGGCCTCGGCGATGAACGCCCAGGTGGGCGCGTCGGGCATGGTCAGCCCGGCCTTCTCCATCAGGTCGGTGCGATACATCACCATCGAGCTCTCGCCGTAGAACGGCGCGGCGTAGAGCTTGCCATCCACGCTCAGCCCGGCGCGGATCGGCGGCAGCAGATCGTCCACGTCATAGTCGGCGGCCATGCCGTCGAGCGGCGCCAGCCAGCCCTGCTTCGCCCAGATCGGCGCCTCATAGGTGCCGATGGTCACCACGTCATACTGGCCGCCCTTGGTGGCGATGTCGGTGGTGACGCGCTGACGCAGCACGTTCTCCTCCAGCGTCACCCACTCAAGCGTGATGCCGGGGTGTTTTGCGGTGAAGTCGTCGGTCAGCTTCTGCATCCGGATCATGTCGCCGTTGTTCACGGTCGCGATGGTCACGGTCTGCGCGCTGGCGAGCGCGGTTGACGCCAGCAAAGCGCCCACGGCAAGGCCGGTGCGTAGAAGGCTCATGTGTTTCCTCCACCTGGATTACGGGCATTCGCCCTAGTATTGAGCGTTTGCTCGCATGTTGCGGCGAGTCTGTCAAGCATTGATGCGTCAAGGCGGGATATTCACCCCTCAGGCGGGCGTTCGCCCGCATTGCGGCGACCGATTGTTGCGCTACAACGAAAGGCGCCGCGCCGGGCGCGGGCGGAAAGGAGCGGCGGCGATGCGCGGCCAGAACGTGGAGAGCGAGACCCCGTTGGCGGACAGGCGCCGAGAGGACGCCGCGCGCGCCGCGTGGCTCTATTTCATCGCCGGGCGCACACAGGACGAGATCGCCGCCCAGCTTGACCTGTCGCGGCAGGCGGTGCAGCGGCTGGTGGCGCTGGCGGTCAGCGACAAGCTGATCAAGTTTCGCCTGGACCATCCGCTCGCGACCGGCCTTGCGCTGGCGGAGCGGCTGAGGCGGCGATTCGCGCTGGCGTTCTGCGACGTGGCGCCCACCGACCCGGCGGCGCCCGGTTCGGTGGCGGGGGTGGCCGGCGCGCTGGCGGCGCGGCTGCAACGCGCGCTGTCGGCCAGGGCGCCCACCGTCATCTGCGTCGGCACCGGGCGCACCATGCGCGCGGCGGTGGAGGAGATGGACACGCTCGACCGACCGCAGCACAAGATCGTCTCGCTGGTCGGCTCGATGGCGGCGGGCGGCCACGCCAGTCCCTATGACGTGGTGATGCGGCTGGGCGACAAGGTCGGCGCGCAGCGCTATCCAATGCCGGCGCCGGTGATGGCCGAGACGGAGGCCGAGCGCGCGGCGA
>Ga0210044_10001046_pt1 | contig 42166 bp, 35 predicted proteins | sample CryGey13umfilter_2_FD_183959 | JGI IMG/M metagenome (GOLD analysis project Ga0210044, IMG submission 183959) | Groundwater microbial communities from aquifer in Utah, USA - Crystal Geyser 4/9/14 3 um filter (SPAdes) (version 2) | ecosystem: Environmental > Aquatic > Deep subsurface >... | reverse complement strand
GATTTAAACTTCACATCATGGATCAATGCGGAAGATGCCATGTTGAAATTGCTAAAACATATTTTGATACGTACCACGGAAAAGTTTCTCAATTGGGTTATACAAAAACCGCAAAATGCTATGACTGTCACGGATCGCATGATATTCTTGCCATTTCCAATCCCGAATCTCACTTAAGCAGAAAAAATGTATTGAAGACATGCCAAAAATGTCACGAAGGCGCTACTAAAAAATTCGCCGGATACTTAACGCACGCAACCCACCACGACCCGCAGAAATATCCCATTTTGTTTTGGACATTTTGGGGGATGACGGGATTACTTGTAGGAACTTTTATCCTTGCCGGTATTCATACATTGCTTTGGCTGCCCCGTTCTTTGCAATGGAAGCGTGAATTAGCAAAGAGATTGAAAGATAAAGAAAAGTTAATTGATGAAACCAAGCGACAGGAAAATGAGAATGAAGATGAACTTGATGCATAAAGAAGAAGAACAAGTTTTACGGTTTTCCCGCTTAAACCGGGGACTTCATATTGTAATGATAATCAGTTTTATTAGTTTATCACTTACTGGAATGTCGCTAAAATTTTCTTATACAAGCTGGGCAGTTGCTCTTTCCCATTTCTTCGGTGGGTTTGAAGCAACCGGATCAATTCACCGCTTCGCAGCTTCTGTAATGATGGTAGTTTTTATAACGCATATAATTGATATAACCCGGATTAAAAGGAGGGAAATAAGTTCGTGGAAAGAAATGATTTTTGGAAATGGCTCAATGCTCTTCAACAAAAAAGATTTGGAAGATTTCATCGGATCAATGAAATGGTTCCTGGGAAAAGGTGAAAGACCTGAATATGGAAGATGGACCTATTGGGAAAAGTTTGATTACTTCGCAGTCTTCTGGGGAGTTTTTGTGATCGGTTCAACCGGGCTTACCCTTTGGTTCCCGGAATTTTTTACTCAATTTGTACCGGGATGGGTTATCAATGTTGCAACCATAATTCATAGCGATGAAGCCTTGCTTGCAACCGGTTTTATTTTTACCGTTCACTTTTTTAACACGCATCTTCGCCCGGAGAAATTTCCGATGGACATTGTCATCTTCACCGGAAGAATGCCGCTTGAAGAATTTAAACTCGATAGACCTAAAGAGTACCAAGAACTGCTTGAGAAAGGTGAATTAGAAAATTATTTTGTTGAAGCTTATCCTCCGATTGTTACACGCACTATTAAAATCTTCGGGTGGATAGCCTTGTCGCTTGGCTTTTTCATAGTAATTTGGATAATCTACGCAATGATTTTTTCTTATAGATAGCATCTATTATTTAAGGGATTCTAAATGAAACGCAAATACCCGGATTCTTTTTATAACCCAACAACATTGGTTGGAGGCGCTCTTGCAGCAGTAAGTTTTAGCTTGGTCCTTTTCTTAATGGTTTTAGAGGCTTTTGAGAAAAACCCGAAACCTTATATGGGAATAGTTGCTTTTGTAATTCTTCCAACCTTCTTGCTGTTCGGTATTGGGCTAATGATTTTTGGAATCCTTAACGAAAGAAAACGCTTAGCTTCCGGGAAAAAAACCAGACGTCTGCCAGTTATTGATCTGAACGATCCAGCGCATCGATTTTCGACGATAATGATTTCTTTCGGAGCAATTTTACTTTTAATTTTCTCTGCCTTCGGAAGTTTTAAAGTTTATGAATATACTGATTCGGATGAATTTTGCGGAACAATTTGCCACTCAGTTATGGCTCCCGAATATACTGCCTATCAGTATTCACCACACGCAAAAGTCGGCTGCGTTCAATGTCACATTGGTTCCGGGGTAAGTTGGTTTGTAAAAGCGAAAATTTCCGGCTCGTATCAAGTCTATTCAGTTCTCTTTAATAAATATTCCAGACCCATTCCAACGCCGATCGAAAATTTGCGCCCGGCGCAGCAAACGTGCGAGCAATGCCATTGGCCCAAACATTTCTTCAGTGAAAAAAAACTTGTCTCGACTTATTATTTGTCAGATGAAAAAAACAGTAAATTCACCATCAATCTTTTAGTAAAAATCGGCGGTGGTAATATTGAGGCCGGTCCAACGAACGGCATCCACTGGCACATGAACATTGGCAATGAAGTAACTTATATTACTACTGATCCGGCAAGAGAAAAAATTCCATGGGTGAAATCAAAATCAATGGATGGGAAAGAAGTTATTTACGAAAGCACAGAATATTCTTTAACGAAAGAAGAAAAAAGCAAAGCTGAAGCACGAAGAATGGACTGTATTGACTGCCATAACCGCCCTTCTCATATTTATCACGATCCTTTCACTTCGGTTAATCATTTAATGTCTTTAAACTGGGTTGATCCAACATTGCCTAATATTAAAAGCGTTGCCGTGGATGCGCTTGAAAATCCATATCAAACTAAAGAAGCCGCATTAGATAGTATAAAACTTTTGATTAATCAGTTTTATCAAAATAATTATCCTCAACTTGCATCTTCAAAAAAATCACAACTTGAGAGAGCGATACAGGAAATTCAAAAAATTTATTCGCGCAATTATTTTCCCGAAATGAATGTAAGCTGGAAGAAATTTCCAAACCATATCGGGCACATGTATTCTCCCGGTTGTTTCCGCTGCCACGACGGTAAACACAAAAGCAAAGAAGGGAAAGTACTTTCGCGAGATTGCAATGTTTGTCATACGATTCTTTCACAACAATTTGAGCGCGACACTCTTCGTTTATCATTAAGCGGAGTTGATTATTTTCATCCGGTTGATGTTGGATCCGCCTGGAAAGAAGAAAATTGCAGCGATTGCCATCGCTAAAAAATAAATAGAGTGATTTTTTTTCTAAAACGAGTTCGATTACTTTTTTTATTTTCCAAATAGCATTAATTTCATTCCTGCATATTTTATTTCTTTTAGAAAGGTGTTTCAATGAGTGATTTGGATAGCAACCAAAACCGGAGATCTTTTTTAAAATATCTCCTTTCCACAAGTTTAGTAGGATTTTTAGCATCCGTGCTTTATCCTATTGTTTCATATTTAAATCCTCCAAAGCAAAATGAAGTTGAAGTTTCGAGCGTTTTGGCTGGAAAAATTTCCGATTTTGAAAAAGACAGCGGCAAAATTGTCCGCTTCGGGAACAAACCGGTAATTGTTGTCCGTACGGAAAAAGGCGATTTCAAAGCCTTGTCAGCCGTTTGCACCCATCTTGATTGTACGGTTCAGTACAAAAAAGAATTGGGTTTAATCTGGTGCGCCTGCCATAACGGGAAATATGATCTGAGCGGAAAAAATGTTTCCGGACCGCCGCCGCGTCCTTTAGACCCTTATACGGTTACTCTCCAGGGTGAAAATATTTTTGTATCGAAGAAAGCGTGAGTTAGATTATGAAAAAAATTGTAAAAAGTTTTTATGACTATTTAGATGAAAGACTTCATCTTGATGATTTAGTACATTTTATGGGTAAGAAATACGTTCCAATTCATTCTCATTCCGTTTGGTATTATTTCGGCGGAGTATCACTTTTCTTTTTTATTGTTCAAGTATCCACAGGAATTTTACTTCTCTTTTATTATAAAGCGGGACCCGATTTAGCTTTCGAAAGTATTCAATATATAATGTCCAAAGTACAATTTGGCTGGCTGATTCGCTCCATTCATGGCTGGGCTGCAAATTTATTTATTTTATCGGCAGTCATTCACATGTTCAGCGTTTATTTTGAAAAAGCTTATAGAAAGCCGCGCGAACTGACATGGATCAGCGGAATGTTACTGTTGTTCCTTGGAATGGGTTTTGGGTTTAGCGGATATTTACTTCCGTGGAACGAGCTTTCATTTTTTGCAACTAAAGTCGGTTCCGATATTGCAGGCGCTGTCCCTATTATTGGCGAGCCGATAAAAATTCTCATGCGCGGAGGATTGGATGTTACCGGGGCAACCTTATCACGGTTATTTGGTTTTCATGTGGCTTTGTTCCCCGGAATTTTTACGATTGTTTTAGGTATCCATTTAATCCTTATTCAACGACAGGGAATTAGCGAGCCAAGGCGTATCGCAAAACTCGATCAAAAAGAAAAAAAGACGATGCCTTTCTTTCCGAACTTTATGCTTAGAGATTTACTTCTTTGGTTAGTCATGCTGAATCTTCTTGCTATTCTTGCGGTCTTTTTCCCGGCAGAACTTGGACATAAAGCAGACGCATTCGGTTCAGCGCCGGCAGGTATAAAACCCGAATGGTATTTCCTTTTTATGTTTCAAAGTTTAAAATATTTCCCCGCCCATATTCTTTTTATCGAAGGAGAAGTGTTAGGCATTCTTCTTTTTGGAGCCGCGTTTGCATTGTGGATGATCGTTCCTTTTTGGGATAGAAAAAGCTCACGCGGAGAAAGAAACAAACTCATTAATTACCTCGGTATGGCTGCTATTATGTTCATCATCGTTTTAACAATTTTAGGATGGATAGCATGAAAAAAATAATCTTTATAATTTTTACACTTGTTCTCTTAAACGGATATTTTTCTCTAAAGGCTCAAACCTTAAAAAGTGATGATCAATGCTATCTTTGCCACGAGCAACTCGGCGGTGTTGCAGATTTATTTAAGAAAGATATTCATTTTCAAAAAGGAATTTCCTGCGCCGGCTGCCACGGTGGCAACAGCAAATCTGATGATATGTTGGAAGCAATGAGCAAAGCTTCCGGCTACCTGGGCGTACCTAAAGGAGACGACATTTCATTGCGATGCGCTAACTGTCACGCAAAAAAAGAAATGATGCAAAAGTACGGCTCTCATCTTCCAACAAATCAACTTGAGTTATTAAAGGCAAGTGTGCACGGAAAACTTTCTACAACAGGAAAAGAAAAAATCGTTCAATGTACAACCTGCCATAATGCTCACGGAATTGTTTCTGTAAAAAGTCCTGCATCCCCGGTTTATCCTTTGAATGTTCCAAACACTTGCGGAAAATGTCATAGCAATGCAAAGTTTATGCAAACGTATAATCCAAAGATAGCAGTAGATCAAGTTGCAAAATATCGAACGAGCGTTCATGGAATGTTGAATGCAAAAGGAGACCCGAAACCTGCAGAGTGCGCAAGCTGTCACGGAAGCCACGGTATTCGTGCGGTCGCAGATACTAAATCTCAGGTTTATGCTCTCAATATTCCGGAGACATGTTCAACGTGCCACAGTGATGCGCAATATATGGCTGGGTACAAAATTCCAACCGATCAATTTGCAAAATATACAAGAAGCGTTCACGGAAAACAGTTGTTAGAAAAGCATGATATAAGCGCTCCGGCTTGCAATAGCTGCCATGGAAACCATGGGGCAACGCCTCCTGAAGTTGCATCAGTTTCTAAAGTATGCGGCACGTGTCATGCGCTAAATGCGGATTTGTTCTCTTCCAGCCCGCACAAGCAAGCATTCGATAAAGCAAAATTACCCGAATGCGAAACCTGCCACAGTAATCATGAGATTATGCCTGCAACAAAAGCGATGCTCGGCGTTAGCAAAGAAGCGGTTTGCAGCAAATGCCATACTGAAACAAAATCAACTAAGGGATATTTTGTAGCGCAAAAAATGCGCAATTATGTTGACAGCTTAGATGTATCCGAAGTTTTAGCGCTTAAATTAATAAATGAAGCCGAACAAAAAGGAATGGAAATATCAGAGGCAAAATTTAAAATGAGAGATGTTCACCAAGCAAAACTTGAAGCGCGAACAATGGTTCATTCTTTTAATGAAGAGAAATTTAAAGAAGTTGTTGTTGGAAAAGGATTATCCGTTTCTAAAGCCGCCGTTACCGAGTCGCAAGCCGCAATTGCCGACTATTTCTTCCGGCGTTATGGATTGGTTCTTTCGATTTTGATTACAAGCTTATTAGCGCTTACACTCTATATGTATATCAAAAAAATTGAGGAAAAACAAGCTTCAAAACTTTAATAAAATTTTCCCGCTTTGTGGACTAAATTATTACTCTCGTTCTCCCTTGAGGGTTGGGAACTTTTAGAAATTTGATTATCGAATAGTGAGTATAGAATAATGAATTTCGAAGTGAAAGCCATCTGTTTTTCAACTTCATCATTCGAGATTCCTTGTTCGATATTCATTATTTTCTTTTTAGTCCCGGCTCTTACAGATTACATCTTTCAAACAGATATAAATTAACCATAACCCAATACTCATTATTTGGTTTTGCATTACTGCAATTCTTAATTGTTGATTTAAAATAAAACACCCCGACAAAGCGGGGTGTTTTATTTACAAAAATATTTTACGTAACATTCTCAAGTAAAGTTTAGTAAACAAATGCAATACGTAATTGGAAAGTATCATCCTTTTTATTAAGATTTGCTCCAAGGTCAGTTTGCTGATGATTGAATTCGCCGACAAAGTATAAACCGTTTTGCAATGAATAATGCACCATTGCAGTTATAAGTGAAACGCTGTTATTGCTTACACTCTCTGTTGGATCAAACTGCGAAAATCTTACCCCAATCCAAAATGGATCTTGGATTTTATAATTAAGTTCGCCAAAGAGTCCTGAACTGCCGTAAGTTCCGTTGACTTTACTTGTCGTCGCATCAAAAGCCTGATCCTGTCCTTTTTCATAACCAGCCAGGGCTAAAATATTTTGAAAGGGATAACTGCCATAAAAGGCATATCTATTATAATTATTCTGATAAACTGTTGCGCCGCTGGTTAAGTCAACGCTGCCGTGGTAAAAATAACCACTAAGACCGCCTCCATCCTTCGTAAGGATTTGGTTAACGAACAATTGAATATCTTTGCTGTTGTAGGATGGACTGCCTTTGGTTTTTTTGAAGGCGCCGCCTACCGCTGCATCACCATTATCGTTAAGACCATTGAACACAGTAGCCCGAATAAAAGTATTGTCTATCGCATAACCGAGCTCAATGCCTACCTGGTCGGTCCACGGAGCGAATACACTTGAAGCTGCTGTTGAAGTAATGAATAAAAGTTTGTTGTTCCCTAAAGAGCGATCGGAAGCTCCGTAACCTTCGTAGGCGTGGAAAATTCCTGCCTTAATAGTATAAAACGCATCTTCATCTCCAAAAGTAGCTTTTATATAAGAGTTTTCTATTTGAGGTATTTCGCCCGCTGGAAAAGTTATCTCGTTAAAAGCGGATAAATAGGTTCCGAAAGCGCCTGTCGCTGGATAGAGATTAATTTCGTGTAACGTAAATTGATTACTACTTGATGCAGTCCCGGCTGAATTCACGGAACGACCCACATCCCACCTTTCTTGAATTCTTGCAGCCAGATAATCTCCTATATTTTCAGAAGATACATTCTGTCCAATTTCTTTTGGTAATCGAAAACCCGCAGCTCTGAACTTAAAACCATAAGCATTTAATCGTGGAATAGGATTATGACACGCGCTGCAATCCAGCCCATATTTACGGGCAAAACTTGGAATTGAATATAAAGAACTTGAACTGAACACAAGAAGAAGCCCAACGATGAGAACTGAACGAAGTATATTTTTGAGTAACATAGTACTCTCCTTTTTTTTGTTGAAAATTAACCGTTGTTAGTTAAAATATCCTGTGCAAATTGATTTCAGCGTCTTGTATTAGCACATGATAAAAATCTTAATACCTTTTTTTTATTATTTGTTTTTAGATTTTAAATATGCGTATAAGTTACTCATTTCATCCAAAGTTAAGGTTGGCCATTCATCGTTTTGAATTAGGAGAAGGTCTTCCATTTTGGAGGCGTGATTCCACATCCGTTGAAGAATTTGAACTCCGGATTTGAGATGTGAACTAGAGCTTAAATCCGGTCCCACTCCTTTTCCGCCTGATTCATGGCAGCTTGAACAACCTTTTTCGATATAAACATTTTCCCCAAACCGCCGGTTACCCGGTTTATCCTCAAATCCCAGAAAATATATATATGAAATAACATCAACCATTTCATTTTCTTTAAAGATAGGATAACTGATTGAATTATCTTTCATATATTTTATCATTCTCGGGCTATGATTCCACATTTGTCCCGCTATCTCGGTAACGCTGGAATTTAAATTCAGCTTTGAGAGATTTGGCCCCATTTTCTCTTCACCAAAAGTAACTCCATGACATTTACCGCAACTTTTTTGCTGAAAAATAAATTTCCCTTTCGAAGGATTACCCGGGGACAATCTGAATTCTGCTGAAGATAAAGTCGCTTGACGGATATATGCTGTAATATCGCTTATCTCTTTGCCGGAAAATTGCGGGACGGTAATTTTTAATTCAGCCAGCTTCTTTTGCATCAAAGGACCATGATTCCACAGCGCTTGAGCCAGATACATTGGCGAAGAATATTTGTTGAGAACCGTAAAATCCGGGGCAAGGCTGCCTCCTTTCCCGGCGATTTTATGACAACTTTTGCAGCCTTTTGCAGAAAGAAGTTTCTGCCCATTGGCAACGCTGCCGGGTTCACCCAGGAAGCGGAGGAAGTAAATGAAATCAACTAAATCAAGCATTTCACTTTCAGAAAATTGAGGACGTTCCATTTTCAATTCTCTGAATTTTCGATTCATGCTCGGGATATGATTCCAGATGACGGATCCTAATTGTAAAAAACTTCCGTAATATTTTTGTCTTGATAAATCCGGGCCAATTTTCCCGCCATAGCCGTTAAGTGAATGACAAACGATACAACCCTTTTCCTCGAATACAATTCTTCCTTTAAGCGGGTTCGAGGGTAATTTTAATTCTTGCGCTTGAAATAAAGAGCTGGTTATAATTATTACGAGAAAAGTTTTTAACGCAGTTTTCATGTTAATTTCCCGAATCGGTATTTAAATGTTTTTTCTTCTCTCTATGGAAACCGACAAAAACATAAGTTAAAATACTAGCGAGCGTTATGAAAACCGGAATTGCAACCAAACTAATACCGATGGAAATACCGGGAGAATCTTTCAAATCTACCGAAAGATAGATAAGATTTGAAATCCAAAAAATAATTCCGATCACTAATAACCATATTAATGATATACTCACTAATTGCGCGGCAAATATTATTTTATCTCTTAGCTCATTATTGATAGTTTTCATAAAATCACCTGAAAATAAATTATAACTAAATAAATCTACATTTATTCTATGAATTTTATTCTACACTATTTGCCGGATCGGGCAAATAACTTGTAACCCGTTTTTCAACTTCTTTAACACTTTCTTTACGTCCTTCTTCAATTTCCCAAATAGAAATAATTGGAAAGAATTTTGAAAAGACTAAAAACCCGAGTACAAAAACAGCTAAACCGCCTATAAACAATGTCCATTCTGTAAAAGAAGGAATGTACATCCCCATATCTAATCCCATTCGAGGATTTGCAAGAGAAGGGATTACAATATTTAATCGTTCAAGCCACATCCCGATGACAACAGAAATTGACGCTATTAATATCCCCGGAATAGTTTTAAATTTTTTAAATGCTAATATCACAACCGGGATAAGGAAATTGCAAACAACCATTCCCCAAAAGAAAATAGCATAAGTTCCGGTGAACTTATAAAAAATAACATCCATCTCGTGGGGTTCAGCTCCAAAAACCCCGGTCAAGTATTCAGAGAAAGTAAAATAGAACCAAAGCAGCGACATTATTAACAGCAGCGTTCCGAGATGTCTAAAATGAACAAGCTTTAAATAGTTCTCGAGATGGAAATATTTTCTAAAGCTGATCATTACTATCATGAGAGCGGCTATCCCTGAAAAAATAGCTCCAACAACAAAATAGGGACCGAATATAGTGCTGTGCCAGCCTGGTTGCAGTGTCATTGAAAAGATATAAGAAATTACCGTATGCACCGAAATTGCTATAGGGATAACCATGACCATCAAAATATTTATTGCTCTGCTCAAAACTTTTTTCTGATGTTCTGTTCCATGCCAACCCCAAGAAAGGAACTCATAAAACCAAACCATTTTTCCGCCCCGGTCTCTAAGTTTTGCAATATCAGGAATCATCGGAAGATAAAGGTAAACCGTGCTTGCGGTAAAGTAAGCGGTAATGCTTGTTACATCCCAAAGCAACGGGCTCTGAAGTCTTCCTGCGGTAAAAATATTGAGGACTCTGTCGGGTCTTCCCAAATCAATGATCGGATGAAGCCCGCCAATAGCCAGAACAATAGCGGTAATAACTTCCGCCATCCTGGTAATTGGTCTTCTCCATTCTGCTTTGGATAATCGAAGAATAGCCGATATCAACGTTCCTGCATGGCTGATTCCAACGAAGAAGACAAAGTTAACAATATAAAATCCCCAGGTTACCGGTTGATTCATTCCCGTAACGCCAAGCCCATAATAAACTTGTCTAATATAAACCACCAGAGTAAAGCCAATGATGAAGAGCAGAAATCCAACGGCAAAATAGAAACTTTTGCCGGTTTCGTAAATAGGACGATAGAGCGCTTCATCAATGTCAACGGTATTTTTTGTTTCTTCATTCATTATTATTCCTTCTCGGAGAGATAAAATACTTTTGGTATAGTTCCAAGGTCTTCAAGTTCTCTAAATGCGCGGGGACTATTCGAGAGTTTAAAAACTTTGCTTTCTTTGTTCTCGAGATCGCCAAAAAATATTGCTTCAGCAGGGCAGCTATCGGCACAGGCAGGCGAATATTCACCATCGGAAATTTCTCTGTCATCGGCTCTAGCGTTTTCTTTAACTTTTTGTAAACGATGAGCGCAGAAAGAACATTTTTCTACAACGCCTTTCATACGAAGAGATACATCTGGATTCATACAAGTTTTAAATTCATCTGCCCATTCAGGCTCGTACCAGTTAAACACTTTTGCTGTATATGGACAAGCAGCCATGCAGTAACGGCAACCAATGCACCTATTATAAATTTGAGCAACTAATCCTTCTTCGTTTTTATAAGTGGCATGCACCGGACAAACCTTTATACACGGTGGATTATCACAATGAAAACATGGTTTTGGAATTCGCTTCAATTTTATATTCGGGTACTCACCCTCGTAAATAGTCATCATATCCATCCAGAGCATGACTCTATCGTCAGCAGCCTGTTCCGCATCAACAATAGCGACGTTATTTTCCAGTTTACACGCCGCCATACAATCACCGCAACCGGTACATTTATCCAGGTCTATTGCCATCGCCCATTTTGGCATTCTACAATCTCCTTAAGTTAATTAGCTAATGAAATTTTTACTTTCGTTGCCTGCAAAGCAGGGATTCCGTTCAATTTATCATATTTATTTTTCATAAGAGAAACAGGGTTACTTCCGATTCCTTTAGCGTATCTTCCGTATGAAGTATGTCCCATACCGAAGGGAACTGAAACAACGCCGGGCATAATTCCGGGATTCACTCTGGCAGTAACTTTGATACTTCCAAGAGGAGACTCAACCCAAATAAGATTTTTATCCGAGATACCGTTTGCTTTTGCAGTTACCGGATTTATCTCAGCCCAAGTGTTCCAATGTTCATGAACCGTATAACCAAAAAGTTCCTGCATCATCGGTTGGTTCGATGAATTTCCATCTCTGTTCGTCAACAGATTGTAGGTAACTAAGTAGAGAGGCAGGTTCTCCTCAATGGAGACAACTTCGTAATGGGGTAAGAAGACAGCATCTCCTTCGGTGTGAATATTTAACGCTTGAAGAACTTTCTTCATGTTCTCACTTGATTCCCCTCCAGCTTTTCTAACAACATTATTTATAGCTTCTTCCAAATTCTTTGAGTAGAATTCAAATTTTCCGCTTGATGTTTTGAACAGGTCTTCTACCTTCTTTTGTTTTCTTATTGGATTCCACCAGCCGCCGTTTTCAGTTATCAATTTCCAGAATTCATCAAAAGAGTTATATCTACCAATCTGCCAGCCTCTTTGCTGCAAATATTCTAACCAGGCGCCTTTAACGCCTTCTGTAACAATGGCGCCTTCACCTGAAGTATAAAGTTTTTCAACGCTAAATCTTATTTCTTTTTCATAAGTATCAAACGGAAGTGCGTTCGCAACAGACTGACCTATCATACTACTTAGTTTCAAAATTACATCCGCCGTATTCTTGGTGTCGTAAAGCGGATTAATAACCGGTTGTTGAATTCCGACATGAGTAAAGCCAACGGAGGGAACATTAGAAAAAGCATCCCATTTTTCAAGCGATGTATGATCGGGGAGTATTAAATCTGCATACTCGGAAGTTTCATTGATGCAAGAGTCAAAGCTAACTACAAGTGGAATTTTCTTTAATGCTTCTGCAAATTCATGATGGTTAAGCGTTTGGAATAAGGGATTCCCTTTATAAATGAAGAGAACACTTACCGGGTACGGTTTATCATTCAAAATATTTTTAGTAAAAGCATCAAATGAAAAATCAGCAAGAGGATACGTGTAATCATTCGATTCAGCCACTTTAGTTTTTTCCAATCCTGAACGGGCAGCTTCATCATACACTATTGAAGGAAGCTCTGCCAAAGGCGGAACATCTACAAAATAAACGCCGCCTTCCTTTTCAATATTTCCGAGCAGTGCATTCAAAGAATAGATCGCCATCTGGGTAAAGGTTCCATTGGTATTGTCTTCAGCGCCCTGTCCACCGAGTACAACGGATGGTTTGTTATTGCCAAGGTCTCTTGCAATTTGCAAAATGGTTTCTGCGGGAACACCGGTTATTTTAGAAACTTCTTCGGGATAATAATTATTTATTACGTTCTTCATAAAGCCTATATGGCTTTTCCCCCTTGAGTCAGTCCAATCGTTAAAACCGAAAGTAGAAGTTTGTACAAAATTTTTGTTATATAATTCTTCCCGGATGAGAACGTAAGCTACACCAAGAGCCAGGGCAGCGTAAGTTCCGGGTTTTATCGGCACCCATCTATCAGCGTTTGCGGCGGTAAGACTCATTCTTGAATCAATTTGCACAAGCCGGGTTCTTCGTTCAACTGATTGATCTCTTAACTGGCTATATATTTTAGTATAGTAGATTGGTGAATACCCTTCTTCAAGAAAATTCGATCCAAAACTTAAAATGTACTTAGCATTTAGTAAATCATAAGCTGGAATTTGCTCAACGCCCTGTAATAAATTGTAAGGAACAGTTTGGTTTTTTATTGAGGGGAAGCTGTAGTAGTTGGGCGATCCATAAGCATTCATAAATTGTGCGAAGTGTTTATCCATCAGTCCATTTTGGGCGTTTCCGTTTAGGAATGCCACTTGATGCGCTAAACCGGAATTTCTAAGTTCTTTCATTTTATCGGAAACGATCTTCAGCGAGTTATCCCAACTTATCTTTTCCCACTTTCTGCTCCCTTCAACTCCGATACGTTTTTGCGGATTTTTAATTCTATCCGGGTTGAAAAGCATTTCAAGCGCACTATGTCCCGATGGACACATTCCGCCACGATTGACAGGATAGTTTGGATTTCCTTTTATATAAACAGGAATTCCGTCTATCATTCTTACACTAACGCCACACCCTGCGGGGCACTGTCCGCAGATAGTATTTTTCCACGATTCAATGCCGGGACCTCTTTTAGCTAATTCGATCAGTCTCTCTGGAACATCAATACTATTGCGGCAGCCATACAAACCAAGGGCAATAGCTCCGGATGCGCCTCCTAATAATTTCAGAAAGTCTCTGCGTTGAATTTCCACTAATTACTCCTTCAGAATTATTTTAATTTTTAATGATGACATGCAAGGCAGTCATAGGTTACTTTATTTTCTTTGTGGCACTTAATACAATTTTTCATAGTTGCGAGCCACAAGGGATGTGAGGCAGGTTCAGTTAATTCCTGAACGTTTCCATGACACTGGATACATTTTATTTCACCAATCGTTACATGTCTTCTATGCGAAAAATAAACATGAGCGGGTACGGAATAAATTTTTTTCCACGGAATTCTTTTCCCGCTCTCAATGTATTTCAACAGCTTCACTTCTTCGGGGGACTTGGATAACGGTTCGCCTGAATGGCAGTCTGAACAAACCTCAATATTCGGAATGGTAGCGGCTGCCATAGTTTCTACAAAGAGATGACAATCAACGCATGTAAGTTTCGCTTTTTCAATATGCAGTTTGTGGTTATAGTTAATAGGCTGAATAATAGCATTAGGCGCTCCGAATATTTCCCAAACCATTGCCAATACGATGACAGCGCTGAGTGCAATCAGAATCCGTTTTGAATTTTTCTTTATCGTTTTCCGGAGATCAATTACATTCATTTCACATATCCTTTAGGCAATTTCATTATAGTTATTTATGCTGATAAAATAGAAACGTTTAAAGTGGTTTTGGGTTTTTGTATAGAAACGGAAGAAACTTAAATAAAAAACATTACTTCACCAAAAAAAAATTTTTGCATAACGCAAAGCGCATGTCCCGAAAGTTTTCGGGACATGGCTATCCAAGTGCAAGTTTTACGAAAGGAGGATCCACCATCTAACCGCTTCTTTATTGCCTCTTATGTAGATAAGAAGAAGGTTAAAAATCCTTCGTTTTATTTGAGCAACGTGAATTCAAAATTATTTTTTTACTTTTGGATCAAGGTGTTCTATCTTTGCCCACTCAGTCTTAAAGTTAAATCCTTTAAATGTTGGACTTTGCTTGTTATGACACTTTACACATAAATCATTTGGATTTTTGTAAAGCAATAATCCTTTCTGTTCGGCAAGATTTTTATCTTTCATAATATTTTTTGTATTGAATTCAGAGCCGGCGCCATGACAGGTTTCGCACTGAACTCCATCTGCGATATCAAAATCCTCCTCAAGCATAGATTTATTAACATCGTATCCGGTGGCGTGGCATTTTAAGCATTCTTTTGTGTCAACTGCTTTAGTTTTGAAACCCTTTCCCTTTGCAATCTCATTTGCTTTTTCAGTTTGTAAAGCTTTATAGGCGTTAGCATGCTTGCTATTCTTCCAAACTTTAATTTGATTCCCAACGTCATCTTTCTTGTGGCACATACCGCAGCTTTTCGTACCGACATATTTAGCGCCGCCAAACGTTAAGGAACCGAACATAAAACAAGTTATCGCCCAAAAGAAAAATTTATGAAACATAACATCTCCTTGAAATTATTTTTGCGAATTAAATTATTAACATCATAAATATAAAATAAAAAAAGTTATTTTATATTATCGGGTGTAAAACAATAGTACATTACAACCCAGAACGAAATAATTAATTTCGACGTTTCCCCATTGATTTTTTATCCGACTTTAATCTTGTCATTTTCCGCACAAAATATTTGCTGATTATTTAATTGCAAACTCGTAACTTTGATTATTAAAATTAACATTATAAAGAGTATTGGAAAATTTTTTTCTCGTGATGAACGAAGCGCCGAAGTTAATTCTTTCAACAAGTTCAAAGGAAACGCCCAATGAATAATCTTTCTGATAAATCAACTCATAATGAAATAGTAGAATTTCTGAAGCGTATGAATTTACGCCTAACGGCAGTCGAAAACGCTTTACATATTGAGCCGCAAACAGATCATCCGCTTGCCCCTATTGAAGAAACCGCTTCTCCTGAACTCATGGAAGAAATTTTACCAGTCGAAAAAGAAGAGGATCAATTAGAAAACCGCATCGGGCAATTTTGGTTTGCGAAAACCGGAATTATTGTTCTGGCAATCGGTATCGGATTTTTGCTCACGTTTCCTTACGAAAATCTTCCTTCGTTTCTCCCAAGTTTATTCGGATATTTTTTAGCTTTTGCAATCGGCGCTTTCTCAATTTACTTGCGTAAGAATTATGAATTTATTGCAGGATATTTTCTCGGTGGAGGGTTGGTACTTCTCTATTTTACAACGCTTCGTTTGTATTTTTTCAGTCCGCAACGGACAATTTCAAACGTCGGTTTTGAAGTTGGGTGGCTGTCGGTTGTCGTTCTGCTTTCTTTTTTTGTTTCTCTAAAGCAGAAATCAATTTATTTAACCGGAATAACTATTGCGCTTGGTTTTTCTACTGCATTGGTAAGCGATAGTGCGGTTGTAATTTTACTTTATGAAACTCTTCTTGCGGTTGCAGCAATTATTCTTTCAGTAAAAACAAAATGGTTTAATATTGTTCTTTACACGGCGATTCTCGCTTACGTAACTCATCTTTTATGGTTTTTGAATAATCCGGTTGTTGGCAAACCGCTTGCGTTTAGTCCTTTGCCTGAAATCAATCTTCTCTTTCTTCTTTTATACGTAGTTATTTTTTCGCTCGGAGTATTTTTAAAAGAAGCCGGAACTACGGAATCCTTTTCCGTAATTATCTCTTCGATCGGTAACAGCATTGTAGGCTATGGTCTATTCTTGCTGATTACATTAACACAAACCACTCCGTTAAATCCGTTCTTTCATTTAGTAGCTTTTTCTGTTTTTATCATTCTTTCAACTTTCTTCTGGGCAAAAAGAAAAAGCAAATACTCAACTTTTTTTTATGCGATGACCGGTTACCTTGCTCTCAGTGTTGCAATCATTTTGCAGTTTAACATCCCTGATTATTTTATATGGCTCTGCTGGCAAAGCATTATTGTCGTTTCAACGGCGGTTTGGTTTAGATCGAAATTTATTATCGTTGCAAACTTTGGAATTTACCTCGCTCTCTTTTTTGCCTTCCTGGCGTTTGGAGGAAAAGTGGATTTCGTCAGCATCAGTTTCGGTTTAGTGGCATTGCTCAGTGCAAGAATTTTAAATTGGAAAAAGGAACGGCTTGAACTTAAAACCGAACAAATGCGAAACGCATATCTTGTCGCGGCTTTATTGATTATACCCTACGCGCTGTACAATACTATTCCAAGTGGATTTGTAAGTCTCTCGTGGATTGCAGTTTCAATTCTGTATTATCTTTTTAGCCTCTTACTGAAAAGCGAAAAATACCGATGGATGTCGCTGGCAACTTTATTGCTAACGGTCGCTTATGTTTTCATTATCGGAATAACAAGTTCTGATTTGTTGTATAAAATTGTTTCCTTTATTGCACTGGGAATTGTTTTGCTCAGCCTTTCAATTATTTATTCGAAGAAAAAAAACAAACACACATAATTTTGAAATTGGGCTGGGGGATGCGCTTTCTCTTCTCATTTAAAAGAGAAGAACTTTTTTCGTCTTCCCCTTAATTTTTTCATCAAAACTTAATTGCAAAATCTGTAACTTTGGTTATTAAAAAAATACTTCAGAGGTATTGATGAAAACGCTTTCTTTAATTTTACTGATTCTTTCAACCACACTTATGGCGCAACCAAAACACGCACTTACATTTGATGACCTTTGGGCGATGAAACGCATCGGGAAAGTTCAGCTTTCTCCAGACGGCAATACCATTGCTTTTAATGTTACAACTTATTCTTTTGATGAGAACAAGGGAAATATTGATATTTATTTAGTTGATGTTGATGGGAAAAACATTCATCCTTTTAAAAATAGTGTGAAGAATGAAACCAATCCTAAATTTTCACCTGACGGGAAGAAAATCGCTTACGTGTTTGACAGCCGAATCTGGACTGCAAATCTCGATGGCTCTGATGAGCAAAAACTTACCAATCTTTCAACCGGCGCTTCGGGAATCGTCTATTCGAATGACGGAAAGAAAATGTTATTTGTCTCTTCTGTTTATCCCGACTGCACGACTGATGATTGCAATAAAGAAAAAGACAAACAAAAAGAAGAAAGTAAAGTTAAAGCAAGCATCTTCACCGAGCTGATGTATCGCCACTGGGACGAATGGCGCGGCGAAAAACGAAGCCATCTTTTTTTACTTGATATTTCAAGCAAAGAAGTTGTTGATCTAACTTTGAACAGTAAAAGTGATGTCCCTCCAATTGCGCTCGGCAGCGATAACGATTATTCCTTTTTGCCTGACGGTAGCGAAATTGTGTTTACTATGAATCCCGATAATGTAGTTGCAACCAGTACAAATAACGAAATATTTATTTTGAAATTAGCCGATATTCAAAAAGAAAAACCAACTCCATTTAAAAAGATTTCCGAAAGCAAAGGCAATGATTGCCAGCCTGTTTATTCTCCCGACGGAAATTTTATCGCTTATACTTCAATGGAGCGAGCCGGTTTTGAGGCTGATAAATCACGGCTAATGTTATACAATCGTAAAACCGGTACAACAAATATTTTAACAAAAGACAATGATCTTTCTGTAAGTGAATTTGTTTGGTCGCCGGATGCGAAATCAATTTACTTTTTAGCTGAAAACGAAATTTATAATTCAATTTATAAACTTGAGGTTGCAACTTCCAAACTTACGCTTCTTCAAAAAGAAGGCGACAACGCTAATCTTCTTCTTTCAAATGACGGACAGAAACTTTTCTTCAAACAGCAAAGAACAAATCTCCCGTATGAAATTTTTTCGATTTCAACTGAAGGAAAAGACTTAAAACAAATTACTTTCACTAATTCGGATCGGTTAGCGTCAATCGAAATGAATCCGCTTGAAACCTTTTGGTGCAAAGGTGCAAACGGAACGAAAGTTCAATCAATTTTAGTGAAACCTCCGTTCTTCGATGTCAAGAAAAAATATCCAATGATCTTTCTTGTTCACGGCGGACCGCAAGGGCATTGGTCGGATGATTTTCATTACCGATGGAATCTTCACATGTTTGCATCGAAAGGTTACGTTGTGGTCGCAACCAATCCACGCGGCAGCACCGGTTATGGACAAAAATTTGTTGACGAGATCAGCGGCGACTGGGGCGGCAAGCCTTATGTTGACTTGATGAACGCTTACGACTATGCGGTTAAAAATTTCTCTTTCATAGATGCAAAAAATACTTTTGCCGCCGGCGCTTCGTATGGCGGGTATATGATAAATTGGATCGCCGGGCACACGAATCGTTTCAACGCATTGGTTTCGCACGACGGAATGTACAATGCGGAAAGCGCCTGGGGAACAACGGAAGAACTCTGGTTTAACGAATGGGAATTTAAGGGCGCTCCATTCCAAAATCGAAAATTATATGAAAAGTTTTCGCCAAGCAGGTTTATTCAGAATTGCAAAACGCCAATGTTGATCATTCACAGCGCTAATGATTTTCGTCTTTCAGAAGAACAGGCGTTTCAGCTATTTACCGCACTGCAAAGGCTTGATGTTGAAAGTAAATTTTTATATTTCCCTGACGAATCACATTGGGTTACAAAACCTCAAAACGCAAAACTCTGGTGGGATACGGTCTTAGATTGGTTTGAAACTCATAAAAAATAATTTAACGAAAGCGGAGTTTGAATATGGACGAGCAAAAATTGAAGTGGCACGACATTCATTTTGAAGATGAAGATCGGGTTTACAACGAAGACAAAATTAAAGATGATATCAATTATGTTGAAGAAAATCTTTGGGTGAAAGTCGAACGTATCGGCAAAAAGATTTCTTTCGCAAAAGACATTATGGCGCTTTACCGTTATATGAAAGACCGCTATGTTTCGTGGCATCGTAAAGCCATTGTTGCTGCCGCATTAATCTATTTTATTTCGCCGATTGACGCCATCCCCGATATTACTCCGCTCGTTGGTTACCTTGATGATCTTGGAGTGATTACTGCTTTGTTAAAATATCTCGGCAGTGAATTGATTCCATATTATGAAAAATAAAACGTGAGCAGCAAAATGGAAGAAACAATTTTAAAAGAAATTCTTCAGGAGATGAAAGGATTTCGCGAAGACAATAAAGAACTCAAATCAGAAATTGAGAACTTGCGAAGCGAAACTAACACGGGGATGAAAGAATCCCGCGAGGATAATAAATCTCTCAAAGATGAAGTTGAAAAACTTCGCAGTGAAATGAACACAGAGATGAAAGGATTTCGCGAGGATAATAAATCTCTTAAAGGAGAAGTTGAAAAACTTCGCAGTGAAATGAACACAGAGATGAAAGGATTTCGCGAGGATAATAAATCTCTTAAAGGAGAAGTTGAAAAACTTCGCAGTGAAATGAACACAGAGATGAAAGGGTTTCGCGAGGATAATAAATCTCTTAAACAAGAAGTTGAGAACTTACGAAGCGAAACAAATGAGCAATTCACGGAATTAAAAAGTGAATTCAAAGAATTTAATGAACATCAAAAAGGATTGAAATCGTCCGTGGAAGTTATGCTTTCTGCTTTTAATAATACCCATTACGAACTCATTCAAATAAAAGAGTATTTAGCGGATCGCGTTATTTGGGATAACGACTCAATAAATATCGTTGCCGAAAGCGGAAAAGTTATTTATGGAACTATTAAAAAAGCCGAAAAGAAACCGTAATGAATTTTACGATCACGAAAAGCGAAATTATTTTTAAAGGGAAAGTCTTCGATCTTCAGGTTGATGAGATTGAATACAACAGCGGAAATAAAAGCGTGCGCGAGACGGCAATCCACAACGGTGGAGCGGTAGTTGTTGCGCTGACAAAAGATTATAAAATAGTTTTTGTCAACCAATTCCGTTATCCGCTTCAAAAATATTTACTCGAACTCCCTGCCGGGAAACTCAACGAAAATGAAGACCCGCAAACCTGCGCCCTTCGTGAATTGGAAGAAGAAACCGGTTACCGCGCAAACAAAATTTCAAAACTTGGAGCCATTGCTACCACTCCCGGTTTTTGCACGGAAATACTTCATATTTATTTAGCCGAGGAACTTACCGCCGGAAAACATAATCGCGAAGAAGGAGAAGCCGGGATGGAAATTCACGAATTCACTTTAAATGAAATTGATGAAAAAATCAAGAGCGGAGAGATTTATGATGCAAAAACTCTTTCGGGAATTATGCTTGCTAAACTTCGCCTTACAAATGAGTAGTTCATAAATAAATTAACAGCAATGCTCAAAACATTATACATAAAAGATTACGCGCTGCTTGAACAAATTTCAATCGAATTTGAAAAGGGTTTGAATATCATCACCGGCGAAACCGGCGCAGGAAAATCTATTTTAATTGATGCGATGAGTTTGCTGCTTGGCGAGCGGGCTTCAAATGAGGTTATCCGCAAAGGAGCGGAAAAAGCAATTGTTGAAGGAATTTTCTCCGCAGAAAACAATGAGAGAATTGATACTCTGCTTGAACAAAATGAAATTGAAAAAAGTAATGAACTTATTGTTCGCCGCGAGCTTTCCGTTAAAGGCTCAAACCGATGTTTTCTGAATGACACTCCGGTTGCGTTGAATGTAATTAAAGAAGTCGGGAATCTGTTAGTTGATTTACACGGGCAGCACGAGCATCAATCTTTACTGCGGACAGAAACGCATATTGAATTTCTTGATGATTTCGGAAGTCTTGAACAGCCTCTTTCAGATTTTAAAAAAGAATACGACCAACTTCATCTTCTTCAAAAAAACTTGAACGAACTCCGCGCAAAAGAAAATCTTTTAAAAGAAAAAAAAGATTTGTATGAATTCCAGCGGAAAGAAATTGAAGCGATTTCTCCCCTGGAGAACGAAGACGAAAGCATCTCGTCTGAATTACACATACTTGAAAATTCAGAACAACTACTTGAGCTGACTAACGATATTTCCCAACAGCTCTATGATTCTGAAAAATCAATTTATGATTCGCTCATCAATGTTCAGCAGAAAATAAATACACTTGCAAAAATTGATAAAACATTCGCAGAAACTTCCGGCGAACTGCAATCAGTGGTTGCGGTAATAAACGATATTACTAATATTGTCCGCAAATATAATGCGCAGATTGAGCTTGAGCCGCAGAAATTAGAAGAACTTCGCTCACGATTCCAGGCAATCAATCTTCTAAAGAAAAAATACGGCGGAACATTGCAAGCACTGCTTGATCATTACAAAAAAATTCTCAACGAAATAAAACTTGCCGAATCTTTTGAAGATGAAATAAAAAAAATGAAACAAGCAATTCATCAACAAAAAGAAACGCTTGCGAAACTGGCTTCCGAACTATCTCAAAGACGAAATGAACTTGGTAAAAAGATTTCTAAAGAAGTAAAAGAAGCTTTAAAAGTACTCGGCATTCCCCAATCAATTTTTGAGGTTAAAATTTTACAAACTACTGTTGAACAAAATTTACAAAACGATGGGACACCGTTCCGCTTTAATTCGCGCGGCTACGACGAAGTTGAATTTTTCATTTCAACCAATTTAGGCGAAGACACAAAACCGTTAAGTAAAGTCGCTTCAGGTGGAGAAATTTCGCGGATAATGCTTGCATTAAAAACCATTTTAGCCAGGAATGACAAGCTTCCGCTCCTCATCTTTGATGAAATTGATACGGGCATCAGCGGAAGAATTTCGCAAAAAGTCGGGCAGGCGTTAAAAAATCTTGCCGCTTTTCACCAGATAATTTCCATTACGCATCAGCCGCAAATTGCTGCGCTTGCAGATATCCATTTTGCGGTTGAGAAAAAAATTGTCGAAGACAGGGTTGTCAGTTCGATTAAAAAATTAAAAAACGAAGAACGCATCCGCGAAGTGGCAAAACTGCTAAGTGGAGAAGTCGTTACTGAAACGAGTTTGCAAACAGCAAAGGAACTAATGAGCATTCAATAGGAGAAAGGGAGACTTATGAAAGCTTATGAATATCAAGTCCAGGTTGATCAAAACGGCAAACTAATTTTGCCGGATCAAATAAAAAATGTACTGCCTAAAAATGAAACGGTGCGTGTTTTGTTTTTGGTAGATGAAGCCAAAGACAAAAAAATTAAATCAATGTCGAATGATCCAAACTCGCAGGAATTTTCTTACTCGCTTCTGCAAAATGATGAAGCGGTGTACGACGATTTTTAACCGACAATAGTTTTTTGATTCTTAATCCTTTTCTTAATCATAATCGTTGTTGAGAAAAGATTACGAGTAAGTTTATGATTACGATATACTATGAAAGAATCTTCTCTCTATATTCATATTCCGTTCTGCGACCACAAGTGCATCTACTGTGATTTTTATTCTATCATCACGCATGATGGTATTCAAATTTATCTTGATGCGCTTAAAAAAGAGATCGAATATTTTGCTCGTAACTATTCCGCCGGGAGAAAGTTCACAACCATATTTTTCGGAGGCGGAACGCCCTCGCTTTTAGCGCCGCACGAGATTGAAGAAATTATTTTTCAACTTAAAAATAATTTCACTGTCTCGAAAGATGCCGAAATTACTCTTGAAACAAATCCCGGAACCGTTAACAAAGAAAAATTCAAAGATTTTCTAAAAGCCGGAATCAACCGCATCAGTATTGGCATTCAGACCTTTGATGATGATGAATTAAAATTCCTCACGCGCATTCACAATAAACAAACAGCGATTGAGACCGTGTGGCTTGCAAAGGAAGTCGGTTTCAAAAATATCAGCCTTGATTTAATTTTTAATCTTCCCAAACAAACAAAAGAAAAATGGATGCTCAATTTGCAAACCGCTATTGCCTTGCCGATAACTCACCTCTCTGCGTACAGTTTAATATTAGAGCGCGGAACAATTCTAAATAAACTTGTTCTTGATAAAAAAGTTGTATTGCAAGATGAAGATTATGACGCCGAACTGCATGAAATGACGATCGAGTTTCTAAACAGGAATAATTTTGTTCAATATGAAGTTTCAAATTTTGCGCTGAAAGGATTTGAATGCCGGCATAATCTTGCATATTGGCAATACAAAAACTATCTCGGATTCGGAACGTCGGCGCACTCATTTGTAAATGGAAAACGCTGGTGGAATTATTCACCTCTGAAATTTTATGTTGATTCGGTAACGCAAAAAGAAAACGCGGTAATCGGTGAAGAGATTTTAAGCGAGCAGCAAATGAAAGAGGAATTTATTATGCTTGCTTTGCGCAGCAAAGGATTGAATGTTAATGAATTTAACGAAAAGTTTGGTTTGGATTGGTACAAGAAAAAGAAAAATCAAATTGAAACTTATTTGGAAAACTTATTTCTTGCCGACAGAAATGATATACTGTTTTTAACTCCAAAAGGCTACGTAGTTTGCGATGAAATAATTGCGAACCTTATTTCCTAAACGAAATCGAAACCACTTCTAAAACCAGCCGGTAAATTTAAAAATGCCGTTATAAGAGATGCCCTTAGTAACTTTACGTTTAAAATATGGCATTTGCCTTATTTACACTTCACTCCAAAACTTATAAGTTTATCCCCACGGATTCAAAAATTACTCTAACAAGAATTTTTTTATTTAATAAGGAGAAGTTATGAAAGTTCTAACAAGAATGTTCTTTCTCTTTTCAATTCTCTTCTGTGTTTCGGCAAGCGGACAGCATGATGTAATGAAAAAACTATCTGATGCAATTATCAACAAAGATAATGCAGCGGTAAAGCAGGCTATTGCAGAGGGTGCCGATGTTGACGGAATGACCGAGCATAATCAACCTCCGCTTGTGGTTGCCATTGTATATATGAATCCGGAGGCTCTACAAATTCTTCTGGATAATAAAGCGAATCTTGAAAAAGTACAATTGGATCCCATCGCACTCGGCGCTTCAAAAAAACATTTGGAAATAATTAAAATTCTGATCAAAGCCGGGTTGAATATAAAAAACAAACCTGCCGTACTTACTGCTCTTTCTGCCGGGTCGCATCTTGATGTTATAAAAATGTTAGTTGATGCCGGCGCTGATCCGGAAGCAAAAAACGCTTTTGACCAAAACGGAATAACACTGCTTGCAGGAATTATGTCTCCGCAAAAGAGAATGGAAGGGATGCAAACAGCAATCGAAGATTCCAAAACAAAAGGGACAAAAATTCTTCCTTACTATAACAACGCAGAAGTATCTGATTTTTCTAACCCTGTTGAGATTGCTAAATACCTGGAATCAAAAGGTGTTGGTCCGACAGCAACAAGTTTAGCTGGTAACGCACTTAATTTTTGTTCTATTACGGGAACCAGCGAATTTGCACAATATCTCATTTCAAAGGGAATTGATCTTGATCCGTTGGGAATTAGTCCATTGTGGAATGCCATTCACTATAAAAATACAGAAATTGCAAAGGTGATTATAAATGCAAAACCAGATTTGGAGCGGCTTCATTTTTATCCTGCAGGAGAATATGCCTGGAAGTTAAGCTACCTCTGTGAAGCCGTTTTAAACGGTGATATTGAAACTGCGAAAGCGTTGATTGATGCAGGAGTTGATATTAACGAAACATTTGAGAGAACCGAAAACGAAATAACTACAAGTACGGGAACTCAAATTTTAACGACCACGGAATACACAATTCATACTGCATTATCATTAGCGGCAGAAGTTGGTAAAGATGAAATGGTAAAATATTTACAAAGCCGCGGAGCCAAAGGTCCAACTGAACTTTAAACAAAAGTGAAGAAATTTATTTAGGTAGCTAAAACGCTGCTTACTATTCAAAGAAAGCAGCGTTTTAATTCTTAACTCTCTTCCACAAAATCCAACGACTTATCAAACGTTTCATTCAACTTAATAACTGCATAAAGAGAAATGGCAAAAACAAACACGCCAACCCAAATTGCAGATTGAATAACTCCAACGTACCCTTTACCGAAATTAAATAGTAAAGTTATCGGTACGGTTGCGCCGCGCACAAAATTCGGTACAGTAGTAGCCACCGTTGCGCGCATGTTTGTGCCGAATTGTTCAGCTGCAATCGTTACAAATACAGCCCAATACCCGATTGAAAATCCAAGCGCTGCTGCAACCGAATAAAAAAGCGCCGCCGAACCTCCTTGCAACAAAGTAAAATAAAACGCTATCACCACGCATGAAAGAAGAAGAAAGATGAGAACAATTTTCTTTCTGCTTTTCAATAATTGACTTAACATCCCGCTTGAAAAATCTCCCGCGATTAACCCGATGTAACAAAACATAATTGCTTTCCCGGCGGCAATCGGTTCGGAAAGATTAAGCGCCTTACCAAGTTCCGGTGAAAAAGTAATTAACACCCCGACAACATACCAGGTCGGCATCCCGATGAGAATACATTTCACATATCTTTTAAATAAATCTTTCTTCATAAAAAGCGAAAGAAAATTTCCGCGTGCAACGCTTGTCTTCTTCATTGCTTCAAACATTCCCGATTCATAAACGCTGATACGCAAGATGAGAAGAAGAACGCCCAATCCGCCGCCGATGAAATACGAAGTGCGCCACATAAAATCTTCGGCTATCGCATACGCCGCAACCGCTCCTGATACGCCTATTGTGGCTACCATCATTGTTCCGTACCCGCGTATTTCTTTCGGAAGAATTTCTGCGACAAGCGTAATGCCCGCCCCAAGTTCTCCCGCCAAACCGATTCCGGCTAACAATCTGCATATCGCATATTGGTCAATCGTGGTAACAAATCCATTGGCAAAGTTTGCAAGTGAATAAAGAAAAATAGAACCGAAAAGAATTTGTAGTCTTCCTTTTTTATCGCCGAGAATACCCCAGATAATTCCGCCGACAAGCATCCCGATCATCTGCATATTCAAGAGCAAAACGCCTTTGTCAAGAATTTGTGCATCGAGCAAACCAAGCGACTTTAAACTTGGAACGCGGACGATGCCGAAGAGTACCAAATCATAAATATCAACAAAGTAACCAAGCGAAGCCACAATAACGGGAATGCTAAAAAGATATTTAGCGAGTGATTTTGAGTTTTTCATTTCTTTTAACATTTGTTAGCAAATAATATAAATGAAAAATAACATAAGGAGTTGGAATATTCCAAGATAAATTCAAATCGTTTCTGTAATTTTGAAGAAAAGAAAATGGCGGATTCAGCATGAACATTTCAAAAAGCGAAAAACTTTTTAACGAAGCGAAACAAATTATTCCCGGCGGAGTAAATTCTCCAGTACGCGCATTCAAGTCAGTTGGTGGAAATCCCATTTTTATGCAGCGTGGTGAAGGCTCTAAACTTATTGATGTTGACGGGAATGAATATCTTGACTACATCGGAAGCTGGGGACCGCATCTGTTCGGGCATAACCCCCCGTTCATCAAACAAGCATTACTGCAAGCAATAGAAAACGGAACTTCTTTCGGCGCACCGACCGAACTTGAAGTGCAAATGGCAAAACTTATCACCGAACTTGTTCCTTCAATTGAAATGGTGCGAATGGTGAACAGCGGAACTGAAGCTACGATGAGCGCTGTCCGTGCCGCACGCGGATACACCGGCAAGGAAAAATTTATAAAGTTTGAAGGCTGCTATCACGGACATGGCGATTTCTTTTTAATCAAAGCCGGTTCCGGCGCATTAACCTTCGGTGTTCCAACTTCTCCCGGCGTAACGAAAGGAAATGCTGCCGATACCTTAATTGCTGATTTTAATAATATTGATTCGGTAAAACAATTAGTAAAGGCGAACAAAGGTGAAATTGCCGCCGTTATTATCGAAGCGGTTGTCGGCAATATGGGAACCGTGCGCGCAGATAATGCATTTATTAAAGAACTCAGAACAATTTGCGATGAAGAAAATATCGTTTTAATTTTTGATGAAGTGATGACCGGCTTTCGATTAGCGCAAGGCGGTGCGCAGGAAGTTCTGGGAGTAAAACCTGATCTTTCAACCTTCGGAAAAATTATCGGCGGCGGTTTACCGGTTGGCGCTTACGGCGGTAAAAAAGCAATTATGGAAATGGTTTCTCCAGCCGGACCGGTTTATCAAGCGGGAACATTGAGCGGAAATCCTCTTGCAATGAGCGCCGGTTTAGCCGCATTAACAGAGATCAAAACGCATCCCGAGGTTTATAAGCTGCTGGAAGAGAAATCAGCATATTTAGAAAACGGCTGGAAAGAAAATATAAAAAGACTTGGGAAAAATTATCAGATCAACCGCATCGGCTCGATGATGACGTTATTTTTTACTGAAAAAAAAGTTACTGATTATTATTCTGCTATAAAATCAGATGCAACGTTATACGGAAAATATTTTCACGGTATGTTGAACCGGGGAATTTATTTACCACCAGCACAGTATGAAGCTTTGTTCGTTTCCGCTTCGCACAGCAAAGAGGATTTGGACAAAACTATTGAAGCCAACTATGACGCATTGAAAGAAATTCTTTAAAGCAATGGGACGCAGATTTGTTAGGATTGATTATGATCGGTGAAGGTCATAATAAATCTGTGTCCCATATACTTCTTGATTAACGTTCATTCAGCCTCATGTTAAGCAAAATTTTTATCCATGAACCCTGCTTATTTGAAGCAGTGATAATTGTAGAGCGAAATTTGTTTCGCTCATAAGCTCTTGATATTATTAGTTGTTCGCGATAATCGAGATGAATCTCGCTCAACATTTGTTATTTTCTACAACCGCTAAATGCCGGGATTGCACGAGAATTTAGTATGCGTTGGTGAATTTGGTATATTTCAATCTCTTGTTACAAACGACTTAGGAAAATTAATCGTTTAATTTTTACTTTATTATCTAATGCCGGATACTTTTTAATTAATGATTTTGAACTAAAAAATGTACGGACATAAGGATTTTGTGTCTTACTGATTTATGTTAATATTACCTTCGAAAGACTAAAAATGAAACTGCTCTTCTCGGCTTTTATTTTAATATTTGCAACCTCCACCATCAATTCGCAAGCAATTGAAATAACGGTTGCAAATATGGGTTTTACCTCGGCAAAACTTCAATCGTTGCAAGGCGAAAAAACCGTGACGGTGGATTCTATCACGGCTAAAGAAAAAGATGTTTTCCGGTTTTCTTTTGAGAATAAAAAATATCATCAAGGATTTTACCGATGCACTTTTGTCAACAACCGCAGTGTGGAATTCCTCTATGACGGGAATGATGTTCAATTAAAAACAGACGCCTCCGCAATTGTGGACAGCATGAAAAGCACTTCTTCCGGGAGCAACAACCTTTATTACACTTTCGTGAAGCTCGATAAAGCATACAAAACCAAAACCGGTTTATTGCAATCACTTCTTTTACGTTATCCGAAAGAGGATAATTTTTACCAAACTGCTCAAAGAAAGCTCAACAAACTTCAAGATGAATATCTGGCGTTTGTAACGGCTGAGTCACAGAAAGAACCGCACTCGTTCATCGCAAGATATATCCGCAGTTCAAGTCTGCCCCCGGCAAATTTCAATTTACCTATCGAACAGCAGTTAATGTTTCTTAAAGCGCACGCGCTTGATAATGTTGATTTCAACGATACCGAGCTGATCTATTCCGATGCGTTCACAAACAAAACGATTGAGTATTTGACCTATTATCGCAATCCGCAAGCACCGAAAGAACTTCTTGAAAAAGAATTTATGAAAGCGATAGATTCGATCATAAGCCGCGCGAAAGTAAACACGGTCGTTTATCAACATGTTGTTGAATATCTACTTGACGGTTTTAAGAAATTTGGCTTCGATAAAGTGTTGGATTATATCGTGGATAATTATGTTATCAAAGATGATCTTTGTTTAGACGAGAAGTTAGGAAACACCATTCAGCGGAGAATAGACCAAAATAAAAATCTTCCTATTGGTGCGGTTGTTCCTAATTTTACAATTAGCGATATCTCCGGTAAACCGATTGAACTTTATAATATGAAGGCTGAAAAACTTTTGCTCGTGTTTTATGCAAGCTGGTGTCCCCATTGCAAAACTATCTTACCCCAAATAAATGAATTTCAAAAAACGAAAAAAAAATTCGAGGTTGTTGCAATTTCACTTGATACAAATCGTGAAGAATGGAAGAATTTTATCGAAAAAAACCATCTGAATTTTATCAATGGTTCTGACTTAAAAAGCTGGGATGGAGATGCTGCCCAAAAATATTTCATTTATGCAACGCCGACAATGTTTCTCCTCGACTCAGCGAAGAAAATAATTGCTAAACCAATGACCGTTGAAGAATTAGGAATTTATTGAAGCTGAATTTCCCGGTTTCTTACTACATAATTTATCTTTTCCTTGGAAGCCAATGTCCGTTCGACAGGAAAAACATTAGCATAAAGAAAACAAATCCTGCTGCAGGCCCAATCTTTAAAAAGAGACTGCCATAAAATAATATTGCGGGAAGCGAAAGAAGAACTCCAAGAATAAATCCGTTATTCTCATGGAAGAAAAAATCTTTTACCCTGGCAAAGTTATCCCCTCCCTTCGAGAACAAATATCCGGGACTTATTCCCGAAACAATAATGAAAAGAGAAATTATAAAGAAGAGATTTTTATTATAGAGAAAGAGTTGGTTAAGTAAGAATCCGCAATAATATGTTAGTGTGCCGGCAGACAAGAGTAGAATAAACAATCCGTTTTTCTTAATATTAAGACCCATCAAAAAACCTACAAGCCAAAACAGCAGCGCAATGAAAAAAGAAATCGAACGGCTTGTAAGAAAAGCTTCGAGGACGAAGTAGTAAGCAAACTGCAGAAACGCAAAATGAACCCCGGCTATAAAAGCTAACGTCTTATTTAAGTGCAAAGATTTATTCAAAAATTAGATCTCCAACATTCCCAATGGTAATTATCTCAGCTCCGTATACCTGAGTTTCAAGATTTTTTTGGGTTAGCATCTCACAATTTTTGTTTGAAGGGTGGACAATTAATCTGCGCAACACTTTCGAATCGGGTAGTTTAAAATTATCACTACAGCCGTAAAAGAAGACACTATTTTTATATTGTATTGCAAAACAATTTCTAAAGACGTTAAGTAAAGTAGCAATCATTCTTTTGCCGTAATTTGAATTTGAGTTAAGAGGGGTGAGTGATGAAATGGAAAATATCCCCCGGTTTTTCAATTTCGTTTTCACAAGGGCAAAAAATTCTTTAGTATAGGTTAAAGCTGTTTGCCGCGATTTTCCGGGAGGAATATCGTGCAAAATCAAATCAAATTGTCTATCCGTATTAGCAATAAAATGCTTAGCGTCATCTTCCACGAAAGTCCAATTATGTAAATCGCTAAGGTGATTATATTTCTGAAAATATTTCATACTGACATTAAAGACTTCTTTATCAATGTCAACAATTGTAAAACTTTTTGCTTTATTGTTTATTCTTCCAACGGTTGACATGGAGCCGCAGCCAAGCACACATACCCCGGGTTTTTCAAAAAGAGTTGAAGGATATTCAGCGACAAAATAGCTGTAATTAAAATGAGAGCCTTGCGCAAACTGCCGCCGCCCGTTAAGCGCCAGCATTTTTTCACCACCGCCGATATCTGCTACATCAATCCTTTGATAAGGGGTGTCTCTCGTGTCTATAATTGATTTAATATAGTTGTTTCCATATTTCGATCTATAAAAATATTCACTGGTTATTCGGTCTATCTTTCCATAACCTAAAACATAAATAAAACTTATTAATACAGCAACAAATAAGTAACTTCTTTTTATTTGAAGGAGACGCATAATGGTTAAATAACAGAGAAGATAGAGAACAATTAACGCTAAAAACGAGAGCTGCATCAGTGGAATAATTAACAATAAGCCAATTATTGAACCGAAGATTTCGATGCTATAAAATTTCTTCAAATCATTCCGGCTGTTTTCAATAAAAGCCGGTAAAAAAACAGCGTATATTGATGTGCCTCCAATAAACAACACAATAAATATTGTTAGGTATGATACTATGGCGCCTGTATCGGCATTAGCAAGCAATGTGAAATAATCATAAATGAATTTTGAGGCAGATTGAACAAACAGGAATAAAAACATTTGGAGATATAAAAATAGAGGAAAGAATTTTCCATGTTTAGTCAGGGAAATTCTATCCGAGAGATAATAGCCAAGGGAAATTCCCGAGAAGTAAGAAAGAGTGAACACAATAACCGCAATTTCAGGCTGGCGTAGTCCCGCACTAATCTGATGCACCATCAAAAAATTTAACAAAAGAAGATTGATACCGGCTAAAAAAATTATTCTTTCATTTTTCCCGCCAAAACATTTAGCAGCAAGCTTTTGTATACTTCACCTATTCAATCATTGTAAAAATTAATGATAAAAGATACAAAATAATTTCATTAGTAATGCCCATACGAGAGAGTCTTAAGAGTAACCTCACCCATGCACCCGGATTAAAAACAAGGTAAGACCTTACGTTTTTCCCAAGACGCTGCTTGGGAAAAAAGCTAAAGGAAAAAACAAATAATGAATATCGAACAAGGAATTTCGAATGATGAAGTTGTAAGACAATCTGCATTCACTTCGATATTTAATTATCGTTAACATGTTAGCAATAGTGATTCTCTAAGTGCCTAAAAGGTGTGGTTGAGGAGTAGAATCGTTAAATTCTATTCGGCTTTTGTGATGGGCTTTTCCACTTTTGCCGGAGTCGTGGCAGCTTTTTTAGCCGATGGAGGTTTCTTATAGTCGGTTTGATAGAAGCCGGTTCCTCTGAAAATTGGAGTTGAACCTGCTCCGATCAAGCGTTTGATTTTTCCGCCGCATTTGGGGCATTCAGTTAAATGTTTATCTTTCATAGATTGAAATGATTCAAAATTGTAATCACATTCTAAGCATTTGTAATCGTAGGTCGGCATCTTCTAAAACCTTTATTGAAAAAAACTATATTTAAATCTAACGAAAAACCAAAAATTTATCTAATTTTGATTTACGAAAATCTTTTAGGATTCATTAATGAAACAACAGACAAACACCCGTTTTAGTTACAGCAAATTTTTAATCTTTGCAATTCTCTCACTTTGGCTTGCGGGCTGCATAAATTATGAACAGGAAGTCAGCTTTAGTCCCGACGGTTCAGGCGATATGAAAATCCATTATTGGATCAAAGCTGATACCTCGGGCGGAAAGACTTTTTATGATCCGCTTGGTATTTTTAATGCTGATTCCCTTCGTGCGGATTTTAGCTCACCGAACATTAAAATTGAAAACATTAACGTCTCGAACGATACCACAGACAGCACTGCCCATGCCGTCATCGCACTTACATTTACGCATATTGATTCCCTCAACAAAGTAAAGCCTTTTGCCGAATACCACTTTTCGATGCAAGACGGAGCCGCAGGGCAAAAAATATTTTCTCAATTCATTCCGCCTATTGCCACCGGGTTCGGCTTAAACGATTCGACCTACCGCGTAACTTATATTTACACCTTCCCCGGCGAAATTGTTACACATAACGCTATCAAGGTTGAGAAGAAAAAACTTATCTGGACATACTCCCTTGCAGATATAGGAAAAGGGAAAACAATATCGGTTTCATTCAGGCCGTTCAAATTGAAGGAAACACCTTATTGGATCTTTTTCCTTGCAGGTTTTGTTTTAGCGGTAGTTGTCTTTTTCTTGTTCAGAAAAAAGAGAACCTGGTGATGCAAAACCGGGGCAAAAGAAAAATTTGATTCCCAAATTTTTCCCCTCATTTTGCTTATTATTTTGATAAGGAAAATTTATCAATTTAATAACCCCCGGAAGGAGAATTTATTTTTCATCTACTATATCAGTTAAAAAAGAGACTTTTCTTTAGGCATATTGTTTGTTCCAATTACATTTTGCTTTCTAAAATTAATTGCTTTTCGAAGATTTCGAAAACAGTATTTAATAACAATAACACTCATTGAGGAAAACATTATGGCAGTATCAACCCCGGTAAATGCAAATGTAAAGAGTTCAGGGAATGGACAAAATTACACTTTTGCCTTAACAACATTAACCTCGCTCTTTTTTATGTGGGGATTTCTAACTTGCCTAAACGATATCCTCATTCCTCACCTAAAATCAGTTTTTGATCTTAACTACACTCAAGTGATGTTGATCCAATTCTGTTTCTTTTTTGCTTATTTCATTGTTTCCATTCCTTCAGGAAAAATTATTGAAAAGATTGGTTACCAGAGAGGGATTGTCCTCGGGTTAGCTACCGCCGGAATAGGAACGCTGATGTTTTATCCTGCTGCAGGAGTGAGGTCATATCCCTTATTCTTAGCTGCGCTTTTTGTGCTGGCTGCGGGAATTACTATTCTTCAGGTTGCGGCAAATCCTTACGTAGCGATTCTTGGAAAATCTGAAACCGCTTCTTCGAGATTAAATCTTACGCAAGCATTTAATTCCCTCGGAACAACGATCGCTCCTTATTTCGGTTCATTACTCATTCTTTCAGTTGTTGTAAAAACCGCTGATGAAATGAAAGGAATGCTTCCGGCAGATGTTGAAGCGTATAAAGCTGCTGAAGCTGCCGCAGTGCAAAATCCTTATATTGGATTAGCGGCTGTTCTTTTTATTATTGCCGCAATTTTCGCTTTTATTAAACTGCCAAAAATTGAAGCCGCAAGTGTATCTTCTTCAGATGGAACCGGAACCAGTTATGATCAAAAACATAAAAGCGCTTGGGGATACAAACATTTAGTTCTTGGTGCAATTGGGATTTTTGTTTATGTCGGCGCCGAAGTTTCTATCGGAAGTTTTCTTGTAAATTATTTAGGTCAGCCATACATAGCAGGTCTTGCGGAAGCTGATGCCGGCAAGTTTGTTTCCTTTTATTGGGGCGGCGCAATGATAGGGAGATTTCTCGGCTCCTATGTTCAGCGGATGGTGAAACCGGGAACCGTACTTGGATTCAATGCCTTTGTTGCCGCCGCTTTGGTTATAATTACGATGCTAACTTTCGGCTCAATAGCGATGTGGTCAATTTTAATTATCGGATTATTTAACTCAATCATGTTCCCAACTATTTTTACTCTAGCTATTGACGGATTAGGAAAACACACGGGTCAAGGAAGCGGAATTTTATGTATGGCTATTGTTGGCGGAGCGATTATTCCGGTAATTCAAGGTGCTATTGCAGACAGTATCGGAATCCACCATGCTTTCATTCTTCCTGTTGCTTGTTATGCGTTTATTGCTTATTACGGATTTAAAGGGCACGTGCCTTCTTACGCAAAGTAAGAAAGAAAGTGTAGCTGTAAAAATGTTTGTTTTTAATCTTAATCGTAATTTTTTTCTTAATTCGTTTTGGTGTAAAAACAGATTATGATTATGAACAAGATTATGATTAAGAAGATAACCAAGGAGAAGTTTTAAATTTTAAGGGAGAGAACGATATGGTTTATTTCGATCATGAAAAACTAAACGTTTATCAATTGTCTTTAAAATTTGTTGCATGGCTTGAAAATATTTTACCGAAAATAGATAAAACTTTATCTGTTAGAAATCAAATTGAAAGGTCGTCAACTTCAATTCCGCTTAATATTGCAGAAGGTAATGGGAAATTTACAGTAAATGATAGATGCAAATTCTTTGACATTGCTCGTGGTTCAGCTTTAGAAAGTGCCAGTTGTCTTGACGTTCTGTTCATCAAGAAAAAACTATCTGAAGAAGAAATCGATTATGGGAAAAGTATTCTTAAAGATATTGTTTCGATGCTCATAGGATTGATAAAAAGTAATTCGGATCGGTTGCACGAACCGGAAACCGAATATAAAATTAATAAAGAATAAAATTTTAATCTAAAACGTTCGTTTTCTTAATCTTATTCGTAATCATAATCATAATCGTAATCACTTTTCTCCCAAATGATTAAGATTAAGAAAATGATTGCAATTAAGAATGGATTACAAAATTGTTAGAAATGGGAATAAATTGATTATGTCTAAACTTAGTGTTGCTCTTGGGATTGATATTGGCGGGACGAATACGGTTTTTGGCTTTGTGGATAAAGAGGGAAAGTGTGTTGCCGAATCTTCCATTCCAACAAATGCATCGGAATCGGCGGAAAGATTATTTGAGAGATTATTTCCTAAAGTAGATGCAGTTTATCAAAGTATCTCTAAAAATTATTATTTAGTTGGCATCGGGATCGGCGCTCCGAACGCAAATTATTATACAGGAATGGTGGAAGTCCCTCCAAACTTAAATTGGCAGATCGTAAATGTTCTGGAAATTGTAAAAAAATATTATGATATTCCTACTGCAATTACCAACGATGCCAACGCTGCTGCGCTTGGTGAAATGAAATTCGGTGCCGCAAAAGGAATGAAAGACTTTATCGTTATTACACTTGGTACCGGACTCGGAAGTGGAATTGTTGCCAACGGAGATTTGATCTACGGACACGACGGCTTTGCCGGTGAAATTGGGCATATAATTGTTGTTGATGGCGGAAGAAATTGCGGATGCGGAAGAAAGGGTTGTCTTGAGACCTATGCTTCGGCTACCGGACTCAGACGAACGGTTTTTGAACTTTTATGCAACTCAAACGATCCAAGCAAATTGCGAAACATTACTTTTGAAGAGATGACTTCTAAAATGATCTATGAAGCAGCTGTTGATGGAGACAAGATTGCTCTTTCAGCATTTACTTTTACCGGTGAAATCTTGGGTAAAGCGCTGGCAAATGCAGTCGCGGTTACAAGTCCCGGCGCAATAATTCTTTTCGGTGGGCTTGCTTCTGCCGGCGATATTCTTTTTAGTCCGACCCAAAAAGCAATGGAAGATAATATGTTGAATATCTTCAAAAACAAAGTGAAGCTTCTTCCGTCTGCGTTGCACAATGGTAATACTGCGGTGCTCGGTGCTGCTGCTTTAATATGGAATGAGCTTGAAAAAGGAAAAACTCAATCATCCGAATTCGCGCCTGTTGAAAATTGGGATGTCATGTAGCCTTTGTTAAGTTGTATTATGCGCAATTAAAGGATGATAATTGCTCATAGTCTTAATCATGCTTTGTTTTAATAAGCCACTTTAGGTACTTATAAAATCGTTGCCGCTAACTTGTTAACGATGATGAATATGTAATAATTCGATTCTAATTTAGCACAATCATAAATGGTTTGTGCTGCACGAACAAATTCCGCTAAAGCGGAATGCTAAATGATATTATCCCGATTTACGGAATGCTTTTTTTTTGTTTATCATTCGCCAGCCGGAGGCGGGTGTTCGCGGTTCATTATTTGTTTTCTTATTAAGCTTTTTTCCCGGGCAACGTCTTGGTAAAAACATAGTGTCTTAGCACAAAAGTAACGGAGTAAAAATGAAAAATTTATCAATTCTTTCAGTAATTATTTTTTTATCAGTTGTTCTTTTTTCGGCATTTTCTTCCGATCCTTTAACAAAGGGATCAAAAAAAATGTCTTCACTTGACAAAAAAGTTGATGAACTTTTATCTCAAATGACGCTCAATGAAAAAATAGGACAGATGACTCAAGTTGATATTGATGCATTGAAAGGACATTTCGAAGATATCGAAAAATATTCTTTGGGTTCGATCCTTTGCGGTGGAAATTCTGAAATAGACGATATTTCCGCTAAAGGCTGGGCAGATTTTTATGATATGCTTCAATCTCATGCGCTAAAATCTAGACTACACATCCCTGTCATTTACGGAGTTGATGCAGTACATGGACACAACAACGTCATTGGCGCTGTGGTCTTTCCGCACAATGTTGGATTAGGTGCAACGCGCAATCCCAAACTTGTTGAAAAAGCAGCTCGCGTTACCGCTGAAGAAATTGCCGCAACGGGCATGGATTGGGCTTTTGCTCCTTGTATTGCAGTTGCCAGGAATGAACGATGGGGAAGAACCTACGAGAGTTTTGGTGAAGAGCCTGGATTAGCACAAACGTTAGGAGCCGCTCAAGTTAAAGGTTTGCAGCGTAAAAAACTTTCTGATAAAACTTCCATCCTTGCTTGCGCAAAACACTTTTTAGGAGATGGCGGAACTACCAACGGAAAGGATCAGGGAAATACTGAAGTTGATGAAGCAGCGTTAAGAACGCTTCACCTGCCGGGATATATTTCCGCCATCAAAGCAGGAGCGAAAACGATAATGGTTTCCTACAATGCCTGGAACGGCGAAAAAATGCATGGTAATAAATATTTGCTTACAGATGTTTTAAAAAACGAATTAAAGTTTAAAGGATTTTTAGTCTCTGATTGGGCTGCCATTGATCACCTCGAAGGCAATTATAAAAGCGATATTGAAAAATCAATTAATGCCGGGCTGGATATGATCATGATTCCAAACGCCCCCGGGCAAGACAACAATTATGTTGAGTTCATTACCCTGTTGAAGGAATTAGTGAACGAAAAGAAAGTGCCGTTAAGTAGAATTGACGATGCAGTTAGAAGAATCCTTCGCGTAAAATTTGAAATAAACATTTTCGAAAATCCTCTCACCGATAAATCATTAATGGCATCATTCGGATCGAAAGGACATAGACAAGCTGCTCGCGAATGCGTACGTCAATCTTTAGTTCTTCTAAAAAATGAAAACAAGACGCTGCCGATTTCTAAAAAAGTAAAAAATATAGTTCTTGCCGGTAAAAGCGCAGATGATATTGGAAATCAATGCGGCGGCTGGACAATTAATTGGCAGGGAAAATCCGGTAACACCATTTCCGGCGGAACAACCGTTTTACAAGCAGTAAAAAATGCGGTTTCAAAAAACACGGTTGTTAGCTATTCTAAGGATGGTTCTGAAGTAAAAGAAGCCGATGTTGTTCTTGTGGTTGTTGGAGAAAATCCCTATGCGGAAATGTTTGGCGATACCAGCGACTTAAGCTTGTCGAAAGAAGATGTTAGAGTAATTGAGACTGTAAAGAAATCGGGTAAACCTTTTGTGGTTGTTCTTTTTTCGGGCAGACCGATGATTATCGAACCGCAGTTAAAAGAGGCGAAGGCATTTGTCGCTGCATGGCTTCCGGGAAGTGAAGGCGCAGGGATAACCGATGTTCTGTTCGGCGATTTCAATTTTATGGGAAAACTTGGGCATAGTTGGCCCAAAACCATGGAACAAATTCCCATCAATGTTGGTGATAAAAATTACGATCCTTTATTTCCGTACGGCTTCGGGTTAAAATACTAACGCAATAGGACGCAGATTTGTTATGATCGTTTATGATCCGCGCTGATCATAAAAAATCTTCGTTGATCTGCGTCCTATTTCTTTTTCTTCTACAAAAAAGTAATATCATTTCAGTGTAATTGACTATTTTTCTTTCAGTCATTAAAAAAAGAATGTAAAACTGAAATGAAAATTGAAAAACCACGGTCATCCTTCCAAGTTAAAATTATTTTTGTACTTGTTCTGCTTATAACTGCATCGTCTTATCCTCAAATTACTTTTGACGCGAATTTTGAAAGCGGAAATTTGAAATCAGTTACGATTTTGGATTCAATAAATTATCTTGTTACAACGAACGAAGATATTGGGGGGAGATGGTTTTACTTCAGAATTTCCGGCGTGCAAAATAAATTTATAAAAGTAACGGTTTCGAACTCGGATGTAAAGCGGGCAGTTTATTCGTATGATAATAAAAACTTCACACGCTTTTCCGCCGCCGAGAGCCCAGCAACGAAAACCTTCCAAAAAACTTATGAGCAAGATACCGTTTACGTTGCTTATTACACTCCTTACACGTTAAGTTTTTTGCGAGAACGAATTAAGCAATGGAGCGCCTCTCCGTATGCTAAAGTTGATACGCTTGGCTATACGCTGCGTAATTTACCGATCCATGAACTGACTATAACCGATCCGGCGATTCCCGATTCGTTAAAATATCATGTTTGGGTTCATGCGCGAACGCATCCAAGTGAGACACCAAGTTCATGGCAATTTGATGGATTTATAGAAAGTATTCTTGCAGAGAATGAAGTGATACAATTTTACCGCGAGCACATTGTTTTCCACTGCATTCCTTTTACAAATCCCGATGGCGTTTCTTACGGAAGATCACGCACAAACTATGATGGTGTTGATGTTGAATCGAATTGGAATAAGAGCGATGCGACAACGACTGCTGAAGTGAAAATTCTTAAAGCAAGAATGTCAGAAATAAACAGCAAAAAAGTTCTTTCGATCTTCCAAAATCTACATTCGCAAGCTTCACCGTCTTGCACATTTTGGGTTCATACAGCTTCTTCAACTTCGGAGTATTATTATCATTCCGAAAATCTATTTTCAAATTTGAATACGTCAGGCAATCCCTATTTCACACAAGCTGATTATAGTTATTCCAATTTATCATCTACTTTCCCTGAAGGTTGGCTATGGAATAATTGGGGAGATAAAGTTGTAGCGTTAACGTATGAAACGCCGTACGATTATTATTCCACCGGTAAAGAAGTAACAAACGAAAACCTGAGTTATTTAGGTGAACGGTTTATGTATTCTATTTCCGAATATTTACAACTCTCTCATCCGAAATGGATTATTCTTGATAACAAAAACATCGCAAGTTTTTGGACTCCATCAACAACAGGAACAGAGTTTTTTGGTGATAATTATTTTACGACGAATGGATCAAGCCAAATCGATCCGGCAGTGTTTCAAACGGTTATTATTCAACCCGGGAAATATGATGTTTACGCATGGTGGCAGTCAGATGCGGCGAACGCATACGATACGAAATTCGTAATTGAGGGAAACGGTAAGCTGACGAGTGTAGAAAAGAGTCAAAAAGTTGACGGCGGCGAATGGAATTATCTTTCGACCGTGAATCTTTTCAACTCCGGTGCGGTCAAGATTTCTGTTGGTGAGGTTGCAAATGGACAAGTTGTCGCGGATGCGTTCAGAATAATTTATACAGGAAATCCTGTTCACGTCGCTGATGCTTATTCACCAAGCGGGTTTCAGCTTTATCAGAATTATCCTAATCCGTTTAATCCTATCACAGTAATCAGTTGGCGGTTGACAGTCAGCAGTAACGTTACACTAAAAGTATATGATGTTTTAGGAAATGAAATTGCCACGTTGGTAAACGAAGAGCAACAAGCAGGCAATCATTCCGTAAGTTTTGATGCAGCTAACAACAACCAACGAACCACTAACTCATTGCCCAGCGGAGTTTATTATTACAAGCTGCAGGCTGGAAAATTCTCTCAGACAAAAGGAATGATCTATTTAAAGTAAAGACAAATTATCCTTGACATTGACTGTTTTTTTTTTAACTTTTGTGCGAGGTAGAACTTCAATTTTCTAATTTATCATTAGAAATAAACCTCAGGAAATTTAGTTTCGAGGTCTGTATGAAAAAGTTAATTCGTTGGTCTGTATTCGTTTTTGTTTTAATCCTCTCCACAAATTCACTTCCGCAATGGTCTCCGGCAGCCGGTAATTTAGACACAAAGCAATGGGGCTTTGGCTGGGCTATTGATGCTGTTGACAGTAACTGCGCCGTTATTTCTCTTTCACCAGGAAAGCAGCTCTATAGAACATTGGATGGCGGAAAATTCTGGGAAACAATCGCTCCGTCAGATTTGTCTACAACCGGGATAATAAATGTTTCCTTGACTGATAGTTTGCATATCTGGTTTGGTTCATCAGAGGGTAAAATATGCTTCACTTCAGATGGCGGGAAAAATTGGGCAATTCAATTTGATGACACTGCTAAAACTAATTTTATGAATTATATCAAAATGTTTGACTCCCAAAACGGAATTGCAATGGGGGATGGAATGCAATCATCCAACATTCCCATTTTTCTAAAAACAACAGACGGAGGAACAAATTGGATATCTGTAAACGATTCGGTGCTTGGAGCTTTTTCAGGTGATACTTGGAGAAGGTTAGATTTCATTTCTCCAAATTTCGGCTATTTTTATGAGAGCGGTCTAAATCCTCAATCTATGTATAAAACTACCGATGGCTGTAAAACATGGAAAAAAGTGCAAACACCTTCATCCGTTCACGTGCTAAATTTTTACGATGAAAATCTTGGGCTTTGTTATGGGCTTAATTCAAAAATGGGAAAAGGGGCAATTCACCGGACTACAAACGGCGGAGGTTCATGGGAAGAACTTGTTTTTCATCCTGAAACAAATTGGGGAAATGATATTGAATTTTTAAAAAACGATCCTTCAAAAGTTTGGCTTACCAATTACAACAGTCTTTATTTTAGTAGCGATTCCGGGAAAACATGGGTACAGCAGCTATTACCGAATGCATCAAATATTAAAGGAAGGGATTTAGTTTTTACAGATAATTTAGTCGGTTGGTTTTTATGCGATAGTATGGTTTATAGAAATTTGCAAAGTGATTATATATACCCGATTGTAAAAGTCGAGAGCGAAAATTTTTCTCCCATCGGATTTTCATTAGAGCAGAATTATCCAAATCCGTTCAATCCGAGTACAGTAATCAGTTGGCAGTTGGCGGTCGGCAGTTTTGTAACTCTAAAAGTTTATGATGTCCTCGGTAATGAAGTTGCAACTTTGGTGAACGAAGAACAACAAACCGGGATGCATAATTTCGAATTAGAAATGAGGAATTACGAATTGTCCGGCGGAGTATATTATTACAGGTTGCAAGCGGGAAACTTCGTTCAGACAAAAGGAATGATTTATTTGAAATAAGGTAATTA
>Ga0210044_10001045_pt1 | contig 42169 bp, 30 predicted proteins | sample CryGey13umfilter_2_FD_183959 | JGI IMG/M metagenome (GOLD analysis project Ga0210044, IMG submission 183959) | Groundwater microbial communities from aquifer in Utah, USA - Crystal Geyser 4/9/14 3 um filter (SPAdes) (version 2) | ecosystem: Environmental > Aquatic > Deep subsurface >... | reverse complement strand
GCCTCGATATGGGTTTGCGATTCGGCTGCATTTTTTTTCGGAGTTCGTTTCGGCAAACATAAATTGTTTCCGAGAATTAGCCCTAAAAAAAGTTGGGAAGGTGCAATTGCCGGTTTCGTTTTTTCTGTATTGATAATGATCGCCGCTAAATTTATTGTGCTTGAATTTCTGCAATGGACTACTATTATTGCCTTTGGAATTATCGTTGGCATTATTGGGCAGATTGGAGATCTTGTAGAATCAATGTTAAAACGCGATGCGGGAGTAAAAGATTCATCTGCTTTGATACCCGGGCACGGCGGAATCTTTGATCGTTTTGATTCTCTGCTTTATACGGCGCCGGTTATATTTATATATCTTAAATTTATTGCACTTTAATTAAAATATTCCCGGATATGCGGGGTAACAAAAAGAAAAATTTTGAGAATGAATGACAAAAGGAAATGAAAAGGTAAGCGTTATTACACTCGGATGTTCAAAAAATATTGTTGACTCCGAACGATTGATGAATCAACTAAAATTGAACAAGATTAATTTAACCGACGATCCCGGGGAAGCGGGAACTGTAATAATAAATACATGCGGCTTTATTGAGGCGGCTAAACGGGAATCAATTGACACAATTTTAAAAGCAGTGAAATTAAAGAAACAGGGAAAACTTAAAAAAGTTATTGTTGCCGGCTGCTTATCGGAAAGATATAAAACGGAACTTGAAAAAGAAATTCCTGAGGTTGACGTTTTTTTTGGCACTGAAAAATATGAAGATATTGTTAAAGAATTTGGCGGCGAATTAAAATACGAACTGCTTGGAGAACGTGTTTTATCTTCACCCTCGCACACAGCATATTTAAAAATATCGGAAGGATGCGACCACCCCTGTTCTTTTTGTGCTATTCCACTTATGCGCGGCAAGCATCATTCAATTCCTTTGGAGGATTTAATAAAGGAAGCAGAATTTCTTGCTAAAAGCGGCGCTAAAGAAATTGTACTAATCGCACAGGATACAACCGACTACGGAAAAGATTTGTATGATAAACCTTCCCTCGCATTATTGCTGAATAAGTTGAGCGAAATTGAAGGCATTGAATGGATAAGATTGATGTATGCTTATCCATCAAATTTTCCGGATGATGTAGTTAACGTAATTGCAAGCAATCCGAAAGTGTGTAAATATTTAGATATTCCTTTGCAGCATATTTCGGATGATGTTCTTCGTTCAATGCGCCGTGGAGTTACTTCCGGGCGAACGAGAAATTTAATTAAAAAACTTAGAGAACAAATTCCGGACTTAACAATTAGGACGACATTTATTGTCGGTTATCCGAACGAAAGTGAAAAAGATTTTGATAAACTATGCAGGTTTGTTGAAGAAGTAGAATTCGATAGAATAGGCGTTTTTACTTTTTCTGTTGAAGAGAACACATCAAGTTTTATTCTCGGCGACCCGGTAACAGAAGAAGAAAAAGAACGCCGCAAAGGTGTTTTAATGAATATGCAAAAAGAAATATCGCTTAAAAAGAACGCTTCATATGTTGGAAAAAAATTGAAGGTTCTTGCCGAAAGCGTTGAAGGCGACTTTTATATAGCCCGCTCTTACCGTGATGCGCCCGAAGTTGACGGCGAGATACTAATTCCGATTAAAAACAAAAAAATAAAGATTGGAAAATTTTATACTGCGGAAATAACAGGCTATGAAGAGTATGATCTATATGGAAAAGTTGTTTCGTAAATGTGAGAAATGAAATGAAAATTATAAATATTTTTTTGATCATCCTTTTTGCTCCCGCAATTATTTCTGCGCAAGTTGAAAGTTCCTTTGGAATTGAAAACCGTGACGCAGTGTATTATCAGGATTTTCTAAATTTTGCCGGAGAGAAAAGCATTCAAACCAGGGTCGATGTATTTATCCAGGTTCCTTATAATGAAATTCAATTTGTAAAGACAGAGAAGGGATTTGCCGCAGGGTATTCAGTAACTATTTCGGTTTTTAACGAAGATAAATCGACACTATTAAGCGAAAAAACATTTAATGAAAAAATTGAAATAAAAAACTTTGAACAGACGATTTCGGGGAGCAATTTTAATTTAAGTCTTCGCTCTTTTAATTTAAGTTCCGGCACTTACTTAATCCGAACTGAAATTGAAGATAAAGATTCCCGTAAAACTTCTTCGTCTGAGAATAAGTTTGAAGTGAGAGATTTTACGGGCAGCAGCGGCATTAGCGACATGATGTTGGTAGCTAAAAAAACTGTGGTGGATGGAAGCAACAAAATTCTACCGAATGTAAGCCGGAACGTTTTAACAAAGAAAGAAGGAATACCTCTATTCTTTGAGGTATATAAAAATCAGCCGGGCGACGTAAAAATTAATTTTAAAATATTTGAAAATGAGAATAGAATATATGATTCAACAGAAGTAAAAAAAATTGATTCAGGTACAACTCAAATCTTCTTTACTATTAAAGAACTTGAATTGGGGCTTGGCAATTATATAATACAACTTGCTGTTGTTGACGCAGATGATAAAATTATCGGCACAATTAGAAAATCATTTCTTTCTCGATGGCCCGGCGTACCATCATCAATAAAAGATTTAAATAAAGCAATAAAGCAGCTTGTATATATTGCCACCGAAGATGAAATTGAGAAAATCGAAGAGACTGAAAATCGAGATGAAAAGGTTAAAGAATATCTTAATTTCTGGAAGAAAAAAGATCCCACTCCGCAGACGGAGGATAATCCGATTTTTGATGAGTACTACAGGCGGGTGTTTTATGCAAACGAAAAATTCTCTCATTATATAGAAGGCTGGAAAACCGACAGAGGAATGGTCTTTATTATTTTGGGTCCACCGAATAATGTTGACCGTCATCCGTTTGAGTTTAACACTAAGCCTTATGAAGTTTGGGAGTATTACGATTTAAACCGGCAGTTTGTCTTCGTGGATGAAACCGGTTTTGGGGACTACAGGCTTATCACACCAATGTATGGCGATACCTACAGATTTCGATAAAAATGATTTTAACAGTAACAATAAATCCACTGCTTGAGAGAAGATATTTATATAAGCAAGTTTCGTTCAATCATCATAACCGTGGGGCAAAAATTATTCTAGCTGCAGGCGGGAAAGGAATAAATGTAAGCAGGCAGCTTAAACATCTAGATACCGAAAGTTTGATTATGACATTTACGGGCGGAACAAATGGGAAAGTATTTGCCGATGTTTTACGGGATGAAGGTTTGAAGTTTGCAACTGTAAAAACAAAAGATGAAACAAGAGATGCTGCCTTAATCATTGATGAGTCAACTCAAAAATACACTTATTGCTTTGGTAATAATCCTGTAATCTCAGAACATGAATCTGATGAGTTCAAAGTTAAACTTGATAAGATGATTCAGAACTGTGATATTGTAGTATTTTCCGGCAGTTCTCCATCGCCATTAGCTGATGATATATTTTCGTTTGGAATAAATAAAGCAAATCAGTACGATAAAATTTCAGTATGCGATACTTATGGATCGCATTTAAAATATTGCATTGATGCACAGCCAACAATTCTTCATAACAATATTGAGGAAGTTGAGAAATCTTTGAATATCGGCTTAACAGACGAGAGTAAAAAATTATCATTCCTAACCGAACTCTATGGAAAAGGGATAAAGCAGGCATACATAACAAACGGGGAAGAAAATAGTTACGCATGCAATTTCGACTACCATTACTTAATCGAATCTTTTAATATTAATGCAGTTGATTCAACGGGCAGCGGTGATGCTTTTACAGCCGGAATTATTTACGGATTGAATAACAATTTAACTTTCGAGCAAAGTCTGCAATTTGCGGCATCGCTCGGCGCTTTAAACTCTTTATCGCTTGAAGTTTGCAGCGTTAATAAAAGTGATGCTTTTGCAACTGCTTCTAAAATCTTATTGAAACCTATTGGCAAAAAAATAAAAACGATTGATGTTTAATTATATTAAATATCTTCTATTATCCCTGCTTTTTCTTACAACTTCCTTTTCTCAGGTGATAGAAAAAATAGAAATTACCGGCAGCAGTGCATTTGGTGAATCTACTTTATTAAACTGGAGCGGCATAAGCAATGGCATAAAATATTATAACGGCGTTGTTGATACAATTAAGAATAATATTGCAGTAAAACTTTCTGAACAAGGTTACCTCAATTCGAAATTTACACACAATATCAGCTTCAGCGAAGACTCACTGAAAGTTACAATCTCATTAACAGTTAAAGAGGGTGAGCCTACATTTATTAGCAAAATAATTTATTTTGATAAAGATTCACTCGTCAATGAATACATATATTCATTATTTGAATTTCTTGAAGGACAGATAATTAATCGCGCAGCAATTGAAGAAACTATAGCCAGCTCTCTCGATTATTACGAAAACAATGGATTCCCATTTGCATCGGTTAAAATTAATTCAATTAATTTTATCAGCGACAGCGTTGAAGAAAATTATTCTGCCGAAGTATATATTGAAATGAACAAAGGCGAAAAAAGTACTATTGATAAAGTGGTAATAACTGGAAACAACAGCACGGCAGATTACGTAATTATTCGTGAACTTAGGCTTGAATCCGGCGAACTTTATTCACAAAAAGAAATTGAAGAATTACCAAAGCGGTTAAACAGGTTAAGATTTTTTGAACCGATTGGCACACCGCAATTTTATTTTGACTCGCAGCAAAAGGGTGTACTTTTAATTAACGTAAAAGAGAAACAGACAAATAATTTTGACGGAATTATCGGCTATATTCCTGGATCTCGCGAAGGAGAAAAAGGATACGTTACCGGTTTGGTAAATGTAAGTCTTCGAAATCTTTTTGGGACCGGGCGAGCGGCTGCAATTCGATGGCAGCAGTTTAATCGTTTCTCTCAAGAACTTGAGTTAAAGTATCTCGAACCCTGGATTTTTGGTTTCCCCTTTAATATTTCAGGCGGCGCTTTTCAGCGGAAGCAGGATACTACTTATGTTCAGCGTCGTTTTGAAGGCGCGGTTGAATATCTTGCAACCGAAGATATCTCAGCATCCATTATTATCGGAAGCGAACAGATTATTCCAACAATTTCCGAAAAACCCAGATTCACTGTTTACAATTCCAACGCTTTAACAACGGGAGTAAATTTAAAGATTGATACAAGAAATGACCCATACGCTCCAAGGGAAGGATTACTATTTATTAACTCGTATTCATTCAGCAGAAAAAAAATTTACGGTCCGGCGGAGTTTATTTCTACTACAACAATAACCGATATTAATTTGCAGCGGATTACTGTAAGTTTCGGCGGATTTCTAGAAATATTTTCCCGTCAGGTTGTTGCTCTCGGTTTGCATGGCAGGGAACTTCGCGGTTCCTTTTTTGAAGATAGCGATTTATTCCGTCTCGGGGGAACCAACACACTGCGTGGATATAGGGAAAACCAGTTTCTCGGTTCACGGATTGCATGGAGTAATCTTGAATACCGCTTATTGTTAACTCGACGCACTTATGCGTTCCTTTTTTTCGATACCGGATATTATCTCCGCAATGCTGATGTTGAACGAAATATTTTAAAACAGGAAGGATTTAAAATTGGATATGGACTCGGGCTTAATCTTGAAACCGGGCTTGGTGTTCTGGTTGTAAGTTTTGCGCTTGCAAAAGGAGATAGTTTCGGTGATGGCAAAATCCATTTCGGAATTGTAAATGAATTTTAATAACAACCAATTTTATTTCAATATCTTTTAATCATAGAACACAAATGAATATATTAGGAAAAATAAAAGCTTATATTGAAATAACCCGCCCCATAAATATCATGCTAACAATAGCAGTTGTCATAGGTGCAGCAATTATAAGCGACACGGGTGAGTTTGATTGGGAAGACGTATTCTATGCGTCACTTGCGGCGGCATTTGCAGTGGCGGCAGGTAACATTATTAATGATTTATTTGATATTGGTATTGATATAATTAATTGTCCTTCTCGTCCACTGCCTTCCAAAAGAATTAAACCAATAGAAGCAAAAATATTTTATTTGATTCTAATTCACGCTTCGTTTATTTTATCCGGCAACGTGAACGTCGCCGTGTTTATCATTGTATTGATAGCTGCCAATTTGCTTTTTCTCTACTCATATAAATTTAAGAGAATGCCTTTGCTCGGTAATTTTATAATCGCGTCACTTACCGGGCTCGTTTTTATTTACGGCGGCGCGGCTGTTAACAATATGAACGCAGCGGTTATTCCTGCATTGTTTGCTTTCCTAATTAATTTTATTCGCGAAATTGTAAAAGACATGGAGGACGTTAGAGGAGATGAAGCTGCAGGAATAAAAACTTTTCCGGCTAAGTATGGTTTTAAATCTTCAAAGCGGGTTGTGTTGTTTTTGTCTTTCATCCTTATTTTTGCTACTATAATTCCGTTCTTATATGAACATTACCAAATAGAATATTTTATACTTGTTATGGTTATTGTCAATCCGGTCATTATATATACAATAAAATCGCTTTATGAAAATGATTCGATGCAAAACCTGCATAAGATGAGTTGGCTCTTAAAAATTAATATGGTTATCGGCTTAGCCGCTGTTGTGCTGGGAAGATGAGAAAGTTTGATAATTTATACCGAAGTGAATCTGTCACTCTGCTTGCAGGAGTTGATGAAGTAGGGCGCGGACCGCTGGCAGGACCTGTTGTTGCAGCGGCGGTAATTTTTCCTGCCGATGTTATAATTCACGGTATTAGGGATTCAAAAATTCTTACAGAAGAAAAGCGTGAACAACTCATCCCGAAAATATTACGTAAAGCGATTGCATGTTCAGTAGCCGCTGTTTCCCACAAAGAAATTGACAGAATAAATATATTAAATGCTTCCCTGCTTGCAATGAGTCTGGCGGTTCAGCGTTTAAAAGTTCAACCGCAATTAATTATAGCCGATGGAAATAAAGGATTTGCTTATGCCATTCCGGTAATACCGGTTATTAAAGGAGATGCAAAATCATTTTCAGTTGCAGCAGCTTCAATATTAGCGAAGGTTGCGCGCGACAGATTAATGAAGCGCTTATCAACGCGTTATCCTTGTTATCTTTGGTCGAAGAACAAGGGTTATCCAACTAAAGAGCATATTGCCGCTATTAAAAAATATGGCACGTGTGTTTTTCATCGAAGGTCTTTCCTTAACAAAATTATTTGCCAGGATAGTTGTGCCGAGCTAATTTTTGAAAAAGGTTTTAATAAAGATTAGTTTTTACTTTAAGCAAATTCTTTTATTTTTAGCGTGATTAAAAAATTATTGCGATTATTTGTTATGGATGAATCAACCAGAATGATAGGTGATGAGGGGGAAAATGCTGCTGTAGATTTTTTACAGAAGAATGGTTTTGAAATTATAGAAAGAAACTATCGTTATGGAAAAATTGGTGAGATTGATATAGTTGCAAAAGACTTATCAGATGGTTACACGGTGTTCATAGAAGTGAAATCAAGAAAAACGACTTACTATGGTTTGCCCGAGGAAGCAATAACAAAAAACAAACAAAGGCAGATGAGGAGAATGGGCACTCTATATCTTTATGATAAATGCCTAGATGAAATTCTTTGCCGGTTTGATGTAATAACTGTTTTGAACGAGGACAAAGACAACCCGGTAATCAACCATTATAAAAATGTGATCCAGTTATATTAATTTAAAATTATTTATGTCTTAGCGTTTTTAGGTATAAATAAAATTAAACTCACAAACGAAGGTTTGAAGAAAAGAGATTAGGCAAATGAAATTTTTTTACTCCTATATAAAAATTGTTGATGGAATAAACGAGATTATAGGCAAAGGCGCTTCGTGGCTTACGTTACTGCTTGTTTTAATTGTCTGTTTCGATGTATTTGCGCGTTATCTTCTTGGACAAAGCAGCGTCGGCGTTCAAGAATTGGAGTGGCATATATTTGCTGTAATATTTTTAGCAGCCTCTGCATTTACTTTGAAGTATGATGGGCATGTGCGCGTTGATGTTATCTACACAAGGTTTGGCGAGCGCACTAAAGCATGGGTAAATCTAATAGGAACAATATTGTTTTTAATACCCCTTTGCCTTGTAGTAATCTGGTCATCGCATAATTTTATAATTAATTCTTTTTTGATGAATGAAACTTCTCCGAATGCAGGGGGGCTGCCTGCGCGTTATCTATTAAAAGCTTTGATACCGGTTTCATTTTTTCTCCTTTTGCTTGAAGGGTTCTCATTGATGTTCAAATCAATCATTAAAATAAAAAATGAGGAACGGGAAAGTATAGCCTAATGGAATTTTTACCAATCATTTTCTTTATTGTAATACTTTTTCTTTTGCTTATAGGATACCCTGTTGCTTTCACTCTTGGCGGCGCCTCTGTTGTTTTCGGATTTTTTGTGTTTGGTCTTGATTTTCTAAATCTCCTTCCGTTAAGAATATGGGGGATAATGTCCAACTATGTTTTAATTGCCGTGCCTCTGTTTATCTTTATGGGCGTGATGCTTGAAAAATCGGGTTTAGCCGAAGAACTACTTGAAACCATGGCGCTGTTGTTCGGCAAACGAAAAGGGGGACTTGCAATATCGGTATTAGTCGTCGGGGCAATGCTCGGTGCTTCCACTGGAATTGTTGGAGCGACAGTAGTAACTATGGGTGTCTTAAGTCTGCCAGTGATGCTAAAGCGCGGTTACAAAACGGAAACAGCTTCTGGAATAATTATGGCATCAGGAACATTAGGACAAATTATTCCGCCAAGTATTATCCTCGTTCTTCTTGGGAGCGTGCTGAACGTCCCGGTTGGGGATTTATTTATCGCCGCAATAATTCCGGGTTCATTACTTGTATTATTATTTTTTCTTTGGATAGTCACCCTAACATTCATCAAACCCAAATCAGTGCCGGCAATGCCTGCTTTAGAGCTTGAAAAATTTGCCGGAGCCGGTAAAGCAAAAAAAATTTTCACAGCGTTTCTTCTCCCTTTTTTACTTGTGCTGGCAGTGCTCGGTTCAATTTTTGCTGGCATCGCATCTCCAACAGAAGCGGCTGCAGTAGGCGCTCTTGGCGCGCTGGTTCTAACTATTGCAAGAGGCAAATTCAATTTTAATTCTTTAAAAGAAGCGATGGTTCGAACAACAACAATAACAAGTATGGCATTTATGATACTTGTAGGAGCGGCTGCATTCGGTTTGGTTTTTAGAGGTATGGGAGGCGACCGCTATTTGAGCGAACTTATTCTTTCTTCAAATATGGAACCGCATCACTTTTTAATTATAGTTATGCTTGTAATTTTTATCGCCGGATTCTTTATAGATTTTATTGAGATTACGTTTATCATTGTCCCGGTTGTTGCGCCAATCTTCATGCAGATGCATATAGATTTATTATGGATAGGAATTTTAATAGCAATGAATCTTCAGACGTCCTTTCTTACTCCGCCATTCGGGTTTTCAATTTTTTACTTAAAGGGAGTTGCGCCGCCGGGAGTAACAACAGCACAGCTTTACAGAGGCATTCTTCCTTACGTTATAATTCAATTAGTTACTCTGGCATTAATAATTATTTTCCCGGAAATTGTTTTGGCGTTAGTGTAGCTAAGCGGAATGCTATTGGATTATTTTATTTTTGCAAATAAAAATTCATCCATTGTTACACCATTTTTAGTTACCGCTTTTCGAAGCCTTGCTTCAAATGAGTAACCGGCTTTTTCTAGAACACGGATTGAAGTTTTATTCCACTCGTAAACTCCGGCATATAATCGAACGAGGTCAAAATTGTCGAAGGCATATTTTGTTAAGGCAATCAGCGCTTCCGTTGCAATGCCTTTACCCCAATGTTCTTCGCCAAGCCAGTAACCAACTTCAGCAGATCTGCTGAATACATCATCTTTAATATTAAAGCCAATAGTGCCCACTGCTTTGCCGTTCACATCAATTGCGAAAATAGTTTTAGGCTCTGTTAATTGCGTTTGTTTTATCCAATTTTTTGCGTCCTGCAAAGTGTACGGGCATGGGAAAAAATTACGGAGGTTCATCCAGACATTTTTATTATTAGCATTTCTTACAATCGATTCCTCGTCACCTTCTTTAAAATAGCGGAGTTTGCATTTATGAAGAATCAGTTCCATTTCTAATTTCCGTTGAGAATAATTTTTAAAAATTTACCAGTCCACGAATTTTCATTTGCAGCAATTTCTTCCGGCGTGCCAACGGCAACAATCTCACCGCCTTTATCCCCGGCTTCTGGTCCCAAATCAATTATATAGTCCGCGCATTTAATTATGTCGAGATTATGTTCAATAATAATAACAGAGTTATTTCTCTCTATTAGCATGTTAAAACAATTTATTAACTTTGTTATGTCATGAAAATGGAGTCCCGTAGTAGGTTCATCAAAAATAAAAAGAGTGTGTTTCCGTTCTTTTTGAGTTGTAAGATGCGCGGCAAGTTTTATCCGCTGAGCCTCACCTCCTGATAAAGTATTTGAAGGCTGCCCGAGTTTGATATAACCCAAGCCTACATCAGCAAGCAATTGAAGATACCGAACTAATTTATCGTTGCTATGAAAAAATGGGATTCCCTGATCAACAGTCATATCGAGAACATCAACAAGATTCTTTCCCCTATAAGTAATTTCGCGAATTTCTTTTTTGAACCGCGTACCGTTACAGTCATCACATTCGAGATAAATGTCTGCAAGAAATTGCATCTCAACTTTTATAAAACCATCCCCGGAGCAAGTTTCACATCTTCCGCCCGGCACATTGAAGGAAAAAAAGCCGGGCTTATAACCTCTTGCGTGTGCTTGATGAGTAGCTGCAAAAAGTTCGCGTATAATTTCATAAGCTTTGATATAACTAATCGGATTGGAACGCGGAGTTCTACCGATAGGAGATTGATCAACAATTTCTATTTCATCAATGTAATGGCTGCCTATAATGTTATCAAACTTACCAATCTTAGACGGGTTAAGCCCGAGATATTTCGCCAGTCCGCCGTAAAGAACATCGTGTATCAACGTACTTTTACCGGAGCCTGAAACTCCGGTAATCACGACAAATTTATTTAGCGGAAAATCAACCGAAACATTTTTTAAGTTGTTTTCAATTGCCCCTTCAACTCGAATTGATTTTGTTTTTGTAGTATTTCGTTTTTCGGGCAGAGGAATACTTAATTTTCCAGAAAGATATTTCCCGGTCAGTGAATTTTCATTTGATATAATTTCATCATAACTGCCCATTGCAATAATTTCTCCTCCGTTCACTCCGGCTTTTGGACCCATGTCAATGAGAAGATCGGCATGTTTCATCATTTCCGGGTCGTGCTCAACAACAAGAACAGTGTTGCCAATATCCCGAAGTTTTTTCAATATATTTATCAAGCGCATGTTATCGCGCGGGTGAAGTCCGATACTCGGCTCATCAAGCACATATAAAGTTCCTACAAGAGATGAGCCGAGAGAGGTAGCAAGATTTATTCGCTGCGTTTCCCCGCCGGAAAGAGTGCTGCTTAGCCGGTCGAGCGTTAAATATCCTATTCCTACATTATTTAGAAATGTAAGGCGTTTGATAATTTCTTTTAAAACTCTTTCACCTACAAGAGTATCAAATTCGGAAAGCTGCAGTGTTTCAAAAAATTTAAGCGATTGCTCGATAGGAATTTTAACAACATCATAAATCGAATTATTGCTTATTTTTACCTGCAGTGCTTCTCTTCGCAAACGGGAGCCTTTGCATGCGCGGCATGTTGAATAACCGCGGTAGCGGCTGAGGAAAACTCTCACGTGCATTTTGTAAGTCTTTTTTTCGAGCGCTTCAAAAAATCTATCAACACCCTCAAATTTGCCAAATCCTTTTTGGATAAGGGATACTTGTTCATCTGTGAAATCTTTAAAAGGTTTGTTAAGAGGAATGTTGAATTGTTTCGCATTTCTAACAAGCTCATGCATGTTAACGCCGTATTTTGCAGAGCGCCACGGAGCAATAGCGCCTTCAGTAATTGAGAGATTAGGATTAGGTATTACAAGGTTCATATCAACACCGATTGTTTTGCTAAAGCCCTGGCAAACCGGGCATGCTCCAAAAGGATTGTTGAATGAAAAAAATCTCGGCTCCGGTTCTTCGTATCTTATTCCGCAGCATTCGTAAAATTTATTAAATTCCGTTTGTTCACCGGAATCCGCATTAATGATAATAAGCCGGTTTTCTCCTTCTTTAAAAGTTACTTCAATAGAATCTGATAATTTTTCACGCATGTTTCCTTTCTTAATTTTAAAGCGCTCTACTACGACGCGTATGTCGTCTTTCTTTTTGAGAAGGAATTCCTCTTCATTAAGGTCTATCATTTTATTTTTTACATAGATGCGGAAAAATCCTCTTTTTTTAAGAAGTTCAACTTCTTGTTTTACTGAAGAACTTTCATGAATATGAAGAGGGAATGTAAGATAAAATTTTGCCTCGTCCGGTTGTTCTTCAAGCCAATCGCTTACTGTTGATGTTGAGGCTTTCTTAACTTCATTACCGCATTCAAAACAAATTGTTTTACCGATACGTGCAAAAAGGAGGCGAAGATAATCGTAAATTTCGGTTGTTGTGCCGACAGTTGAGCGTGTGTTTTTACCGCCGGTCTTTTGTTCAATCGCAACTGCTGGGCTTATTCCCTGTATTAAATCAACGTCGGGTTTATTCATCCGTTCGAGGAATTGACGCGCGTATGAAGATAAACTTTCCACATAACGGCGCTGACCTTCGGCATAAATTGTATCGAACACAAGGGAAGATTTGCCACTTCCGCTTACGCCTGTAAATACTACAAGTTTGTTGCGCGGTATTTCGAACGAAAGGTTCTTTAAATTATGTTCCCGCGCGCCTTTGACTATTATGTTTCTTTTATTAATACTGTTTCCGTTTTTCATTGATTGAGAATTTTAATGCACAAATCTAATAAATAATAATGAAGTAAAGCGGTAAGTTTTTAGTGACTAAAGAAGAGCAAGTTCGAAAAAGATATATTCGATTTTTAACCCATATATTTTTGTAATTGTGAGGAATACGTTGACTAAAATTGCTTGATTCTTTCTGCCCTGATTTTAAGTCGGAATGCTCTGAACAAGTCTTTTTACATAATCGACAGCCTTTTGAAAATTCTTAAATTTTAAGTCAAGCAACCTGAAAAAATGATCCATTTAAAAACAAAAAACTTCATTACAGCAGTAAAGAAGTTTTTAGTTTGTGGGAGCACATGGATTCGAACCAAGGACCCCCTGCTTGTAAGGCAGGTGCTCTGAACCAGCTGAGCTATGCTCCCTTTTATGTTTCAATATTTAAAGAACCAATAAAAATTGGCGAGCAAATATGAGCTATTTTTCTTTATAAAACAAGACTTCAAAAAAAATACGAGCGGGCGACGGGGTTCGAACCCGCGACATCCAGCTTGGGAAGCTGAAACTCTACCAACTGAGTTACGCCCGCAATAAACTTTCTAATTGCATCGGCTAAAATAATCCACAGTTAAATTAACTGCAACTTAAACATCAAGGCTTTACAATTAACTGACCGCAAAATATATATTTGATCAAAACAAACCGGCGAGGACAAGACAATTTTATTGAATCGGAAGAAAGATCGTGTTTTGCCCAACGTGTTTTCTTTTGTCAAACTTGTCCTGCATTTAATAGAATATTTTTTTTCGTTAATAATTTTTCAACTGCAATTTTTAATTTCTAATTGCGTTTGCCGCGCTATGTGTTGAATAGTATATTTGCTCTGCAGTTTAATTTTTAGTTGCTGCGTTAGATTTTAACCTAATTATTGCGGAGTGAAAATGTTTGATTGGGATTGGAAAATTGAAAATGAAAAATATTTGCAAAATACAATTAAAAGATGCAGACAAAGAGAAATTATACTACCTACCTTTAACGAGCTAAAACACCCGGACACAATTCCAGAATCCATTCAGAAAAAGTTAGAAAAAATTGATCTGCACGCACTTCATCCTTTAAATTTATTTAGAATAAATTGGCGCAATAATATTGAAAACGGACGCATCGGAGGAATCAATTATTTCGAGATTCCCCGAGAAATTACCGGCGTTAAACCGCGAATTATAGGAATTGTAGGAAAATTTTTCCCAACCGGCGCTCACAAAGTTGGCGCAACTTACGGCTGTTTAGCTCCATATCTCGTAAGCGGTAAATTCGATCCCGAATATCACAAAGCTGTATGGCCTTCGACAGGGAATTATTGCCGCGGTGGTTCATTCAACTCTGCGCTTCTATCAGTTCATGCAGTTGCTATTCTGCCGGAAGAAATGAGTAAAGAACGATTTGCCTGGCTTAAGGAAATCGGCGCAGAAGTTTATGCCACACACGGCTGTGAAAGTAATGTAAAAGAAATTTACGATAAGTGTCATGAACTTGAAGCCGAAAGCGATCAGTATCTTATATTAAATCAATTCGACCAGTTTGGAAACGCAGTGTGGCATTATGAAGTTACCGGCTATACAATTGAAAAATTGTTTAATCAAATAAAAAAACGAAATCAAAAATTAAGCGGATATGTTAGCGCTACCGGCTCTGCCGGGACTTTAGCTGCCGGTGATTATCTTCGTGAAAAATTTCCGTCTTTAAAAGTTTTATGTTCTGAAGCACTACAATGCCCGACCGTTTTAATGAATGGTTTTGGCGGACACCGAATTGAAGGAATTGGAGACAAGCATATACCCTGGATTCATAATGTAAAAAACACAGATGCGGTTGCAGCTATTGATGATGAGCAAACTTTAAGAATTTTGAGATTGTTCAATGACCCCGAAGGACACAAATGGCTTACTAAACTCGGCGTTAATAAAGCGGATCTAAACAAATTATCTTATCTCGGAATTTCATCCATCTGCAATTTATTGAGTGCTATTAAATTGTCTAAATATTTTGAGTACAACGAAGACGATGTTGTTTTTACTGTGTTCACGGATTCGGTAGATCTCTACAATTCACGGCTCGAAGAATTGAACAACCAATGGGGAGCTTATTCTGAAAGGCAAGCCGAAGTGGATTGGACCAGCACACTAAAAAATCAAGGAGTGGATTATTTTAAAGAATTATCCTACTACGAAAAGAAAGCTGTTCATAACTTAAAATATTTTACATGGGTAGAGCAGCAAGGAAAAAGTGTTGATGAATTAAACGCTCAATGGTATGATGAAAACTATTGGAAGGAAAGATTTTCTATTGCGCCGAAATGGGATGAGATGATAAAAGATTTTAACCAGAAAGTCGGGTTGGAAGTTTAGTATAATTTTCAACAAGGATGAAACTATGCCTGAGCATCGTGTAAAAATATTGAAGAACGTTTTTTTATCTGCGGATGAAAATTTATTGAAATTAGTTGACATACAATTTTCAGATAGTATTGAAAAAATAATTGATAGAACTTCCGCAAAGATTAATTGGCAGGAAACAAACACTTTTGAAAAACGGAAAAAAATTATTCGCAGTTTCCAGCAAACCGAATATCCTTCCGAAGTAAAAATTTATGACGGTGAATTTTTTGTTGTGATTCCTGGAGGAATCGATTCACATGTTCATTTCAACACGCCCGGTTTTGAAGACAGAGATGATTTCGAGCATGGTTCTACTGCCGCAGCATTCGGAGGAGTAACAACGGTAATTGACATGCCATGCACTTCCATTCCTCCTGTTACCAACAAAATTAATTTTAATATAAAATTAGAAGCGCTTAAAAACCGAAGCTTGATAGATTATTATTTCTGGGGTGGTGTTTGCGGAAATGATTTTGATAACAAACTTAATGTGGAAAAGCAAATAACAGATCTTTCCGAAAAGGGAGTTGCAGGCTTTAAAACTTATTTGATTTCCGGAATGGAAACATTTTCTGATTTGAATGAAGAAAGAATTTTACAAACTGCAAAGTGGGTAAAGAAAACAAACAAACCTATGGCAGTTCATGCCGAAGATAAAAAAATGATCTTTGACAGAAGTGCGGCTGCTAAAAATGCAGGTCAAATTGATTGGAGGGCTTACTGTGCAGCAAGAGATGAACAGGCGGAAGCAAGTGCAATTAAATTACTTGTTGATATTGCACAAAAAACCGAATGCAGGATTCACGTTGTTCATTTAAGTTCTAAACCTGGTTTGGATTTTATAAGGGAAGCACAAAGCAAAGGATTACAAATAACTGCTGAAACTTGTCCCCATTATTTATTTTTTACGCAGAACGATTTCAACAATAAAAATATATCTTCTTATCTTAAAACTGCTCCGCCGGTTAAAAACTCAATTGACCGGGAAGCCCTATGGCAAGGCTTGAATGACGGAACTTTATCTTTTGTTGTAACAGATCATGCCGGATGCAACCCCGAAAAAGACAAATCCTCAAAAAACTTTTGGGAGGTTTATGGTGGAATTCCAGGAGTCGAGCATCGTGTGCCTTTTTTATTCAGCGAAGGATTTTTAAAAAACAAATTAACGCTGTCAAAAACTATTAAATTATTATCAACTAATGTTGCCGACTATTTTAATCTTAAAGGGAAAGGACATATTAAAAAAGGATATGACGCAGACTTTGCATTAATAAATTTGTGGAAAGGAAAAGAAATTAATTCCTCAGAAATGCATAGTAAAGGTAAGTATACGCCGTTTCATGGAGATACATTTAATTCAATTGTGGAAAAAACTTTTTTGCGCGGTCAATTAATTATGAATAGTTCGGGAGAGACCGAACGATCTATTGGATACGGAAAAATTTTGCAAACAAGAGTTTAGATAATGATTGTTAATACTATTTTATGAACACCGATAAAAATATTACGATTACAAATGCGTGGATAGTCCAAATATCCGGACAAAAAATAGTTCCTGTTTTCGGAGATATTTTAATTTCCGAAGGATGCATCTCTGACATAAAGGAAAAAGATTATAAAAATTTATACACTCAACCGGCAAAATATTTTTCGAATACAATCAATGCAGGTGGAAGGGTAGTAACCGTTCCGATGATAAATTTTCATGACCATTTCTATTCTCGTTTAGCAAAGGGTCTTCCATTAACGGGATCAATGGAAAATTTTGAAAATATTCTTCGCAATCTTTGGTGGAAATTAGATGTTGTTCTCGATGCTGAAATGATACGCGCTTCGGCTCAGATGGCTGCGCTTGAGTCAATACGAAATGGCGTTACTTATATTTTCGATCATCACTCATCTCCAAAATATGCAAACGGGAGTTTAGAAACTATAGCCGATGTACTTCGTGAATTTGGACTTCGCGGCGTACTTTGTTTTGAATCTACCGATCGTAATGGGAAACAACTTGCCGAAAATGGAATCTCAGAAAACTTAAATTATCTAAGAAATTCGACCGACAATGATTTTAAAGCTATGTTCGGACTTCACGCTTCTTTTACATTAAACGATGATACACTCCGTAGAACTTCTGAAGTAATAAAAGAATATGGGCTTGGAATTCACATACATTTATGCGAAGACAAAATTGATCGTGAAGAGAGTTTGAAAAATTTTAAAAATAATCCCGTCGATAGACTTAATCATTTTGGTTTATTGAATGATAAAAGCATTTTAGCGCATGGAATTCATCTTACAGATGAAGACTACCGTTCAATATCAAATTGCGGCAGCGCTATTGTTTATAATTTGGATTCTAATTTTAATAACGCAGTAGGGCTGCCGGAAATTTTACGCACCCCGCTTAATGTCCCCATACTTACTGGAACTGACGGAATGAATTCGAACCCTGCAAGAACATTTAAACAGCTTTTTCTCCTTGCCAGACATCAGGGAATGACGTTTGAACAATCATTGGATTGGATAAAAAAAGTTTATTTTGATGAACTAAATTTTGTACAAAAATATTATCCCGATTTTTCTTCTCTCAAAACTAAAGATAGAGCTGATTTGATTATTTGGGACTATATTCCTCCGACTCCTTTTATGGAAGAAAATTTTTGGGGACATTATATATACGGCATACTTGATCGCCCTATTCACAGTGTTATTCAAAACGGAAATATATTAATGAATAACTTTAGGATGGATTTTGCAGAATCTGAATACCAGCAAAACATTGCTGCGCAAGGAAGCCGGCTCTATAAAAATATGTTATAACTAAATTCGATTTAGACAAAGGAATAAAGAAATGAATCTTGCCCAAACAATATTGAAAAAAGCCGAAGACTACAGCAGCTACACCGCAAACAATTTATCAAAATTGATACAAATTAAATCTTTAAGCGGTGAGGAAGAAGGGGTGGCTAAAGCGCTAATTCAAATGATGGAAGAAGCTGGCTTTGATGAGGCAAAAATTGATGGACTCGGAAATGTGATAGGCAGAATAGGAAACGGAAAAAAAATAATAGCTATTGATGGTCATATCGATACGGTTGATCTGGGTAATCTGGAAGATTGGGATTTTCATCCTCTTTGCGGAGAAATTAAAAATGGCTTTGTTCTCGGAAGAGGATCCGTTGATCAATCCGGTGGACCCGCAGCATTTATTACTGCAGGAAGAATTTTAAAAGAAATAGGACTACCGGATGATGTGTCCGTTTATTTTACGGGAACAGTGCAGGAAGAAGACTGCGATGGTCTCTGTTGGAATTACATTATTGAAGAAGATAAAATAAAACCGGATTGCGTAATTGTAACCGAGCCTACAAATTTAAATATTTATCGCGGGCATCGCGGAAGAATGGAAATTGAAGTTTCATTTTATGGATTATCTGCGCACGGCTCAGCTCCTGAAAGAGGAAAGAATGCTATTTATATGGCTTCCCGTACCGCTTTAGAAATTGAAAAATTAAATGAACGATTGGCTTATGATAAATTTCTCGGTAAAGGTTCGGTTACTATTTCCGAATTTATTTCTTCAAGTCCCTCTCTCTGCGCTGTTTCTGATTTCGCTAAAATTCATCTCGATAGAAGATTAACCTGGGGTGAAGATAAAGAGCTGGCTCTAAATCAGGTAAGAAAAATCGTTGAAGGAATGAATGCAAAAATTGTGCTGCTTAATTATGAAAAAACCTCATTTACAGGATTAAAATATGGAATGGAAAAATATTATCCCACGTGGAAAATAGATGAAGATCATGAGGTGATCAAAAACGGAGTGAAAACTTTTTCGGAACTTTTTAATTCAAAACCTAAAGTTGATAAGTGGACATTTTCCACAAATGGCGTAACCATAAATGGAGTTCATAAAATTCCGGTTATCGGCTTTGGTCCTGGAAATGAAGTAATGGCGCACGCGCCGAACGAGAAAGTTCCTGTAGAGCATTTGGTGAAAGCAAGTGCTTTCTATGCGTTGTTTTGTCAAACATATTAAAGAAAATAAATCAAGGAGAATATCAGATGAGCCAAGAATCGTACGAAGGAATTTGCTGTTATTGCAATGAAGTAGTAACAAAAAGAACAGTGGGAAAGCATTTAGATAAATGTAAAGAAAAAAAAGCGTTGGATTCTCAATTCGGCAACGAGAACAACTTTAAATTCTTTTCGCTTTTAGTGGAAGCTACGTATGATAAGTCTTTTTGGATACTCATTGAAGTTTCATCAGTTTTAACATTAAAAAATATTGATCAATTTTTACGCGATATTTGGCTTGAGTGCTGTGGACATTTGAGTGCATTTTATCATTCGAAAACCAAAATTGCCATGAGTAGAAAATTGTATGATGTTTTTCAGAAAGGTCTCATTTTAGACTATGAATACGATTTTGGCTCAACTACAGATTTAAAGATTAAAATTTTATCTCAAATAGATTCTTCTGATAAAAAACAAATTCGTGTTTTGGCAGTCAATAAAAAGTCTGAAATTTTATGTTCTGCATGCCGGGAAAAACAGTCAATTTATGATTGTACTTTATGCGGGGAAGAATTATGCGAAAGTTGTACAAAGACACATCAGTGTTTTATAGATGAGGGAGAAGAATATATTGCTGAGAAGGTAAATTCACCTCGTTCCGGTGTTTGTGGGTATGATGGGCAGAATAAATTTATTATCAAAAAATATTTCCCAAAAGACATTCCAAATGTTTTATAATATTATCTAATTAAAAATGGAGAACCCGAATGGTTTCAGATCTTTCAAAAAAACATTTTCTGACATGCGAAGACTGGACTAAGGTAGAACTTGATACAGTATTTGAAACGTCATTCAAATTAAAAAATCAATTTCTTAATGAAGAACCGCATCTGTATCTTCCGCATAAAACTTTGTTCATGATTTTCTTTGAGCAGTCAACCCGAACCAGAAATTCAATGGAAGCCGGAATGACGCAGCTTGGCGGGCATGCACACGATTTAACAGCCGACAAAATGCAGCTATCACATGGAGAATCTGCAAAAGATACTGCGATCATTCTTTCTCGAATGGGGCATGGAATCGCTTCAAGAAATTGTTTCTATGGAATTGGGAATGATTATCTAAATGAGATGGCAAAGTATTCCACAAGACCGGTAATGTCTTTGCAGGATGATATCTACCACCCATTTCAAGGTTTGGCAGATTTAATGACGATCTTTGAACACTTCGATAAAAATCCCAAAGGGTTAAAAGTAACAATATCCTGGGCATACGCAGATACCCATAGCAAGCCTCTTTCCGTTCCGCAATCGCAAATTCTTCTTTTCCCACGCTACGGTATTGACGTAACAGTTGCACATCCGAAAGAATTTCCGCTAAGTAAAAATATAGTTGATAAAGCAAAGCTAAATGCAGCAGCAGGTGGTGGAAGTATTAAATTTACAAACAACATGGATGAAGCGTTTGAAGGCGCTAATATTGTAATCCCTAAAAATTGGGGAGGCTTTGGCGCATATAGTGTTCCGGAATATTTAGACAATGAAACTGAATGCAAAAAAGAAATGAAGGAAAATCTCGATAAATACAAATCGTGGATTTGCGACGAACATAAGATAAAACTTGCCGATAAGAATGTTAAACTGATGCACGCTCTTCCTGCTGACAGAGGGCACGAAGTTACCGATGAGATTTTAGATAATGAAAATATTTCTATTGTTTTTGATGAAGCAGAAAATAGGCTTCACACAGCTAAAGCCATAATGTCGCTAACAATGTAAGAATAGAATAGAACACGGATGCCACCGGTAGTACGGATTATCACTGAGTTATCTTCGGGCATCTATTGAATCTGTGTCGTCGGTATTCTATATGGATTAAAAAATGAATTACTTATATAAATGTTTTAATTGCAGCAAAGAAATTTCTTCTAATGTAATTGAAAAGGAATTTCATTACTTATGCCCCGCGTGTGGGAGAGCAGAAAGAAACAAACCTCTCGAAGGTGTTTTAACGGTTGAATATGATTATTTCGAATTAAAAAGGAAATTATCGAGAGAAGATTTTTTTAAGTTACCTCCCGGCAAATTCTGGTTGTATCCCGATTTATGGCCAGTTAATTTTCAAAACTTCAACAGTGAGCAATTAATAAAACTTTCGCTCCCTTCCGATCAGCTTTTAAAATATAAAATTGATGGAAGAGATTTATGGTTGTTTGATGAAACACGCAATCCAACTCTTTCCTACAAGGATAGGGCCTCATCGTTAGTCGCACTAAAAGCTTTACAACTTGGAATAACTGAGATAGCCGCAGCATCAACAGGAAATGCAGGCTCTTCAATTGCAGGTATTTGTGCACGGCTTGGTTTGAGATCGCACATTTTCGTTCCGTCCGCAATTCCAGAAGCAAAAAGAATTCAAATACAATCTTTCGGTTCAAATTTATATGTAGTTGCCGGTAGTTATGACGATGCGTTCGATCTCTGTTTGGAAGCAGCAACTTTTAATAACTGGTACAATAGAAATACTGCGTATAATCCTTTTACAATTGAAGGTAAAAAATCTGCGGCTTTTGATATTTTTATTTCGACGCAAGGAAATATTCCGGATATAATATTTGTTCCGGTTGGTGATGGTGTAATTATCTCAGGCATTTATAAAGGTTTTACAGAGTTATTAAAAATGGGTTGGATTGAAAAACTGCCAAAATTAATTGCTGTTCAATCCATCGGCAGTAATGCTTTGGTACGATTTTTAGAAACGGGGGTTTTTAATTTCCAAGTTGCGAATACAATTGCAGACAGCATTAGCGCCGGAGCGCCCCGGAATTTATATATGGCAGCAGACAGCGTAAATAAAACAAATGGTAAAGCAATTTCTGTAACGGATGATCAAATATTTTCGGCACAAAAAATTATAGCTGAAAAGTTTGGCATTTTAGCCGAGCCATCATCCGCCGCATCTCTTGCCGGATATATCAAGATGGATGATTTAGGTGAAATCAGCAAAAGAGAAAAAGTATTATTATTAATTACAGGGAATGGTTTAAAAGATATATCGGCTCTTGATAAATGGAATAATAAACCTGGTGCAAAAACATCATCCCGATGGAAAGAATCATTTGGACTAAAATAATCTGCAAAGTTTGACCTCAATACTGGTTTTAAATTGTCAGCAAATCATTATCGGACATTTAGCATAAATTTTCTCAGCATAAATTAATTCGAGATGATTAGTATAATTCGTGCCTCAAATTTTTCACTATCATTACATCCCCTTGTCCTAATTAAAATTTTATTCCCTTACCACCCATAAATTAGGATTTCTGGATGTATTAAATACGGCACGAATGATAACGAGATTATCTGTTTTGTTGATAGTGAAGTGAATCATAAATGGAAATTTCTTTAATGGAATACAATGAACATTATCGTAGCGAATCTGATAATAAGGATTATGTTTAAGAAGATTAATGTGCGTCCGTATCTCGTTAAGAAATTATTTCCCGAGTCCTGCCAACTGTTTATTATACCACTCAATTCCTTGCTGAATATCTTCAACAGCGTCAGGTTCAATTTTAATTTTAAAGGACATTAATCAAACTTGAATTTATTATGGACTTTACTCCAATCTATAAGCCGTTCTGGATTTTTGTTAGTCTTTTTAATGCGATCTCTAACAATAATTTTTTGTTCTTCCGGTATTTCGACTTCCCGGGATATTGTAATACCTAATTGATCGATGAGTTCCATAAAAAAATCTACTTTTTTGTCAGGAATTTTTACTGTTATTTCTTTCATATTAAAATCCTTTTGCTGAAAATGAGTTCAACATATTTAGAAAATCAGATGGCAACAACACTTGAACTGTACAAATATATGCCAATAATAAATCGCAATCAATTTCAAGAATAATCAGGTAAACTGCCACGTTCTAAGAATTTGTTTTTTTAAGTTTCACTATTCTGCAAAGAAAAATGTATATCAAATTGATGCCGGAAAATATTTATTTCGCTTTTATTCTTTCCTTTATCGGCAGCCTATAATAGCGTGTTCCATCATATTGATAAAACGCATTAGCCACTGCAGCAGCAGTTGGAACAAGACCAATTTCACCAACGCCTTTTACGCCATAAGGTCCATGTGGATCGGGAACTTCAATTCCGATCACCTCCAACTTTGGCATCTCTTTTGCCCTTAAAATTCCGCACTTTCTTAATCGCGTACTTTTAGGAACGCCTTCTTCAAGCGGAAGATCTTCACTGAGTGCATAACCTAATCCCATGTGAATCGAACCTTCAATTTGTCCTTCGAATAAATTCGGGTTAATAATTTTACCGGCGTCGTGAGCCGCATAAACAGTATCAATTTCTCCTTCACCATTAAGTACTACAACTTGAGTAGCGTAACTATACGAGTAATGGGTTATAATTTCTTTTGTCTCGTTGCCTGGTTTAGTCGTCCAATCACAAACCCACTCACCGAGATAAACATTGCCTGCAAGTTCGGCGAGTGAATGTTTATTTAAATCTTCTTTTAGTTTTTTACATGTGTTTGAAATAGAATTACCGATAATGGATGTCGCTCTCGAAGCAGTAGTCATACCGGCAGTTGCTCCTTCGGAAGTATCAACACGAACTTCCACAATATCAGGGTCGATGCCTGTTTCTTCGCATAAAAACTGTACAGCCATAGTATTAACGCCCTGTCCCATCTCCGTCCAGCCATGATGCAAAATAATTTTTTCGTTGGATATAATTTCAATTTTAATTTTTCCTTCATCAGCCATGCCGTTACCAATACCAGTATTTTTAATTCCACAAGCAATACCTGCAAACTTAGCGTTGTAGAAAAAATCTTTTACTGCTAATAAAGTTTGCCTTACACCGCTTCCAGCACGGATTATTTGACCGGTCGCAGTCATATCTCCTTCAACCAATGCATTGTCGTATCTAAACTGCCATCTATCAAAATTGCCTTTTTCACACAAATCATCAATGCAACTTTCAACAGCAAACGTAACCTGATTTACACCAAAGCCCCGCATTGCACCGCAGGGAAGATTATTTGTGTAAACTGCGCGACTAACAATATTAACATTTGGAATTTGATAGGCTCCGGTTGCATGTCCGGCGGCTCTTTCTAAAATTTTCATTCCAACAGAAGCATAAGCGCCGGTATCACCAAGAATATCAGCTTTAAGAACAGTAAGCTTCCCCTGTTTATTACAGCCCAAAGTATAGTTCATCCTTAAAGGATGGCGTTTGGGATGCATAATTATTGATTCATCTCTGTTCAAAAAAACTTTAACGGGCTTCTTTAATAAGAATGAAAAGAGCGCTGCGTGTCCCTGCACTGAAAGGTCTTCCTTACCGCCAAAACCACCGCCATTCGGAACAAGAATTACACGTACTTTATCTAAAGGAAGATTTAAAATCTTAGCAATTTGTTTTTGGTCTTCATAAATACCCTGCCCCTGAGATAAAACCTCAACACCATTTTCTGTTGTACGCGCTATTGAACATTCCGTTTCCATAAAACCGTGTTCAATTCTTTGAGTATAATAAACACCTTTGGAAACGTACTCTGCCCCGTTAATCGCAGCTTCAACTTCTCCACGATTTATTATTGTTTCAGAAAGAAGATTTCCTTTGGGATGAATTTTATGCGCGCCAGGAGTTAAAGCTTGTTCCATATCCGTTAATGGTTTGAGAACTTCATATTCTACTTCTATTAATTTTACGGAACACCGTGCAATGGCTTCCGTCTCAGCAACTACTCCCGCAATTACATCTCCTACATATCTTGTTTGCTCTCCAACATCAATCATTAAAGGCCAATCAGAAATAATTAATCCGGAATAACGATCTCCGGGAATGTCTATGGCGGTAAATACTTTTAAGACTCCGGAAAGCGCTTGCGCCTTTTTAGTGTTGATCGATAAGACTGTTGCACGCGGATGATCACTGAACTTCAGTGCACCGTAAACCATTCCATCTAATTTCATATCGGCTACAAAGAGACTTTTACCGAGTACAAGATTTGCTGCGTTATATTTCGGATGCCTCTTGCCTACTTTTCCGTCCGTTTTTAGAATCGGAATTTCTTTTAAATCTCTAATTGCATCGGCGGCGTATAAAATTGAATCAACAATTTTTTTATAACCGGTGCATCTGCATAAGTTTGGGTTTATTGCAAACTCAACTTCTTCTCTTGTGGGAGATGGATTTATATCTACTAAAACTTTTGCCTGCATAACAATACCGGGTATGCAGAACCCGCATTGAACGCCGCTCTTTTCAATAAATGCACTCGCAAAAACTCTTTGCCTGTATTCGCCAATTCCTTCGATAGTGGTTACTTCGCCGCCCTCTACTTTTTTCATCGGGACGGCGCAGGAGAGGACGCCTTTTCCGTTTAATTCAACGACACAGCATCCGCAAGCAGCTTGAGGCGCACAGCCGTCTTTAGGAGATGTAATCCCTTCGTGTTCCCTTAAATAAGTAAGCAAAGGAAGTTCTGGATCGCCTGTATATTCTTTTTTATTTCCGTTAAGTATGAATTGCATAATATTTTTTTTTAATTACTAAATAGTAGTCACGTGATTAATACCGATCTTTATAGCAAATAATAATTAAGTTTATCACTTTGACCAAAGAGAGAAGTCTGATAATTGGTACAGATTTCTCAGTTGAGGATTCCTTCGAAATGACTCTTAATAAAACCTTGCTAAGCCTCATTAATTGACGATAACCCAAATTATTTTGTGCTAAATGTTTCATTTAAAAATTGATATCTCTGCCAAATTTTTAATTAAAAAACACATCTCTGCTGCGTTATGAAGATTAACTTCCTTAACTGAATCGGATTTAAATTGAATATCCGAAAGTAGAAAATCGTCACTCCCGAATTTAGCAGAAATTAAATCAGACTCGTATACAAAATAATTTTCTTTAAAGGATAGCTTTTCAATACTGTCGTTATTTTTATATTTTAAAACATCATCTACATAAAAGTACCCAATGTTTTCTTGATCGAAACTTGTTTCGGTCAAATAGAACATCGGTTTGGTTTTGTAAGGCGCACCGTTTGTAGGACAGAAGGTATTACAGTTACCACACTCGTTGCAAAAGTTTCCGATAGTAATAATTTGATTACTTTGTTTGACGCTAAAATTTCTTTCCGTTTTTATTGTTACTTTTTCCCCATTTTTCGATACTATATAAATTGGAATATTTGCAGTGTCTACTTTGAATCCGATGTTTGCAAAATTGGGGCAAACGCTAACACAAATATTACAAATGTCATTACAATAAAGACAGCGCTGCGCTTCTTTTACTGCGGCATCTTCATCTAAAACGGGGTGAACAAGATCAAAACTGATGCGTTGTTCAATTTCAATTTCCGGTAAACTAATGCCAAATTCTCTGCGGGCTAATTTTTTCTGAAATTCCATTCGAGATAATTTTTGATCTGCTTTTTCAATAGTCAGTTGCCTTCTCTCTACCGCTTTTTGAATAATATTTTCAGCCGATCTTCTTCCATCGCCCATAGCGTTGATTAATGAATCTGCTCCTCTTATCGCATCACCGCCTGCAAACACATTCGGAATTTGTGTCTCGTTAGTTTTATTATCAACAATCAATTTTTTCCCCGGCACAAAATCTAATTCTACATTCTGTCCTATTGCAGTAATAATATTATCAAAAATTAATTTGAACTCTGATCCGATAATTGGAACCGATTTTCGTCTTCCGCTTTCATCTTTTTCATCAAGCTGCATAATAATGCATTGAATTGAAAGCGAACCATTCTGCCGTGATTCAATTGAAACTGGAGCGATAAGTTCGTGCAGTTCAATTCCTTCATCTAATAATGCCTTTATTTCATCCTGCCCGGCGGGCATCTCCCTTTTTGTTCGCCTGTAAAGCATCATCACTTTTCCATCTTTACCAACCAATCTTTTTGCAGTGCGGGCTGCATCAATTGCAGAAAGCCCGCCGCCAATAACTGCTACTGACTTACCAAGAATTACATTTTCGTTTTTGCGAACTTTAAAAAGAAAACTTAATTGATCTGTTACTCCGTTTAATTCTTCTCCCTGAATTTTTAACCGCTTGCTTTTTTGAGCGCCAACGCCAACAAATAAATAATCGTTCCTCTTCTGCAGATCAATAAAAAATTTTTCGGTTACCTTTTGATTAAAATGAAACTGAACTCCTGCCGTCTTTATAATCTCAATATCATTTTTAATACTTTCGTCATTCAACCGGAAGTTAGGAATTGACCCGGAGACCATTCCTCCTGCGAATGATTTGCCCTCGTATACATTGACTTCAAATCCCTGCAATGCAAGAAAGTATGCACAGCATAAGCCCGACGGACCTGCGCCGATTACTGCTGCTTTTAAACCATTTTTATTATTCGTATTTATTTCTGCAATGCTGTGGAATTTTTCGGAAATAAATCTCTTTATTCCACGAATGAGCAGAGGATTATCGTAATTAATTCTTGTGCATTTGGATTGGCAGAGATGGTCGCAAACATTGCCGGTTATATTCGGAAGGGGATTATCCTTTAGAATTGACTTAAAAGCTTTGTTGAAATTTCCATTTGCCGTGTAGTACATATACTCTGGAATGTTTTGCGAAACAGCGCATTCTTCAACGCATGGGGCGTGAATACAGTCGTATGCGGTTAACGTCCGTTTTGTTTTAATATTTTTATACGGGAAATTATTTTTTTTGTACGTTTCGTTTACAAGATCGGCAGATGCGTAAATATTTAAATTATGAAGTCCTGCTTTAGTCAGATTATTTATGTCGGCTTTTGCTTTTATAAAATTATCAATATTATTTTGCCCGGTGTTAAAAATTGATTTGTGAATTTCTTCGAGGTACTGAGTAAGACGGAGGTAGCCGCCGGGCTTTAGTAGATCGGAACAAACGGTAATTGGTTTAAGATTGCACGCAAGTGTATCTGCGGCATTAAATGCATCAACACCGGCGGAGAATGAAATATCAAGTTGTCCATCAAAATCAGTTTGTAACTTTTTCGCAAGATTAATACTAATAGGGTGAAGCGCCCGCCCGCTTGTGTAAACCATCTTTTCTTTTTCAGGAAGCCAGTTAGTTGAGTTGACCGATTCAAGTGTATTTGTCAGCTTCAATCCGAATTGCACGTTAACTTGATCAGCGCTTTGCTTCAGTGACTTTATTATTTTAACAGCTTCATCATAATTTAAGTCGTGTTCAAAAACTTCATCGGGTACTGAGATATTATAACCGAGCTTGTCATTCAAGATGTTTCTTAAAGTCTCTTTCCCTAACAATGTAGGATTGAGCTTTAGTGAAGTGTTAAGTTTTCGTTCTTCAATCAAGTACCGGCAGATTTTTTCAATTTCATTCGATGGGCAGCCGTGCATTGTTGATAAAGTTACGTTATCCGAAATTTGATCCGGAATTTTTACTTCGTGAATTTTTGGATAAAACGATTTAAGTTTTTCAATCTTATCTTTTTTTTCTTCGCTGCAGTCGTTCATTTTATCTAAGAACCACTGAACATTAGGTTTTTGAATTCCGGCTAGGTCGTAACCAACGCTCATATTAAAAATAAAACCCGGCTCGCTTTCATTCCAGCCAAATTTATTTTTTAAAAGATGAATAATAATCCACGCATTTAAATATTCGTCAAATGAATCTTCAATCTTCAACTCCTGCGACCATTCGCAGTTATAGCCCACGTCCTCCATATCGATACAGGGTTTGGTTACATCAATTTCATCCAAAGTTTGAATTGTTTTTAACTCGATATAACGCGCGCCGCAGAGCCACGAAGCGATAATATTATGTGCAAGCTGTGTATGGGGACCGGCGGCAACTCCAATTGGAGATTCAAGAAGTTTGCCGTAACGTTTCATTCGAAAAGTATCGGTCTTTTTAGGAGTAAAGAATAATTCCTTATATATGCCGAAGATGCGTTCATCTCTCTCTTCGGAAAGAATCCACCTAAAAAGTTTTTCAATACCTATTCTGTAAAGTCTATCGCTCATTCGGCATCATAGTTAACATTACTTATTGTGAGTTGAAGCGGTAAAACATTTTTTAAAAGTCATCCCGCTGTTTGAATCATAGTAAAATCTTATCCCTAAATTATTTAAGTTTTTAATAAACCGCAAAAAGTAAAATTATTATTAGGCTTCTTCAAAAAACAAAAAAAGTGGAGGACAGAGGAATTTCTAATTCTCAGTTGCGATTGCTGTATCTATTATCAAAATCATCTTTCTATTTGGAATTATAATCAACGATTATTCAAAAATAACGAAACCGATGTTGCAATCTATGTAGTCAAATGTAAAAACAAATTGAAACTATACTTTACTTTAATTTCTAAAGATTAATCTATTAATCTCTAAAAGCTCTCTCCACCAAATCTTTTTGCTGCTGCACAGAAATTCTTAACGAACCGACGGCAGGTGACGCGCTCTCCGGTCTGCCGGAGTAATATAGTTTTTGTCCACCACTTAAACTTTCGCTTAAACGGGAGGCAAGGAAATTCCACGCGCCCATATTTTTTGTGTTTAGATTGAATAGGCTAAGTTGATAAAATTCCATTTTTAATTAGCGGCGTGTTTTCAAGAATAGGACAGAGCGCTTACGGTTGGACTTAGCAGGCGATGTGCTGCCTGAGAAAGAATGAATAGAAATCTTTGTAAATTTGCATGAACGAACTGTATTTAAAGTATAAATTTAACTAAGTTTGCATAGCAAAGAATGTTGAGGAAACCTGTTTCATCGGTTCTCTGCATTTTATATTCTGTTTAAAGTTTTGGTTATTTTTAAATGTTATTTAACTTTTGAACAAAACTATGAAACCAATTTTACTCGTTGTTTTCTTTTTTACATTCGTCAACGCTCAAGATCACTTCACGGGTCTTTTAATAGACTCCATTTCATACGCTAATTCTCCGGTGCAGGCTCCCTTAATGCGGGGCGATTATTTAAATTTACCCAAAGCAGCTTCGTTAAAAATGTTTTCACCAACTCCCGGTAATCAAGGTTCCTATGGTACATGTGCAGGCTGGGCAACGGCATATTCCTGCCGAACAATTTTGGAAGCATTCAAGAATAAATGGAATAAAGATGCTATCGATAGTAATGCGTTTTCTCCATCCTTTGTATATAATCAAATCAGATTAAATGATAATTGCAGCGGCGGTTCCTCGCTTATTGATGCGTTAGATGTTCTAAAAAATCAAGGAGTGTTAACACTTAAAGAATTTGAATATAGCTGTTCAAGAAAAATAAATAGTAATGATTTGCAAAATGCTGTTAAGCATAGAATAATAGAGTACAGAATGGTTGCCAGCAAGCGCAATAAAAATCAAACTATGTTTGTTAAAAAAAGTTTAGCCGAAAATAAACCTGTTGTAATGGCGATGGATGTAGCTCCTTCTTTTCATCACACCGGCGAATTGTGGAAGCCAGATAGCGCCGAGTATAAAAGTTGGTCTCAAGGTCATGGAATTGGAGTAGTTGGCTATGACGATAATAAATTCGGCGGTGCTTTTCAACTCATCAATAGCTGGGGCACACAGTGGGGCAAAGATGGTTACACATGGATGCGATATAAAGATTTTGATTTTTTCTGCCTCTGGGCTTATGAATTGATAGATAAGACTGAAACAGATTCATTAACGCCAAATTTGTCCGGCAAAATTGTTTTTCGCCAAAATACCGGAGACACAATGAAGGCGAAATTTAACGGCAGCTATTTCGAAATGGAAAAATCCTACACATCGGGAACACTATTCGAATTATTTTTTTCCAATAATCAGCCGGCGTATGTGTATGCTTTTAGTTCCGACTTAAACAACAATGTTTACAAAATCTTTCCATTTAATGAGCGGATGGTTGCTTATCTGCCTTATAGCCAAAATAACATTGCCATCCCGGATGAAGACAGCTATAATATGCTTGACGAAAATCCCGGTAAAACTTATTTCTGTTTTTTGTACTCAACCGAAAGTTTGAACATTGACGATCTATTAGAAAAAGTTAAAAGCTCGCCGGGGTTGTTTTTTGAGAAAGTACAAAAATCATTTTCAGAAATGCTGATTGATAAACAGAATATAAAATATAAATACAAAGACGCAGTTGAGTTTGAAGCTAATAGTAAAGGACGAAAAGTGATTCCGATAATTATAGAAATTAACCATACAAACTAATTTAATTTTAAGGATTGATATGAATAGAAAGTTACTCTTTAGTTCGATATTATTTTTTATCTTTTTTACAATATCGAATTATGCACAACAAACAACTGAAGGCACATTTGAAGTTTCTGACGGCAAAGTTATTATCCATTATAATTTGAATGCCTCGCCGGATTATGATTACGAAATTAATGTAAAACTAAAACGAAAAGGAAATTCGTCTTTCGAATATGTGCCGGATGATATATCCGGCGACGTTGGTGAAGACAATTTCACTTCCGGAAGAAAAACAATTACATGGGTTTTAACCGAAAGTGAAACTTCTAAATTTGACGGCGATGATTTCTATTTTGAGATAAATATAAAAGAAATAAAAAGCGGCGGATTGTCATGGCTTTATTATGCAGGCGCAGCAGTTCTTGGCGGCGGTGCAGCGGCGCTGCTTTTGTTAACAAAAAAAGCTGACGAAACTACGCCGAATTCATCTTTTCCAACGCCGCCGGCGCGTCCATAAAATAATTTATTAGGTGATTAAAATGAAAAAGTTTATAATTCTCTCCCTCTTGTTTACCAATTTTATATTTGGTCAAATCACAATCACAACCCCGAGCGGACGCATTGTGCCAAAGCAAGCAGCAGACAAGATACCGCCGGTGATAAACATTACCGAACCCGCAATACATAATCTTAATTTAGTTACAGTTAAAAACAAAAAACTTAAGTTAATTGGTAATGTCCTTGATGACAGTAAGCTGCTCTCGTTTTCTGTTAATAATAGAGAAGTTCGGTTAGATGGTTCAAATAATTTTGAAGATGAAGTTGAACTTAAACCGGGGAATAATACAATAGATTTTAAAGCGATTGATGAATACAAAAACGTGGGACAGTATAACATTAAGGTGTTTTTCCAATCGGATCGATCTGCTCCGTTAATAACAATTACTGAACCTAAAATAATTGAAGGGGAGGAATTTATCCATAAAAAAGTCACGCTTACAATACGTGGAAAAGTATTTGATGAAAGCGGTATAAGAGATGTATTCGTTAATAATTATAAAGCTGCTATTCTGCCGTCCAATGAATTTTTTGCCGACGTTAATTTAATTGAAGGCATTAACACTCTAATTGTTAAAGCTACGGATAGTACCTATAATGTTGGTGAAAAGATGATAAAAGTTATTTATCAATCCGACAATGAAGGACCGATCATTGCAATATTAGAACCGCCGGTTTCAAGAGGGTCAGTAGTTGTAAGCAAAAAAGAAATTCAAACATTAAAAGGGATTGCCACAGATATAAGCGGAGTTTTTGAAGTAATGGTAAATAACCGGAGGACGATGTTGAATAGTAACGGTGAATTTACCCTTGACTTATATCTCTCTGTAGGAGACAACCAAATTATAGTGAATTCTGCCGACACAAAAATGAATGTTTCAATTGATACTTTTACAATTACACGAAAATTAGAAGAACTTATCACAGCCGGAAAATACTTTGCTTTGATAATTGGAATAGATGACTACAACGGCGTTTGGACTCCGCTTAAAAATGCCGTCAACGATGCAAAAGCGGTTGAAGGTTTGATAAGTTCTGAATATAACTTTGATGAAATAATTCCGCTTTATAATGAAGAGGCGACAAGAAAAAAAATAATTCAAAAGTTTGAACAATTAGCAGCAAAGGTAACCAAAGACGATAATGTGATGATATTTTATTCCGGGCACGGCGAATTTAAACAACAGCTTAATAAAGGATACTGGGTTCCGGTTGATGCGGCTTCAAGATCAACGGCAGATTATATTTCCAATTCGGATATTCAAACTTATCTTAACGGAATTCCGTCAAAACATACGCTGCTTGTTACCGACGCCTGTTTTAGCGGCGATATTTTTAGAGGAAGAACAAACGAACTGCCGTTTGAAGACAGTGAAAAATATTATAAAGAAGTTTACAAAAGAATATCGCGTGCGGCTTTAACCAGCGGCGGTGTAGAGCCTGTTACCGATGGCGGCAGAGAAGGGCATTCGGTATTTACATATTATCTGCTTAAAGCGCTAAGAGAAAATAACGCAAAATATTTTACTGCCGGGCAGGTATTTAATGCTATTAATATTCCGGTTACAAATAATTCAGAACAAACGCCCGTATTTCAGCCCATAAAAAATACCGGCGATGAAGGCGGGCAGTTTATTTTTGTGAAGAAAAAATAATTCTTCGTGTCTCCGTGTCTTAGTGGCGAAAGAAAAGAACTGCCACAAAGACACCAAGGCACAAAGAAAGCAAACGACATTATTATTTGAAATGGGGCAAATAGAAAAAGTAAAAATTCTTCGTGTCTCCGTGCCTTAGTGGCGAAAAACAATTGCCACAAAGACACAAAGGCACAAAGAAAATTTAACAGCATCTTTTAAGATGCTTTCTTTGCACAGCGTTACCCTTTAGGCAATGCGTTTGGTAAAATTAAAAAATTCTCCGTGTCTCCGTGGCTTGGTGGCGAAAAAAACAATTGCCACAAAGACACAAAGGCACAAAGAAAAGTAAATCGCTTTTATTATTTTTAGTACAGATAAATTAATGGCAAATAAAATATGACAAATAAAGTTGACGCGCATCTTGAAAACATTCTTAAGATACTTGAACAAAGATTGACTACAATTTTTGGTTTGAAATTAAAGAAAATCATACTTTTTGGTTCTTATGCCAGAGGGGATTACAATAATGAATCCGATGTAGATATTTTAATGGTTATTGACGAAGAGCATTTAAGCAGCTATAATACAACACTCTCTAAAATTGAACTTGAGTTTTTTAGTAAATATAATTTGCTTTTTTCAATCATTACCGAAAACGAAAATTATTTTGACACCAACGCTGCCCGGTTACCTTTTTTAAAAAATGTTAATGAAGAAGGGGTTTTGGTTTATGGATAATTTTAGCGCAAATCTTGTAAAATATAGAATTGAAAAAGCAGCCGATGAATTAGAACTTGCACAGTATTGTGCTGAAAAAAATGAAACAATTATAAAATACTCGATGCTTAAAGAAAGCAAGCAGCTATTTGCATCAAAATATAAATTTTATTTACCGAAGGAAAAAGATTTTATTGAAGAAATTGAAATAGAACGCACCAGTTTTGAAAGAGAACTGTACAAGCCAAACTTGTGATCAGACAGTAACTGTTTCTGATAAAGGCGGGCAGTTTATATTTGTTAAAAAGTAGACGCAAAACCTTTGTGTCATCGTGGCTGAACATACTTATCACCAAAATACTAAGAGACAATGAATCTTGTTGAGATTAAAAAATAAAGTTTTAATCCTCAGTGATTCTGAAAATGTTTGAAAATTTTATATAGAGTAAATAATATGAAATGTTTATACACAAACGAAGATCTTACATTTTTTACAAAAAAAATACGGCATACTTTAACTATTTTTTTTATTCTTACCTGTATATCACCGACTGAAGCGCAAACTAATGTTAGTGGCATAATTAGCACTAATACCACCTGGACGTTAACAGGAAGCCCCTATATTGTTACTGGTAATATACTTGTAAACACAGGTATTCGTTTAACAATCGAGCAAGGGGTGTTTGTTAAATTTAATTCATTAAAAGCACTGCAGATAGATGGCGAACTTATCGCAAGAGGAACATCGAGTAATAATATAAATTTTACGAGTAATCAGTCTTCGCCTACAGCGGGGGATTGGGGTTATATTTTGTTCTCTAACAGCAGTACGGATGCTGTTTATGACGGAACCGGGAATTATCTAAGTGGGAGTATTTTAGAATACTGTATTGTTGAGTATGGTGGCGGTTCAGCCGTTGCTCAGAATGGTGTTTTAAGAATGGATGGTGCCCATCCCTTCATAAATTATTGTTCGATAAAAAATAATTTAGCATGCGGAATTTATTCATGGAACCTAACAAGCACATTGAAAATTACAGATTGCACAATTAATAATAATATAAGCGATTTAGAAGCTGGGGGAATAAGTATTGATGGCGGAACTGTGATTATATCAAAAAACAGCATCCTTAATAATAACGCTGCAAGCACTACGATTGGTGCGGGAGGAATTAGCATCGTAAATTCCGTGGCAAGCATCAGTGACAACATTTTAAATAATAATATAAGCACTAATGCTGCCGGCGGAATATATGTCTGGGGCTACAGCAATGTTACTATTTCTGATAACACGTTTAGCAATAATGGTGGCAACGGAACAATTGACGTGAATGGATATGGAGGTTATATTACAATTACAAACAACCGCGTAATTAACAATCTTAGCGTAGGCATAAGTGCAATAAATGGCGCCACTGTTACTAATAATATTATTTTAAATAATGGTGATAGAGGTATTTTTGCTTTTGCTGGATATGATCAAGTTAATATTCTCAACAATGTGGTAAGTAATAATTCTAAACTTGACGGAAACGGTGGCGGAATATATGCGGGTAAGCAAGGGGCACATATCGTTACTATTTCAAATAATTCGATAATAGGTAATACCTCAAGAAATGCGTCAGCCGTTTACTACGATGGCGGAAATGACAGCAGTTTTAAATCAAACTTAATCACAAGAAATATATCAACATTTTCACCATCCTATTCTGTATTCTGTAATTCCCTACCACTGTTTAACAACAACAACATTCTCAATAATTCCTCCACCTATGAATTATGGAATGATAATGCGCAGGGCTCACCCAATTTAAATGCTAAAAACAATTGGTGGGGCACAACCATAGAATCCGAGATTCAAGCAAAAATATATGATTGGTTTGATGACCCGTCCAAAGGCATCGTTGATTATTCTCCTTACTTAAATTCTCTAAACACAGCAGCGCCCATCGCTCCACCAATTAACGTAATTAAATATTCGGGTACTGTTCAACTCTCCTGGTCTGCTAACCAAGAAAGTGATGTTGCAGGGTATAAAATTTACTACGGTTCGGCTACCGGATATTCTTATGCCAATATGATTGATGTTGGGAATGTTACAAGTTATTCATTAAATGGTGTATCTCTCTCAGATACAATTGCTATCACTGCCTATGATAATCAAGCCGATGGAACAAATGATCAAGTAGAGGGACATGAGAGTTGGTTCTCCGAAGCCATGCTAATATCAGTTACACTTTCCTCTCCAAACGGCGGTGAAAACTGGCAAGTTGGTTCAAGGCAAAATATTACATGGACAAGCACCGGTGTAACAAACGTAAAACTTGAGTACACTACCGATAGCGGAACGAGTTGGATGAACATAATTGTAAGTACGCCAGCCTCAACTGGCAGTTATAGCTGGACGGTACCGAATACAATTTCAACAAATTGTAAGGTGAGAATAAGTGATGCAGCGAATTCAAGCATTAATGATTTGAGCAATAATGTATTTACAATAAGCGCTGTCCCAACTATTACCGTAACATCTCCTAATGGAGGAGAAAATTGGCAAGTAGGTTCAACCGAGAATATAACGTGGGAAAGCACAAATGTTACAAACGTTAAACTTGAATACACTACCAATAACGGTACAAACTGGGCAAATATAATTGCAAGTACTCCGGCAAGCAGCGGAAGTTATGGTTGGACTGTGCCTAACAATCCATCAACTAATTGCAAAGTACGGATAACCGATATAAGTAATGTAAGCCACACAGATATAAGTGATACGGCATTTTCAATTTATAACGATTTGGAATTGGTAGCGTTTTATCCATTCAATGGGAATTGTAATGATGAAAGCGGAAACGGGGATAACGGAAATAATCACGGCGCAGTTTTAACAAGCGATAGGTTTGGTAATGCAGACAATGCATATAAATTCGATGGATCAAGCAATTATATAGAAGTTGCCGACAATTCTGCTTTGCGTCCGAATAAATTTAGCATATCTGTTTGGGCAAAAATGGATAGCTCGACAATTCCATATCAGCATATTATAAGTAAAAGCTATAGAAACGCCTCAACAATGTGCGGATATGTTATTCAGTTTTTACCGGATTCATCAACAATTTCTTTCTGGACGGCTGACGGTTCGGCAAATCATGACAATCATGTGCTGGTAAGAAATGTGAGTTCAAATGAGTGGCACAACATTACTGCTACTTATGATGGCTTAGTTAAAAAGCTTTATTATGATGGAAGATTTATTGATTCTGCGGCATTTTCAATGCAGCATTCCACATACCCGTTAGATATTGGTAGAATGCCTACCGGTATAAATTACTTTAAAGGTTCTATTGACGATATACGGATTTTTAATAAAGTACTTACATCATCCGAAGTATCATCATTATACTATGAAAACGGATTTGAAAAATTAAAGCTATTAACTCCAAATGGCGGCGAAAACTGGATTGCCGGAACATCACAAAGCATTACTTGGCTAAGTGACGGCGTGAACGATGTTAAAATTGAATATTCTACTGATGATGGTAATAGCTGGAATATTATTACATCAAGTATGTCGGCGTCAACATTGAATTATAGTTGGACAGTACCAAATACTACTTCGGCGAATTGTATCGTTAGAATTTCAGACGCCATTAATCTAAGTTTTAGTGATACTAGCGATGCAGTATTTTCAATATCAACTTTCACTCAAGATGCCGGTTCGGCGTATTATTCAGATCTATCTTCGATAAGAGTAAAAGATGCTGAACCTATTAATCCGAATGCAAATCCGTCTGCATATATCATAACTGGTAACCAAATCACGGTTGAAGCATGGGTTTTCCCTTTTGCCTTGCCGGAAAACCAGAATAGTAAGGTGATAGTTGCACGTCCATACTATGGAAAAGAACCGTGGCGCGGATATGAATTGAGCTTGGGAAATTGGGGAGCGACAGATCATTCAAGTTATATGTTTGTAATAGGAGATGGTCAAATGCCTATCAACGCAGCGTATGCAACTGATACAAGTTTAGCGCAAACCGGCGAATGGGTGCATCTCGCAGGTACTTACGATGGCATAAATGTTAAATTGTATAAGAATGGAATTCTTGTTGCCTCAGCGCCGTTTACAGCAAATATAGGCGCTGGAGATACCGGTTTTTATATCGGCAGTTTTGGACAGTTGGATAAAACATTTCAAGGATTGATTGACGAAGTTCGTGTTTGGAATATTGCGCGCACTCAAACTGAGATTCAGAATGATATGAGTATCGTTCCTCATGGAAATGAGTCCGGGCTTGTTGGCTACTGGCCGCTTGATAAAGATACTACAGTAAATGGCGTTAGCCGAGTTACAATAGACAAGACAAATAATCATAATGATCTTGAAGTCAGATGGAACACTACTTTTCTGAGTAAAAAACCGGGCGATGCTGTAGAAGTTATCCCTTCGTTGTTTGATGGTGAAAGTTTGGAAGCAACAATAGGCGAAACTTTTCAGTGGGTGATTCCCTCATATGGTTGGCCAAAACCTTCGTTAACAATTATATTGGGGGCTGCCGGAATGACAATAAACCAAAACGAGCAGCGTCTGGAGTGGACTCCCCAAGCCGGTCAAAAGGGTTATATTAATTTTACTATTGAGGCATCTAACAGTGCGGGCTCAGTTCAAAAGTCTTATTCTGTTTTTGTTAACGATGTCCCTCAATATTATAAAAACCATAATAACAATAACATTGTCTTATCTGTTTTTAACGATGGAACAATCGGGAATACTAACGACAATGGTTCCGGTTTTGTTTTCAATGGGAAAAATGGAATGATGGAAGCGGACATCTTAGTTGGAAAGTCAGTTGATCAAGTATCCGGACGGTTGTATGGGCGCGAGTTTAACCGTACGCATTCAATTTTTGCTTTTCAAAGTTTATTGCCGGGATTCGATCAAGCATTTAGGACAACATTTGACGATGGCAGATCACTAAATCCAATAGGTTTGGAAATTACACAAACATCGCATTCAAAATCTACAGATCCGGATAGGGATTTTGTGATATTGGAATATGATGTAGTGAATAAAACTTCCTCGCTATTAGATAATATAATAATAGGTTTAATCCTTGATTTTGATGCAGGAAACAGTATGAATAATTTAGGCGGCTTCGATTCTTCAAGGAGGTTAAGCTATATCTATGAAGCAACCGGAGATTCTTCATATTACTATGGAGCAGTAGCACTGACAGGCGAACTTAAGGGGCAACTAATTTATTCTCCGTATCAAGAAGTTTTTTCTGAAGGGAAATCGGATTCCAGTTATTATCAAGCGTTATCTTCGTTTTTCCCATTACCGACAGTTCCATCAGATATGAGAAGTATCTTATCAGTTGGACCATATTCCATTTTGCCAAACAGTTCACAAAAAGTGTATTTTGCATTAGTCGGAGGAATTAATCAAACCAATTTGCAAAATAACGCTGATGCAGTTTTATCTATTAATCTTTTAGAAACACCCACATTACAACTATCTGCCCCCAACGGCGGAGAAAATTGGCAAATCGCTTCTAACCAAAATATTACATGGACAAGTACAAACGTTACAAATGTTAAACTTGAATACACTACCAATAACGGTACAAACTGGGCAGATATAATTGCAAGCACGCCGGCAAGCAGCGGAACTTATCCATGGACGATTCCAAACACTCCATCAACAAATTGCAAAGTTAGAATTAGCGATGTTAGCAATTCATCTGCACAAGATGGAAGTGATAACGCTTTTTCAATTTTTGAATATTCGCCAACAGTTACATTATCGAAAAATATAACGTTCACCGGTATTACCACCAACAGCTACCGTATGATAGGCTTGCCCGGGAACCTGGATAATTCAGTTGAGGAATTTTTAACGGGTGTGTTTACAAGTGATTGGAATGTTTATTATGATAACGGCGTTATTTCACAAAATTCAAGCGATTACCTTATAGAGTTCGACGGGAGTCAAATTTTCCGTTTCAAACCGGGTAAAGCATTTTGGATCTTAAGCAAGAATGCAATTGCGTTAAATCGTCAAGTAAGCGCAGTTCAAATAGATGCCGCCAACATTTACTCATTTGCTTTGCACAATAATTGGAATTTAATTTCCAATCCATTTAATCGTTCGGTTCTTTGGAGCACGGTAGTAGCGGCAAATAACATTACTCAAAACCCGCTGCTCTATTCGTTTAATGGATCATGGAACAATGCAGCGAGTGTTATGAAACCATACGAAGGTTATTATTTTTATAATGTACAAAACCTTGCGGCGTTAAAAATCCCTTACAATCCAAACGGCGCGCTTGCTAAAGAGAATCTTACTACTGCGCCATTAAAAATGTCAGACAACAAAATTGAACTAAAACTAATTTCTAACAGTGAAGAAAAAACTAAAGTTATAGTTGCGATAGATGGAGAATCAAATGCTGACTTTGATGAGAAAGATTATTTTGCCGCCCCCGGAATGTTTGAAGAAATTGGACTGCGGATATTTAATTCACGCTTATCCACTGATTATAAATATCTTTTTGCCGAATCAAGACCGATTGAAAACGATGGTCAAATTTTCGAATTAGAAGTAAACAATTCAATTAAAAGTAAGTTAACCCTAATGCGCGCTTTTGAGAAGGGCGTTTTAGAAGGATATGAAATATATTTAATTAACACTCATAACAATAAAATTATGGACCTGCGGAAGAGCAGTCTTATTGATCTAAAACCGGTTTTAGAAAACTACAAACTCAAATTAGTAATTGGCAGTAAAGCTTTTATTGAGACTATTAAAGCTGATCTTTTACCAAAAGAATTTATGCTCTTTCAAAATTATCCCAATCCTTTTAATCCAACGACGACAATTAGATATGCAGTGCCGGGTTATTCGTTAGTCATATTAAAAATCTATGATATTCTTGGTAATGAAGTGAAAGAGCTAATAAACGAAGTTAAAGAACCGGGCTTCTATGAGGTTGAGTTTTCTGCAGCGAGCGGAAGAAGTAAATTAACAAGCGGTGTTTATTTTTTCCGTCTGCAAGCGGGTAGTTTTGTGGAAACAAAAAAATTATTATTGTTAAAATGAGTTTGAATTAATAAAGGGCATCAATAAAAACTTAAAAAGTTGTTGTCGTCCGTTAGCTAAAGGACAATGACGAACTTTATAAATAGCTTTTTAGTGTGGACTCCTTAATTACATAAAAGCCTTTTCAACCAAATCTTTTTGCTGCTGAACCGAAATTCTTGATGAGCCAACCGCTGGTGAGGCGCTCTCCGGTCTGCCCGAGTAACGCAGTTTTTGACCGCTGTTTAAACATTCGATTAAACGTGGGGCAAGGAAATTCCACGCGCCCATATTTTTCGGTTCCTCCTGTACCCAAATGATTTTTTTTGAAGCCGGATATGAAGAAACTATTTCTTTTACCATTTCCTGTTTTCGACACTGGGACACCCTGAGTGGCTTATAGATTAAATAATTTAGCTAAATATTTTTGTTCATCATTGAGCCATAATGTTTTTGAAATAGTTTTATCAGAATTAGGCGCCTTAACTTTCACACAATATATTGTTTTAGCAATATCTATAGCTTTTTCGGGAGATAACGAAGCTTTCTTTTCTTTAAGTTGTCTTTCTAATTCTTTATATATTTTATAAGCTACAAATGAAATAGTTATATGAGCTTCGATACGTTTTT